>Ga0172371_10005274_pt1 | contig 19211 bp, 11 predicted proteins | sample Lak12m_FD_114543 | JGI IMG/M metagenome (GOLD analysis project Ga0172371, IMG submission 114543) | Freshwater microbial communities from Kabuno Bay, South-Kivu, Congo - kab_022012_12m | ecosystem: Environmental > Aquatic > Freshwater > Lake | place: Democratic Republic of the Congo: South-Kivu...
GCCGCCGACGGCCATCTTCAGCGTCTGCGCGATGCTCTCCTCACTGATGCCGTGGAGGGCGGCCTTCTCCTTGTCCACGAGAAAGCGGGCCTTGGCCTGGCCGGCCTCGATATACCAGTCGGTATCCACCACGCCCGGCGTGTTGGTGAAGATATTGATGACCTGGTGCGCCAAGGCCAGGCGGCTTTCTTCGTTCGGACCATAAATCTCGGCCACCAGCGTCTGCAGCACCGGCGGGCCGGGCGGGACTTCGGCTACCGCCACCCGGGCGCCGTATTTGGCGGCGATGTTTTTCACGCGCGGCCGGACGCGCTTGGCAATATCATGGCTCTGGGCCTTGCGCTCGTGCTTCGGCACGAGGTTGATCTGCAGGTCGGCAATGTGCGGACCCCGACGCATGAAGTAATGGCGGACCAGGCCATTGAAGTTGAACGGCGCGGCAATGCCGGCATAGACCTGATAATCGGTCACCTCGGGCTCGACGCGCACGGCGGCGCCAATTTCGCGCGCCGCCTGGGTGGTAAGCTCCAGGGAACTGCCCTCCGGCATGTTCAGGATAATCTGGAACTCACTCTTGTTGTCGAACGGCAACATCTTAACCTTCACCCAACCGAGGCCGACCGTAGCCATGGAGGCCAGCAACAGCACAACAATTCCCGCCAGGAACACCAGCCGCCAGCGGGCCTTGGCAATCAGCGGCTCCATAAAGCGACGGTAGAGCCGCGTGAAGAAATCTTCCTCGTGCTCGAAATGCGAATGTAGGGCAGGCGTCCCGCCTGCCCCTTTGGGGGTTTCGCCTACCTCGGGGGGCAGGCGGGACGCCTGCCCTACGTTGGAATACTTCCGGCCCCAGCGCAAAATGCGGATCGCCGCCCAGGGCGTCACCATGAACGCAATGGCCAGCGACCAGAACATCGCCGCACTGGAACCGATGGGAATGGGCCGCATGTAGGGCCCCATCAATCCGCCGACAAATGCCATCGGCAACACCGCCGAAATCACGGCGAAGGTGGCGAGGATGGTGGGATTCCCGACTTCGCTGACCGCCTCGACGGCAATGACTGACCACGGACGGCCCTTGTTATGGGGAAGGTGAAAATGCCGCACGATGTTCTCCACCACGACGATCGCGTCGTCCACCAGAATGCCGATGGAGAAGATCAGGGCAAAGAGCGTGATGCGGTTCAGCGTGTAGCCATACAGGAAGAACACCAGCAGCGTCAGCGCCAGGGTGCAGGGAATGGCGATGCCGACGATGAACGACTCGCGCCAGCCAAGCGTCAGCAGGATGAGCAGCGATACGCCGATGACCGCAATGCCCATGTGCAGCAGCAGTTCGTCAGACTTCTCCTCCGCCGTCTGGCCATAATGGCGGGTGATGCCTATTTGCACGTCGTTGGGGATAATGCGGCCCTTGAGTGCGTCAACCTTCCGGAGCACCTCGTTGGCAACGGAGATGGCGTTGGCCCCGGGCCGCTTGGCAAGGGTGAGTGTGACGGCCGGCTGCTCGGTGCCGCCGCCGGCACGAGCCGCGCCCCCGCCGAAGAATACGTATTGGCTGGGCTCCTCCGGCCCGTCCAGAATTTCCGCCACGTCGCGCAAATAGACCGGTTTGCCGGCGTGCACCCCGATCACCACACTGCCTGCGTCCTTCGCGCTCGTGAGAAAAGCTCCGGTTTGCAGCAGGACCTCGCGGTTGTGGGCGACGACCGGGCCGGCGCTGAGCCGCCGGTTGGCCGCCTGGAGACGGGGCAGAACTTCCGCCGCGCTGAGCTGACGCGAAGCCAGCCTGGCCGGGTCGAGCAGGACGCGCAGTTGCCGGCGCTCACCGCCGATCAGCATTGTCTCGGCCACCAGCGGCACCTGTTTGACCGCGTCGTCCACTTCGGCCACAATGCGGCGCAGGGTGTAGTGGTCATACCCGGCCCCGTGAAGGGTCAGCGCCAAGATGGGCACGTCGTCAATGGACCTGGGCTTGATCAGCGGATACGACACGCCGAACGGGATGCGATCGAAGTTCGCCTGCAGCTTCTGGTTGAGGTGGACGAGGCTGCGGGTGATATCCTCGCCAACCTTGAAGCGCACGATGCCCAGGCACTCGCCTTCGCGCGAAGTGGAGTAAACGTATTCGACGCCGGGGATCTCCCACAGCAGCTTCTCCATCGGCCGGGTAGCGCGCTCCTCGACCTCCTTCGCACTGAAGCCCGGCATGGAAACCAACACATCAATCATCGGCACCTTGATCTGCGGCTCCTCCTCGCGCGGCAGCAGCCAGGTCGCCGCCGCGCCCAGCAGGATCGAAGTGATCACCAGCAGCGGGGTAAGCTTGGAGTTAATGAACGCGTGGGCCACGCGCCCCGCGAACCCGAGGCGCGCCACGTCCAGCTTGGAAGATTCTGTGCTCACGGATGGCAGCTATGGGGTATGAACCGGCTGGCCGTCGCGCAGCCTGGCCGCGCCTTCGACCACCACTACCTCGCCCGGGGTCAAGCCGGCCAGAATCTCGACGCCCTGGTCCGTGGCCTTGCCGGTTCGGACCAGCCGCATCTGGGCCTTGCCGTCAGCGACCACGAACAGGATTTCGAGCTGTCCGCGCCGCACCAGCGCCTGCGGGGGCACAAAAAGGAAAGACGCCTCGCTGAGGGGCACCGCCAGGCGCCCAAACTGCCCGGTGCGCAAACCCGGGTTTTCCGGCAAATCCACTTTCACTCGCACGGTCCGCGAAACCGGATCGGCGGCGGGCGAAATCTCAGCTACCGTGCCGCTGAGCTTGTCCGCGATCGTGTCCACGCGAAACGCAAGTTTCGCACCCGGCGAGATGCCCTCCGACAACAGAGTCGGCACATCAGCCACCAGCCGCAACCCGGCGCGGCCTTCCAGTTCGAGCAGCGGCTTTCCGGGCATTGCCAGGTCACCCTCGTCAGCCAGCTTGCGGGCGATCACCCCCTCGAATGGCGCAACGATCTTCGCATACTCGGAGAGCGCCTCGGCCTCGGCGACGGCGGCCTTGGCCACGTTATAGCGCGCTTGTACCGCGTCCAACTCCGCCTGGGTGGCGGCGTTCTGTTGGCGGAGATTCGAGGTGCGATTGAGTTCCAGCTCCGACTGCCGAAACGCCGCGGTAGCCTGTTCGAGCTTCGCCTGAATTTCTTGCGTCGCGAGTTCCACGAGCAGGTCGCCCTGCTTGACCGACTGGCCCAGAGTGACCGGCAGTCGCTTAATGCGTCCGCTGACCTTGGCTTCGATTACCGCCTGGAGTTTTGGCTGGACGGTGCCGACGACCTCTTCGACGGCGGGTTGCTTCACCGTGTCAATCTTCTGCACACGGACTGCGACGGGCGGCAGGGTCTCGCCAGCGTCCGCTTGCGGCTCATGCTTCTTCCCGCAGCCGGTGGAAGACGCGATCAAGCCAAGAAGCAGCAGGCTCAACGAGAGAGTCAGGTTCGAGCGCCGCGTTCGGTGTCCACGCTTTAGCGTGCGGTGGGCGCCGGACAGCCTGAGGGCTGAAGGCCAAACGTGACTCTCCGAACGCGCCCTCAGCCGGCAACCTGCCGACGTTCCGGGCTCGGGGTTTAGAGACGAGCTAAGGGGGGTTCTCATTTTGCGGTTGATTGGGAATCCAATTGCGGCAACGCCAGCGCTTTGCGCAAGGCGGCGGCGGCAATCTGCCGGTCGGCCTCAGCCTCGGCGCGGCGCACGCGGGCGGCGACGAGCGAGGTCTCGGCGTCCGTCAAGTCCTTGGCGAGCGCCATCTCCTGCTCGAAGCGGGAACGGATTAGCCGGGCGCTCTCTTCCGCCTGGGCCACCGCCTGCTCGGTAACACTGAGGCGCTCGTGGGCGGCGCTGAGATTGAGACGGGCTTGCTCGACTTCCAAATCCAGCGCCAGGCGCAACTTGCGCTGTTCCTCGCGGGCGGATTCCAGCTCGGCATTGGCCTCCCGGATTTTGGCGCGAGTCAGTTTGCCGTCCCACAGGTCCCATTGCAGCATCGCGCCGGCGGTGTAGCTGCCGCCACCGTGGTCAAAACGCCAGCCGTAATCGTAATCCAGGCTGCCGAAGGCGCTGACGCGCGGCAGGTAGCCGCTCTTGGCGGCGCGCGCCTGCTCCTGGGCGGCTTGCTCGCGCTGGCGGGCGGCTGCCAGTTCGGGCCGACTGGAAAAGTCTCCCGAGCTCGGGGCATTGATCGTGGGGATGCTTTCGGCCACCGCGAACTCCCCCTCTTCGATGCCGAGCAAATTACGCAGCGCGCGCACGGCCAGCGCGTTGGAATTACGCGCGCGGACCAGGTCCTCGCGGGCCTCGGCCAGGCGCACCTCGAGGTCCAACACGTCGCTCTTAAGGACGCTGCCGGCGTCGAGGCGCTTCTTTGCGATGGCGGTGTTGGTCTCGAACGAGCTTACCGCCGCCTCGGCGGCGCGGGTAAACTGCCGCGTCTTGAGCACGGTGCAAAACGCGCGCGACACCTCAAAGCTAAGAGCGTTCCGAACGGCGGCATGGTCTTGCCGGGCAGCCTCGGTGTTGGCGGTGGCGGCTTTGCGAGCGGCGGTGTTCCTGCCGCCCGTGTAAAGCGGAACCGTGAGGAGGCCCCGCGCGTTGAGGTCGTCCACGCTTGGCACGTCATTGAAGTTCAGCGACGAGTTGTAAGCGCGCTGGTTCAGGATGCTGCCGAAGGCCAGCATCGGGTTGTCACTCCCGGTATAGCTGGACTGGAACTGCAACCGTGGCCAAAAGGCTGAGTTGGCCTGGTCAAGGCCAGCTTGCGCGGCGATGATGCGCTGTTGGGCTAAACGTGCGTCCGGGTTGGCCGCCAGGGCCTGTTCCAGGGCGCGCTCCAAGGTCCACGGGTCAGCGGCAAAGGCCCCCAGGCACGACCATAAAAGCGCCAACCCGCAAATGCCCTGCGTCCTGGTCATTTCGCATCACCAGAGCTGGTGGTTTTTCCCGCGGCACAGCAGCAGCCGCCGACGCCGATCTTCCTCAGGATGAGCTCCAGGGGACAGAAGTTCGTGAATGAGGATTGGAGCAAGTTGAAGCCGACGAAGGCGGTGAACCAGAGCCAGTAGGGACTGTGATAGTGCGCCAGGAGCAGGCTGAGAAGCACGAAGGTCCCGGCAAACCGGCGAATGATCATTTCCATTTTCATAAGAGCAGAATCGTATGGGCTGACTCAATGCAGACTGCCCGCAACCAAGGCTCCCACCACACTGCCGTACAGGGTACTGATGAACGGGTTGCTGGTCAACGGGCAAGCGCCCGTGGAACAGCCGACAAACTTGTAGAAGGCGAATCCCAGTCCGCCCCCCACAACCACTCCGATAATGATGCGCAGTATCATACGATGTTGTTTCTTCAGTTACGCCCAAGACTGAGCCGCGAGCGAAGGAAAGGTTACAGAAAACCCCAATGTCTCCGTGGTCGGCGGGCCCGATCGCTGTATCAACCACCGTGCCCGCCATCCCGCAGGCGACTGGACAAGCCGGATCCGGTACGCCTTGGGCCTTCCGTCTTCGGGTGCCATTCGGCCTTCGGATTTCGGATCTCGGATTCCCGGGCTCAGGGCTTGGCGGGCAGGTCGCTTTAGGGCAGCATGCCATTCACTGCTGCTTATGAAGACGGAAACCTCAAACGTAACGAGCGGTTCCAGACGGATCGCCCGATTGGACGCCACCAGACTGAGTGTAACCAGCCTGCTATTCGTGCTGTTGTCTCTGGGGCCGGTTCTGGGCGCGGCTTTGGCGCCAGCAAAACCCGACGCAGGGGAGCGTCCAAACATCTTGTGGCTCGTGAGCGAGGACAATGGCCCATTCCTGGGGTGCTACGGCGATTCGCTGGCACAGACGCCGACAATTGATCGCCTGGCCAGCCGGGGCGTTCTGTTCGAACGCTGTTTCGCCCAGCCGGTTTGCGCGCCGTCACGATTCACGCTCATCACCGGGATGTATGCCGCCACTTGCGGGCCGGCCGAGCACATGCGCGCGAAGGGCAAGATCCCAGCCTGGCTCAAAGGCTTTCCCGCCCACCTGCGCAAAGCCGGGTATTACACTGCGAACAACGCGAAGACCGACTATAATGCTCCGATCAACATGAAAGAGGCGTGGGATGCCTCGAGCCAGAACGCTCACTGGCGCAAGCGGCCCGATCCGAAGCAGCCGTTCTTCAGCGTGTTCAACCACGCGGTGACTCACGAGAGCTGCCTGTTCCCCACGGAAGAGAGTAAACTGGATTTCGCGCCAATGGACCCGGCCCGGGTGCGCGTCCCGCCTTACCAGCCGGACACACCGGAGATTCGGGCCGACTGGGTGCGGTATTACAATCACATGAGGCTGATGGATGAACAGATCGCGGACAAGCTCAAGCAACTGGAGAGCGACGGCCTGGCCGAGAATACCATCGTCTTCTACTACGCCGACAACGGTGGAGTGCTGCCCCGGAGCAAGCGGTTCTTGCAGCGCAGCGGCACGCACGTGCCCCTCATCATCTATTTCCCGCCCAAGTGGCGGCACCTGGCGCCCGCGCTGCCCGGCTCGCGCATCAAGGACCCGGTGAGCTTCGTGGATTTCGCCCCGACGGTGCTGTCGCTGGCCGGTGTGGAGATTCCCGACTACATGATGGGCCGCGCGTTTGCCGGGCCGGCGAAGGGCCAGCCGAACGAATACGTGTTCTGCACGCGCGACCGCATGGACGAGCGCTACGACATGATGCGGTCGTTGATGAACTCCCGGTATCTTTACATCCGCAACTACCGTCCGGAGCTGCCCTATGTGCAGCGGCTGAGCTACCAGTTTCAAGCTCGCGGCTACCAATCCTGGGCCAGGGAGGCCGCCGCCGGACGTTTGACCCCGGCTACGGTGCAGTTCTGGGGCGAGAAGCCGGCCGAGGAACTCTATGAATTGGTGGCCGACCCCGACAATGTGCACAACCTCGTCGGCAATCCGGCGCATCGCGAGACGTTGGAACGGATGCGCGCCGAAATGAAGCGCCGGCTGCTGGCGATCAAGGACAACGGCTTCATCCCGGAAGGCTCGCCCCTCGAAGGGTATGAAGCGTCGCGCCAGCCGGGCGCGGTGCCGTTCGAGCGAGTGGTGGACCTCGCCAACCTGGCATCGGAACGCAACGCGGAGAATCTGCCAGAGTTCATCACGGCACTGGATGATCCGAACGAGGCGATCCGATGGTGGGGTGCGCTGGGCTGCGCCATGCTCCGCGGCAAAACCGCCGCCGCCGAACCCGCTTTGCGCAAGCGCCTGGCGGAGGACCCTTCGGGGGCGGTGCAGTCGGCGGCTGCGGATGCCTTGGCGCAACTGGGCCACGTTGACGCGGCGCTCCCCGTGCTCGAACGCTGGCTTACCAACACCAGCGGGACCTTCTACACCGTGCACGCGGCCAACGTGCTGATCCGCCTGGGTGAGGCGGGCCGGCCGCTCCTGCCGGTGATGAAGAGGCTGTACGCAGCCACCCAAGAAGAAGCCAACAACACCGCGCCGGCTTACCTGCACCGCATCCTCGAACGTGACATTGCGCTCCTGGAAGGCCGCGAAGCCGCGCTGGTGTATCCGAAGTAGCATCGAACCCATCGCCGCGTATATGAAGACGATTCTCGCTCTGCTGCTCAGCCTGCTGCCGCTGGTGATGCCCGCCGCCGCGCCGCGCCTGAATGTTCTGTTCATTACGGCCGATGACATGAACTACAACACCCCCGGGTTCACGGGCTGTCTTACCCCTGGCATCACGCCCAACCTCGATCGCCTGGCCAGCGAGGGGATGCGTTTCGTTCACGCGCACGTGACGGTGGCGGTGTGCCAACCCAGCCGCGAATGTCTGATGACGGGGCGCTATCCGCACCGCAACGGGGCCACGGGGTTTTACCCCGTCCGGCCGGAGGTGCCTACCCTAATGGAGTCGCTCAAGGCGGCGGGTTACCAACTCGGCATCATGGCCAAGATCAGCCACCTGGCGCCGGATACCAAGTTTCCCTGGGATTACAAGTATGATGCCCGTGAACTCGGCCAGGGCCGCGACCCGACTCTTTATTACCGCTCCGCAAAGGAGTTCTTCGCGCAGGCCAGGAAATCGGGCCAGCTATTCTTCCTCATGGCCAACTCGCAGGACCCGCACCGTCCCTGGGCGGGCAGCGAGGGGGATAGGAACCGGGAGGTGGGACAGAAGGGCAAGCCGAAGAAGGCGAAAGGGGCCCCGGCTGCCGCGAGGGAGGACGACAGTGCTACGGGCGAAGTAAAGTATCCGCCGCCCGCTCGCATCTATAAACGCGAGGAGGTAGCCGTGCCGGGTTTCCTGCCGGACCTGCCCAACGTGCGCAAGGAAATGGCGCAGTATTATTCCTCCGTCCACCGATGCGATGAGACCGTTGGCGAAGTCCTGCGGGCACTCAAGGAGTCGGGCTTCGAAGACAGCACACTGGTGATGTTCCTGAGCGATAACGGGATCTCGATGCCCTTCGGCAAGAGCAACTGTTACCTGACCAGCACGCGCACCCCATGGCTGGTGCGCTGGCCGGGCAACGTCAAGCCCGGGGTGGTGGACACCGAACACTTTATATCGGGCATTGATTTCATGCCGACGATTCTTGAGGCCATCGGCCTGCCGACGCCCGCAGGCATGGACGGGCGCTCGTTTCTGCCCTTGCTGGCGGGGAAGGAGCAGAGCGGGCGGGAGCGGGTCTTCACCTGCTACAACGACACTTCCGGGCGCAGGTCCTACCTGATGCGCTGCGTGCAGACCACGCAGTTTGGCTATATCTACAATGCCTGGTCGGACGGCACGACGCGTTATCAGGCCGAGCCGATGGGCGGGCTGACCTTCAAGGCCATGCAACAAACGGCGCCGCAACAGACAGCCGTCGCCGAGCGCGTTGAGATGCTGGTGCACCGTGTGCCGGAGGAGTTCTACGACTTCCTGACTGATCCTAACGCACTCCACAACCTGATCGGTGATCCGAAATTCAAGGATCAGATCGCGCAGGCGCGCGGGGACCTCTTGCGCTGGATGGAGCGGACCGAGGACCCTTTGTTGCCAACCTTCCGCGCCCGCCTTGGCCCCAAGCCAGAGCGTTAAGCCGCCGGGACATCTAACAGCATTCCCCGGACGAATCGGTTCGCACAGGCTCGACACCTTCGCGCTGGAACGTAAAATGGTGCGACTGAACGATGACTAAATCAGCGTTGGCGTCCGTCTAAGCGGTTATGGCAGTTGCGGCTCCCTCCCGGCCACGGGTGAGCGTGGACGGCAAGTTCTTCCGGCTCGGCCAAAAGAAGTTTCACGTCAAAGGCTTGGCGTATGGACCTTTTGCGCCCAATGCCGCGGGCCAGCCTTTTGCCTCGCCGGAACAGACGGCGGCGGATTTTGCGCAAATCCGGGAATGCGGGGCCAACCTGATCCGCGTTTACCACGTCCCGGCGAAGTGGTTTCTCGACCTGGCTGCCGAGCATGAACTCAAGGTGCTCGTGGACATTCCGTGGAACAGCAACCTTTGCTTCCTCGACTCATCGCAGCATGCGGCCCAGGCGCGTGAAGCCGTGCGCCGGGCTGTTTTCGCCTGCGCGCACCACCCCGCCGTGTTCGCCTTCAGCGTCGCCAATGAACTCCCCTCCGACATCGTGCGCTGGAGCGGCGCGGGGGCGGTCGCCGATTTCATTGATGACCTGGTCCTGGCGGCCAAGCAGGTGGACCCTGAGTGCCTCTGCACGTTCACCAACTACCCGCCGACGGAGTTTCTGCGCCCGCAAAGCATTGATTTCGTCTGCTTCAACGTCTATCTGCACCAACCCCAACCGTTTAGAAATTACCTGGCGCGGCTCCAGATCATGGCCGACTCCAAGCCGCTGCTGCTGGGTGAATTCGGCATGGATTCACTGCGTGAAGGCGAAGTCTGCCAGGCCGAAACGCTGGCTTGGCAGATCGAATCGGCGTTTCGCGGCGGGCTGGCGGGTGCGATCGTCTTCAGCTACACCGACGATTGGTGGCGTGGCGGGAGGTCCGTCGAGGATTGGAAGCTGGGCCTGACCGATCGCGACCGCCGGCCCAAGCCTGCGTTCGGGGCAGTGCAGAAGATGTTTCGTGCCGCGCCTTATTACCCGCTCCCGCGCTATCCCAAGGTCTCGGTCTTGGTGGCCAGTTACAACGGCGAGCGCACCCTCAAAGCCTGCCTGGATTCCCTTCAACAACTCAACTATCCGGACTACGAAGTGATCCTGGTAGATGACGGCTCGACCGACGCCACGCCCCGGATCGCTCTCACTTACCCCAGCCTCCGTTACTTCCGCCATGAGAAGAACCTGGGGCTCTCCATGGCGCGCAATACCGGGATTGCCGCTGCCACGGGCGACATCATTGCTTTCACAGACTCCGATTGCCGCCCGGATGAAGACTGGCTCTACCATTTGGTCGGGGCCCTGATGAACAGTGAATTCGCGGGCATGGGCGGACCGAACCTCCTGCCGCCGGATGATTCGCTGGTGGCCGCGGCGGTCATGGTCTCCCCTGGCGGGCCGGCTCACGTGATGCTAACCGACCGCCAGGCGGAACACATTCCCGGTTGCAACATGGCCTTCTACAAATGGGCCCTGGCGGAGGTCGGCGGGTTCGATCCCATCTTCCGCCAGGCCGGCGACGACGTGGATATGTGCTGGCGCTTGCAGCAGGCGGGTTACAAGATTGGCTTCAGCCCGGCGGCCTTTGTCTGGCATTACCGCCGCTCGACCATCGGTGCTTACTTGAAACAGCAACGCGGCTATGGAGACGCCGAGGCCCTGCTGGTCCGCAAGCATCCTGAATGCTTCAATTCGCTTGGCGGCAGCCTCTGGCATGGCCGCATCTACGCCCCTTCCAAGTTCGGCGTCTTTATCCGTCCCCCCATCATTTACCGCGGGCGTTTCGGGAGTGCCGGCTTTCAAGCCCTCTACACCAAAGAACCCGGCCTCACGGCGATGGTCTGCACCACGCCCGAATACCACATCCTGCTCACCCTGCCCTTGTGGATTCTCTCCGCGACCTTCCATCACCTGCTGCCGCTGGCCATCGCCAGCTTACTGGTTTCACTGGGTGTCTGTGTCGCCGCCGGCGCTCAGGCCGACCTGCCCCGAAAGCGGACGCGCTGGTGGTCGCGCCTCCTCGTCGGGGTGCTGTTCTTCCTGCAACCGGTGGTGCGAGGTTGGGCCCGCTACCAGGGCCGTCTGATGGTCCATCCGACACCCCTGGCGCCACAGCCAACGCTCGAATCTATTGCCCGACGCGACAGCAACCGGTCCCTGCTCGAAGTCCAATACTGGGCGGAACACCCTGTGGACCGGCTGGCGTGGGTCGGCAGCATCCTGAACCGGCTGGACCAGCGGGGTTGGCCGAACAAAGCCGACGTCGGCTGGAGCGATTACGACGTGGAGATCTACGACACCCGCTGGAGCCGGTTGCAGCTTGCCACCGTCGCGGAAACCCACCCCGGGGGCAAACAACTGTTCCGGTGTCGCCTTCGCCCCCGCTGGGCGCTGCGAACCAAGGTGGCCTTCTGGTCGGTCTGTGGCCTGGAGCTCCTGCTCTGCGGCATCCTCGCCCCTCGTCTGCCCTGGCTGTGGCTGTTGTTGTTGACCCTCCCGCTCTTCGCCTGGTTCATCCAGCGCCAGCAAAGAAGCCTCCAGAGCATGATTTCCGTCCTGCTGGACGAGCTGGCCGCGGAGTGGAAGCTTACCCGGGTTACTGAGCCATGATTCAATACCTCGACCTGCTGCGCCTCGTCGTGGCGCAGGGCAAACTCAAGCAGGATCGCACGGGCACGGGCACCTACGCCGTCTTCGGCGCCCAGGCGCGCTTTCCACTTGCCCCAGGATTCCCCTTGCTCACCACAAAGAAGCTCCATCTCAAGTCCATCATCCACGAGCTGCTCTGGTTTCTCCGCGCCGACACGAACATCAGATACCTGCATCAGCATGGGGTGACCATCTGGGACGAATGGGCCGATAAGAATGGCAACCTGGGCCGCATTTACGGCGCCCAATGGTGCGATTGGCGGGCGCCCGATGGCCGCTCGATCAACCAGATTGACCAGGTGATTGATCAGATCCAGCACAACCCCGATAGCCGCCGCCTCATTGTCAGCGCCTGGAACGTCGGCGAACTCGACCAAATGGCGCTGCCCCCCTGCCATGCCCTCTTCCAGTTCTTCGTCCAGGATGGCGAACTGAACTGTCAACTCTACCAGCGCAGCGCCGACCTGTTCCTGGGCGTGCCGTTCAACATCGCTTCCTACGCTCTCCTGACCATGATGGTCGCGCAAGTCTGCCGCCTCAAGCCCGGGACCTTTGTCCACACCTTTGGTGATCTGCACCTCTACTCGAACCACCTCGATCAGGCCCGGCTCCAGCTCACGCGCACGCCGCGGCCCCTGCCTCAGATGTGCCTCAATCCCGAGGTGCAGAACATTCATGGCTTCAAGTATGAGGACTTCGAGCTGCGCGGATACGACCCCCACCCGGCGATCAAGGCGCCGATTGCGGTCTAGTCTCAGCGCTTGCAGCCCACTGCCGTTTCGTGAGCCTCACACCTCCTGACCCGGAGGAATTGACCTGGGCCGTTCCGGCTGCCACCCCAGCCCTCACGGGGCCGCCGAAAACACCCCCTTCCAGCAGTCAATGCCCAGGGGTGGTATCCGGCAGATTCCCCGCCGCCTCAGAATCCGTACGGCCAGTGAGGCGGGGTGAGCCGGCTCTACCGCCCTTCGGGTCGTGCACGAGCGATGCACCAGCGATGCACCAGCGATGCACCAGCGGGAACCGATAGTGCATCCGGTGTGCATCGCTGGTGCATCGCTGGTGCATGGCGTAGGGATGGCCCTGGCCAGGCTCAGAACTCGCCAGGTGCCCATGACGTGCGTTGGGCGCACCGGCCCGCCCGGCCCGTCTGCCGCCAACGGCTACGGTGGAGGAAGCGGGCTAAATGACCCAGGTGCTGGCAACGCGCGGCTGAAGCAAACAAAACCCGCCCTGGCCCTGGGGGGCAAAGGCGGGTTGGTTGCGTCAAAGGGGTGCGTTACTTCGTCGCTTCCGCCAGAGCGCCCGTGACCGGCACCACAGGTGAGAGCATCCCGATCTTGGCGCAGAGGAAATAGACCACCGCACCGACGATGAATGCGAGCACCGGCGCCGCCGGGACGTTCACGCCGAGGTTGGGCAGGATGCCCACCACGAAGCCCGCTGCCCACGCCACCCAGCCCGCCGGGTTGAAGCCCGCGCGCGGGCCGCTCCACTTCTTGCCGCTGAGCAGGTAGTCCACCAGCATCGCGCCGCAGATCGGCCCGAAGGATGCGCCGATGATCACGAACACCGAGATGGCCTTCGCCACCACACCGGTGATCGCCAGGATGATCGCCACCACCGTGCCGATGCCAACCGAGATAAAGGGGTTCACGTTCGGCAGCGTGGTCTTGAAACTGTTGGCCGCAATGAAAGCCGAGAAGCAAGCGGGCGGGAAAGCCGCCACCGCCAGCAGGAACATGATCCATTTGGCCTTCTCCCCCAGCACGATTGGGATTAACTCGAATGAACTCAGACTCAGGCCCTTCGCCGCTGCGGCCTCCATGCCGGTCTTCGCGCCATAGACGCCCGCGACCACCAGTAACGAAAGCCCCGCAGTAAAGATGATCGCCAGCGCGATGCCGATCAGACCGCCCATCTTCACATCTTTTTCATCACGGCTGTTGAGGCCGAAGTCCACGCCCGCAGCCCCCGCCGTGGCGAAGAAGCCCACGACGTAGGTTAGCATTGCCGCCAGCACGCCCAGCATGCTCAAGGCGGCCGGGCCGGTCGGGTTTGCCGCCTTCTGCGCGGTAATCAGCGTGTCGGGGTTGAAGCTGCTCACGTTGCCAATGGTCGAGGCGGCCAGCCAAAGCAGCACCACCAACGGGATGAGCGGCAGGTAGGTCGCAATCTTGGCAACGTATTGAATGCCCTTGAGCCCCATGAACGCCGCCAGGATGCCCCACACCGCCATGAGTACTTTCACCGCGACCGGCACCGTGGATATGTCCCCCGGGTTCATATTGGGGTAGGCCATCGAGCCCAGCGCGATCGCCGAGAAGTAAACGTTCACGCCCACCCAGCCAAACTGAAGGACGCCCATGAGGAAGCCGGGCATCAGGAAGCCGCCTTGCGCGCCGAAGGTCGAAGTGCCGACGATATAAAGCGGCAGGCCGGTTTTCATGCCGAACAGGCCCGGCACGAGATAGAACAGAAAATGACAGACAAAGGCCGAGATCACCAGGCTCAGCAGCGCCCAGCCCACGCCTTGGGCCAGCGTGCCGCCCGGCGCACCGGCTTTCGCGGCGTCCTGCCAAAACACGAACCAGAGGAAAATGCCCGCATAGGTGGGGGCGGTGTTTTTGTACCAGGGGGCGCGTTTGTCCTTGGGATTGGGGACCGCGCTGGTGATGTATCCAGGGAGTTGGCCGGCCGAGGGTGTTGTTTGATTGCTCATAGATTATCAGGTTGTGAACTTGACTGCGTCGCCTGCTTCCAAAGAGGCGCCGAACATTAGCCCAAATCCTCCTCTTCACGCGCGAAGTGTCAACCACTAAGTTCTCCGGTATTTGACTTGGCCGCGCGCTCTGTTAGCGTGCGGGCGTCGGCATGGCGAAAAAGGCCTCCAGATTCCAGAGAGTATTTGAGGGTGCCCGGGCGTTGCTGGACGAACGCGCGCTGCGGGCGCAGACGGACCTCTCACGTTGGCACAGGTTCGCGCACTTCTGGATCCTGGTCGGCAGAAGCTTCGTCCGCAACCGCTGCCCGGTGCGCGCCTCCGCTCTGGCGTACGCGACCATGCTGGCGCTCATTCCGATGCTGGCCGTCGTCGTCAGCATCACGAGCAGCTTCCTCAAGCAGGAAGGCGAGGATAGCATTGATCACTTCATCGGACAACTTGTCAGCAGCGTCACTTCCGCAGCCACGGCGGACACGAACGCCCCCGTCCTGACCACCAACCTGACGCTGGCGGGGACGGCCCCGTCCCCGGCGACGCATCTGCTCGCCAGCGCCACGAACCTTCTCACCCAGGCGAGCAACCACCTGGCGGTGCCGACCGTCGGCGGCGAAGCGACTGCCGACGCGCTGTCGGCCTTTGCCCGGGATGCGGAAGCGGTCAAGGCCCGCCACGCGATGGCGCGCCACATCCATCAGTTCATCCAGAATACCCGCAGCGGCGCCTTGGGGGTGACCGGCACCGTGCTGCTGATCTTCGTTGCCATCTCCATGCTCAGCCGCATCGAAGACACCCTCAATGACATCTGGGGCGTGGCGCGCGGGCGGAGCTGGTTCATGCGCGTCATGCTCTATTGGAGCGTCATCAGTTTGGTTCCCGTGCTCCTGATCGTGGCCCTGGGCCTGGCGAGCGGGCCGTATCTCTCGGGCACCCGCGAACTGTTGACTACGATGCCGATCATCGGCCGGTTCGTCATGCCGCTGACTTTCCGCGCCGGGCCGGCCGTCGTGTTGTGCCTGACCTTCGCGCTGCTCTACGTGGCGATACCCAACACCAAAGTCCGCTGGGGTGCGGCGCTGGTGGGCGGCCTGGTGGGCGGCCTCCTGTTTTACCTCAACAACCTCGTGAGTGTGCTTTACGTCTCGCGGGTCGTCTCGAACAGCAAGATCTACGGCAGCCTTGGCCTGGTGCCGGTGTTTATGGTTGGGTTGTATTTCGCCTGGCTGATCCTCCTGTTCGGCGCGCAAGTGGCTTATGCCTGGCAGAACCGCGCGACTTATTTTGAGGAGAAGCGAGTTGAGAATATCAACCAGCGCGGGCGCGAATTCATCGCCCTGCGGCTGCTGACGTGCGTGGGGCAGCGGTTCGTGCGCGGCGAGTCTCCGCCCAGCCTGACGGAGATCGCCAGCGTCCTGGCGGTGCCTACCCGCCTGGTCCAGCAAATCATGCAGACGCTCTCCACCGCCCGGCTTGTCACCGAGGCCGCCGGCTCGGAACCGGCGTACCTGCCCGCGCGTCCCTTGGAAACCATCACCTGCCACGATGTGCTGTTGGCGATGCGGGCCACGCAGGGCCAGGATCTGGCCACGAAGGATGAACCCATGCGTCTCGAGGTGTATGGCGAGTTCCACCGCATCGAAGAGGCGGAACGGCAAGCGGCGGCCTCGGTCAGTATGCTGGCCCTGGTCAACCGGGCGCAGGGGGTTAAGGAAATCGCGGAGTAGCGGCCGGCTCTTGGTGGATATGCCCTTGCAGTCGCAGCCGATATCATTCTAACGTGGCTTGTGGGAAATCTTAAACCGAAGCAGGCCGGCATGGCTCCGGTCAATTGCCGGGCGCCGGCAGGCAATCTGAATACCCGAGCTTGACCCCCGCCGCCGCCGCGCCAACTTACTCCATTAGACCATGATTATCGGCGTCCCTAAAGAGATCAAAGACCAGGAATTCCGGGTGGCGTTATTGCCCTCGGCAGCTTATCAACTCATCAAACGCGGCCACGAGGTGGTGGTCGAGCGCAATGCCGGAGCCGGCTCAGGTTACCCCGATGCGGATTATGCGCAGGCCGGCGCAACGGTCGTGAGCGATCATGCAGCGGCCTTCGAGAAGACCGACATCGTGGTGAAGGTAAAAGAGCCACTGCCGTCCGAATACGGGTTGCTTCGGCCCGGCCAGCTCCTGTTCACCTACCTGCACCTGGCCGCCAGCCGGTCCTTGACGGAGGCGTTGATGAAGTCCCGCGTCACCGGCCTGGCTTACGAAACCATTGAGGTCAATCGCCGGCTGCCATTGCTCGAGCCGATGAGTGAAATCGCGGGGCGCATGTCCGTCCTGGTTGGTGGCTATTTCCTGGCCAAGCACAACGGCGGCCCCGGCGTGCTGCTGGGTGGCGTGCCGGGTGTATTGCCCGGTAAAGTCGTCGTGCTGGGCGGCGGCACCTCCGGCATCAACGCCGCGCGCATGGCCCAGGGCATGGGCGCAGACGTGACCATTCTCGAAGTGGACCTGGAACGCATGCGCTTCCTGGACATCACCCTGCACACCGCCCACACGCTTTACTCGAGCGAGGCGCACCTGCTGGAACTGCTGCCTTCGGTGAACTTGCTCGTCGGCGCGGTGCTCGTGCCCGGCGCCAAAGCCCCCCGCCTCATCACCCGAGAAATGCTGCGCCGGATGCGGCCGGGCAGCGTGCTGGTGGACATCGCGATTGACCAGGGCGGCTGCGCCGAGACTTCCCGGCCCACGACGCATGAGAAGCCGGTGTTTGTGGAGGAAGGCGTCACCCATTATTGCGTGGCGAACATGCCCGGAGCCTATGCCCGGACGGCCACGCAGGCGCTGACGAACGCGACTTATCGTTACCTGGAGATGCTGGCCGATCTCGGCCTGGCTGAAGCGTGCCGGCAGCAGCCGGCCCTGGCGGGCGGCCTGAATGTGATGGACGGCAAGATCACCCACCGCGCTGTCGCCGAGGCGCACGGGCTGTCCTATTCGGCTCCGGTGCTCTAGCAACCAGCCACCCCGGTCCAGCCAGCCACTCTGATGCACAAATGAAAGCCCCGATACCCGACAATGAAGCGGCGCGGCTGGCGGCCCTGAGAGAATACCGCATCCTGGATACGGAGGCCGAACAGACCTACGATGATATCACCGCTCTGGCCGCGTATGTCTGTGAAGCGCCCATTGCCCTGATTTCCCTCGTGGACGAATCGCGGCAGTGGTTCAAGTCAAGAGTGGGCCTTACGCAGCAGGAAACGCCGCGCGACGTGGCCTTTTGCGCTCACGCAATCCTCCAATCTGAGCCGCTGATCGTGCGCGATGCGCTCAAGGATGAGCGGTTCTCGGACAGCGCCCTGGTTACGCGCGCGCCGCACATCCGTTTCTACGCCGGTTTTCCGTTAACCACCCCGGACGGCCTTGCTGTGGGCACGCTCTGCGCGATTGACCGCAAGCCTCGGCACCTTTCCGCCGACCGAAAGGCCGCGATGCAGGCCCTGGCGCGGCAGGTGATGGCCTTGCTGGAGCTGCGCCGCGTCTCGGCGCGCATGGCGGAAGTGCTGGACAAGATCAGGACCCTGCACGGCCTGCTGCCCATCTGTGCCTGGTGCAAGCGCATTCGCGACGACCAGGGCTACTGGCAACAGGTCGAGGCCTACGTGCACGAGCACACGGGCGCCGATTTCACGCATGGCATCTGCCCGGAGTGCCTGGAGAAACAGCGCCCAAAAGCGCCGCCGGCACACTGATGCGAGTCCGTTTCCTGTTGGGCCCGGCCGGCAGCGGCAAGACGTGCCGTTGCCTGGCGGAGGCCGGCCAGGCGCTGGCGGCGTCACCGGCAGGCCCACCGCTGCTGGTGATCGCGCCCAAGCAGGCCACGTATCAGTTGGAGCGGCAACTGCTGGCCAATCCGGCTGTGCCGGGCTACACGCGGCTGCATATCCTTTCGTTTGAACGGCTGGCGCATTTCATTTTCGACCGGCTCCAAAAGCCCCCGCCGGAGATGTTGGATGAGGAAGGCCGGCTGATGGTGTTGCGCGCGTTGCTGGCGAGGCGGCGCGACGAGCTGAAACTGTTCCGTGCCAGCGCGCGGCTGAATGGTTTCGCCCGGCAACTGAGCCTGGTCCTGCGCGAAGTTCAACGGAACCGCCTCACGCCCGAAGCGTTGCTCCAGCTCGCAGCCGCGGTCCAGGACAGCGCGGGCCTGGCCGCCAAACTCCAGGACCTCGCCACCTTGCTCCTGGATTACCTCCACTGGCTCAACGACCACAACTTGCAGGATGCCGACTGTTTGCTGGCCGGGGCGACCCGGGCGTTGATCGGCGGGTCAGAGACCAACGAACGAGGTGCGGACACTGGCCTGGCCATTTCCCACCTTTGGATGGACGGCTTCGCTGAATTGTCGCGGCAGGAGCTGGAGTTGTTGGCCGTGCTGATCCCCCACTGCGAGCAGGTCACACTCGCTTTTTGTCTCAACCGCCTGCCCCCGCCGCGAGCCTCGTGGCTCTCCTGTTGGTCAGTGGTCCACAAGACCTTCGAAGAATGCCACAAACGCCTGAGTGAGTTGCCGAACGCATCGGTGTCCATGGAATGGCTGGAGCCCAAGGCCGGCCAGGGGCGGTTTCAGCACAGTCCGGCGTTGCGACACCTCGAACGATCCTGGACTGAGCCCAAGGCCGCCCGACCGAAGGACATCCGGGATTTGGGCCAGGCCCTGCGCCTGGCCGAGTGCGCCAACC
>Ga0172371_10005275_pt1 | contig 19210 bp, 20 predicted proteins | sample Lak12m_FD_114543 | JGI IMG/M metagenome (GOLD analysis project Ga0172371, IMG submission 114543) | Freshwater microbial communities from Kabuno Bay, South-Kivu, Congo - kab_022012_12m | ecosystem: Environmental > Aquatic > Freshwater > Lake | place: Democratic Republic of the Congo: South-Kivu...
TCGCATCCTCCGGATCTCCTGTAGCAATCCTGTCCGTCCCATCGGTCACCTCCAACGGTGACCTTATAAAAACCGGACAGATGATGTGCTACTAAACCGGACATATCATGTGTCACTGACACCAACTTAAATATGCCTTGACAGGCAAAAACAATCCTCCTATAGTTTTACCCATGGAAAGCAATGCCTTATCAATCAATCCGGGAGTTCATCCGCGGTTGCTTTGCCAGATACTTTTTCCAGAGAATGCTGTTGACCAGCCCGCCAGTTCTCTGGTACATCGCTTCCCAATGCCCCGCTGATGTCACAGGCTTAAGCGCCGGATCGTCGCACTCCCGGGGGAGACCTTCCACTCGACGGCGCCGTTCACGAACACAGGGCAGCTCGCGGCGGCTTGCCTCACCCATCGCCATGCGCTCCATGAGAAAGAGACAGGAGTGAAGAGATGGCAACAGGAAGTAAGGGCTCGCGAAATCCGATCTGGTACCATTACAGGTTCACGTTGCCGCAGCAACAGGTTCGGGAGATCCACATTGATCTGGACCCGGATACGCTGACCTTGACCGGCAAGGAGCGGGCCGAGTATCCCTTCTGGACGCAGCTCACCCACTGCCAGTGCACCAACTGCCCGCTCCCGGCGAAGGACCACCCGCGCTGTCCCGTGGCGGCAAACCTGGTGGAGGTCGTCGAGCACTTCCGGGACGGCCTGTCCTACGAGCAGACCGACGTGGAGGTATCCAGCCCCGACAGAACGTACCGGAAGCGCACGTCTCTCCAGGACAGCCTGAGCTCCCTGGTCGGCATCTACATGGTCACCAGCGGCTGCCCGATCCTGGACAAGCTCCGGCCGCTCGTGAAGACCCACCTGCCTTTTGCGACCCAGGAGGAAACGACCTACCGTGCGGTCGCCATGTACTGGCTCGCGCAGTACTTCCGGATGCAGCGGGGCCGGAAGCCGGACTGGGAACTGGAGGGGCTGGCCAAGATCTACGAGGAGATCATCACGGTGAACAAGTGCTTTCACCGGAGGGTATCGGGGGTGTGCATCGCTGACGCGGGCCTGAATGCCCTGATCCAACTCGACTGCTACGCCCAGCTCACCAATCGGCTGGTCCTGCGGAAGAACCTGGGGGAGGTCGAGCGGCTCTTTCATGCCTATCTGAAGGAGTGAGGTTCACCGCAGCCCGGCGATGGAATGGCCGGCCGCCATGTCTTCGCATATTCCGAACCGGGGCGAGCAAATATGCCTTGACAGGCAAAAAAACCTCCTATGGTTTTACCCGTGGAAAGCAATGCCTTATCAATTATGGGAGCATAAGCGTCAGCTCAATACTCCCATAGAGATGAATTATTTAACGAGCTTTATAGACCGGCTTTCTCTTTTCGAAGAAACTTGCCAAGGCTTCCTTGAAATCTTCCGTAACAGAAAACTTTGCCGTGAAGCCCGCCTCGACTCCGTATTTCTCTCTCAATGCGGCATTTTCATTGGTGTTCATGGCTGATTTGAATCCCCTTAGCACCAGAGGCGGATTGACCAGGTAGCGTTCGGCCACCTTTATTGACTCGGCGAGGAGGCGGTCTGCGGGCACGACTTTCAGGACGGCCCCGAAGGCCTTCATCTCTTCGCCCGTCATCATTTCGCAGGAAAAGGCCATGTGGCGGTGGAGCTTTTCCGGCAGCATCCTGCGTATGAAACACGCCGCGCCGACTATGCCCACCCTGGCTTCCGGAATCCCGAACTTCGCATTCTCGTCAGCTACAAGGACATCGCACAGTGACGCCAGGGCGAGTCCCGTCCCGAGGGCCATGCCGTTGATCGCACCGATCAGGGGCACCCTGCACGTGCCGATGGAGCCGATGCCAATCGATACTTTGTTGGCATAGTCGGCCGCCGCTTCTGGGCCCATGATCTTGGTGAATTCCTTGACATCATTTCCGGTGCAGAAGTTTTTACCTTCCGCGCGGAAAATGGCCACCCAGATGTCATCATCCTTGTTTATAGTCTCGATTGATTCCTGTACTTCCCTGTACGTCTGGAGGTTAAAAGAATTCGTAGGAGGCCTGTTCATTGTCAAGATTCCGATATTTCCTTCTTTTTTGATGGAAAAGAAATCCATGACTATTCTCCTTTGCTCGGTATTAGAAAATGCTCTTGTTCAGCAGTCCTCTTTCGCGCCCAGCACGAAATCAAGCTGGCCGCCGATGCCCGACCTCATCCTTTCAAAGTATAATCCGCAGCATGACGCTAATTCCAGGATACTTGATTCGTAGGTGATGCCGAGCAGTCCGCAGGAATTCATGGCTCTTTCATTTTGCTAAAATTGCGTATCACCCGGGGGGACCATTCTTATTGCCCGGGATCACCCCCGAAACGAACGGCGAGCCAGATAGTCTCGCGATCCGGATCGGTCCGTTCCACCCGGTGGCGCACGTGCCGGCGGATCAGGAGGTGGTCGCCTTCCCCGAGCGTTACCTGACGGCCGTCGGAAAAGCCCAGCACTGCGCTCCCCTTCACCAGGAGCACCCACTCGTCGGTCTCCTGGTCGTACCAGAATCCCGGGGGCGAGGCATGCCCCCTGGACACGATCCGTTCGATCCTCAGGTCGTCCTTGCGGAGGATCTCCCCGACGAACTCCTCGGCCATCGGAACGGGGATATGGGCAAACAGGTTTTCCACGGTAACCATCTTTCCTCCTCTCGAGGTTCGGGCGGCTATCGCCGCGCTCATCGCTTACACATGCACTGGTTCAGCTCAGCGACTCCGGCTTCCCGTATGCGCAGTCCCGCGAGGGCGCGACTTCCAGGACAGGTAAGGGCCCCTCGCAGGGGCGGCAGGCTTAGGCCCTGGTCAGGTGGCGGACGGCTTCCGGAGGCGCTCCTCCGGAAAGAAATAGACGAACCCCAGGCTGAGCAGTGAGATCACCGCCACACCCGCAAGGACCGTCCGGATCGTGAAGAGATCGGCAAGGCTCCCGACGATGGGCGTCAGCATCCCCCCGATCCCCATGGCGAGCCCCATCATCAGGCTCGACACCATCGACTTGCCGCGGGGCGCCAGCTTCTGCGCCATCACCAAGGCCAGCGGGATGCAGGCGAACAGGAAAAAGCCCGCCAGAGAGGCCCCTACATAGGTCCAGAAGCCGCTCGTAAAGAGCATCATCAGCAGGGCCGGGGCCGACAAGAAGAACGAGACATAGAAGATCGGCTTGTAGCCGATCCGGTCGGAGAGGTGGCCGGCGATCAGGCCGCTCACCGCCCCGGCCACGGTAAACAGGGAGATGATCAGGCCGATGGAAACCAGGGGATAGCCTTCCCGGGCATAGAGAATCGGGGTGAAGGCCAGAAAGGACTGCGTGACGAACGAGCGCAGGACCATGACCACCCAAATCAGCAGGACCGCTTTCCAGACGTCTCCGAAGGCCTCGCGGACCGCATGGACGAACCCCCGGCTCCTGAGCCCTTCCCCCTGCGGGACCGGAACGATCCGGAAGAGGAACACCATGACGGCGAGCCCCGGAAGCGCCGTCCACGGAGAGACTTCCAGGCCCCAGCGGCCCACGATATAGGAGATGTAAAGAGGACCGAGACCGAAGGCAAGCGTCCCCCCGATGTTCACGATCGACATGGAAAGGCCGAAGTGCCTGCCGGCGTAGCCTGCCACCATCCCCGTCACCGAGGGGTGGAACATGGAGGCGCCGATCGACGCCAGGGCGATGAACAAAAGGAGATCCCAAAAAGAGTGGGCCCAACCGACCAGGGAGATGAAGACGATCGACAGCAGGGGTCCGCCCAGGATGAAGAAGCGCGAACGATAGCGATCGGCGAAGTAGCCCACGCCCGGCTGGACGATGAACGCCAGAATCCGCATCATGCCCACAATGAATCCGACCTGGGTGAGCGACAGGGCGTATTTCTCGACGAAGACCGGCAGAAGCGGATTGACGAAGGAAAAATAGAAATCACCGATGAAGTGGATCAGCGACAGGCCGAAGATGACCTTGATATCCGTGCGCTTCGTTTCGTTCATAGGCCGCCCGAAGTACCACAACCCCGCGCGGGTGTCAAACGCGAAGGCGCGGGCCTACATCCAAGGCGTAAGCCCGCGCTCGGAATACCCGCTGCTGTAAGCCTGGGCTCCGTCCCCGTCAACTGCGGGCGAGTTTCTGGAAGGTATGGGCGTCCTCGCGCCCGCCGCCGCGCGACACGCCGAATGTCCAGGTGACCTCGCCCACGTAAAGATCGCCCCGCGAGTCGACGCACAGGGTATGGGGGGCGACGAAGTTCCCCGGCGCCTCCCTGTCGGCGCTGCACCAGTGGAGCAGCACGTTTCCCGCCAGGTCCAGGACCCGAATGCCGCCGGGCAGGTCATACTTGATCTTGCCGTTGGTAAAGGACTCCTGGCCGACCCGCCACCAAAGCTCCGAGACATAGATCCTTCCTTCCCGGTCGAAGGAGATGTCCGTGGGCCGCTGGACGTGGGTCCACATGTCGAGAAGTTTTCCGTCCCGGGAGTAGATATGGATCCGGTCGTTCTCCCGGTCGGTCACGAAGACACGGTCATCAGGCGAAACGCCGACCCCGTGCGGCAGGCGGAACTGGCCGGAGCCCGTCCCCGGTTCTCCCCAGGACTGGATGAGCGTCCCGTCGGCCTTGAAGCGGTGCACCCGGGCGTTACCGTACCCGTCGGAGACATAGAGCTCCCCATCCGGGGCAACGGCGATATCGGTCGGCCGATTGAAGGGAGGGCCGCCCCTTTGCACGCTTTTGTGGTTCTTCCCGTCGTAGCCGGTGTCGGAGGGTTTGCCCGAGGTGCCGATCTGCATCACCTGCTTTCCTTCCGGGGTAAACTTGCGGACGGTGTGATCGCCGTCGTCGACGCTGTAGACCATGTCGTCCGCCCCAATGGCGATCCCGTGCGTCCGAGGGGTAAAGATGTCTTCGCCCCAGGAACGGAGAAAGTTTCCCTCGCGGTCATAGACGATCACCCGGGCGTCCTGCCGGGTCATCAGGTAGACGTTGTCTTTCGAGTCGACCGCCACCCCATCCACGTCCTTGTGGACATATCCGGCCGGCAGCTTCTCCCACCCTTCGACCGCCTTGAATCTTGGAACCATTGTCATACTCACTTACCTCTCTTTTCCATAGAATTTTGCAAATCCATCTGCATCGTTTTCCAAAGACGCCACTCCCCGCTCTCCGGCGGTCAGCGCACCAGGACTTCCGGATTGACGATCCCCGGGGGCCGCTCCCCGCTCAGCGCCGCGAGCAGGTTCTCCGCCGCCATCACCCCCGAAAGCCGCCGGGAATCGGCAGTCACTCCGCCCACATGCGGGCTCAGATAGACGTTCTCCAGCGTCCGCAGGGGGCTGTCGCTGCGCAGCGGCTCGCCTTCGAACACATCCAGGGCCGCTCCCGCGATCCTTTTTTCCACAAGCGCCCGGCAGAGCGCTTCCGTATCCACGATCCCGCCCCTGGCCGTGTTGATCAGAAACGCGGTCGGCTTCATCAGGGAAAGCCGCTCGGCATTGATCAGATGGCGGGTCTTGTCGTTCAGGAAGGTGTGGAGGCTCACGAAATCGCTCTCGCGGAGCAGCTCTTCCAACGAGACGAATCTCACACGGTGCGCCTCGGCGAACTGGGCGTCGCGTATCACGTCAGAGGCGAGGATCCGCATCTCGAAGGCCTCCGCCCTCTGCGCCACCTCTTTTCCTATGGTCCCCAGCCCGATGAGTCCGAGGGTTTTTTCCGCAAGGTCCATCCCTTCATGCCGGACCCACCCTCCCTTGCGGACTTCCGACTGGTTCTCCTTCAGTTTTCGGGCGCAGGAGAGCATCAGGGCAAACGTCCATTCAGCCACTGCGTGGCGGTTCACCCCGGGGGTGTTGCAGACGATGATCCCCCGCCTCGTGGCCGCTTTTACATCGATCGCATCATAGCCGACCCCGGTCCGGGAGATGACCTTCAGTCGGGGGGAGGCATCCAAGACCCTGGCCGTAAACGGGTCGCCCGAGACAATGACCCCTTCCACCCCCTGCAGCAGATCGATCAGCTCTTCCTCGCTGCGCGAGCCGAGCAGCGGCTTGTAGACGGTCTCCCATCCCTCCGCCCGGAGCCGCTGATCCACGGCACAACCCGGGTGGAGAAAGATCGTGGTAATCAGAATGCGATAAGAGGTCATCCGTTCATCTCCTCCGGCGTGGCAGCCGGCCCTGATCGCGGCGTGAGACGGGATCCGGGAACTGCAAACATCCGGAGGGCACTCACAGCCTGAAGTAATGGTCCACAAAAACCCGATCGGAAATATCCTTGGAAATATAGAGGCATTGATGATCACCGAGATCGATCTTTCTCTCCTCGTCCAGTATGCTGCCGTTGCGGTCGAAAAATATGCGGACGGTCGGCCGGAGCGGTCGGTCGGGATGGGTATCCACCACCTGCCCTGTTTCGCCTGTATTCAAGCGAACGATGCTGTATACGGGGAACAGGGAAAATCCCCGGATGAAAAGCTTGACCATGGGGGGGCTGAAGATTCCCTTCCGTTGTTGAATAAGAGCGCGGATGCCTTCATGCGGCGTGACCGGCCCCCGCTGCGGACGGTAATGGGTCAGGGCCTCAAAGAAATCGACCATGGCGATCATCTCCGCCTGCCGCGAGAGGGCCTTGCTCCCCTTGGGGTAGCCGTAGCCGTCCACCCGTTCGTGATGTTCCATGGCAACGACGGGGAGCAGGGCGTTCACCCCCTTGATCGCCTCCAGCTTTGTTTTACCCGCCAATGAATGGGTCTTGATGAGCTCATATTCCTGGTCGGTGACCATTTCCTTCTTGTTGATGATTTCCGGCGGAATATCGTACAGGCCGATATCGTGGAAAAAAGCTGCCAGAGCAAAGGTGAGCCGATCGTTGTCGGCAACCGGAATCAGACGGGCGATCCTGATCGCGTAAATAGCGACATTCAGGGAATGGGCCGCGATCACGTCGTCGCCGATGTCAGGAGTGGCGGAAAAGAAATAGAGCGGATCGATGACATCCGGATTGGCCAGGATGGCTTGCAGCATCTCCCCGGCCATGGCCAGGCTCTTGATGTTGTCCTTGAAAAAAAGGGAAAAGATCCGCTGGGTCTGCTGATAAAGACGGGCATACAAAAGGGAGACGGGAAGGGTGTGCTCGCCGTATCGAACCTGCTCCTGAACGGTATTGATCTCCTCATCCGACTTGATCGCAATGGAATAAACAAAGGGGGAGGTCGTTCCCCCCAGGCTGATCTCATGTACTCCGGAACCGAGGGGCAGCTCTTTGGGACCGTTGATCTTTTCCCCCAGGGGGGCATCGTCGACGATCGATCCATGGCGGCTCAAGGGGTCCACCAGAAAGATCCTCTTGTCCCTTCGCTCCAAAACCAGATGAAGGCGGGAAAGGCGATAAGGGGGATGCTCTTCAAGGGAAAGATCCGGTTCGCTCATGAAGGTCTTTGCATCACGTCCCCCCCTGCCGATATGAAAAGGGAAATAACGAATCGTCAGATCCTGGTCGAGCAGGGTTTTGGCGCTCAGGGAATTGCGCCCCCGGAGTATGGCGATCGGGGTGTCTTTCCGCTGATCCTCTTTTTCCGCGGCCTCGACGGCCTCTTTTCTTATGACCTCGAGGGTTTTTTTCTTATCCATTCAACGTCCTCAACAGCGCTTCGGATCCTGCCCCTCATCATCGGCGACGGGCTGTGGCGGTATCACATCGATTGGTAAAATCTCATGATCGATACGGTTTTGTCAATTACATTGATCTTGGAACAGGATGCACCTTGACAAGCTGCGGCGGGATTGTGATAGTCTGCGGCGTATGCAGCATACCTCTTTCTCCCGCATCCCGTTCCGGCTGACCGATGTCTACTACGGCTGGTGGATCGTCCTGGCCTGCTTCATCATCGGTCTATATGCAGGCGCCATCATCTTTTACGGCTTCACCGCCTTCTTTGATCCGCTCGTCGCGGAGTTCGGCTGGAGCTATACCGAAGTCTCCTTCGCCATGAGCCTGCGCGGCGTCGAAATGAGCATCCTCGCCCCGCTGGTCGGTTTTCTCGTGGATCGCTATGGTTCTCGGCGGCCGGCCCTGTGGGGGGTGATCACCATCGGCGTCGGGTTCATCGCCCTGAGCTTCACGCGATCCATCTGGATGTTCTACGGGTGCTTCATCCTGATCGCCTTCGGGGGCGGCGGCTGCACCGCCGTCGTCTTCATGAGGGTCGCCGCCAACTGGTTCAGGAAAAAACTGGGCCTGGCGCTGGGGATCCTGACCTCCGGTTTCGGCGCCAGCGGCCTGCTCCTCCCCGTGATCGTCTGGCTGATCGACGACTTCGGCTGGCGGACGGCTGTCGTTATCCTGGGCGCAGGGATGTGGGTCATCGGCATCCCCCTGTCCTTCGTCATCCGCAACACCCCCGAGGAGTACGGCCTTTCCCCGGACGGCGGGAAAGCGGAACCTCCGGCCCCGGCCCAATCCGGAGAGACAAAGAAGGAAACGGACGAGGTTTCCTTCCGGACGGCGTTGCGGGAGCGGGCCTTCCTCTTTCTCGCCCTCAGCGAAGGGATCCGGATGATGGCGGTCGGTGCCGTGGTCACCCACATCATGCCTTATCTGAATGTCCTTCATATCCCGCGCACCACGGCCGGCCTGATCGCCGGCGGCGTCACGGTCCTGAGCATCGTGGGGCGGTTCGGTCTCGGCTGGCTCTCCGATTTCTTCGACAAACGGCACATCATCGCCGTCTCTTTCGGCCTGATGAGCCTGGGCATGTTCGCCCTGTGCCTTGTCGATGTCTGGTGGATCCTGCTCCTGTTTCTCATCCTCTTCCCGACCGGCTACGGCGGGGCGATCACCCTGCGGGGAACGATCCTCAGGGAGTACTTCGGCCTGGGGGCCTTTGGCCGCCTCCTGGGGCTGGTGATGGGGGCCTCCGCAATCGGCGGGATGATCGGACCGACGCTGGCCGGTTTCATCTTCGACACCCTGGGGAGCTACTACGCAGCCTGGATCGCCCTCGGGATCGCCTCCTGTTTCACCGTTCTGCTGATGCTGAGCGTCAAGCCCAAGAAGACGCCTGCCTGAGCAAACGTCCGCTTGCCCTCAGCTTCGGCGCGCCGCGGCGATCGCCTCACCGAAGTGCCTCCTCAGGAGGGTGAGATCGTGTCCCAGGGTGATGACCTGGGCCTTTTTCTTCCAAGCAGCCACGGTTTGGTCAAAGTCCTTGGCGGTGGGATCGAGGTTCACCGAGACATATTTCCCCCGCTTCTTGGCGGTATCGAAGATCCTCTCCTCCAGGGCGAGAACCGACGGATGGTTCTTCTGCCCGGTCAGGCCCAGGGCGTTCGCCAGATCCCCCCGGCCGCTCCCGATCATATCGATCCCGTTTACACCCAGCGTCTCCTCCAGATTATCGGCCGCCTCTTTGCTTTCGATCTGCACGCCCAGCAGGAGTTCCTCGTTCGACCATTTTGCATACTCCCCGCTGCCGATCGCCCCATACCGGGTGATCCTCGATGCGGCGAACGTGCCCCTGTCCCCCAGGGGGGCAAAATGGACGGCAGCGACCACGGACCTCGCCATTTCAGGCGTGGATACGTCGGGGATGAAGAGGCCCATCGCACCCGCCTCAAGGAGCTTGGCGATGAGATACGGATCGTAATCCAGTCTGATCATCGGTGTAACGCCGCTCGCCTCCGCGGCCCTGATCATATCGACGATGAGCGGCAGATCGACGATGCTGTGGCAGACGTCGATGCGGACAAAATCAAATCCGGCATACCCGGCCAGCTCCACCATCACGGGTGAAGGAACGGCGATATAGATTCCAAAGACGGTTTGTCCCTCCCTGAGCGCCTGCTTTACGGGATTCTTTTTCAGTTCCAGTGCCAATTCGAGCTCTCCTTCCTATCTCATAAAATGCACAATCATGCTTCGATCGTTCCTTTTTGTCTTTATAAATCCTCATGCGACGCGGTTCATGGGCTCTCCCCCGCCCAGGACATGGATCAGTTGCTGCGCGGTGACGAGCGAACTCCTCTCCTGCGTCTCATAGGTTCCTCCTGCGGCATGCGGGGTGACGACGACATTGGGCAAACCGACCAGGGGATTCTCCGTGGTCGGCGGCTCCTTCTTGAAGACGTCGAGGCCGGCGCCGAAAAGACGATTGGTCTTCAGGGCATCATACAGCGCCTCCTCATCGACGATCTCGCCCCGCGACACATTCACCAGGACGGCCGTCTCTTTCATGAGGGCGAGTTCGCGGCGTCCGATCAGATGCTTTGTTTCCGCGGTGAGGGGCACATGGAGGGTGAGAAGATCGACCCGCGGCAGTAGCGCATTCAAGGACAGGACGCGCTCGTGAGGGATGTCCGGCCACCGATCGTCGGGAACGAACGGGTCGTACGCAAGGATCTTCATATTGAAGGCGCCGTGATATTTGCGCGCGATCCGGGTGCCGATATTGCCCATGCCGATGACGCCCACGGTCTTTTCCCAAAGCTCGATCCCCAGAAAATGGATCCTCTTGACGATCTCCCCGGCGCGGATGCGGCGGTCGAATTCCGCCACCCGCCTGGTCGCCGCCAGGGCAAGGGCCAGCCCCATTTCGGCGACCGCCTCGCTGTTCACGCCCGGGGTATTGCAGACGATAACACCGTGCGCCTTGGCCGCGGCCAGATCGATGAGGTTGACGCCGACCCCCTGCTTGGCGACAGCCTTCAGTTTTTTTGCCTTGGCAAAATCCTCCGCCGTGAGCGGCGTGGTGCGCACCAGGAGGCCGTCCGCGTCTTCATACCAGTTTTTTGCGCCGGGATCGTCCCAGCGGACGACCTCGGCATGCTGGGCTGCATACTCAACGCCCGACGAAACGAACTGATCGAGAATGTAGATTTTCATGATGATCCCCTTCCCTACTGCTTTGAATAGGAATTGCTTTACTGCCTTGCCGGAGCGGCCCCTGCCGCCTCCGGGCTCCAGGTCAAGGCGTTCTTCTCCTCCTCCGGAGAGATCCCCCGGGCCTTCTCCGGTTTTTCATACCAGATCCGTCCGGACTCCTCACGGGAGCCGCCGTAGATCCAGAGCATCCTGAAGCCATGGGTGTTGCCCGACGACCAGGCGTGCGGGCATCCCTTGGGGACAAAGACGGAGGCCCCGGGATCCACCCGCCACCAGCGGCCGTCGAAATAGGTGTAGCCGGGACCCTCGGAGCTTCCGTCAATGATGATGAGCTCCCAGGTATGGTGGCCGTGGAGGGGCCGAAACAGGCCGGGCGAAAAATCATTCGCTCCGAAGCTGACCTGTCCCGGCTCATTGACATACAGGATCCCGGTCAATTCCTTCTTGGCAGCCGGTTCCCTCGGCTTCGGATAGGCGATATAGGGTCTTGCCGTCATTCGTACCTCCAGTGATGTCTCTGTGCTTTATTTTTTTTACGCATCGGTCGGCCCGCGGTCGGGCAGCTCGATCCCCAGCATGACGTTGCACAGGCTCTTGCCGTGGATATCCTGGGCAAGCGAGACCGTCACGCCGCCGCCCAGGGCGTTCTCGATGACGAAGTTGAACGCCTTGAGGTTCCTCAGCTCGTAGCGGCGCACCGGACCGCCGGCGACATGGCCAAACGCCTTCATCACCCGTTCGGTCGTCAGCTCCCTCTGCAGGAACTCCCAGTCCTCCTCCCGGTAGCAGATCACCGAGATGTTCGCCGTATCCCCTTTGTCGCCCGTGCGACTATGGGCCAGATCATAGACTCGCAAGCTCACGGCGTCCCCTCCACAACCACCTGGGTTTTCACAAGCGCCCTGGGGAGCAGCAGCGACTTCACGGCCAGGACGTCCCGGACCCGAGGTTCGCAGGCGCCGCCTGCTCCCCCCGGACCGTTTAAGTGCATCGCCCGCACCTCGAATCCGAGCGCATGGGCGGCGCGGCGATCCGGGGTGCGGCCGGCCATCCGCAGCCGCACCTCATACGGCTCCGGCCGGTCGCCTGTGTCGCCGTGCAGACTGGAGATGCCGATCAGGTCCACCCGGAAATCTTCGTAGGTAAAACCTCGCAGCCGCAGCCGCTCCTTGACGACATCGGCCGCCCATTTGGCGCGCGCGACGGCGTCGATGCCCCCGTAGGACACCTCGCCCTCGCCGATATAGCCGTCCGTATAGCCGACGGTCACCTTGTACATGTCGGTGCGGGGCCTTGCCCGCGCCCCCTCCACGCGCACCCGGTCCTCTGTCTCCTGCGTGAACCGGATCTCGGTGATGTCCAGCACGCAGTCCGGCGTGATGTAGTTCGTCGGGTCATGAATCTCGTAGATCTGCTGCTCGGTGCAGGTCATGACGTCGACGCGGCCGCCGGAACCGGGGGTCTTGCTGATGGTGACGGAACCGTCGGCGGTCACATCGGCAAAAGGATAGCCCAGGCGGGCCAGGTCCGAAACCTCCTTTTTCCCGGGCCAGCCGAAGCAGCCGCCGCTGACGGAGGCGGTGCATTCCAGCAGGTGCCCCGCCGCAGTCCCCTGCGCGATCTTCGGCAGGTCGTCATAAGACCAGCCGAACTCGTGGATCATCGGGGCCAGGAACAGCGACGGGTCCGCCACGCGGCCGGTCAGCACGATCGGCGCGCCCGTGGCCAGCGCCTCACAGATCGCATCCGCGCCGAGATAGGCGTTGGCCGAAACGAGGCGCGGCAGAAGGGATTCCAGCGGCTCCCCGTTCTCCAGGAGGGTGAGCCCAGGGCGGCTACGGACGATCTCCGACACGTCGTCGCCCAGGAGCACGGCAACGGGGAGATCGCCCAGCCCCAATTCCCGGGCCTCCCGACGCGCCGCGCGGGCGCCCCCGATCGGATTGGCGGCCCCCATGTTGGTGACGATGCGGATGCGCTTGTCGGTGCAAACGGGCAGCACCATGCGCAGCCGCTCATGCAGCGACGGCGAATAGCCCCTTTCCGGATCCTTGCTGCGCGCCAGATTCTCCCGGGCGACGGTGCGCTCGGCCAGGCATTCGAACACGAGGTAATCGATCTTGCCCCGCTGGGCAAGTTCCAGGGCCGGCGTCATCCGGTCATCCGACGTGCCCGCACCGGAGCCGATGCGTACCGTGCGGCCTTTCATGGTTGCGCTCCTCTTTTCATCACAGATCGATGGGGATGCCCAGCTCCCTGCCGAGGGTCTTCAGCTCCTCGGCGACCTTGGCCTGCAGCGGTATCCCTTTTTTCATCCTTTCCACCACCCGCAGGTACTCAAGCTCGCCCGGCACATAGATCACATCCGTTCCTCTGGCCTTTTTCGAGGACTTGATCTCGTCGATATAGGAGTCCATCCGGGCCTTGAAGGCCGCCACATCGGTGAAGGCGGAAAGGGCGATGGCCATGAAGCTGTGGGCGGTTCCGGCCGGATCCACGGCCTGATCAAGGACCTTGACTCTCGGGCCGTAGCTCGAATCCGCCAGGACGCCGGTCAGGAGGTCCACCATCAGCGTGATGCCGTACCCTTTGTAGCCGCCGATGGCCAGCAGGATCCCCTTGAGGGCCGCCGCAGGATCCGTCGTGGGCTCGCCGAACTCGTTGAGCGCCCATCCCTCGGGAACCGGTTTTCCCTCCTTCTGGAGGACGCGGATCTTTCCCGCCGCCACCACGCTGTTGGCCATGTCCAGTACGACCGGCGGATGCTTTCCGGCAGGCACGGCCACGCACCACGGATTGTTCCCGAAGAGCCTCTCGACGCCGCCGGTGGGAGCGAGACGGGGAGAGGCATTGGTGAACGCAAGGCCGATCATGTCGCGGTCCAGGGCCATCATGGGGTAGAAGGCGGCGGCGCCGAAGTGGTTGCTGTGACGAACGGCCACATAGGAAACCCCGGCCTCCTTCGCCTTGCGGATGGCGATCTCCATAGCCCGGTAGCTGACCACCTGGCCGATGCCGTTGTTCCCGTCCAGCAGAGCGGTGGCAACCGTCTCCTTTTCCGTCGTGAGGCTCAAAGCGGGCGACATGGCGCCCCCTTTAAGCCTGGCCGCATACAGGGGGAGGCGAAGGACGCCGTGGGTGTCTACGCCCCGCAGGTTCGCCGTGACCAGCGTCTGGGCCGTGATCTCGGCCTCCCCCCGAGGGACACCCAGTTTCCCGAGAACCTGGTTGCAGAAGGTCTCGAGTTGCTCGTGGCTTGCCATCACCTTGGGAGTCGCCGTTGCTTCTTCAACCATGATAAAATCCTCCTTGATTGTATGTCCAACACTTAGACTTCTCTTGCCCGCCGCCGATCACCGGCGCGCTTGAAAAACGGACCGTCCGTGGCCCGGGTGATCCGGGAGCGCGGTTTACTTGGGCTTCTTTCTCACGACGATCTGGGCGATCTCCGCACCCGAGGCGCCGCGCCCTATCGCCTTCTGCATGTCCTCCTCCACCCCCAGCACCAGCTTCACCTTCTCCACCGCCGCATCCAGGTTCTCGCGGGGGATGACAACCACGCCGTCCTCATCCGCGACGATGATGTCCTCCGGCTTTACCGGAACCCCCCCGATCTCCACAGGAACCTGGCTGCCGGTAATTCTCATGGTGGCTGGCTTGTCCTTGGTGGCCAGGCCCGTGCAGAACAGGGGCATGCCCGCCTCCCGCCAGCCGGCGACATCCCTACCCGCCCCGAAGATGACGACCCCGGCCAGGCCGCGCCACTTGGAATAGGAGCCGATGTTGTCCCCGGCGTAATGGTTGTGGGGGCTCCCCTTGGCATCGACGACCAGGATACCACCCGGGGGGAGATGCTCGATGATGCCATACATGGTCTGCTTCGGCGTGTCGGGGCGAGGCGGCCCGAACTGGACCGTGCAGGCCGGACCGACCAGTTTCACCTCCTCGAACCCCCTGGCGGGGTGGATCCCTTCAACCCCGCCCTGAATGCCGATCATGGCCAGGGCGTCGGCCACGACGCCGGTGCTGGCCTGTTTGAGGAGGCCGATCACGTCCTCCGGAACTTGATGCATATCACCCATGTCAATCTCCTCTTAGAGTTTTTATTTTTTGCAGTCCTGTTTCACTCTTCGCTTTTGCCGATCACGCCGCCCGGCTCCGCCCGTTTCTGCCATTTCGCAAGCAGATAGGGGGAAAGGACGGCCAGCACGACCAGTGCGATCAGCACCATGCTGATCGGATTTTTGATGAAATAGATCGGATCTCCTAAAGAAAGCTTCAGTGCATGCCGGAAGCCTCTCTCCGCCATAGGTCCGAGGATAAGGCCCAGCATAGCCGGCGCGGGATGGAAGCCCAGGATTTTGAAGAAGTAGCCGATGACTCCAAAGGCCAGCATGACATACACCCCGAACATGTCATTTTCCAGGGCATAGGACCCGATAACGCACAGCGTGACAATCGCGGGCGCCAACACTCCGGACGGCACCTGGAGCGCCTTGGCAAAGATATTGGACCCCAGCAGGCCCATGAGAAAAACAAAGATATTCCCGATAAATAGACCCATGATCATCGCATAGGTCGTCTGGGCGTGAACGGTAAAGAGCTCTCTCCCAGGGACCAGACCCTGGATCAGCAGCCCCCCCAGCAGGACGGCGGCTGCCGAGCTTCCGGGGATCCCCAGGGTGATCAGGGGGATATAGGCCGTCGCCGTGTCGGCGTTGTTGGCGCACTCCGGCGCCGCCACCCCTTCGATGACGCCTGTCCCGAACCGTTCCGGGTGCTTCGAGAAACGCCGCTCCTCGTTATAGGACAACCAGGAAGAAACGGATCCCCCGGCCCCCGGCAAGATGCCGATGATCGCCCCGATGATGCAGGAGCGGACCCAGGTCATCCGCAGCTTCCAAATCTCGCTCATTCCCACGAAGTATTCCCGCCACCCTATCTGCTGTATGCCGGAAGCGCCGGAGGCAGTGCCAGAGGAAAGCAACATCACTTGAGGAAGGGAGAACAGTCCTATCATGGCAGGGACAAAACCCACCCCCGTCGTCAAACCGAGAATACCAAAAGTGAATCTTTCGTTTCCCGATATGACATCCAACCCGATGGTACCTGCGAAGAGGCCGATGGCGCCCGACATAATCCCTTTCAGAGGGGATCCGCCCGAGAGGCTGCCGACCGCCGTCAGGCCGAAGAGCGCCAGCCAGAAGTACTCGACCGGACCGAACATCACTGAGATCAGCGAGAGGGGAGGCGCCATGAACAGGAGCACCAGAACGCTGAAGAGTCCGCCGATCAATCCTCCCCAGACCGCTATCGATATGGCATAGCCGGCCTTCCCTTTAAGGGCGAGCTGGTAGCCGTCCAGAGTGGTCGCGGCCGCCGCAGGCGTACCGGGAGTGGAAACCAGGATGGCGGAGATCGAGCAGCCCGTGTTCGCCCCCGCGTGGATCGCGGTCAGCATCATCAATGCCGCGACCGGATTCATGCCGAAGGTCAGAGGGATCAGGAGGGCGATCCCCATGGTGGCGGTCAGTCCGGGGAGGCAGCCGACCAGCATGCCGAACGCCGCCCCCACAAAACACATCAGGACGTTGTATGGCTGAAAGGCCAGGGGAGCCCCGGCCAAGAGACCCGAAAAGATGCCATCGAACATATTCTCCCTCTCCTCTTCCTCTGTTGTATTCTGAATCCTTGTTGCCCACCAGGGCCTTGGATTACTCGAACAGGATGCCGATCGGCATGGGCACCTTCAACTGCCAGACAAACAGCAGGTAAAGCCCCAGATTCACGCTAACAATCGCAGCAACATAGACGAGGGGTTTTGTTATTCTCATCATTGCCATAAAGACCAGCATGAAGGCGGCTGTGGCGATAAAAAAACCGATCACCTCCACAAGCGCCACATACGCCACGCAGAGCAGGGTGGTGAGCAGAACCTTTTTCGGATTTCCTCCCTCCTCTTTTAAACCTCGTGCCGGCCGCACGATCATGACGATCGCGCCGATCATCAGAAAGGTGAGCAGCCCCAGGGGGAAAAGCCGGGAATCGGCCGGATAGCGCCATCCCTCGTAAAACAATCCCGTACAGATCAGGAGCAAAATCACCCCCGCAATCCTGTCTCGGTCGATCTTCATCGCCTGCAAACCTCCTTGACTCGGTGACTGTAATCCTATCTTTTTACCGTCGGGATCGGGACGCTGGCTCAAGGCAGCATCCCGATCCCTCGATCAATGGTTATTTATCCTTCATCGCGATGGGAAGGAGCTCCTGCATCCGCTTGTAGTCATCGGCCAGGAATTCCGTATACTCCTTGCCGCTCAGGAACCGGATGGGAAGACCCATCTTTTCCATCTTCGCGATATGGTCGGCATCCTCTGTGGCCTTCTTGATGGCAGTCTCAAGAACCGCCACGACCTCCTTCGGGATCCCCTTGGGGCCCGCGATCCCGCGCGCCGAGGCGCCCACCAGAGGGAAGCCCAGCTCCGTCATGGTCGGCACGTCCTTGAACTGCGGGCTCCGCTTCGTGTCCGCAAAGGCCAGATACCGGAACAGTCCCTCCTTCACCGTGGGCTGCGTATCCCCCTGGTTTCCGACATAGACCTGGACATGTCCGCCCAGGACCGCGGCCCGCAGCGGGGCGCTCGAGTCCATACTGATGATATTGAACTTCACCCCGGCACGCCTCTGCAGATCGATGGCCAGCAGGTGGTCATCCCCGAACTTCGCCGTCACGCCCACGGAGATCTTGCCCGGCTGCTCCTTTGCCGCCTTGATGAGGTCGGCCACGCTCTTGAACGGGCTGTCGGGCTTCACGCAAAGGACATTGGGATCATACACATGGTTCGCGATGTAGGTGAAATCCGAGGGGCCGAACCCCACCTTCCGCTCCGGATCCAGCATCAAAACGGCATTGGTCGGCGAGATCCAACTCCCGATGAAATAGCCGTCGGGCCTGGCGCGCATGAGCGTCGTGGCGGCAAGGACGCCTCCGGCGCCCGGTTTGTTCGTCACCGGTACCGGCTGGCCGAGGAATTTTTCCGCGGCGGCGAACAGCAGCCTCATCCCCACGTCGGTGCTCCCCCCGGCGGCGGAGTGCACCTGGAACGTGATGGGCTTATTGGGATACTGCTGGGCCCATCCTAAAGAGACGCCGCCGATCACGATCACCGATAAAAAGGATACCAACACAAACCACGTCCATCTTTTCTTTCCTCTCATTGTGCCTGACCTCCTCTTCTTTTGGTAACGGTTAACAATGGGATATCCCCGCCAACATTCCTGAAGAATCACCAATCACGATACCGTGACTTTAAGCCCGACTTCGGCCTTGCATGTTTCGGCTCGCGAATCACTTGCCTCCGGCACTCTCCGAGTGGAGTATCTCGGCGTAATGCCCAATGATCATCTTGCCGCCGGCTTCGATGTGCTCGCTCATCAGCCTCCCGGCGCGCTTGGCATCGCCCGCCGCTATGGCATCCACGATGGACCTGTATTCCTGCGGCTGCGCCTCGAACCGGTGCGAGATCCTCAGGCTCCTGGGAAACTGGTTGTACAGTTCGCTCAGCCAGCGGATCAGTTTTTGGGATCCGCAGCGGGTATAGATGAAGGCGTGGATCTCGCGGTGCAGGGGGGGCAATTTCTCCTTTTTTCCCGCCTGGACGTGCTTCTCCAATTGCCCGATCAGGGCCCTGATCCTGGTGAGGTCTTCCGGGGTAAAACGGGGAGTGGCCAGCCTCGTGGCGGCGCCCTCCAGGAGCGACCGCAGCATGAACGACTCGGTCACCTGGTCCAACGTGAGCTGGACCACTCGCGCCCCCCGGTAGGGAACGCGCTCCACCACCCCCTCCGCCTCGAGCCGGGCCAGGGCCTCCCGCACCGGGATACGGCTCACGCCGATCCGGGCCGCCAGTTGCGCTTCGCGCAGCCAGGTCCCGGGGGCGATCCTGCCCGCGACGATCGCCTCACGGATCCGCTGCGCGACCTGCTCGGTCGTGCCCCTGGGTCCCGCGAGGTTGTCAATACTGTCGATGCCCGTGTCCATCCCACCCCCGGTATCATCCGATTCCGATCCGACAACAGGCTCCAAAGAGTTCGGCCCGCTGCAAATTGTATACACTATGCAATATGGCGTGCAGAGTATAGCGCAGAGACCTCGTTGTCAAGTCTTTTGGCAAGGGGCGAATTGCCTCAAATAAAATGTTACCGAAGGAGGTAGTAAAAAGGGATCGTTGACTCATAATTCGATGTTACCGAGCATCGGCTTCCAAAAGGAGGGATAATTATGAGTCCACGGTCCAAA
>Ga0172371_10005276_pt1 | contig 19204 bp, 21 predicted proteins | sample Lak12m_FD_114543 | JGI IMG/M metagenome (GOLD analysis project Ga0172371, IMG submission 114543) | Freshwater microbial communities from Kabuno Bay, South-Kivu, Congo - kab_022012_12m | ecosystem: Environmental > Aquatic > Freshwater > Lake | place: Democratic Republic of the Congo: South-Kivu...
ATTTCAATGTCCTCCTCAACTCTTGGAAAAAAATAGAGAATTTCTGAAAAAGTAACAAACCCTCTTAAAGTTCCTTTTTTTATAAGACTGTCCAATTTTCCTTTTAGCTCCGCCTGTTTTTTTGCGCTTCTTACCGCCTTTTTTTTCTTTTTTCTTACGGGCTTCTTTTTTACCTTTATTTTTTTCTTTGCGGGCTTCTTCTTTTTTTTAATTTTAGCGGGTTTTTTGAGCTTGGCTGGTTTCTTTTTTTTGCGCAATTTTTTTAAAGAAGCTTTCTTTGGCTTCAATTTCTTTTTCTTTGATTTATTTTTCATTTTTTTTATCGGCCCTTTCTTTTTTACCAAAATCTTTTTTTTCTTTTTGTTTTTTTTCATAAACAAATTGACTTCTAATTTTCTTCTAATTGTACAAGCTCTTTTGAAAGATTATCAAACTCTTCAACCAAAGAAGTAATATCTTTATCTTCTTTTTCTTTTATTTTAATATCCAGCCCAAGACTCACTAATCTTTCTCTTAAATCTATTTTTTTTAACTCTTTTAGGCAGATGCTTAATTCCGAATTGTGGTCCAAGTCCTTAAATGTTTTTTCACAATCGTTTGCCAGCACCAAAACGTCAACGAACCTACAAAGTTCCGGAGAAAGCTTTTTTTGAAAATTATCAAGGTTAAAATTTTCCCCCTCGTCTTTTAATGAATTAAAAACCTGCGACGTTAAAACTGTTTTAAATTGATAATCTTTAACGGATGAAACCCTTTGAGGGTCAAAAAATAAAATTCTTAAAACTCTTTCCTCTAAAATCTCTTTCCTTGTTTTTTTTGGAAGCTCAGAAGAAACAACGGCGTCTTTTTCCATTCTTTGTTCTTCAACGCTCAAAGAAATTTTGTCCAAGTCCTCCCAAACCTTATTTTCAGGAGCCCTTAACCTGTATGAGAGTTCGGCCACCCAATGAGACTGCTCAACGTTTGAAGGAATTCTTTTAATAACGGGCAAAAGAATTTCGGAAATTTTTCTTTTCCCTTCGGGCGTCTCTTTATCAAACTTGGAAAAAGTATTTTCAAAATAAAATTCAAGAAATGATTTTGCTTTGTTTATTCTGTCAACCCAAGCATCTCTGCCTTCTTTTGAAATAAAGTCTGCCGGATCCAAGTCTTCCGGCAATGTCATAACTTTAATATTAAACCCCTGTGCCTGTGCCAAGTTTATCCCCCTCTTTGTTGCGGAATCTCCGGCAACATCCATATCAAAACATGTAAAAATATTATCGGAGTACCTTTTTAAAATTTTCAATTGAAAAAAAGTCAGTGCCGTTCCTGAAGCGGCAACCGTAAACTTTGCTCCTGCCTGATGAGATAAAATGGCGTCCGTATATCCCTCAACAACGATACACTTATCTTCTTTTCTTATTTCTGATTTTGCCTTATTTAAGCCGTATAAAATTCCGCTTTTATCATAAATAAGGGTTTGGGGTGTATTTATATATTTTGCGGTTTCTTCCGTTTGCTCAAAAACTCTTCCGCCAAAACCCGCTACTTGCGAATTTAAATCAAAAATCGGAAAAATTATTCTTCCGCGGAACCTGTCATAAACATCAAAAGAGTTCTCTTTTTTTATCGCTACTCCCGCCTTTACCATTTCATCTTTTTTATAGCCTTTTTCCGACAAAAAATCGGTAAGACTGTTCCAAGTGTTGGGAGAATAACCGACCCTCCATTCTTCAAGAGACTCCTGCAATAATCCCCTTGAAAGCAAATAGTCTTTTGCCTGCTGGCCTTTTTGGCTTTGGTTCAATTGTTTTTCAAAGAATTTCGTTGCAAGCTCGCAAATTTCCAAAAGTCGCTGGCGTTCGCTTTGAAGCTTCGGGTCCTGCGGTTTTAACTCAACATTGGCTTTCTGCGCGAGTATTTTTAAAGCATCAACAAATTCAATATTTTCAATCTCTTTTACAAATCCAAAAATATCACCCCCTTTTCCGCAACCAAAACAATGCCAAATCTGACGAGACGGAGAAATAAAAAACGACGGAGTTTTTTCAGAATGAAAAGGGCAAACCGCGCGATAATTAGCGCCTGTTTTTTGAAGCCGAAGATAACCCCCAAGGACCTCGACAATATCCAGCCGCGATTTAATTTCTTCAACGGGAGAAGTCATCATAGTAATAAAATCTGCTATAAGAATAGCAGACATTTATTTTAAATTCAAGCTCAAAACCTGAGATTTTTTTGATAAAATTTAACTCCTTGATTTGTTTGAAGTAATTTTTATATCTCCGTTTGGTATTGAATAAACCGTTCCATTTTCATCTTTAATCACCGTTCTTCTCAAGGTTATCTCCTTAACAACCCCCTCAATATCGCCAATTTTTACCTCGTCCCCAACCCTGTATTGATCTTCTAAAATTATGAAAAGACCTCCTACAAAATCTTCTATTATCTTTTTTGCTCCCAATCCAAAGGCCAATCCGACTATTCCAGCCCCGGCAAGCAACGGCCCTATATTTATTCCGATTTCCGAAAGAATAATTAAAACAACCGCAATCCAAACAGAAGCCCTGGAAATGCTTACAAAAATAGAAATTAATGTTGCCGCCCGCTTCCCCTTTTCTCCATTAGATTCTCCGGATATTTTTTTCTTTACTATCCTCTTTATAAGAGAACCGACGTAACGATTTGTAATCCACGCAGTAATTAAAATAAATATTATTTTAAATATGTGGTCCATAATACTTTATTGTTTGTTATTAGTTATTGGTTATCAGTTTTCAGTTATTAATTATTAGTTAATCATTCATGTCTCAACGCCTCCATTGGACTTTTCTTGGCGGCGCTTCGTGCCGGATAAAGACCGAAAATTAAGCCTATCCCACCCGACACAACCAATCCAAGAATTATTGCTGGAATCGAAAATGAAAATTGCCAACCCAAGGCCAAAACTTTTCCTAAAATCAAAGATGCTATAAAAGAAAGAAAGCTGCCAATCATTATTCCTATCATTCCACCTGTTCCGGTTAAAGTAACCGCCTCCAATAAAAATTGGGATAAAATATCGTTACTTGTCGCCCCAAGAGCCTTTCTAAGCCCTATTTCTCTTGTCCTTTCGGTAACGGAAACAAGCATTATGTTCATAATGCCTACTCCGCCGACAATTAAAGAAATTGCCGCAACCGCTGTTAAAAATAATGTAAAAACACTCATGATGGCGCTCACGCTTTTTATGCCCTCTGCCTGTGTTTCAAGAAAAAAATCATCCTTTTCTGGATCAGTAATCCCGTGATTATTTCGAAGAGTTATCTTAATATCTTCTACGGTTATATCAACATTTTCCTCGGAATCCGCTTCCACAACAAAACGATTAAAATATTTTATCCCAAAAAGATATTGCTGGGCGGTTGTATAAGGAACTATAACCGTATCATCAAAGTTAATGAATGTTGTCTGACCTTTTTTTGACAAAATTCCTATTATTTTAAAATTCCTTCCTTTTATTTTAACCCTTTTGTCCAAAGCATCGCTATCGCCGAATAACTCTTCTTTTACTTTCGAACCGATAACAGCCACATCCGCATAACTGTTTGCCTCTTCTTCTGTAAAAATTCTTCCCTGGTCCGGATAAATATTGTAAATTTTTGCAAAAAAATCAGTCGCGCCAAAAATAGTCGGCCTATATGTTTGGTTTTCAAAAACCATTGTTTCGCTACCATAAACCAACGGCATAATTTTTTCAGCATGAGGAACGTTTGATTTTTTCTTTAACGATTCATAATCTTTTTCCTTTAAAGAATTGGTTGACATCATTCCGAGCATATCTGTCATGCCCTTCGGCTGACGGCCAGGAGCAACCGCAATTACTTTTGATCCCATCATTTTAAGCTGGCCCAAAATTAAATCCTGCGCTCCCTTCCCAAGCGACATAATTAAAATTATTGAAGTTATCCCGATAACAATACCGAGAATAGTCAAAGACGATCGCGACTTATGAGTTTTTAAACTGTTGATGGCTGTTTTGAATGTGTATTTTAAAATCATAAATGATTCCTATTTGATAAACTGATCAGCCTTCAGGCGGTTATCAACGCTTTTATCGCTTTCAATCTGTCCGTCTCTCATAAAAATTATTCTTTGGGCATGTTCGGCGGTATATGTTTCATGGGTAATTAAAATTATAGTGTGCCCCCTTTCCTCATTCAATTTCTGCAAAATTTCCATTATGACTTTCCCAGATTTTGAATCTAAGTTTCCGGTTGGCTCATCAGCAAAAATAACCATGGGCTTGTTAACTAAAGCCCTTGCTATGGCAACTCTTTGTCTTTCTCCCCCTGAAAGTTGAGCAGGCTCGTGATACAAACGATGGGAAAGTCCGACAGACTCAATCGCTTCTCTTGCCATTTCGTCCCACATCTCTTCATCTATTCCGGAATATAAAAGCGGCAATTTTACGTTCTCCAAAACACTTGTTTTCGGAAGCAAATTAAATGACTGAAAAATAAATCCCATTTTCTTATTTCTTATCCGCGCCATTTCATCCTCTGAATACTCGCCTATTGTTTTCCCATCAAATTTATATTCCCCGCCGGTATGCTTGTCCAAAAATCCAAGAAGATGCAAAAGAGTTGATTTCCCGGACCCCGACGGACCCATAATTGCGACAAACTCTCCCTCCTTGACCTCAAAGGAAACACCGCGCAAAGCCAGGGTTGGAACCTCGCTGTCAAAAAAAGTTTTTTCCAGCTTTTTTACTTCAATAATTGCCATTTTATTTTGTCGCTCCGGAAATAATTATTTTTTCATTTTCGTTAAGCCCAGAGATAATTTCAAAATTACCGTCAGACCCTCTTAAACCGACCTCCACTTTTTTCTCTTCGGTTTTGTTATCCTCTATTCCGATTAAAACAACGTAGATGCCATTCTTCTGGGAAACCGCTCTTTGCGGGACAAAAATAACGCCCTCCCTTTTTGCGGCTTGGACATCTATGTTCGCCGTCATTCCCGACATAATTCTTTCGTCTTCTTTTATAAACTGCAAAGTTGTTTTGTAGGTCGCAACTCCTTCCAAAATCGTCTCTGCCGGGTCAATCTTGATTACTTTTGCCTCAAAAATGACATCGCTTCCATAAGTATCAAGCGTAATTTTTGCATTGGCTCCTATTTTTATCTTTGCAATATCCGCCTCGGGAGTATTAGCCTCTATTTCAAATTGAGCCTCGCTGATTATAGAAACAACAGGCGCATTGGCATTAACTATTTCTCCAACCTTGCAGTCTTGTTTTGTCACAATCCCATCAATCGGCGACACAATAATGGTTTTTGCAATCTGTGCCCTATAATTATCAACGTTGGCTTCGGCATATTTTATTTGCGCTATCTGCGATTCAACATTTGCCTTGGCCTGATTTACTACGGCCTCTTGAGTCGTTATCTGCTGAATTGTGGCGCCAGCTTTTTTCAAGGCCAAGTCGTCTTGAGCCGAAGCGAAAGTATTCTTCGCGATATTTATATTAACCTGGTTTAAGGCTTTTTGGGCCGCAATTGCCTGTTTTTTTGCATTAACGCTGGTCAGCGCAGTATTAACATTCGCCCTCCCCGTATTTACATAATATTTATAGTTTGTAAGAGTTGTTTGGGTTAAATTTATTGATTCATTGACCGCCCGATTAAGCGCATCAAGAAAATCTTGAATAATTTTTAAATTATTTTCCCCATTAATTAACGCCAAATCTAAACTTGCGTTATCGGTGGCTAAAACGTCCAATTCCTGCTTGAATGCTTTTAAATAACTTCCCGCAATTACCCTCTTTGATTTTGCGTCGGTCTCGGCCTGACTTCCGGTAAAAAACGTCAATTTCGGATTATCCGTGCTGTCGTCGGTAAATAATTCATCAATTTGTTTATTTACAGCGTCATCGGCCTTTACATAGGCGTCGTTTAAAACATCCTTCACCCCATTGTAAGAATTGCTGAGATCTATTTCCGCCTTAACTTCGGCATCAACAAGAGACTTTCTTGCATTCTCAACTTTTGTCTCAACAATTTGCAATTCTTCCGGCCTTGAACCAATTTTCAGTTCTTCCAATTTTGCCTCTTGAGCATCCAAAGCCGCATTATATTGATTAAGGCTTGCCTTTGCGCTCTCAACACTCGCCATCGCCTGACTTAATTGCGCTGAAATATCGGCATTGTTTAGTGCCGCCAAAAGCTGGCCGGACTTAACATTGTCTCCCACTTTCACGGGAACAACTAATACTTTTCCGCCTTTTTCAAAGGCCAGAGCAACGTTTTCAGCAGATTTTACTCTTCCGGTTACGCTAACCTCTTGGACAACATCTCCTTTTTTGACGGTATAAAATTCAAAAGCCGGCTTTTTGTTTTTTCCCAAGCTGACAGAAACAACTAAAACAATAAAAGCCACAACAACAATAGCGGCTATACCCAACGGTCTTTTAACAAATCTCTTTATTTTTCCTATATATTTTCCCATATATTTTTATTTTTCCCCAAAAAGCCTTTTTCCTCAAAGGATATCGGCTATTTGGATTTTTTTATAAATAGTAATCTATCGTGCGCGATAACCTAATCGGCTAGCCTCCTCGAGATAGAACCGTAACGGGTCAAACCCCGTAAGGAGATTTTAAGTACTTTTATCTTATCATGTCGACGCGTCTCGAGCACGTCTATTCTATATTATAACCTGTTTTTTAAATATAAAAACGGTTTGAAGTTATCGCCCCGTTTTATTTTGGCTTGTTTTTAGCCTTTGGCTCTGAAGATGGCCAAAAGATTTTCCTGGCACTGAGAGCAAAGAACAACTCTGCGGTCTCGCTCTTCCAGGGCGTATCTTGACCATTCAGAAACGCTCAAGCCTTGCCGCATAACGCACAGGTTCGTGCAATGTGCTCCAAGACTCTCTCCCCGGTTTGTTTTTCTCCATTTGGGAACCAATCCCAGAATGTGGAAAAACTCATGGAGAACAGCTCTCCGAAGACAAAGATTCCGAAGATCTTTGTCTCTTATCAGTTCATAGTTGAACCGATAAGTCGAGACAAGACCGACTCCGTCGGCAGAACTAACGCCGAATATGAAATTCAGCCACCCGCCATTGCTTTTGGCAGTTGCATTCCTGCCAACAACAGCAAAATCAATATGCCTTTGCTGTTCTTGCCACGGCTCAGTAAGGAAGTTCATTAAAATACTTCCTCCATTGAGCTGTTGCCGTTCTGGAATCCAGGCCTGATCCTCGTACCACTCAAAACTTTGGAATGGTCCTTTGCCCTGAAACCAATTGCCAAAATTATGGACATGGAAAACTTCGCCATCTGGCAGGAATTTCTTAATTTCTCCCAGAGACCCCACAACAACCTTCTTTTCCTCCTCAGAAACCTCCTTTGAAAAGAACAAATTAATTGGATGCATTATCCCTCCTTAAAAATATTTTTCAATTACTAATTATTATATCACTTTAATTTAATTTGTCAATGAATAAAAAACCGCCTTCATAAAAAGACGGTTTTTGTTTTGCTGGCCTCCTCGAGCTAGAACCGATGGATGTCTAAGTCCAGTAAGGAGATTTTAAGTAGTTTTATCTTATTATATCAACGCGTCTCGAGCACGTCTAATCTCTATAAAAAGTGACAAAAGTGACACGGAAATAATATGTTTTGTGTCTATTTTAAGCTTCTTCTTATAAGCACTCTTCCTTATTTTTGATTTAGAGATTTAATTTTTTATACAACTGCTTTCGTTTTAATAACAACCATGATCACTGCAAGCACTATCCAAGGTTAATTCAATTAGCTCATTATCTTCAAATTTCTTTATTGCCTCTGCCGCCGTATTCCCGTTTAGCTTAAATACTTTGATACCGCCTTGATTTAAGATTTGGACTGCACGAGCCCCCATACCGCTAGTTAATATAATATCGACATCGTATTTCTCTATAGCGCTTAGTGGCTGGCACATACCATGATTATGATGGCTGTTATCATTTTTAATGATTTTAATTGATTTAGAGTCGGTGTCATAAATTATAAAATATGGAGCCCCTCCAAAATGACCATAAACAATTTCTGTTAGGCCCTTCTTTCCTTTGGTTGGTAAACAAATTTTCATATTTTTATTGAATAGATAAAATTTCTTATCTTAAGGTATATCCACCATCAACTATTATTGTTTGACCAGTTATGTAATCTGCCTTCTCAGAGGCTAAAAATACAACGGCCTCAGCAATGTCTTTTGGTTTTCCCATCCTTGCCAATGGAATACAGGCAATGGTTTGTTGTTTAACTTCCTCGGTTGAGCCCTGAGAAGCACCGGGGGTTTCAATTGCTCCCGGGACAACAATATTTACATTAATTTTCTTTGGAGCTAATTCTAAAGCCAATGCTCTTGTCATGCCGTTTATGCCACCCTTTGAAGCACAATAATGAACCAGACCAGAAAATCCGACAAAAGCAGCGATAGAAGAAATGTTTACTATTTTTCCGCCTTTTTTCATTTTATTTGCCACTGCTTGAGAACAAAGAAAAACACTCTTTAAATTTACATTTATAACCTTGTCCCAGTCATTCTCGCTCATATCTACGAAAGGTATGAATGGATAAATTCCAGCGTTATTAACTAATATATCAAGACTACCAAGCTTTTCTACTGTCTCAGAAACCATCTTATCAACTTCTTCTTTTCGGGAAACATCACATTTAATGGCCAAGGCTTCGGCGCCAATGGTTTTAATTTCAGAAACAACGGCTAAACAATCTTCTTTATTGATGTCGCTCACTATGACGGAGCATCCCTCTTTTGCTAAAGCTAAAGAAATCCCCCTGCCGATTCCTTTGCCAGCGCCGGTTACTATTGCAACCTTCTTTTTTAATATCATATTTTTGAAATTAATTATTGATAAATTTAATTACGATATGATTTCTATTATTTATTATCTACTGACATTGTAAATCAATTGATTCAAGATCTTCTATCGGTACAGCGGGATTAGGGGCAACATACTTCACTTCACGATTGTCGAGAATTTCCGCATTACTCATTCTTAGAGAAGGGGCCTTACTTATCCACTCATTAAATCCTCTCCAGAAAATTTTATCCGAGTTTAGTGCGTTTTCGTAAACTTTCCACCAATCAATTTTAGTACCGCCCAAATATGCATGCGAAACCAGAATTATGCTGTCAGGATTTTTTGAAATACTTTCTTGGACAACCTTTCCAAATTCATCAGCAGTCGCTCCTCTTGCCCATAAGCTATAATCACACAAAGAACCGGAGCCCATATCCTCAAAAACTATATTTGAAACAGAAATAATTTTGACATTATATTCCTTTGGTGAATAAACTACCGCTTTTTCTTTCTGAGTTCCTCTTGCTAAAACATATTCTATCCCCAAATCATCAGCAGCTTTCAAAGTATTCTCGTCGTAAGCGAAATATCTGCTGCCGAAAACCCGCATCGGCTTTCCGGTAATTTTTTTAATTAATTCTCCCTCTTCCTTCATATAATTATATTGTTTTTCATATGGCATGTCCCAAAACGGCTCACTATCATAACCACCGGCTACCTCATGCCCTTTATCCGCTAATCTCTTAAAAACTTCAGGGTATTCCTCTAATACATTACTTTGGGCCTTAATAAGGGCCGTTAACCCTCTTTTGTCTAACTCTTTTTCCCAATTTAAAATTCCTTCTATTTTTTCAAATTCTATCAACATGATAAGGCCATTAGTTTTTATAACGCCCGTCGTCTTTCCCCCCGAGCTCCAAAAATAATCCTTAAAAATAAAAGATATAAAACATACAATTAGAACGACGATTATAACTGAAAAAATAATTATCTTTTTCATAAATATCTAATATAATTTATCTTATTATTTTTATCGCCTTGCCCTCTATTATGGCTTTGGTAATTTTTTTATAGGCCGAAGATAAAATTCGCTGAAAAGTGCTTTGAGAAGTATTCATTTTTTTCGCGGCTTCTTTTTGTTCTAAATTTTGTACATTTTTTAATCTTAAGGCTTCCACCTCTTCGGTTGTCAAATCAACAACTTCCAAATCTCTCATTGGCACTCCTTGAGGCTTGAAATAAACTATGCTTGGATTAAATCTGATTTTTCGACAAAGTCTTGGCCTGACCATATTATTTTCTAATTAATTTTATCTTACAATTTGGACACTCAAGCGCAGAACAAGGATCGCCCCTTCCATGAATAATTTTATAACCACATTTCGGACAAACACAATAACCGCCCGGTCCTCCTCCCCTCGCTTCTTCAACTTTTCCTTTAAACTTACCTTTTCTCTGCCACCCGAAACTTCTGCCAAGGGCGGGCTTATAAAATCCGGTTTCCACTTCATGACTTGTGATTTGAATGGCAATATACTGAAGGGCTTCTATTGCCGTTATAAGTTTTTCTCTTAAATTATTTGAAATTTTAGTTGCCTCCTCTACCTTTAAATTATTTGGGAGTTTTATTTCTAAATTGGCGGTAATAACTGACCCCTTTTTTTGAGTCTTTAAGGAAGAAATTTCAATATTCTCTTTTTTGGAAATTGTTCTTATTTTTTCTTCAATTTCTTCTCCGGCAGAAATATCAAGCAAAGAATCAATAGCTTCCTTTCCCAAAGAAAAAGACGTTTTTATGATGTAGACACCGATTAAGAAGGCCAGGAAAGAATCGGTATAAATCCAATATTCTGTCAAAAATAGTCCGGCGAAAACCGCAAGAGAGGCGTAGACATCAACTCTTGAATGTATGCCATCGGAAAGCAAGCTGATTGAGTTTTCTTTTTTGCCATAATGAATTTTTATTCTGGACATTATTTCATTAACAAGCGCGGAGAATATCATTGTTCCGAAAGCCAGATAGCCAATCTTAATTTTTTCCGGGTTAATAAAGCCCTGATAGGATTCGTAAATAATCCCCAAACCGGTAATCAGAAGAATTATCGTAACAATTACTCCGGCCAAGACCTCAAATTTATAATGACCGTATGGGTGTTTTTGATCTCCTGGCTTTTTGGCTATTTTGATTCCGATATAGGCAACGGATGAAGAAAAAATATCCATAAAAGAGTGAATGCCTTCAGCCAAAATGGCGGCGGAACCAGAAAATAATCCAACGGCTATCTTTCCTCCCGCCAAAATTATATTAGCTAATATGGAAATTACCGCTATTTTTTCTTTCATATATTAATCGCAAAATAAATCAGGATATATTTCAGAGAAACATATAAAAATAAAAAACCAAATAGTATTTTCAGAATATTCGATTTGAACTTTACCACTAATTTTGCGCCATAGACCGCGCCAAATAAAGCACCTACGCCTAAAACAATTGCTACCGGAACATTAACTACTCCCTGAAAAAACTTAAAAAATGCTCCGACTAAAGCCATCCAGACAAAAGTCGCCATTGAAGTGCCAATTGCCAGTTTAACCGGCGCTTTTAAAAAATAAATAAAAGACGGAACTAGCGCGTAGCCACCGCCAAGGCCAATGATTCCAGTTAAAATACCAACGGCCGAACCTAAAATTGTTTTTTCTAGTGGATTACCGGAAATTTCCAGGCCCTTCACGGCCTGATTTTTAACAAAAAATCCTTCGTAGAGCATTCGGACAGAAACGATAATAAAGGCGATGCCAATAATCAAATCAATTAAGCTGCCGTAGTTTTTAATATAGCTAAAAATAATAGAACCAATAATCACTCCTAAAATTCCAGAATAACCGGTTAAAAGCGCTGTTTCTTTATCAACGTTCTTCATCTTTAGATGTTGATAGGCGCCAGAACCGGCCGTAAAAACAACGGCTGTTAAAGTCGTTCCAACGGCAATCCCCGGGTCAAAATGAAATCCGAAACGGATAACAGGCATTATCAAAGCGCAACCGCCAGTCCCCAAAAGCCCACCGACAACTCCAGCAAAAAAACCGGTAATAAGATAAATGATATAAATCATAATTTTTCTTTAATGATATTATCAATTATTTTTTGAAATAATTCCCGATAATCTGAATTTATTTCAACGACCGGCTTCATTTTTATTGTTGATTCAATAAAATCTTTCCTGTAAGGAATTTTTCCGATAATTTGAATATTATTTTTTTCTGCAAATTTTTCTATTTTTTTATAAAAATTTGTGGCTAAATCAAATTTATTTATTACAATCCCATGTTTAATCTTAAAATGGTTAGCAAGGTATAATACTCTTTTTAAATCAAAAAGGGCCGAAGGTGTTGGCTCAGTTACCGCTACTATATAATCGGTACCAACCAATGAAGCAATCACCGGACATCCGATTCCCGGCGAAGAGTCTATAACTATTATATCCGCTTTTATTTTTTTATTAATTTTCTCAGAAGATTTTCTTACCTCGGCCACCACCTCGCCAGAAGCAAGCTCCCCTAATTTAAGCTCGCTTGAAACTAAATTAACTTTATAATTATTTCCGGTATAAATTGTCCCAATTTCTTTTTTAGTTTCCGTTATCGCGCCATTTGGACATGCGACAATACAGGCCTTGCATCCGATACAAATATCCTTTATAAAGGCCGGGTATTTATTTTTAACGTAAACAATGGCGTTTTGCTTGCAAACCAAAGCGCATTTGCCACATTTATTGCATTTTTTAAAATCCCATCTCGGAATGGGCTGACAAACAACTACGTGCTTTTTTCTTTTTATGGAAAGCAAAAGGTGGTCATTAGGGCATTCGGCATCGGCATCTACCAGCATGGTTTTGGTTTTTCTTGCAAACTCTACTGCCAGTGAAGTTGCCACCATTGACTTACCCACCCCGCCTTTTCCGCCAGTTACTGCTATCTTCATATTTTAAATTATTTTACTCTGGCAAAATAGCCAAAGTATTATTAAACCGGTTAATGTAATTAAAAAGGCCTATTACCGAAATTATTTCCACGATTTGTGGTTCATTAAATTTTTCTTTTAATTTCCCGAACAATTCAGGCCTGTCTAAATGACCGTCTAAGGTTACATCTTTCACTAATTCTAAAACTTCCTTTTCTTCACCAGACACGGTTTTAATCTTCCTTATTGCCTCTTCATCCGCCCCCAGTTTTTTAAGCATGCTTTCTGTAACATCAACACAAAAAAGACAGCGTAAATTTTCAGAAACCACTAGCGCGATTTTCCATTTTAAAAAAGATTCTATTTCTCCTTTGCTCATTATCGCCTTGAAAAGCTCAACAAATTCCTTCGTGATTTCTGGCCGATGAGCCATTACTCTTATCCATTCCGGTACTTTTCCAGTATCTTTTTCAAAATTTTCATAAATCTCTTTAACGTCTTTTTCTACTTGATTTTTCTCTAAAGAATGAATTAAAGCCATTTGTTTATTTTATTAAATTTATAAATTAAATCTTACGATTTATGTTGCGCGCAAGCATCTTCTCTGCCTGCCTTCTTAAGGTTGTTGTTTTTCCACATTTCAAAAATTTCTCTTACTGTTTCTGCTTGGCTTACATAAACATCTATCCCTAAGTTTTTGCACAAATCAATGGCTCTTGGACCAAGGTCTTTACAAAGCAAAACGTCGGCTCCATGCTTTTTCATTAATTCTGGCGGCAAACCAATACCCCCCATATGCTCGCTTGTATTGTCTATAATTTCTTCCTTCTCGCCTTCCTCATTCAAAAAGGTATATGTCAAACAACGTCCGAAATGATCGGCTACTATGCTATTCAGTCCTTTTTTATCATTCGTCGGAATTACTATTTTCATTTTTCAATTTTCTTAAGCTTACCATCAATAAATTCTTGTAAAACGGCTCTGATCGTTCCATCGCAATGATAAATTTCAATGTTAAATTGTCTTAACACATCCAAAGCTCTCGGGCCGACACTTCCCGTTATTACAGCATTGACGTTTTTATCGGCTATTAATTGAGCGGTAGAAATACCCGCTCCGCTCATTTGATCAATGCTTTCGTTTTTTACCGCCTCTGTTTCTTTTATCTTTCCGTCTTCTATCTCAATAATGACAAAATACGGACACCTGCCGAAAACATCGGAAACATTACTTTCAATATCTTTTCCTGTTGCGCTTATTGCAATTTTCATATTATCTTAAATTTATTTTTTTATTCTGTTATCTCTTCTAAAATCTCTTCTTTTATTGTTTCGTTGAATCCGGAAAAAACTCTGTCTTTAATAAAAATAATCGGATAATATCCGAACAGCGGATGTATCCCCTCACTGCTGGTAAATTTTGCCTTAAATCCGTCTAATTTTTCGCTAAAACCATTTTCCGAATCAAGATACTGCTCTACCGGATAATCAACGGTTTTAATAAAATCAAGAGCGTCCAAACACATCGAACCGCTTCCGTTGTGAAACATCATTATCTTGTTGCCAATGCTGTATTTTTCCTCTTGGCCTACTGTTTCATCAACCGCCCGGGTAGAATTTCCGATATCTTCCACCTTACAAGGATTGAAAACTTTTTCTATGTCTTCATAGGAAGTAACCGGCCTGATTTTTTCCGGCGTATAAGGATTGTTTTTATTTACCGGAATCTGCCATAACGGCAACGACCAATCGGCATCAGCCATAAATTCATCTAAATCCACCCATTCAATTTTGTCTTTTGTTGTATCCCAAAATTCAAGCCACATATCATTCCACGGTTTTAAGTATCCGCCGATATTTGTATGAGAAACCGGAGTTATTTTATGATTAGCCCCATATCGGACCTTCTCTTTTAGAGTAAGTGATTCAAGCGACCTCATTAATTCCGCCATCATGTCTTCGGGCGTCCCATTTCTTTCATAATAAGAATAATCGCAAAGAGATCCGTATTTATACTGGACCTTCGGGATATTTGAAACAGACAATATTTTTACATTAGGATAGTCTGAAACCTGATAAACCGTAGCTTTTGAGTCTGTAGTCCCTCTGGCAGTAACATAAGGTATGCCCAACTCCTGAGCTACTTTTATAGTCGTCGCATCAGAAGCCATATAGGTAGAAGAAATAATTCTTATCGGAACTCCGGTACATGACTCTATTCCTTTTTTCATTTCAATAATCCTTGCTTTCTGCTCTTCATAAGGGATATCCCAAAAAGGAGCGCCTATGTTAGAAGCAACTATTTCCACATCATGTTTTATTATTCCTTTTATAAAATTGCAATTAGTTTGAACAAATTCAGGCGTAACCATTAAAAGACCGTGTATATTTCTTTTCTCCATTTCATTAACAAAATTAGCCAAACCGACCGTATCCTTATATTCGATAAGAATCATTATGCCTTTGGTCTTTATTCCATCTTCTTCGCCTAATTCAGAATTTTTCGTTCCAAGCTTCCAATAATAGAAACTTGTTAAAATAATCGCCAAAAAAACTAAAAAAATGATTAAAAAAATAGTCTTAAAATCTATTTTCATTTTAATTTTATTACTTATAACAATTATTTTTTCGCCTTTAGCTCGGCTAAACGATCCTTAATCGCTTTAATCTCTTCCTCTAAAATTGCGGCTTCCTCCGAAAGGCTTTCTGCTTCTTCTTTTTTAGTGGGAGTAGGACCTGGATAATAACCCCAAAACCTTCTCCAGCCAAATCCTTGACCACGACCGCCGCCCCTTCTAAAGCCTGTGCCTGCGCCACAAGGACCTAAGCCCCAACCAGTACCGGGGCCTTGACCAAAAGGACCTGTTTTATTATATTTTGGCATATTTTTATTATTTTAAATTTATATTATTTAAGAGGTCTGACCTTTATAAACACCCCTCTATTATGATTGTATATTCATAATAAATTATGTCAATACTCTTTTCTACGCAAATTAAATACTTCTCGTTTATAAAAGGATAGTTAAAGCCCTGAATACCAATCCCCCCAATCCGATAGCAAAAAATACTTCAAAAAGAGAAACGGCTATCGCTCTTTTCCATCCAAACTCTTTCCACAAAACAACAATCGTAGCAACACAAGGAACGTAAAATACGCTGACTATTGCCAAAGTTATCATTTGAACCGGTGATAAAATCTCTAAAAAATTAACAGTCCCGATCAATGCGGCAAGCATTAACAAAATCAATTCTTTTCTTAAAATTCCAAAAATCAATAAAATTCCGGTGGCAGCCGGCAAGCCAAACCACCCTACCGTTATCGGACTTAAAAAATCAGCTACTGAATCAAGAAGTCCGAAAGCATAAAGCCCCTGAACTGCCATTCCGGAGATTATAACAATCGGAGCGGCTATATAAATAAAATCTTTAATTCTAAGCCATGTTTGAATAAGTATTGTTTTTATGTTTGGCGTTCTAAAGTCGGGCATTTCCATAATAAGCTCGGTTGATTCGCCCGGCAAAATTTTAAAAGCTATCTTTCCTAAAATAAAAACTATCAGAAGATTAAAAACATAAAGGCCCAACGCCCAGAATATCCCGACGAATTTTCCAACTAAGCCCATAATTATTACTGTTCTTGCGGCACAAGGAATAAGGGTCGTCAAAAAAGCGGTTAAAAACCTTTCTTTGTGGGTCTCCATAATTTTGCAAGACAGACAAGCCGGAACGCTACAGCCGTATCCCAGCATTAAAGGAATAAAAGCTTTTCCGTGGACCCCGATTTTGTGCATTAAGCCATCAAGCAGAAAAGCGACTCTGGCAAGATATCCCCAGTCTTCAAGTAAAAATAAAATTACATAAAACGGTAAAACATACGGCAAAACAAGAAACATCATTGCTAATATTCCATCAATAGCGCTTTGCCCGATTAGCGCTAAAAGCGAATTTCCAAAAATATTTTCGTACCAAGGGATAACGCCGGAAAAAATATTTTCTAAAAACAAAGAAAACCAATTTCCAAATTCAAAAATAATCCCAAATATCAAAGCTAAAATTATCGCAAGGATGGGATATCCCCAAATTCTGTCACAAAAAACTCTATCTAATTTTTCCGATAGAGGAACTCTTAAAGACACTTCTATTCTCACCACTTTTTTTATTATTTGCGAAACTGCGTGGCATCTTTCATCTGCAACAACGACAGAGCTATCATGGCCATGAATTTTTTCCAGAAGAATCGTTGATTTTTCTGCTTCGATTAAAACTCCCGGCATTTCCTTTGTGATTATCTCCTTAACCGCCGCATCTTTCTCTAAAACCTTTATTGCCAACCATCTTTTTGGATATTTAGAATTAATATTCCCTAATAATAAAATTATTTTTTCAATCTCGTCTTCAACTTCTTTTCCGTATTTTATTATTTTATAGTTTGACGCCTTTGGTATGTTATTTATTAATTTTATTCCTGCATTCAGTAATTTTGATATGCCCGTTCCATAAATGGCGATAGTCGGCACAATGGGAATTCCTAAAATTTCTTCTAATTCTTTTTCATTAATCTCTATCCCAATCTTTTCCGTAAGATTTATCATATTAAGACTTAAAATCATAGGTTTTTGAAGCTCCAAAAGCTGTAAGGTTAAAAGGAGGTTTCTCTCAAGATGGGTAGCATCTACTATATTAATTACAAAATCTGGATTTCTAATAGCAATATATTCTCTAGAAACCATTTCCTCCATTGAATATGGGGTCAGGGAATAAATTCCAGGCAAATCAACAACATCAATAAAATACCCCTTATAATAAAGGGTTCCTTCGCATCGTTCAACGGTTTTGCCTGGCCAATTACCAACATGTTGATGAAGGCCAGTTAAGTGATTAAAAATAACCGATTTACCGACGTTTGGATTACCAGCTAAAGCGATGCTTATTTTCTGCTCCATATTAATAAATTTTTATAATGATTTTTGAGGCCAATCCCCTTCCTAAAACTAATTTTGCTCCCCTTACCTCAATCTCAAGCGGTCCAAGCAGAGCCTTTCTCAAAATTTTAATTTTGGTTTTTGGCGTTAATCCTAAATCAGCTAATCGTTTTGTTGCATTAGTACCACCGGTCACAGAATCAATTACGGCCTCTTGACCATTTTTTAAGTTAGTTAAAATCATTTGTTTCTAGCATAGCTTAAAAGAAAAACCGCTTCTTATAATTATTTTTCTTTATATCTATTTTTACTTGTCTTTTTTAGATTATTTATTCTTCTGTTCCTCAAATTATATTTTATTCTATCAAAAAACTACCTTAATTAAAAGGTGGTTTTTGTTATCTTAAAAATTGAAACGCATCTCGTACGCTCGAACTGCGCTCGACTTGGCTGGCCGTTTACAAAAAATGTCGAAATTCATTTTGTTAGCTCGGCCTTCGGCCTCGCTTGCTCCGGCGCGGCGCCCCCACCCGCCGCGCCTCCGCTATTTTTTGCGCGCGCGATTTTTACTCGGCTTAGCCAAGCAATTTAATAAAGATTAAACAAATGCAACGTCAATGTTATATTCCATAAACCTATGATGGTAAATAAGGGGATTTCAAACACCCCTCCAGAAAAATGGTTCCGATATAGGAACACTAAAGGTATTAGACAAGTAATAAGTGCAACAAAAGTTCCCATGACAATATTTATTTTAATTAGTCCGAGTGCAATCAGAATTACACCCATACCTACTGTTAACCCACTTAATATTGCAGAATATCCGTGCACTCGAGGATATTTATTTGTAGAATATAAACTTGCGATACACAAAAATATTCCACCAACAACGAATAAGGGTAACGCTAGACTGTTTACATAGGTGGACAGAGAGTTGTAAACAATAATCGCAAAGATTACCTGGTTTATTGAGAAAATAAACAAACATATGTTAAACAGTTTACCAGTGTTTTTAGAACTAGCTAAATCGCTTATCGTATGTTTTTTTATCGTAAACCATTTATTTTTGATTACCAACAAAACTGTGGCAGAGAAGAAAAATATTAGGTTTAGGATTCCGATAAACTTGATCATGTCTTTATATTAAGATAAACCTAAATAATATAACAGCCCCTTGTTGTAATTATTGCTGAAAGGTTTAATAAGTGATAAATTGTAGTTGTACTCAACTTATTTCGGATTGCTTTTTTAATGGCCGCTTTGGACAATTTGGAGCAATCCGAGTTGAGTACAACCAGAGCGGCCATTTAAGTTAAAAAGTTCTTTAAAATTTTGCGTTTTTTCTTTTTAATCCCGATTTTATCGGGATTGTTCGAGCCGACAGTTTCGGAGGCGCGGCGGGTGGGGGCGCCGCGCCGGAGCAAGCGAGGCCGAAGGCCGAGCTAACAAAATGAATTTCGACATTTTTTGTAAACGGCCAGCCA
>Ga0172371_10005279_pt1 | contig 19197 bp, 15 predicted proteins | sample Lak12m_FD_114543 | JGI IMG/M metagenome (GOLD analysis project Ga0172371, IMG submission 114543) | Freshwater microbial communities from Kabuno Bay, South-Kivu, Congo - kab_022012_12m | ecosystem: Environmental > Aquatic > Freshwater > Lake | place: Democratic Republic of the Congo: South-Kivu...
AGCCAAAGGAGCGTAATTTTTTATAACAACCGAACGGCTTCGTTTATCTGTTCCTAAAATTCTTCCACGTTTGCTGGAAATATCACCGATGACGACACCCATGAATTCTTCGGGAACCGTCACCTCCAATTTCACAATCGGCTCAAGCAAAGTAATGCCGGCTTTTTTGACGCCGTCGGCCAAAGCCATGGCGCCGGCAATTTGAAAGGCGATATCTGAAGAATCAACATCGTGGTAACTGCCGTCATAAAGCGTTACCTGTAAATCGACCAAGGGGAAACCCAAAAGCACGCCTTTTTCCAAAGCATTGGTGATTCCTTTTTCGACCGAAGGAATAAATTCCGAGGGAATGGCGCCGCCTTTGACTTTATTGACGAATTTAAAACCTTCACCCCTTCCTAAAGGTTCGAGTTTAATGAGACAGTGACCGTATTGTCCGTGACCGCCGGTCTGCTTGATGTACTTGCCTTCGGCATCGGCGTTTTTCGTGATTGTTTCCTTATAGGCAACCTGCGGTTTGCCGACGTTAACATCCATGCCCATTTCCCGCTTCATCCGGTCAACCAGAATTTCCAAATGCAACTCACCCATGCCGGCCATAATCGTCTGACCGGTTTCCTGATTGACTTTAACTTTGAAAGTCGGATCTTCTTCGGCCAACCGTTGCAAACTGTAGGATAACTTTTCCTGGTCCGCTTTGGTTTTTGGTTCGATCGCCAGGGAAATCACCGGTTCGGGGAAAGAAATTTGTTCCAAAAGGATCGGTTTATCGCGATCGGCCAGCGTGTCGCCGGTTTTGGTGTCTTTAGGGCCGACGACGGCAATAATTTCTCCGGCATAGGCCTTATCGATTTCTTCTCTTTGGTTGGCATGCATAAGAAGAACCCGGCTGACTCTTTCCTGGCGGTCGCGATTGACATTATAAATATAAGAACCGGATTCAAGCGTGCCGGAATAAATGCGGACATAAGTCAGTTTGCCGACGTGGGGATCGAGCTGAATTTTGAAAGCCAGCGCCGAAAATTTTTCATCGGGCGTCAATTGTCTGATTTCAGGCTGTTTTGTAACCGGATCAATACCGGTTACTTCTTTCAGGTCAAGCGGCGAAGGCAGGTAATCGACAACGGCGTCTAGCACCGGTTGGACAGCCTTATTTCTTTTGGAGGTGCCGCAATAAACCGGAATTAATTTATAGGAAATAACGGCTGCGCGAAGCACTTTTTTCAATTCGTCAACGCCGATCATTTCACCGTTAAGATACTTGTTAAGAAGAGCGTCGTCGGTTTCGGCAATCTGCTCGACCATTTTTGCTCTTGAGGCGATAACTTTATCTTTAATATCGGCGGGAATTTCATCGGAGACGGAATATTCGGTTCCCTGTTCGTCTTTATCCCAAATAAGCGATTTCATGTTTAGAAGATCGACAACGCCTTTGAATTCCTGTTCCTTGCCGATCGGATAAGTCATGATAACCGGATGGGCCCCCAGTCTTTCACGGATTTCCTCAACCGTGCCTTCGAAATCGGCGCCCAATTTGTCCATTTTATTAATGAAACAGATACGCGGCACTTTATATTTGTCGGCCTGGCGCCAAACGGTTTCCGATTGGCTCTGGACACCTTCTTCGGCATCGAAAATAATGACGCCGCCGTCCAATACCCTTAAGGAGCGCTCCACTTCGGCCGTAAAATCGACATGTCCCGGAGTATCGATAATATTGATGCGGACATCTTTCCAAAAGGTGGTGGTTGCGGCAGAAACGATCGTAATTCCCCGTTCCCTTTCCTGAGGCATCCAGTCCATTTGCGTCGTGCCTTCGTCGATATCGCCAATCTTATAACTCCGGCCCGTGTAAAAAAGAAAGCGTTCGGTGGTGGTTGTTTTTCCGGAATCGATGTGGGCAATGATGCCGACGTTGCGGATTTTATCCAAAGGGACGTTGCGGTTTTTGGTGACAATGCTTTGTTGAGCCATAATAATAAAAAATTCCAAATACCAAATTCCAAACAATATCCAATAATCAAATTACAATGACCAAAATAGTTTTAATATTGGATTTAAGTCATTGATTTGTTATTTGATATTTGATATTTGATATTTGAATTTTGATTATTGTTTGGTGCTTGGTGTTTGTGATTTGGGATTTGGAATTTACCATTTAAGGTGGGCAAAAGCGCGGTTAGCTTCGGCTAATTTTTCCGTTTGCAGTTTTTTGGTGATCGCGGCCCCCTGATTTTTAATCGCATCCCGGATTTCCGCGTAGAGTTTGTCGGCAAAAGTATGAAACTCTTTATTGGTGCGGGCGCGGGCGGCGTTAATGATCCAATTTAAACTCAAATAAAGTTTTCTTTCCTGTCTGATTTCCGTGGGAACCAAATAAGAAGCTCCGCCCAATCTTCGGGGTTTGACTTCGTGAACGGGTGCGACATTTTGAACCGCTTGTTTTAGGCTTTTCAGGCCGTCTTGGGTATCTTTCGTCAGTTTGTCGATAACGTCATAAACGATTTTTTCGGCCACCGATTTTTTACCGTCGACGGTTATATAATTTATCAATTTGGTAACTTCGATACTTTTATAAACCGGTTCGATATCTGCGATATTTTTCTTATATGATCTTCGTGGCATATTAAAACAAAATAAAAAATAAAATATAAAAAACTAAGCCGACGTTTTGGTTTTTTCCTTTTTCGTGCCGTATTTGGAACGGGAAGTGGTTCGTTTGACCACTCCGGCGGTGTCGAATTTCCCCCGGACGATATGATATTTGACGCCGGGCAAATCTTTGACGCGGCCTCCGCGAACCAACACGATCGAATGTTCGGCCAAATTATGGCCGACACCCTGGATATAGGCGGTAACTTCCATTTTGTTGGAAAGCCTGACGCGGGCAACTTTCCTAAGGGCCGAATTCGGTTTTTTCGGCGTCATGGTGCGGCCCACGGTACAAACGCCTCTTTTGGAGGAATTGTTCGTGATTACGTATTTTCTTTTGAGAGCATTAAAGCTTGTTTTTAAAGCCGCTGCCCTAGATTTGCGTATCCGCTTCCGCCTCTTTTTTTTGATCAGTTGGTTGATTGTGGGCATATTTATTCAGAAATTTACCGTAATATTTTTCGATGAGTTCGGCCGTGACCGGAATTAATCTGCCTATTATAACATTTTCTTTGAGGCCCAACAAGTAATCCGTCTGGTTTTTAATAGCCGCACTGCTTAAGACGTTGGTGGTTTGTTCGAACGAGGCGGCCGACAACCAAGAATCGGTATAAATAGCGGCCTTGGTAATTCCCAGGATGGAAATCCGGCCAATCGCGGCTTTACCGCCTTGGGCAATAATCTTTTTATTTTCTTCTTCGAATCTGATCTTGGAAACGACTTCGTCTTTGATGAAAGAAGTTTCACCCTCGTCTTCAATAATGACTTTATCGCTCATTTTTCTGATGATGACCTCGAAATGTTTATCGTGGATGGTGATTCCCTGCGATTCGTAAACTTTTTGTACTTCGTTAAGCAAATATTGTTGAGCGGCCCTTAAGCCACGGATGGCCAAAACATCGTCAACGTCAAGATATCCTTCGGAAAGAGAGGTGCCTTTGATTACCAGGTCGCCGTCTTTAATTCTTAAGCTTTGGCTCATGGGAATGGCGAACTCCTGTTCGCGCTTTTCGCCGTCATGGGTTCCGGTGATTTTTACGGTATAGATTTCTTTGCCGGTATCTTCCTGAACGGATATTTTACCGTCGATTTCCGCAATAGGCGAGACGACTTTCGGCGTTCTGGTTTCGAACAATTCTTCGACACGGGGCAAACCTTGGGTAACGTCGGAAATGACGATACCGCCGAAGTGACGAACCCGCATAGTCAGCTGCGTGCCCGGTTCACCAATCGATTGGGCAGCCATTACGCCGACCGGCACGCCAATCTCGGCTAACCTGTTGGTGGAGAGATCGATGCCGTAACATTTTTGACAGACGCCGAATTTCGATTGACAATATAAGGCTGACCTGACAATGACTTTTCTGATTTTATGTTCGTCGATAAGTTCTGCTTTGGCTTCGTCGACGAGATCATTGCCGGCCGCCAAAACTTTACCTTTTTCGTCGACGAGATCTTTCAATAAAAATCTGCCTTTAAGGCGCAGTTTCATTTTGTCGCCTCTTTCTTCTTTGCGGTCGATAAGCAATCCCTCGGTCGTATGGCAATCTTCTTCCCGGACGATCATGTCATGGGAAACATCGACCAATCTTCGGGTGAGGTAACCGGCGTCGGCAGTTTTTAATGCCGAATCGGTTAAACCTTTGCGGGCACCGCGGGCAGATATCACATATTCAAAAATCGATAAGCCTTCGCGATAATTGGATTTGGTCGGAACCTCGATAATTTTACCTAAAGGATCGACAACCAAACCTTTAATTGCCGACAACTGTTTCAGTTGTTCTTTGGAAGCGCGCGGCCCACCCGATTTGATCATAAGTTTGACCGGATTTTCTTCCTCGATCGCATCCCAGGTTTTGTCGGCCAATTTTTCGGTTATGTCAAGCCAAAGCCGATTGGTGTAACGGCGTTTTTCTTCAAGCGTGAGCAAACCCTGATCATAATTTTTTTCGAATTTTACCACCTCTTTTTCGGTTTGGGCAATAATTACGTCTTTTTCTTTAATAATGGTGCAGTCGAAAACCGAAAGGGACAAACCGCCGGCAATGGTGGCGCCCCAGAAACCGATTTCCTTAAGCCGGTCGATGAGTTCGCCACCGCGTTTATTATCATTAAATAGTTTAAGCGCGCGGACAACGATATCTTTGACATCGGCCGCCTTGACATTTTCATTAATGAAACGCAACTCTTCGGGTAAGTTTTGATTAAAAATAATTCTTCCGATTGTAGTTTTGATAAGCTGTTCTTTTATTTTGACGAAGATCGGTTCGCGTAATTTCAACTTCCCTAAATGGTACAGATTAATCGCTTCGTTTTCGTCGCTGAAATATTTCAGCTTGTTATCTTTGACATCATTAAGCTGATGGTCGATGGTTGTGATGTAATAAATACCCAGGGCCATTTCTTTGTTGGGTAGGACAATGGGTGACCCGTCGGACGGTTTCAAAAGATTATGGTAGGCTAACATTCTTGATTTGACCTCTTCGATTGCATGTTGGGAAAGAGGAACGAAAACGCCCATGGCATCGCCATCGAAATCGGCGTTGTATCCGGAACAAACAGCAGGGTGTAATTTTATCGCATAAGAATCGGTCAGTACCGGATAAAAGCCCAAAATGGAAAGTTTATGCAAGGTTGGAGCACGGTTTAAAAGGACAACGTGATTTTTGGTGATTTCTTCCAAAATGTCGTAAACTACCGGCTCTTTTTGCTCCAGGAAACTCTTGGCGCTTTTTATATTCGGTGCCAGACCGCGGACGATGATTTCATGTAAAAGATGAGGTTTGAAAAGTTCCAAAGCCATTTCCTTCGGCATGCCGCATTGGTCAAGTTTCAACTCCGGGCCGACAACGATGGTTGAACGGCCCGAATAGTCAACCCTTTTACCCAACAGATTTTGTCTGAAACGGCCCTGTTTACCTCTTAAGACGTCGGACAACGATTTTTGCATTTTTGTCGTGCCGGCGCTTCCGGTACGGGCTCTGCCTTTTGATTTTTGCAAATCCAACAGGGAATCGACCGCCTCCTGCAGCATTCTTTTTTCGTTGCGCAAAATGATTTCGGGAGCACCCAAATCAATGAGCTGCTTCAAACGGTTGTTGCGGTTGATGACGCGGCGATAGAAATCGTTCAGATCCGACGTAGCAAATTTGCCTCCGGGCAATTGGACGACCGGGCGTAAATCGGGCGGAATTACCGGTAAAACCGTCAAAACCATCCAGACGGGATCAACATTACCTTTAAGGAAAGATTCGGTGGTACGGACTTTTTTCAAAAGCTTATTTCTTTTTTCTCCTTTAGCTTTACTTAATTCCACCAAGGAATCGGCATATGATTTTTTGAAGTCGGTTTTGGAAAGAATATCATAAATAACTTCCGAACCCATGCCTACGTCCATGAAGTTTGTCAGATTTTTTTCCCGAAGGTAAAGATAATCTTCTTCTTCGACAGTATCGTTAACTTTGAGATTGCGGATATTTTTATTCAATCGGTCAAAAAACGCCATCCGTTGGGCTTTTTCTTCTATGAAGCGGTCGGAAACGACGCGGAATCTTTCTCTTTCCTTAAGGTCAAGTTCCTGATAGGTAATTTCCCTTTGTTCCTGACTGGTAATTTTTTTGGCAATGTCTTTTTTTTGTTCCTTGAATTGTTCCTGGACTTTTTTCTTTTCCTGATCGTATTCTTCTTCAAGTTTCTTTACTTCTTCTCCGCTAAGATCGTTAAGGTCGGCGGTTGCTTTTTTTTGTCCATCTTTGTCGATGGCTTTAACCAAATAAAGCGCATAATAAATGATTTTTTCCAAAGCTTGGGGAGGAATATCGAGAACGATGCTTAACGGTGCGAAAGAACCTTTAAAATACCAGATGTGAGCGATTGGCGTTGCGAGTTTGATATGGCCCATTCGCTCGCGGCGGACAGCCGATGTTGTTATTTCCACACCGCAGCGGTCACAAATAATTCCCTTGTACCTCAGTCGTTTATATTTTCCGCAATAACATTCATAGTCTTTTGTCGGTCCGAAAATCCTTTCATCGAAAAGACCGTCTTTTTCGGCGCGGAAAGTCCGGTAATTGATGGTTTCCGGTTTGGTTACTTCGCCTTTTGACCATTTCAAAATATCTTCCGGCGAAGCCAGTCTGACTTTTATCGAACTGAAATCGATAATTTTATTTTCTTCCATAGGTAATTACGATGAATAATCAATTGACAAACCCAAAGCATTCAGTTCCTTAACCAAAACGTGGAATGCTTCGGGTACATTCGATTGGGGAATATCCAATCCTTTAATAAGCGACTCGAACGCTTTGGTCCGTCCACGGACATCATCGCTTTTTATCGTCAGCATTTCTTGAAGAGTGTGAGGAACACGATGAGACTCCAAAGCCCAGACTTCCATTTCTCCGAACCGCTGGCCGCCCATTTGGGATTTTCCACCCAAAGGTTGTTGGGAAACAAGCGAGTAAGGTCCGACGGAGCGGGCGTGGAATTTATCCTCCACCATATGAATCAATTTCATGATATAGCCGGTTCCGACCAAGATATTTTTCTCAAAAGGTTTACCTGTTTGGCCATCGAAAAGCTTCATTTTGCCATCGGTCGGGAAACCGAGTTTATTCAACTCTTCGGTGATAAACGCTTCTTTAATTTTTTCAAAAACCGGTACCGTAATTCTTTTACCGTTTTCTTTCGCGATCAGTCCCAATAAAGTTTCATACAATTGGCCCAAATTCATTCTTGAGAGAATGGAAAGAGGCGAAATGATGACGTCGACCGGCGTACCGTCTTCCAAATACGGCATATCCCATTCGGGCAGAATCCTGGAAATAACCCCTTTGTTTCCGTGGCGACCGGCCAATTTATCACCGATCGCAATTTTCCGTAGTTCGGCCGTATTGACGATAATTCTTTTGATAATGCTTGGTTCCAGTTCGTTCGGATCTTTTTTGCTGTCGATGGTTTCGATGCTGACAACAGTTCCCTGCTTTCCATAGGGCATGCGCAGTGAAGTATCTTTGACGTCTTTGGCTTTTTCGCCGAAGATTGCCCTCAACAGTCTTTCTTCGGCCGTTAATTCTTTTTCTCCTTTTGGCGCAACTTTACCGACCAAGATATCACCGCTTTTAACGTGCGTACCGATGAGTACCAATCCGTCTTTGTCGAGATTTTGCAAAACTTCCTCGCGAACATTGGGAATGTCGCGGGTTAATTCTTCCGGACCCAGTTTGGTATCGACAAGATCGGCAATAAATTCTTCGCTGGTAATGGAAGTCAGCAAATCATCTTTGACCAGTTTTTCCGAAATAACAAAACCATCTTCATAACCCAAGCCGTTAAGCGAAGTGTAGGCAACGACCAAATTTTGACCTAAGGCCAGATGTCCGTCATTGGTTGACGGACCGTCGATAAGCAGGTCGCCCTTTTTAATTTTCTGTTTGGGTTCAACTCGCGGTTTTTGATCGAAAACCACATCTTTATTCGTACGGATATATCTTTCCAGTTGATATTTATATTCTTTACCGCTATTACCTTTAAAAATCAGTTTTTGGCTGTCGACGTACTCAATTATGCCATCTTCCTGAGCCGTTAAAGTTCTTCCCAATGATGAAGAAACTTTACTTTCTATTCCCGTACCAACATAAGGTGCCCCCGGCTTAACTAAAGGAACAGCTTGACATTGCATGTGGGTTCCCATGAGGGCACGGCTGGCGTCATCATTTTGTAAAAACGGAATAAGCGCGGCGGCGGCACCAACAACCTGGCGTGGAGAAATATCGATCAAGTCGACTTTATCGGTAGGCATTTCAATAATATCCCCTTGATAACGGACAACCACATGAGAATCCTGAATATAGCCGTTTTCGTCAATGTTGACATTGGTTGAAGTGATATTGTATTTTTCTTCATCATCCGCCTGTAAATAAATGAGTTCGTTAGAAACTTTGGCTTTCAATTTTCCGTTAATTTTTTCTTTGACTATTTTTCGGTAGGGTGTTTCCAGGAAGCCATATTTATTGATACGGCTGTAAAGGGCCATATAAGTAACCACGCCAATATTCGGACCTTCGGGCGATCTGATCGGGCAAATTCTTCCGTACTGGGAAGAAGAAATATCGCGGATCGAGAACGAGGCTCTTTCTTTTTCGATTCCGCCCGGACCGCCAACGGTAATTCTTCTTAGATTATCCAATTCCGATAAAGGATTGGTTTGGTCAACAATAGTCGACAGTTGGCTGGTACGATAGAAAGAATTGATAGCCATAATTATCGGTTTCGAGTTGATGACTTGTGCCGGTGTCGGAAAAGTATCGGCCGCAACCAAACTCATTCTTTCTTTAATTTCTTTTTCCGTACGTACCATACCGACGCGAATGCCATAGGTGCCTATTAATTCGCCAACCGTTCTTAAGCGACGATTGCCCAGATGATCGATATCGTCGAAACTGTTTTTGCCGATAGTTAAATTGACCAGATATTTCAAAATTTCAACAATATCTTTTTTGGTTATAATATGATTTTCTTTCTTGATTTCGGTGTCCAAACCCAATTTCTTATTTACTTTATACCGACCGACATCGTTTAAAGAATAACGGCGGTGATTAAAGAAAAGATTATTCAAAGTTTCATATGCGTTATCCAAAACCAAAGGTTCTCCCGGTTTAATTTTCCTGTAAAGCTCCAAAACCGCCTCATCCTTATTCTTGGTGCGATCTTTTTTAAAAGTCGGCAGAATATATTTTTCCAGAAGTTCTTTATCGATATCGTCAAAATATTGGATTAACTGATTGTTATTTTCGCCGTCGAAAACTCTCAAAAAAACCGAAGCCAAAAACTTTCTTTTCTTGTTTATTTTTCCTTCGATTAAACCATTTTTATTAATTGTAAAATCAAGCCATGAACCGATATAAGGTCGGATTTCACCATTGTAGAGAGTTAAGCCGGTAGTTTTGTCGATTTCGGCCGTAAAATAAACGCCCGGCGAGCGGACAATTTGGCTGATGATTGCTCTTTCGATTCCGTTAACGATAAAGGTGCCCCGGTCGGTCATTTTGGGCATGTTAAAGAAATAAACTTCCTGTTTTTTTTCGGAGCCGGTTTTCTTATTAACCAACCTGACTTTGGCGTAAACGGGAACGTCATAAGTAAGTTTTTTTTGCAGACAAAGTTCAAGCGGATAGCGCGGTTGCCCGAAATATAAGTCTTCGAAATAAAGGGAGAATTTTTTGCCCGTATAATCGTCAATGGGGAAAAACTCTTCAAGAATTTCTCTCACTTCATGATCGAGAAACTTTTGCCACGACTCTTTTTGAACTTCGATCAGGTTGATTTCTTTGAGGGTATTTTCTTTTTTTCCTAGGTAAATTTCTGACGGGGCGTGGTTTGAGTTTTTGTTGGCTTTAGACATCTGGATTGGGGCAAATAATTTTAAGGTAACAAGAAAAACTCCCTTTTTACAGGGAATTTTAAAAACTTCTAAAATATACTACATTGTATTTAATAAGTCAAGCGAATATTATCGCAAAACGGCTTACTCTTTTACGAAAAACTTTTTTATGGATTTTTCGTGGCTATTATCTTTGATTTTTTTGATGATGTTTTCGATGCCGCTTAATCCGGCTTCCAGCGTTTTTTTGGGTTCATCTTTTTTGGCCTCGATTCTTTTTTCTATTTCCTCGACCAATCCCGGGATGTTTGCGGGCAAGTCTTCGGCAAACTCAACGATTTTTTTAAGTTTTTCACGGCCATCCTTAGTCGCCAAAAGGTAAGCGGCAACCGCTGCTGCCCCTAATCCAAGAGAGAAACCAAACCAAAAATTGGTCGGTTTTTCATGATTGTTTCTTTTCATTTTTCTTATGGGAAAAAATATCTAATGTTTTGGCGATGACGCGAAATCCGTTAAAAAACCCGACGATTTCCGCCAATCCGTGCTCCAGTCCCATACCGATCGATTCAAAACCGTCAACGATATTATTGACCTTTTTTAAGGATTTTCTCAGTTCCTTGAGAATTAAAATCAGCTGGATGCCGATAATGACCACAAAGATTGTTGAGACGGTAAGAATAATTGTTAATAAAAGTTGGGTTGTATCCATATATTGGTTAAAAATCAATTTTTAAATTGGGATTCCTTTTCTTTGCCCAGTAAATATTGGCTAAATGTAAAGTGTCGAAAGTTCCCGCATCAAGCCAATAGCCGTCAAGTTCCGCCCATTTAAGATTACCATTTTTTAAATAAAAATTGTTTACTTCGGTAATTTCCAGTTCACCGCGGCCGATATAATTCGGATCGCATTTTTTTACGAAGTCAAAAACTTTGTTGTCGTAAACATAGAGCCCGGTTACGGCAAAATCCGAAGGCGGGTTTTCCGGTTTCTCGATAAGTTCGATGATTTTGGCTGGGTTTTGCGGATCAAAGCGGGGAACGCCAAAACGTTTCGGATCGGGTACTTTTTTAAGAAAAATAAGTGCGCCGCAACTGAATTCTTTAACCGGTTTGCCGATATCCGCGTCGGTCGTGTTGTCGCCGAGAATAACGGTGATCGGTCCACCGTCGGCAAAATCTTCAGCAAGCGCCAGCGCATCGGCAATTCCTCCCTTTGGGTTTTCCTGATAAGCATATTCTATGTGTTTTAAACCGAATTCTTTACCGTTTTTTATTACCTGAATGAAGTGACCGGAATGAGGCCCGGAGGTAACGATTAGTACTTCGGTAATTCCGGCGTTGACAAGAGTCTGGATGGGGTAATAGACCATCGGCCGGTCATAGACCGGCAACAAATGTTTGTTGGTTGCATAGGTTAACGGATATAGACGCGTTGCCAATCCGCCCGCAAGAATAACGCCTTTCATATTTCAAAATAAAATTGCTTCTATAAGGAATAATATAATAAAAGCAATCAAAACATATTCTAGCACATTTTTAAAACGTAAAGTTTTGGTCATCGCATGGTGATAGATCCCCCAGAGAATATAAAATGACGTAAAAACCAGGACCGCGGTAAACAAAAGGATTTTGCTGCCGCTTAAAAATTGGAGAAGCACGATAAATAAAATACCTGCCGTCAAAAGAATCAAATAATCGAGCAGATTTTTTTTGATTTCATGAGTAACCGTCTTTAATAGGTGTTTCATTTTATAAAATTAAACCGCTGCGACTGATAATAAAAGAAATTCCGGCCAGGATAAATATCAGGAAAATGAAATGGGCCAAATTTTTTCCGCCGAGCCTGATAATTTTCATTCTTGAGGCAACATAAAAATCAATCAAAAGCACCGATAAGAGGGCAAAAATAAAAATATAAGTCATATCGACGGAAAGATTGAAGAGATTGATTTTAGGTTTTGTTTCTTTTTGCGACAAGACCATCGGCTGATTGTTGATAATCGGGTGGCCGGCGGCGTTTCCGTGTGTTTGCTCCTCCGGCGGCGTTTCCGTCTTGATTTGAGCTACCGCATTCGAAAGGGGTTTGCCGAACATCTGCACGACGAGGGTGGTTTCTTCACCGTTTAAAACGCCGTTGACAACCGCAAAGCCTACATCCGTATAATCGGATCTCAAAATGTTTTGCTTATGGCTCGCCGAGTTCATCCAGCCGTCAACTACCGCCCGGGAAAATAAAAAGTTTTTTGCCAAATTTTCTCCGGCATATTCGTATTGATAGCCGCTTCCCAAAATAAAATCCCAGGGTGCTTTGCCGTCCGGGGCGTAATGCGCCCAATAGTTTTTCCGGAACATATCCTGGCCTTTTTGATAGGCGGCTTCCGACAATTTTTCGTTATAGGTTAGCGCCGGTAAATTGTTTTTTGTTCTTTCGCTGTTTGTCAATTCGAAAAGCTTGTTTACCGAAATGTCCGTCGCAAACCCCAACACGTTGTGGATATTTACTTTTTTGAAGGAAAAAACCAAAAGCAGGGCGATAACCAGATAACAGGATAAATAATCATGGTGCAGTGCTTTGGCCCGGTAATTATTATTTTCGTTTGGCGTAAAAAAATGGCGGAAAAAACCGGTAATCCTTTCCATATCTTTAAGAATAACAAATATTTTATATCAAGGGGAGAGTTTTTTTATTTTCAGCACGATCGAAACGAAACTTAAAAATGAATAACCGAAAGAGGTAAAAGAAAACGATCTGACCAAAGGATTGGCAACCTTTACGGATGGTGTTACTCTTGTGGTATCTGCGCCAAGGACATTGGCCGCCCCCGTTGGAACCGCCGTGTTTTTATCGATGATTCGTTGGGATCCGTAAACGATATTTGTCGGTAAGGCGACCGGCTTTGTTGTCATATATGTATTGCCAATAGCGCTTGCGGAAGTTTTTGTTGGTGATGGAGTACCGGATGGTTCGACTGTCGGATTAAGGCAGGAATTATTGGTCAATCCTTTGCTTGGTTCCTGGAGACAAAAATTATCGTCTTCGAAATTTATTCTTCCATAAGTTTCGTTTACGACTGAATCCTGATATTCGAAACTGTCTTTGACGGTTTTATCAAAATCCAAAAGCCGTACCTGGTCAGTGCCGTTGTTGAACATGGAAGAGGTCAAATCATAAGCGCCGTAGCCTTTGGCGGCGATTGTCAAAGAAAACGATTTCGGTGAGGAACCGCCGTTTTCGATATCGTCGATAAACCAGTTGCTCAAATCCACGGAATAATTGTTGTTATTATAAATTTCTACCCACTCATTACTGCCTTTTTCCGGGTTAACCATGGCTTCCGAGATAAAAATATTATCATAAGAAATCGGTATTGATGTTGGCGCGGGTGATGGGGTTTCCGTTGGCATTACTTGAGTTGGGGTCGGTATGGTTGTTTCTGTCGGAATCGGCGAAGGAGTTGGTGTTGGTGTTAAAATGAGACAAGCCGGATCATTAGTGCTATTTTTTGTGATTGAATTTAAAGCAAACCAATCTCCGGTTCCGTTCGGGCAGCGGACATAAGATTTATCGGCGTTAAAAGTTCCGGCGTAAGTCGCAATCTCCAAAGTTTCGTTCAGATTATTTTTAAGAAATACGGTATCGCCGCTGTTATTGAGAACCGCTGATGAGGTGGCAATGATAAAACTTAAAGGTTGGATGCTGTCGGTCGCGATTTTAACCTTATGGTCATCCGCATCGTTCAAGTAGTATCCGGCAATATTAAACGGATTGTTTTCGTCGTTATAAAGTTCGACCCACTCGAATTCGCCGGTTGGCGGCGCCGGATAGATTTCGTTGATGTGAAGAGTCGCAGAAACAATCTTTGTTGATAATAAGAAAAGCAAAGCTAATATTAGAGACTTTTTCATTTTTCTCCTTGTCTGTCATTCCCGTGCAAACGGGAATCTATTTAATATGTTTGATCATATAGATTCCCGCTTTCGTGGGAATGACAATAGCGTGTAATTAAAGTTATTACTTTAATCGAAGTCTGTCAATGGACTATAAGCGACAAAAAGTTTATTGAAGGTGCCAGTACAATGTCATTTTTCCATTATTGTGGAATATAAAGACACCATTTCCGCCATCACCAAGACAATTTCTGCAAAAGTAAGCTTTACCTTCTTCTGAGGCTTTAATGGAAGTCCCTATTGGTCCCCACATATCCCAAGCAGGATGAGGATTGCCTTTATAATAGGTATTTGAATAGCAGGTAAAACCCGATCCCTGTGAGATTGCTGATGGTTCCATTGGCCATTCAAAATTACCATTCCCTACAGTTCTATTAGAGGGTAATTCACAGCCTGTTTCCCATTTTATTGTTTTAGACGATAATACCTCTGAAGGATCAACCCAATTACTGTAATACCAGTTACCAGTTGAAATTTGATTAATAGAGGAATAGTTATAAACACCATAATGAAGATGATCTCCAAAAGAGTATCCGGAATTGCCTTGTGTGCCAATTATTTCACCTCGTTTTAGATCTACTGGGGTTGCATCTTGGAGTATGGTAGCAGCTTGTTGTATTTGAGATAATTCTCTTTGGGCGTCAGCCAATAATCTTTGATATTTTTGCTCGTCATTTTCAGTTTGAGTTAACAATAATTGTTTCTGTTGTTTTTGATTATCTAAATCGGTTTTTTGCCGAGCAAGAGTTTTTTGTAAGTCGTCCAATTCTTTTTTCTTTTCTTCCCGCAGTTTTTTTTGTTCCTCAAAGTTTAGTTTTGTCGTTTGCACCTGGACCAGAAGTTTTTGGTTATTTTCCTGGGCGGTTTTCATGTATTTTGCCCGGTTGAAAAGATCGAAAGCGTTGTTGCTGTCAAGAAGAATAGTCAGGAATGAAATGTTGTTTTTTTTATAACCTTGGGTAATACGACCGATAAGCATTTTGGATAAATAATTAAGCGAAGTGTCCAGGCCTTCGATCCGCGAAGAAAGCTTATTGATTTCTTCGGTGGTTTTTTTGATATTGACTTCGGTTTCGCTGATTTGTAACGAGGTTAAGTAAATTTGCGTATTCATCTGCTGGATCTGACCAGCTAGAGTATTTACTTGTTCGTGAGAAGATGTTTTTTTTGCCAAGCATGCATTTTCAATATCCTTTAGTTTGGTTTGGTCATTATTACTACGAGCTTCATTTATAGCTTCCTGAGTACATTCTGTTGCGGTAAGACTTCTCGGATAAACAACAATAAGAATAAAAAAAAACATTATTGCTAACTTTTTAAGCATAAGAATAATTATAGCGAATATTATTTTATATATTTTTGCGTGGCAAAAAGAGTGGCAACGACGGAGATGACGATTCCGAACAAAACAGTGATAATATATAAACCGGCAAGATAGGCCAGGTTAAGCGGCCAGACAGTCAGCTGAAAAATCCGGAAATCGATTCCCAAACCGCTTACTCCGTTCATATAAGAACTGATGAAAGGTTGGAGGTAAAAAATAATTCCCAGAAAGATGAGATAAATCAGGCCGGTCGAAGCCAGGGCAAAAAAGACGGCTTCGCCGATGAATGGTTTTTTAATATACCATTGGCTGGCGCCCAAATATCGCAAAAGTTCGATCTCATCTTTTTTAAGGGCAATTTTAAAATGACCGATGGTAAGAAGCGTAATTATGGCATTAAAAGTTAGGAAGGCAAAGAAAACCAGCGTGCTTTTTCTAATGATATTGGTTAAATTAATCAGGCGCTCGATAATTGCCCTTTGGAAGTTAACCTCATCGACACCCGGTTTGTTTTTTAGAAACTCGGCAATTTGCGGTAAATAAGACGGTTGTACCGCATAGATTTCCAAAGACGGCGGCAAAATATCGGCCGATACCATCTCCAAAAGCAAGGGGTTATCTTTATTCAAATCTTTATAAATCTTGAAAGCGTCGGTTTTGGAAATGTATTTGGCCGACGATACTTTTCCCGAAGCAATCAAATCATCGCGCATTTTGAAAATGGCCGATTCGGCGGTATCCGCTTTGAAATAAACGGTCACCTGCGGCCGGCTTTCGATATAGCCGAGTAAACCGTAAATGAATGTCAAAGAAAAAAGGATAATGAGCGAAAGGAAAAGGGTAAAGAAAAGGTTGGAAAAAGTAGCAAGCGATTGGTAGGGCGCTCTTCTTATCGATATAATTATGTCTTTCATAATTCGTAGTCGCCTTTTTGCGTGTCTTTAACGAGTCTGCCCGCCTTAAGGACCAGTACCCGTTTTTTCAAACTGTTAACGATATCGGCGTTGTGGGTGGCGATGATGACTGTTCTTTTACCCTCGATCTTTTTGAAAATCTTGATGATTTCCCAGGTTGTTTTCATGTCGAGGTTTCCGGTTGGTTCATCGGCGATGATAATTTGCCTGTCGCCGCAAACCGCCCGGGCAATCGCAACCCTCTGCAATTCGCCGGCAGACAGTTGCACCGGAAACAGCTTTTCTTTATGCGATAAATTGACAAGCTCCCAAGCTTCTTTTACTTCTTTTTTGATGTTTTTCATCGAAAGACCGCCGATTTGCAAGCCCAGGGCAATATTTTCAAAAATATTTTTCTCCGGCAGGATTTTGAAATCCTGGAATACGATGCCGATTTTGCGCCTTAATATTTCTATCCGGTTGAAATTGTTTTTTGTTATTTCCAGGTCGTCGATCATAATTGATCCGCTCGTTGGGGCAAGGTCGCGGATGATCATTCTAATAATGGAGGTTTTGCCGGCGCCTGAGGGTCCAACCAGAAAAACGAATTCGTTATCATTGATGGTAAAAGAGACGTCGTTAAGGGCGGAGTTACCTAGGGGAAATGTTTTACAGACTTTATCAAAAATTATCATAAGACCTCGACATATCCAACATCCATGAGCCAGCCGGCTTTTTGTCCCTGGAAAGTGACACCCCATACACGGACTTTTTTACCGATATATTTGGATAAATCGACAGTGCTTGAAGTAAGATAGGCATTTTGGGAAACTCCTCCCGGACGCTCCAGGTGGAAACTGCCTTCGCCGTCGATTCCGCCTTCTTTTAAAATTCCTTCGGCCTTATCCTTGAATGTTTTTTTGTCGACTATTCCGGCGGTTTTCTCTACCGCGGTTGTTTTATCGGTTGATTTATTGTTGACGGAGGAACCTTTTTTAATTTGCGCCAGGCCAAAGCCGATTGCAACCGCGATAACGAAAACAAAAATAACATTGCGGATAAAACCGGCAAAACTGATTTGGGAATCGGTATTGGTATCCAACTCATGGATGCCTTGATTGTTTGTAGTTATCATATTCTAAAAATATACCACAGAAGAAGTAATTATTGCAAATAAAAATTAAATTGTGGTTGGGCGTTTCAGGTAAGCTTCAAGAAATCCGTCAATTTCGCCATCGAGAATTTTTTCCGTCCGGGTTTCTTCGTAATCGGTACGCAGATCTTTGATCAATTTGTAAGGATGCAAAACATAAGAACGGATTTGCCTTCCCCAGGAAGCGATTTTTTCCGTTTTGAAACCTTCGATATTTTTTTCCCTCTTTTCTTCTTCCAGTTGCCAAAGTTTTGCCCGTAATACTTTCAAGGCGTTTTCCCGGTTTTGGATTTGATAACGCTCGGTTTGGCAGGCGACGGTAATCCCCGTCGGTTTATGGGTAAGGCGGACAGCCGTTGCCACTTTGTTGACATTTTGCCCGCCATGGCCGCCGCTTCTGAAAAATTGCCATTCGATATCCTGTTCCTTGATTTCAATGTCTTTATTTTCAATCATCGGTAAAACCTCGACTAATGTAAATGAAGTTTGGCGTAATTTATCGGCGTTGAAAGGCGATTGGCGGACCAATCGGTGTACACCTGCTTCTCCTTTGAGATAGCCGTAGGCAAAATCGCCATATACGTTGACGGTAATGCTTTTTATTCCGGCTTCTTCGCCGTCGACCCGGTCGATTTCTTCGTATCTCCAGCCTTTTCTTTCGAAAAAACGGGTATACATCCGGTAAAGCATGGCCGACCAGTCCATGGCTTCGGTGCCTCCCTGGCCGGCATGGATGGCGAAAATCGCATCACCGCGGTCGTGTGGTCCGGAAAGAAACAAATTGATTTCGTATTTGTCGATCAGTTTTTTGGCTTCTTTAATTTCTCCTTCCTCAAAAAGGAGTTGCATCATTTCCACTTCTTCAATTTCCGTTTTCAGTTGGCTGATTTTTTTCAGGATTTGAGTAGCTGTCTGATTATCTTGCCAGAAGTTTGCATCGTAAGTTTTTTTCTCCAATTCAATCTGCTCCGCTTTTTTTGCCGGCAAATCAACCTTCTTCAAAATACTCCCCAGCTTATTTTTCAATTCTTCCTGATTAAGTTCCATAAATAACACATTGATTATTTCCACGAAGGCGGGAATCTATATAACTATCCATATTATATCAGGAATAATAAAGTATGTTATCGTTTAGGAGTTTTACGGATCATTTAAAATCCTGGCCGACAATGAGGATGGCGTCGGCCGGGTCTTTTTCATCAAGGGTCTCCTCTTTGATCGTGGTCGTGTAATCTTTAAAATCGTTTTTCAACATATTGAAAGCTTCGGCTTTCGATTTTTTAACTTGAATGACAGTTTTTATGTAATCAAAATTATCGGCATTGCCGCCGTTAATTGTTCCCGAATAACCGGCTTTTTTCAAGGTTGCCGTCACTTCGGAAGCTTTGCCGGCAACACCGCCGCCATTGAGAACTTTAATGTTCAAATCTTCTTTTTTGAAAGAAGGGGTTGGTGTCGGCGAAGGCGGCATCGTTGTTGGCGTTGGTGTGGCGGTCGGCGCAGCGCCGATATGAGAAATATCCGGGAGTTTAAGCCGGATATTCATTTTTGACAAAACAGTAAAAAGAATAAACGAAGCGATAAAAGAAATAATAAATAAGAGATATTCTCTTCTGAAAATTCGTCCGAAGTTAACCGTTCTTTTTGCTTTTGGCGGTGACAGCGTTTTTTTTAAAAGAGAAAAATTTTTGTTTTCTGTCGTAAAAATAAAAGCGCCAAAGCAAACATCGTAAGAAAGAATGGAAAATGATTTATTCGGAGTAATTAACAATTTTAAATACTCTTGATAAAAATTGGTAATAATTCTTTTAATCGGATTGGTCCAAATACCTACTTTTTTAGTGAA
>Ga0172371_10005281_pt1 | contig 19196 bp, 20 predicted proteins | sample Lak12m_FD_114543 | JGI IMG/M metagenome (GOLD analysis project Ga0172371, IMG submission 114543) | Freshwater microbial communities from Kabuno Bay, South-Kivu, Congo - kab_022012_12m | ecosystem: Environmental > Aquatic > Freshwater > Lake | place: Democratic Republic of the Congo: South-Kivu...
ATTAAAAGAATGAAAACGGATAATTCTCAAAAAATTAAAGAAATACTGGAAAGAGGAGTGGAGCAGATTATCGATAAAAACAGCCTGATTAAAAAATTGAAATCAGGAAGAAAGCTTCGCATCAAACACGGCATTGATCCGACAGGTCCTAAAATCCATATCGGCAGAGCCATTCAATTCAGAAAGCTTAAAAGTTTTCAGGATTTGGGGCATCAGATTGTTTTGATTATAGGAGATTTTACCGCCAGAATCGGCGATGCCTCAGACAAACAGAGTATGAGAAAGATTCTGTCGGAAAAAGACATCAAGGAAAATATGAAAGATTACAAGAATCAAATCGGTAAGATTCTTGATTTGGATAAAACAGAAATTCGCTACAACAGCCAGTGGCTGGGGAAATTAACGGCCAAAGACCTTCTTTCTTTGGCTATGAATTTTTCTGCCCAACAGATGATTCAAAGAAGGAACTTCAAAGAAAGATGGGAGCAGGGAAAGCCGATTGGCCTTCATGAATTAACCTACCCTTTGTTCCAGGGTTATGACTCTGTCGCTGTAAAAGCAGACCTGGAAATTGGTGGCGCTGACCAACTCTTCAATCTTAAGGTCGGAAGAGAGCTGCAAAAAATATTCAATCAACAGGAACAGGATATAATGACTTCAAAAATGCTTCCGGGGCTGGATGGCAGAAAGATGTCAACGAGCTGGGGGAACATGGTGACGATTATGGATGAACCAAATGACATGTACGGGAAAATAATGTCGATGAAAGACGATTTCATCGCAGAATACTTTGAGCTTTGTACGGAGATTCCGTTATCAGAGATTAAAAGCATGGAAAAGGGCAGTCCCAGGGACTTAAAGGCTAGATTGGCCAGAGAAATAGTCTCTTTTTATCATGATAAACAATTAGCCTTAAAAGCGGAAAAAGAGTTTAATGCTGTTTTTAAGGAAGGAAAAATTCCTGATTCAATGCCCGTTATTAGAATTTCCGGAAGAGAAATTAACATTTTAGATCTGCTTTTAAGGGCCAAATTGGTCCCATCAAAAGCCGAAGCCAAAAGATTAATTCTTCAGAATGGCGTTAAAATCAATAACAAAAACCAAACCGATTGGCAAAAGCAAGTTAAGATCAAAAAAGGCCTGATTATACAGGTCGGCAAGAGAAAGTTCGTTAAATTGGATTAAAAGAAATCCCGCTTAAAAAGCGGGAATTTCTTTTACTCTTCAGAAGGAGTCTTTTCTGTCTCTTCAGGAGTTTCTTCAGAAGTTTCTTCAGAAGGTTCTTCTGTTGGAGTTTCGGTTTCTTCTTCGCCATCATTGACGAAAAGTTTTACATTTTGGTCTTCCATATTATTTTTTTGGCCTTGTTATTTAATTGTTTTACTCCGCTTGTGGCGGAGTAGTTTATTTCCTAAGCAATTCGACCTTTTCCAAGCACGAAGATTAATTTCGTGCTCAGTTGGTTCTATTCAGTATTATATTTTTTTAAAAAATATTGTCAAGAGACAGTCTTCTATCAGGCGCATTCTCTTGGCCTGACTTTTTCTTTCTTAAAACATTTTTTCTTATTGTTCCAGGCCCAGATTTCCACGTTTAATTCAACTTTGTGCTCTTTTAAAAATGATGTTATTTTCTTTCTTCTGGCCGAAACATTGGACAGGGTGGTAAGTTGGATGTTTTTCTTGCTTTTTCCCCTTAAAGCCAAAACGTCTATTATTCCGAAAACGTCAGTCTGGATGAATTTGACTTTTGGAGCAAACCAGGTTATCCAGCCGTCAGCCCGGAGCTGTTCAATCGCTTTTTTCCTGATGTCTGATTCTTTTGCCATATTAATCTTCTTTTAAATTAGAATAAATCTCTTGGACAGCATCATTTTCGTCCAAAGCGTCAAAAAGCTTTTGGCAGGATTCTTTTATTTTGGAGTCTGCTTCGATTTCTTCTTTAGCTGCCATGTCCAGAGAAGCAGAATCTATTTTAACGCCTTTTCCCTCTAATTCTTTTTTTGTCTGTTCCAAGCATTCTGGTTTGGTATGAATATTCAGAATATTGTTTTGCCATGTCGTATCTTCTGCGCCCGATTCAATCGCTGTTATTTCAAGCTTTTCTTTTTCTTTTAATTCTTCGTTTTGAACCGACAAATCAATAACAATAACTCCTTTTTTATCAAAGAGCCATTTGACAGACCCTTCTCCGACCAGTTTGCCGTTATACTGGCTTAAAATCTGTTTTATTTCTCCCAAAGTCCTGTTTTTGTTGTCCGTAATCCCGGTGATAATCAAGGCAATATTGCCAGGACCGTAAGCCTCGAAAGAAACTTCTTCCAAAGATTCTCCAGCCGGCTCGTTTGTTCCTCTTTTTATCGCCCGCTCAACGTTTTCCTTGGGCATGTTAAATTTCTTTGCCATTTCAAAAGCCAGTTTCAGCTTTGAATTGGTTTCGATATTGGGACCGCCTTCTTTTACGGCCACTGAAATAAGCCTGGACATTTTTGAAAACATCTGGCCTCTTTTTTTGTCAGTTATTTCTTTTTGGTGTTTTATTGTTTTGGCGTGGGAATGGCCTGACATGTTTTTTTGGTTAAACTCTTTTTTGTTAAAAGTATTGTTATCCCTGAGGTAAGCGCGAGCCCCAGGGCGATCAAAAAGACAGAGGATGGCTTTTCAGAAATCGGTTGGCTGATATCGGCCAATTGTTTTGCTTTGAATTGTTCTTTAAACGTTTCTTGGTTGTTTTCCGGCTCGATGTTGGACAAAAAAGAATTGGCTTGCCCGGGGGTCAGAATATTGTTCCATGTCCAGCTGTTTTCTGCCCTGCTATAAGATTGGCCTTTCAGCGCTTTTTCATAGCTTACGCTGTCTGTAATATTGCCGTTCGGCTGAATCAATAATAGCTCATCTTGGCTGTTATTCAAAGTGATTTTCGTTGTCGGTCGGTCAAGAATCAAAAAACCGTTGGCTTTTATTATTGTTTCCTCGGGAAAGATATATGATTTTATTTGTCCGACAGAATCTGTTATTTGCCAGAAAGAAATATCGACATTGAAATCGTTTCGGTTAAACAATTCTATCCATTCTTCTTTTTCGTCCTGGCCCGAAGGAGACGGAAGGATTTCATTGATAATAATGCCTGCAGGATAATTTAAATTAGGCGTTGGGCCTGATATTGATGACGGGTCAGTTGTTTCTTGGGGGACTAAAGAGGTTTGGCAATCAGCGCAAGCCAATCCCTGGTCTTTTATTTTTTGAAGGGTTTTTTCTCCAATGCCTTTTACCCCTATTAAATCGTCAACAGAGCCAAATGGCCTGGAATCTATTATTCTTTGGCCGATGACCGGACCAATGCCTGTTATTTTTTCTAATTCTTCCAAAGAAGCAGTATTAATGTTTATTTGTTCTGCCTTTGCGCCCATAGCCGCAAGTAAAAGCAAAAGGACTAAAAAGAATAGCCCTGGTTTTGGTCTGGGCCTTGACAAAAATAACATAATCTGTTAGAATATATCTTATTGGAAGCAGCTCTTGGGCTGGGGGACGGAACCTTTTCTCTTGATGGACCTCCTGGTATTACTGGGATAATCCTCAAAAAGGTTTCAAACTTTAGTCCCTAGTACTCTAGTCCCCCCAGCCCTGGGGCTGTTTTTTTTATTCTTTCGACACTCTTTCCACTTCCTCAATGGTTGTCAGTCCCTCTAAAACCTTAATTAGGCCGTCCTGGTACATCGGCACCATTCCTTTTTTAATAGCTTGTTCTCTGAAGGCAGCGATTGAGGAATTATCCAGAACGAATTTTTCCATTTCATCATCCATCAAGACAGCTTCAAATATGCCAAGCCTTCCTTTAAAGCCGGTAAAATTGCACTCTTTGCATCCTTTAATTTGAGGAATTTTTAAATCTTTATTAAGAACAGGGGTTTTTATTTTTTCAGGAAGATTTTGCAGTTCTTTTTTTAGTTTTTCCAGGGTTTTCGAAGGAACAGGCACGGATTTATTGCATTTCTTGCAAACTTTTCTGACCAGTCTTTGGGCAATGGCCATGTTGACAGCCGGTCCAATGTTAGCCAACGATCCTTCAAGGCTTGTTAATCTGGCAACAGTGCCTGCGGCATCATTCGTGTGCAGGGTGGAAAAAACCAAATGTCCGGTTAAGGCGGCCTGCAGCGCTATTTGGCACGTTTTCGGGTCCCTGATTTCTCCGACCAGGATAACATCGGGATCCTGCCTGACAATGGACTGGAGTCCTGAAGCAAAATCATACCCTTTTGACGGATTGACCTGCGTTTGGGAAATGCCGTTGATATGGTATTCAATAGGATCCTCAATCGTTATTATTTTAATTTCAGGCTTGTTTATTTTTTTCAAAAAAGCATAAAGAGTGGTCGTTTTGCCGGAACCGGTTGGTCCGGTAACTATAATCATGCCGTTCGGCCTGGAAATTTCTTTTCTGAAAAGATCCAGCAGGTCGGGTCTTAATCCCAACGCCTCTAGGTCAACCAGCGATTTGGGATTTAAGATTCTCATAACGATTGATTCTCCGTGTTCTGCCGGCAGAGTGGAAGTTCTTATCTCAATCGGCAAATCCTCCAATAAAATACTAAATCGGCCGTCTTGTGGCCGATCACTGATGTTAAACTTGATTCCGGAAATCAATTTAGTTCTGGAAAGAAGGCTTTCGTATATTTTATATTCGATTGTTGCAGCGTCCTGCAGCATGCCGTCAATTCTTATTCTTATTTTGGCTTTTTCCTGTTCCGGTTCAACGTGGACGTCGGAAGCCCCCAAATTAATTGAGCCGATCATGATTATTTCAATCAGCTTGGAAATGTCTTGAACGGATGCTTTTTCAATTTCTTCCTCCAAACCGGAAACGCTTTTGACATTCTTTTTTATTTCAGCATTTTCCTCTCCGGAAATCCTTAATCCCTTAGTGTTGTCTTTGAAGTTTTCCTCCATAAGGTTTAGAATAAGATTGATTAATTAAAACTATCTTTAAAAAGGCAAAAAGTCAATGGAAATTAATTTGACTAAAAGCCGGTCTCAGACAAAAAAACTGGGAGAAAGCTTGGCAAAAAAAATTTTAAAAACAAAACCTTCCAAAAAAACGATTGTCTTGGGGCTGGTCGGGGACTTGGGAGGAGGCAAAACTTCTTTTTTGCAAGGGTTTGCCAAAGGACTGGGAATCAAAGAAAAAATTCTTAGCCCCACTTTTGTTTTAATGAAAAAGTTTTCAATTAAAAGAAAAACTTTCATCCATATCGATTGCTATCGGCTTAAAGGATGCAAGGATTTGCTTGAGCTGGGATTTAAAAACTTTATTTCCGGCTCCGACAATATTGTTGCCGTTGAATGGGCGGATAAAGTAAAAGGAATAATGCCGAAAAACTCCATTTGGATGAAATTCGAATTCATAAACAATACGACAAGGAAAATTGAAATAAATCTTAAAAATGGAAAACAATAAAAAAAGAATTTTAATTATTGACGCTAACTCAATAATCCACCGGGCTTATCATGCTTTGCCAGTTTTGACGACTGAAAAAGGCGAAAAAACAAATGCTGTTTACGGTTTTTTGCTGGTTTTTTTTAAAGCGATAAAGGATTTTTATCCTGACTACCTGGCTGCTTGTTTTGACGTGCCTTTCCCGACTTTCCGGCACAAAAAATACAAAAACTATAAAGCGAAAAGGCCGAAAGCTCCGCAAGACTTGTATCAGCAGATTCCAAGAGTAAAAGAAGTGTTAAAGATGTTTAATGTGCCTGTTTTTGAAAAGCAGGGCTTTGAAGCAGACGATCTTATCGGAACGATCGCCAGCTTGTCTTTAAAAAAACAGATAATTCCTCCGATTGAAGCGATTATCATTAGCGGAGACCTTGACTCTTTGCAGCTGGTTAACGAACAGATAAAACTTTTTGCCTTGAGGAAAGGAGTAAAAGACATTATTTTATACGACAAAGATTTAATTAAGGAAAAATTCCAGGGACTTCTTCCCGGGCAAATGCTGGATTTTAAAGCCTTAAGAGGAGATCCCTCCGATAATATACCCGGAGTTACCGGAATCGGTGAGAAAACAGCCGTTGACATTCTTTTGAGATTCGAAAGCCTTGACAATCTATACAAAGAAATTGAAGAAAATTCTGACAAAGCCAGAGAACTTAAGCCGAGAATAAAAGAATTGCTTTTAAAATACAAAGAGCAGGCCTTTCTTTCTAAGGATTTGGCCGAAATCGACAAAAACGTTCCGATAGAATTCAGTTTAAAAGAATGCTTTTGGCAAAATTACAGCAAAGAAAAAGCGGCAAGCATGTTAAAAAACCTTAATTTTTACAGCTTAGTCGGAAAAATGCCAGGTTGCAGTAAACCGGAAGAAGAAATCGTTAAAGAAAATTTAAAGTTATGGTAAAATAATATAAGATAATCCAAAAAAAATGGCAGACAAGGAAAAAACAATTACAAAAGACGTTTTATTTGAAGATTCGTTAAAGGGCGTCAAAAACGATATTCGCTTGACTCTGATTATTATGTTTGCTTGTTTAATTTTGGCTCTTTGCGCCAGGTTCGTTTTTAAGATGTCTTTGTCTAATTTTATTTTTATATTCCTTTTTATTTGGATATTAATTTATTTTTCTCATAATTTTTTTGTCAGAAACCAAAAAAACAGCAAAGACTTACACAATTTTCATTTTAAAAATAATCTTATTGATATTGTTTTTTTAACGGTTATTATCCACTTTCTCGGAGGAGTGGAATGGATAGGGGCAATTTTTTATCTTTGCGTTTTGGCCTGGGTAAGCAGCGTTTTGTCCAAAAAGAAAGTTTTTTTTCTTTGTGTTTTTTCCATTTTTTGCTACACGGAACTGGCAACTCTGGAATATTTCGGAATTTTGTCTCATCGGGCGGTTTTTAGCGCGTCCGCGGGCTCATACCAGGATCCGATCTATATTTTTATTCAGATTTTGACATTGGCGATCGTTTTTCTTTTTGTAGTTGAGAATTACAGTACTTTAGCCGAAGCTTTTAAAAAGAATCAGGAAAAATTAATAAGCGTTCAGGAAGACATTGAAGAATCAAAAAATGTTTTAGAAATAAAAGTCAGCGCCAGGACCAGAGAGTTGCAGGAGCTGGCCAAAAAACAGGAAGAAACAATAAAGGAAAGGACCAAAGAAATTCAAGAGAAGCTGGAAGATATGGAAAGGTTCCAAAAATTAGCCATTGGCCGTGAATTGAAAATGATAGAACTTAAAAAAGAAATTAAAAAACTTAAAGAAAAATTTTAATAGATTATGATTAAAGTGGGGATAATCGGGGCAGGTCTTAGCGGACTGACTTGTTCCTGGAGGCTTAATCAAAAAGGGATAAAGACTGTTGTTCTTGAAAAAGAATCCTATGTTGGAGGAAGGACTCTATACTCTGGCGCGATAAGCTCCGGTAATTTTGACAAGAGGCTTTATGAGCTGATAAAAGAATTCGGCTTGCAGGAATTAGCCATTCCCTTGAGAAAAGAAGAGATCGGTTTTTGCACGGAAAAAGGAGAAGTGCTGGACCTGAAAAGTTTTTTAAATCAAATTAAAAAGAAATTTTCTTTAACCGAAGGATTGAAGCTGTTGAACTCTTTCAATTTTATCAACTCTTTAAATTTGGACGTTGAAAATCCTGATGCCAAGCTGGCGGAATTGAGAGAAATTTCTTTCGAGGATTTCTTGAAAAGATATCCCCCAAAAATAGCGGAAGTTTTAAGAGAAACAGCTTGTTTTTTCGGCGAAACAGAAGACGCCAATCCGAGAACCATTAGCGCCGAATACGGCATAAGCATTGTAAGGCTGGCTAACGAGTTGCAGTCCGGAAAAGCTTTTACTTTTGAGGAAAATAATATCCTTGCCTTGACCAATGTCCTGGCCAAACGCATTGAGGAAAAAGGCGGCCAGGTCATCACTCTGGCGGAAGTGAAAAAAATAGAAAAAAATGAAAAAGGCTTCAGGATTTTTTATCAGAAATCAGGAATAGAAAAAACAGAGGACGTTGACAAAGTTGTGATGACGGTTCCTCTTAATTTCGCAAAAGAAATTTTTCCGCAGCTGGAATTGGAAACGGATATAAATTATTTTGCCCTAAACAGCGTTTTCGCGAAAGGAAGCTTTAAATATCCCCAGATGAAAGTTATGAAAGGCGATCGCGGAAACCCTGCAAATTTTGTTCTTTTGTATAATCTGGTTCCCGAGTATCAGCTCATCACTTATCTGCCGGAGCAGAATGTAAATCTTGATTTTTTATACAATCATTGGGAGATAATCAACAAAAAAACGATTAAAGAATCCTTGCCTATAATAGGGCCGAAGTGCAGGGTTCCTTCGTTGAAAACAAATATCGAAGGAGTTTATCTGTCTGGCGATTTTTATTACCATACCTTTATGGAAGTGTCGGTAGTTACGGCCGAAATGGTAGCTAAAATGATAGAAGATTAATTATGATACAAGAGTCAAAAAAAGAAATTTTCCAAAAATTATCCAAAGCCGAAGGAGAAGTAAGAGGCGTTGTTTTTAAGACGGACATGGAATTTGTTTTGAAAGAAAAAGGAGAAAAAGGCTTAAGCCAAATTGAAGACGTTTTAGGAAAAATAGGATTTCCTATTAAATACAAGGAAATTAAAAGCATGAATTTTTATCCTATCGGATTGAGAGTCATTTCTCTGCTGGCTATAAAAGACATCTTTAGTTTTAACGATGAAAAAATAAAAGAAATGGGTTTTCTCGCCACGAAGAATTCTCTGATAATCAAGCTTTTCGTGAAATATTTTTTCTCAACGCAAAAAGTTTTTTTTAAGGAGTCTCCGAAAATGTGGGAAAAGCATTATACTGTCAGCAGATTGCTGCCGATCGAGATGAATGAAGAAAAAAAATACGCAATTTTAAGAATAGAAGACTTGGTTTTAGATCCTGTTTTCTGCTTGTATTTGGGCGGTTATTTCTGCGGAGTCATTCAGATGCTGGTAAGAGCCGATAAAATATATTTTCAAGAAACAAAATGTCCTTTTAAGGGAGGAAAATATCATGAATATTTATTAAAATGGCAATAGATTTTACCAAGGAAGCGGTTGAAAAAATAATGAAAGTCAAGGGAGAGGCCAGAGGAGTTCATTTCAAAAACGATGCGGAATTCGTTTTAAAAGAAAAAGGAGAAAAAGGATTGGCGATGGTTGAAAAAGAATTGTCCGGCATGGGTTGCCCTATTGATTATAAAAAAATAGACCAGTTCGATTTTTATCCTGCGGGCCTAAGGGCTGTTTCATTGCTGGCTATCCAAAAAACTTTTAATTGGCCGGATGAAAAAATAAGGGAACTATGCGAATATTCAATGGGTTTTTCCTGGGTCATCAGGCTTTTAATGAAATATTTTTTTTCAGTTGAAAAGGTTGCCAAAAACGTTTCAAAAACCTGGTCTCAATATTTTACCGCTGGCCAAGTGCTGGTTAAGGAATATGATCTGGAAAAAAAGTATGCGATTATAATCATAAAAGACTTTGACCTTCATCCGATTTACTGCCGATGTTTCGAAGGAGTGGTCCCCGGGGTGTTTAAAATGGTAGTTTCTTCGAAAAAAATAGTTTGTAAAGAAATAGAATGCGCTTTTAAAGGAGGCAAAGAACATAAATTTTTAATGAAATGGTGACAAACAAAAAAGAAGACAAAATATCCACTCTTCTTGAGGATTTGGACTCTTTAGAAAATTATATAAGAGATCTTTTTAATTTTTTGCCGTTGCCTATTTTCCTTTTAAGTCCGGCTAAAATCATATTGGAGGTTAATCCTGCCTTTGAGAATCTTACGGAATATAAGATAGAAGAGGTTATCGGAGAATCAATAGAAGCTTTATTCGATCCTGAAGAAATAGACTTGTTGGCAAACGAAACTTTAGAAAAAGGATCCGTTAGGGCAAAAACTATTTTCCTGACGCCGAAATCGGGGGGAAAAATTCCGATCAGCGTTTCTACTATGCTGAGAAAAAGCGAAGACGGAGACGTGGTCGGTTATTTTTTCAGTCTTTTCAATTTGACTGATGTTAAAAAAAAGGAAAAAGAACTGGTCAATGCGCAAAAATCCCTTTTAAACATTCTTGAAGATACTGAGTTCGCAAGGAGAGACGTTGAGTCTGAAAAAAACAAAACCTTGTCAATAATAAACAATTTTGTCGATGGAATTTTTGTCTTTGACGAAACTGGCAAAGTTTCTTTTGTTAATCCCCAGGCCGAAAAACTTTTTAATATTAAAAACAAGCCGATAATCGGCTGTTCAATAAAAGAATTAGGCGCTTTGCCGGAGTTTTCTTCTTTGGTTGAGGTTTTAGGCGGGGAAATAAAAGAGATTTCAAGGAAAGAGCTAAATCTTAGAGAAAATCTTAACCTGGAAGTGTCTGTTGTTTTTACTGTCAATAATAACAAAAGAGGAGAAACCTTGGTTATTCTGCACGACATTACTAGGGAAAAAGGAATAGAAAAGATGAAAACGGGATTTGTCTCTTTGGCTGCCCATCAGCTTAGAACTCCATTGTCCGCCATTAAATGGATCCTAAAGATGATGCTGGACGGAGATGTCGGAGAAATTACCAAAGAGCAAAGGGAGTTTCTCGAAAAATCATATGCGAGCAACGAAAGAATGATTAATCTGATTAATGATTTGCTGGACGTTACCAGAATTGAAGAAGGAAGATATCTTTATAAGCTGGCTCCGGCCGATATTGCAGATTTGGCTCAGTCGGTTGTAGACTCTTCTCAAGAGGAAATCAAAAGAAAAAACATAAAATTGGCATTCCAAAAACCGAAAAAAAGTTTGCCGAAAGTGAAAGTTGACTCGGAAAAAATAAAGATAGTCATCCAGAATCTTTTAGACAATGCCGTAAAATACACTTTTTCCGGGGGCGAGGTGACAATGTCGATAAATTATGCTAAAAAAGAAATAGAATTCTCAATAAAAGATAATGGAGTGGGAATTCCAAAAGATCAGCAGGAAAAGATATTCACTAAGTTTTTCCGGGGAGCCAACGTGGTAAGAATGGAAACGGACGGTTCCGGCATAGGTCTTTTTATCTCCAAGAACATTGTCGATGCCCACGGCGGGAAAATATGGTTTGAGTCGGAAGAAGGCAAAGGAACCACTTTTTACTTCACTTTGCCTACGGAAAAAGAATTTGAAGAATTCTCAAAAGAGTTTTAGAATATACTAAAGCCTAAAGATTATTAACAATTTATAAAAATATGGCAAAAAAAATCTTATTGATAGAAGACGAAGAAATATTAATCAATCTTCTTCAGAAAAAGCTGACTAATGAAGGATATGACATTTCAGTGGCCAGAAACGGCCAAGAAGGATTGGAATTAATCAAAGAAATAAGGCCGGATCTTATTTTACTGGATATCATTATGCCTAAAATGGGCGGGTTTGAGGTTTTGGAGGAAATGCAAAAAGACCAGGAACTGCAAAATATTCCTGTTATTATTATTTCGAATTCAGGACAGCCGGTAGAAATAAACAGGGCCCAAAAATTGGGCGCCAAAGACTGGCTGATAAAAACTGATTTTGATCCCCAGGAAGTTATCGATAAGGTAAAAAAGCAATTTTCCGCCTAATGAAATTTGAATAAATAATTAATCAAATTAAATTTATGCCAAAGAAAATTCTAATAATCGAAGACGATAAGTTTTTAAGAGACTTAATTTCTCAAAAACTGCTTAAAGAGGGTTTTGAAATATCCCAGGCAGCAGACGGAGAAGAGGGAATCAAAAAAATCAAGGAAGAAGCTTCGGACCTGATTTTATTGGACCTTATTTTGCCGGGCATTGACGGTTTTGAAGTCCTTTCTCAAATGAAAAGCGATCAAAAAGTATCATCCACTCCGGTAATTATTCTTTCCAATCTCGGGCAGAAAGAAGATATAGAAAAAGGAATGCAGCTTGGAGCGAATGACTTTCTGATCAAAGCGCATTTTACGCCTGGCGAAATAATCGACAAGATTAAAAATATTTTAAAATAGTAAAACATGCCCGAACTCCCCGAGGTAGAAACCATTCGGCGGCAGTTGGCTGAGAAAATTATCGGTAAAAAACTGCTTGATAGAGAAATCGTCGGAGTAAGGAGAAGGGCCAAGCTTTTAATAATTGATTTTAAGAACGGCGACAGTTTGATTTTTCATTTAAAACTGACCGGCCAGCTTATTTTTAACGGAGAACCTTCGCGCCATACTCGCAAGGTTTTTAATTTTAAAGACGGTTCCTGTTTAGTTTTCAACGATTTAAGAAAATTCGGCTGGCATAAAATTGTTAAAAAAAGCGAATTGATTGAGAAAAATTTCGGGCCCGAACCTTTGGAAATGGACTTTAAAACTTTTGAAGATATTTTAAGCAAAAAACCTAAAATCAGGATAAAAGTATTATTAATGGACCAGAAAATGATTGCTGGTATAGGCAATATTTACTCTGATGAAGTGCTTTTTTCTTCCGGAGTCAGGCCGACTCGTTTGACAAAGAGTTTGAAGGAGCCGGAAAAGAAAAAGATTTTCCAAAATATCAAAAAGATCCTCAGAAAGGCAATAAAATACGGAGGTTCGTCTGTCGAACATTATCTTGACGCTTGCGGAAAAAAAGGGAACTATGTCAGGTATCATAAGGCTTATCAACATAAAACTTGTTCTGTTTGCAAAGGAAATATGGTTAAAATGAAGATAGTCGGGCGTTCGGCCCATTTCTGCCCAATATGCCAGAAATAATATGATTATTTTGCTTTACGGTCAAAATACATACAGCAGCCGCCAGAAACTGCAGGAAATTGTTGCCAGTTATCAAAAAATTCACAAGAGCGGATTGAATTTGATTTACTTTGAGGCTGGAAAATCAAATTTTGAGGAGTTTAAAGATTCTTTTAACCAGGTTTCAATGTTCGACGAAAAAAAATTGGTGGTTCTTTCGAATGTTTTTTCAGACAAAGACTTTAAAGAAAAATTAATTGATAATTTAGGTTTTTTTCTTAAAGCAAAAGACATTATTGTATTGCATGAAGAAACAAAAATTTTGGAAAAAGACAAACTGTTAAAGTCTTTAAAATCAAAAGACAAAGTTCAGGAGTTTTCTCTTTTGGACGGATCCAAGCTGAAAAACTGGCTGAAGCAGGAATTCACCAAATTAAAAACAGACATAAGTTCCGAAGCAATAGAAAAAATAATTGGATTTGTCGGAAATGACCTCTGGCAAATGTCAAACGAAATAAAAAAACTGGTTTCTTTTAAAAACGGCAAAAGAATAAGCCTAGAAGATGTAGAGTTGATGGTCAGGCCGAAAATTGAAAGCGACATTTTCAAAACGATTGATGCCGTTGCCTTAAAGAACAGAAAGCTGGCCTTATTGCTTATTCATAACCATTTGGAAAAAGGCGATAATCCGGTTTATCTTCTTTCAATGATAAATTTTCAGTTCAGGAATCTTTTAATAATCAAAGACCTCATTGAAAAACAAAGGCCTTATTACACTATTGCCAAAACAACCAAGCTTCATCCTTTTGTCGTCAAAAAAAGCTACGAACAGGCCTTAAGGTTTTCTTTTTCTGAACTAAAAAAAATCTACCAGCAGCTGTTTGAGGTAGATTTGGCGGTTAAAACAGGGAAAATTAATCCAGAGGCAGCTCTTGACCTTTTTCTCAGCGGGATTTAGCGATCAATCGCGTGATTCTTGATTTCTTTCTGGAAGCAGTATTTTTTTTGATCAGTTTTGTTTTTGCCGCTTTGTCTAAGATTTTGTAGATTTGGGGCAAAAGTTTTTTTGCTTCCTCTGTCTTTTTTTCAGACACCAAAGCTTGAGCCTTTTTTAAAAGGCTTTTCAGCTTTCTGTTTTTTGCGACATTGACTGCTTTTCTCTTTTTGCTCTTTCTTAGAGCTTTTTTTGCGGATTTAATTACTGGCATATGTATATCTTAATATAGTATAAAACCCAAAAAAAATCAAATATCACGCTTTGTTTTACCCTGATAGCATGATAAAATAAATGAATATGGCAGAAAAAGAACAAAATTTCAACCAAGACGTTTTTGAAAAAAAATTACCCGAGATAGAGGGCTTAAGAGAAAGAATCTCTGAAAAAGAGTCGGAGTTTGAAGTGGAAGATCCGGAAACAAAGAAAGAAATCATAAAAGATGAAATAAAGGGAAAATTGAGAGAATTGCAATCTTTTTCCGATATCCCCTTGTCAGCCAGGGACGAAGTCAGGGAAATATCCAAATTTTCCGACAAAGAGCAGGTAGAAGCTTTAGTCTCTTTGGTCTTTGAAAAAGGGCTGATAGAAGCTGTCTCTGTTTCCCAGAGGATTGACAACCCGGCCGTTATCGATGATTTTCACAATATTTTGACGAATAAATATTACGAAATGCTCGTCAACCAGGGCATAATTAAAATTTAGTTTAAGGACCAATGGATTTATTTTTAAGTCCGCAAATCTTGCTTATTCTCTTTCTGGGGATTCTTTGTTCGGGACTGCTTTTAATTTTTAATTTATTGCTTAACAGCCAGAAGCAAAGGTTTTTCCTCAATCAAGGAATGAACCTCTCTTTGTTTTTGATTACTATTCCTTTTGAGACTAAAACAGAAAAAGAAATTTCTTTGCAGGATTGCTTGAGGCTCGGTGAGCAGTTTTTTTCGTCTTTTGCCGGTCTTAAAGAAGAAAATGCTTTTTTCCGTTCATTGTTCGGTAATCCTTATTTTGTGTTTGAGATTGCCGTTCATCATACCAAAGAAGAAATATTTTTTTATGTAGCCTGTCCCAGAAAATTTTCCCAGATCATGGAAAAGCAAATTTTAGGTTTTTGGCCGAAAGCCCAGGTCCAGCCGGTACAAGATTATAATATTTTCAATCCCAAAGGCTTTTCTGTTGGCAGCAGGGCCTGTCTGGCCAATACAGCTATCCTGCCCATTAAGAATCATAAGGATTTCCAGGTTGATCCTTTGTCTTCAGTAACCAGTGCTCTTACTAAGCTGAAAAAAGAAGGAGAGGGAGCAGCTATTCAGATTTTATTTAGGCCGAGCAAACAGTCGGTTAAAAAGCAGGCTTTAGAAGCGGTTCACTCCATTCAGTCGGGCAAGGATTTTAACGCAGCCATAGCTCAAGCTAAAAAATCAGGACTTGTCTCCGATATTGAAAAAGCTTTTGTCTCAAGTCAGAAAAACCAAGAAGACGCTTTCAAAAGGCCAGAAGTTGGTCCTGCCCAGCAAGAAGCTGTTAATTTTATTTCAACAAAAGCCTCGCAGCCATTGTTTGACGTTAATTTGAGAATTTTAGTTTCGGCAGAGAGCGAGATAAGGGCAAAAAGCATGCTTGGAGAAATAGAAAGCTCTTTCGAACAGTTTAACGCTCCTCTTTTAAATCAGATAAGGTTTAAGCATTTGGTTAAAAAAGAATTAAAAAAGCTTTTTTACCGTTTTTCTTTCAGGCTTTTTAACGAAGTTGAAACAATGTTGCTTTCTTCCGGAGAATTGGCAACAATTTATCATCTGCCTTCTGCAGGCTTGCTTACTCCGAATATCAAATGGATAAAAATGAAGCAGGTTGCTCCGCCTGTAAATTTGCCGGAAAGAGGAACGAATGTCGGCAAGAGCGCTTTCAGGGGAGAAGAAAGAACGGTTAAAGTGGCGGAGGAAGACAGGCAAAGGCATTTTTATATTATCGGTCAGACAGGCACTGGAAAATCAGTTTTAATTCAGGAAATGATAAGGCAGGACGTTGAAAGCGGCCAGGGAGTGGCACTGATTGATCCTCATGGAGATTTGGCTGAGCGCGTTTTGGGCCTGATTCCCGCTTCAAGGGCAGAAGACGTGATTTATTTTGATCCCGGAGATATTTTAAAGCCTTTGGGCTTTAATATGCTTGAGTACGACGTAAGTTATCCTGCGTCAAAGACGTTTGTTGTCAATGAAATTTTGGAGATTTTTGAAAAGCTGTACAATATGAAGGCTCAGGGTTTCGGCGGTCCGATATTCGAACAGTATATGAGAAACGCCCTGCTTTTGGTCATGGAAGATTCCGATTCGGGATCCACTTTGATTGAGGTGCCAAGGGTGTTAGCGGATGCTAATTTCAGGAAGCATAAGTTGTCTCTTTGCAAAAATGTAGTTGTCAAAAATTTCTGGGAGCAGGAAGCGGAAAAAGCAGGAGGCGAGGCAGCCCTGGCCAACATGGTTCCTTATATTACCAGCAAGATGAATGCCTTTACTTCCAACGACATTATCCGTCCCATTATTTCCCAGCAGGAATCGTCCATAAACTTCAGACAAGTTATGGATCAGGGCAAGATTTTAATCGTTAATCTGGCCAAGGGAAAATTAGGGGATATCAATTCATATCTGCTCGGGATGATTATTGTAGGCAAATTACTGATTGCTGCCATGTCCAGGGTTGATTTGAAGGAAGAAGAAAGAAAGCCTTTCTATTTTTACATAGACGAATTTCATAATGTTACAACCAATAGCATTGCTTCGGTTTTGGCAGAGGCCAGAAAATACAAGCTGGCAATGGTTTTAGCCCATCAGTTCATCGGTCAGATTGACGAAGAAACAAGAAAGGCTATTTTCGGCAACGTCGGTTCCATTTTCTGCTTTAGAGTTGGCCCGGAAGACGCCAAGTATCTGGCTACTCAGTTTGAGCCTGTTTTCAGCGAGAACGACCTGGTTAATCTTGACAACCGCAATGTTGCTGTCAGGCTGCTGATAAACGGAGAAACTTCCAGCCCTTTTAATATTTCTACTTTCCCTCCCAGTATTGCCAACGATAAAGCGGCCAACTTGATAAAAGAATTATCAAGGGTAAAATACGGAAGAGACTTGTCCGTCGTAGAAAACGACCTCTTAAAAAGAATGCAGAAAGGATATTTTTAAATTGACAAATATTTTTTATTATAAAATAATCTTAATATGACGCTTAGAAACCAGGAAAATTTTCCATCCTTAGAAAAAAAGCCGGAAAAGAAAAGAAAAGAAAAAGCAGTTGAGATGAAAAGCGACAAAGAGGAAGCCATGGAAACAATAGAGCAGAATAATAACTCTAAAAACAATAAAGGAGCGCCTTTGACAGAGAAAATCGATAAACCGCTAAAAAAAGCAGTTGATAAAAAAGAAGAAACAGTATCGTTAAATAACTTAGGGGAAAAGATACTGATTGAATCCGGCATGCCACAGGCAGAAGTTAATAAGCTGACGAAAGAAGAAATCCGGGAAAAAATAAAAGAAGTTCTTGGCGAGAAAAAACTTCAGCCCGAAAAGGAAGCAGGAATTCCTGTTAAAAATATCGACAGGAAAGAATTTACCTTTAAATACTGGGAGGAAAAAGCGGAAAGGTTCGAAGGAAGGGAAAAAATAGGATTTTTAGCAAGCGCAATTTCCCGTTTAAGAGCAATAGAGTCCTTTGAGGGCGTCAGCCAAAACTACAAAGAAAAAGCCAGAAAGCAAATAGAGAACATTAAAAAAACTATTGAAGAGCTTGAAAGGGAAAATGCGTTAAAAAAGCCGGGAAAAAAGGAAGAAACAAAGAAAGACATTGAGCAGAAAAATAACGGTCCGGAAAAAGATCTTCCTGTCAAAGAAAAAAAAGACTTGTTCAAAGAAGAAAAAAGAAAAGCCAGAGCAGCTTTTGGCAAAAGGCTTATGTCAAAAGGGTATTCGGAAGAAGAAACAGCGGCAATCCTTAATTCTCCCGGCATCAATCAAATGATAGAAGATTTTTGGAAAAAGGAAAAAGAAAACGAAGAAAAAAATGATTACGAAAAACTGATGGAAAGGGTTGGAAAAATGTACGATGAGGCAGTGGAGCTTAAAAAGAAAAAAGAAGCCGAAGAAAAGGAAAAATCAGACAAAGAAGCAAGGCTTAAAAACCTCAGGTCTCAGATGAAGGAATTGTTCAATCAGGCTTTGAAGGCAAAAGATCAGGATGATTTTGAAATTTTCAGAGAAAACATTGGAGACGTGGAAGGAAAAAAATACAACCATGAGGCAATCAGGAACGCTTATTTGAAAAAGCTTGGCTGGAGCGTGAAATACGACGCTTTTAACAGCAGGGCCTGGCTAACAGATAGCGAAGGAAATTTTATCAACAAAGAAGGATCTCCGACAAAAAGCAAAAAAGAAAAAATAGAATTTAAAACGCAATGGAGATTTCCGGAAGAAACTCCTTTTGTTGTTTTTTTGAGAGAACAGGTCAAAAAGAGGTTTGTCGGGTCGCAGGAAATAGCAGAAAAAGCAAAAACAGAAGTCAAAACGGACAATCGCACGGAAAAACAAAAAAAGGAAGATGAAAAAGAATGGGAAAAAGTTCACGGGCCCAGCGGAATGGCAGATGTTTGGGATGCGACATACGGAACTCCAAAAAAGAAAAAATCATTCTGGCAGAAACTCAAGGAGTTTTGGTCCGGATAAAGGAATTTTTGATTGGAAAACTCCTTTGCCGGCGGATTTTAGTTTTTTAATTTTTTGATTAAATCTCTTATCTCAGCTGCTTTTTCAAAATCAAGATTATTGGCAGCTGTTTTCATTTCTTTTTCCAAGAGTTTTTTGTCCCTGATCGGCCATAATTCCCTGGCTGTATTTTCTTTTTTTCTGAACGGCCAATCTCTTATTTCTTTGATAACGGCTTCGGGAGATATTTTGTGTTCTTTATTGTAGATTTTTTGTATTTTTCTTCTTCTTTCTATTTCTTTTATTGCTTTTTGCATGGACAGGGTGATTTTATCGGCATAAAGAATGACATGGCCTTCGATATGGCGGCTGGCCCTGCCCATTGTTTGTATAAGAGTGGTTTCCGACCTTAAAAAGCCTTCTTTGTCAGCGTCCAAAATAGCGACCAGCGAGACTTCCGGCAAATCCAAACCTTCTCTTAAAAGATTTATGCCGACTAATACGTCGTATTTTCCTTCTCTCAGGTTTTTGAGGATTTCCGGCCTTTCCAGGGTTTTTATTTCAGAATGCAGCCATTTTGCTTTTATTCCTTCTTCTTCCAGATAATCGGAAACAGCCTCAGCCAGCCTTTTGGTCAGGGCCAAAACAAGAACCCTTTGTTTTTTTTCAGTTCTTTTTTTAATTTCCTTAATCAGGTCTTTTATCTGGTTCTTGGTCGGTTTTATTTCGATAGAAGGCTCCAAAAGCCCAGTGGGTCTGATCAGCTGTTCTGTTAAAAGATTTTTTCTGTC
>Ga0172371_10005282_pt1 | contig 19195 bp, 16 predicted proteins | sample Lak12m_FD_114543 | JGI IMG/M metagenome (GOLD analysis project Ga0172371, IMG submission 114543) | Freshwater microbial communities from Kabuno Bay, South-Kivu, Congo - kab_022012_12m | ecosystem: Environmental > Aquatic > Freshwater > Lake | place: Democratic Republic of the Congo: South-Kivu...
AAGGGGGGAGCCTGCCGGATGAGGCGGGTGCCGTGGCTGAAGGGCCGCCGGCGCACGTCACGACCGTCCGGTGCTCCCGGTAGCTTTGGCCGGTCGCGCCTTGGTACCCCGGGCCGGCCTTCACGTGCGGAAGGAGAAAGGATGCGTCCAGTCCTCCGTCTCGCCCTGCTTCCGGCCGCGGTGGCCGCGCTCCTCGCGCTGGCCGTCCCCGCTCTGGCCGGCAGCTCGCTGCAGACCGACATCCCCTACGACGGCACGCCGGAGCTGCGGAACGTCCCGGCGCCGACGCAGCACTACCCGCTGACGTCGCCGGCGACCCCGCTGCTCGCGGGGGCCCCGCTCCACAACGGCGTCGCCCCGACGCTCACGCTCACCCTGTACGACTTCGATCCCGCCCACCCCGGCCCCTACGACGTGCCGTTCTGGAAGGAGTACACGGGCACCCACTCCGACATCTACGTCGCCTGGAACGACCTGGCCTCCTCACCCGACTCGGTGCAGCAGGACCAGACCATCACGAGCGACCAGGTCGCCTACGTCGGCCAGGAGTTCGACGCCCGCATCTGGGAGAGCGACGTCTTCCACTTCGGCAACTACAAGGCGCGTGCGCCGAGGCCGGGCATGGACGGCACCCGCGCCGCGATCTTCGTGTACAACATCCGTGACGAGGCCTACTGGGGTCCGTACCGCTTCTACGTGGCCGGCTACTTCAGCCCGGGTCTCAACAACGCCCTCGACGTCAACGCCATCTTCGTCGACTCGTACGACTGGAAGGACCGCATCGGCGTCAACACCGCGCGGCCCTCGCTCTCGCACCTGTACGAGGGCACCGTCGCCCACGAGTTCCAGCACCTCATCCACAGCGACGTCGACCCCAACGAGGCCGACTTCATCAACGAGGGCATGGCCGACATGGCCGAGCAGTTCGTGTACGGCACCGCCGGCACCGCCGGTCACATCGGCGAGTACCTCTACTACCACCGCGACTCGCTGACCGACTGGAAGGGCGAGCTGTTCGACTACGGCGACTCGGTGCTGTGGCAGGACTACCTTTGGGAGCGCGCCGGCGGCACCGACCTCGACGCGCCGCTGGCGTCGCGCGTCGCCGCCGGCTACGCGAACGACAAGTTCGCGGAGACCGCGGCCAAGTTCACGGATCCGGGCGACCGTTTCATCTGGAACGAGATCCACGACCCGGCCACGGGCCTGCAGGGCGTGGCCGACCAGCTCGGCGGCATGAAGGCCGTCGAGGCGCTCCATCACGACTGGACGCTCGCCAACCTGCTCGACGGCAAGGTCGCCGACCCGCGGTACAACTACCAGAACCTCGTGCTCGGCGGCCCCGACTCGGACGGCCTCACCATCGACGACGGCATCGCCTTCTACGAGTCCAACGCCAACGGCAACATCCCGCCGACCCGCAAGAACGTGCGCCGGCGCACGGCGACCGAGCCGTGGGGCGCCTACTACCGCACCTACGGCGGCTCCGAGCCCGGGTTCACCATGAGCTTCTCGGGCAACGCCGCCGACGGCATCTCCCCGCACACCGGCGCCACCGAGTGGTTCTCCGGCGGCGGCAACATGCTGCAGCGCACCGTCGAGCGCGTGATCCCCGGCGTGACCGCGGGCGCGTCGCTGAGCTTCTGGACCTGGTACGACATCGAGCAGGACTGGGACTACGGGTTCGTGGAGGCGTCGTCCGACGGCGTCACATGGACGAAGCTCCAGCAGACCAGCGCGCTCCCGGCCGGCGCGACCGACGTCAACGGCTCGAGCGCGTGGGAGGGCCCCGGCGGCCTCACCGGCGCCTCCGGTGGCTGGCAGCAGGCGACCTACAGCCTGGCCGGCTTCAGCGGCGACGTGCACCTGCGCTTCCGCTACGCCACCGACGAGGGGTACAACGGCCAGGGCTGGTACGTGGACGACCTCACGGTGGGCGGCTTCAGCGAGCCCATCGACAACAGTGCCGCCTGGACCACCGCGGCGGCGCCGGACGGCTGGCTGTTCACGAGTGGCCTGCAGGCCAACGACTGGACCGCCGACGCGGTCGTGCCGTACGCCAAGGCGCAGAAGAAGGACATCACGATCGTGCCTGTGCTCGGCCTCGACGCCACGACGGCGGCGGCGAGCGCCCACGTGGACGCGCAGCACCAGAAGAGCTTCAAGGTGTACGGCGTGGTCTCCAACCGCCCGGACGGCTCCTTCGCGTCGACCGGCATCCTCTCGCTCCTCAAGGGGCAGTGAGGGCGGGCCGACACAGCCTGGTGTGAGGCGGGGGCGGGGCCGAAAGGCCCCGCCCCCGCCGCTTCTTGAGGCGCCACCCGACGGCGCCGTCTCGGCCGTGTCCGGGGGCGGCGCCCGACGGCGCCCCCCGGCCGGCTTCGAGCCTGCTGGGCGCATCTTGGTATCATGGCTGCCGTGGACAGACGTGCGGGAGTGAACGCGGGCAGGGTCGCCGAGCTGTGGCGGCGCGAGCTGGCACGCTACGAGGCGGACCACCCGCGCTGCCTCGCGCTGCGCGAGCGGGCGCGGGCCAGCATGCCCTACGGCGTGCCGATGAGCTGGATGGTCAGCTACTTCGCACACCCGCCCATCTGGATCACCGAGGGCCACGGCGCCCACTTCTGCTGCGCCGACGGGCGCCGCTTCCTCGACACCAACATCGGCGACAAGAGCACCTTCTGCGGGGCCGACCCCGAGCCCGTGGTGCGCGCCGTGCAGGAGCGCGTGGCCGGCGGCTCCCAGTTCATGCTGCCGACGCAGGACGCCCTCGTCGTGGCGGAGGAGCTGGCGCGGCGCTGGCGCCTGCCGGGCTGGCAGTTCACGCTCTCGGCGTCACAGGCCAGCACAGAGGCCCTGCGGCTCGCCAGGCACGCCACCGGCCGGCGCAGGGTGCTCAGCTTCGTCGGCAACTACGGGGGCCACGCCGACGAGCTGCTCGTGGCCTGGTCCCGGCGCCGTGACATGGCCTACCTGGGGCTGCCGCCGGGCGCCGAGCGCGACGTCGACGTGGTCGAGTTCAACGACCTCGAGGCGCTCGAGGCCGCGCTGGGCACCGGGCAGTACGCCTGCGTGTTCACGGAGCCCGCGCTCACGAACTGCGGCGTCGTGTTCCCGGAACCGGGGTTCCACGAGGCCCTGCGGGACCTCTCGCGCGACGCCGGCACGCTGCTGATGGTCGACGAGACCCACACCCTGATCTGCGGTCCCGGCGGCCTCGTGGGCCGCTGGGGGCTGGAGCCCGACCTCGTGGTGCTCGGCAAGGGCATCGGCGGAGGCCTGCCTTTCGGCGCTTACGGCATGAGCGCCGCGCTCATGGCGGCGTTCGAGCGCGGCGAGAGCCTCGCCGGTGAGCGCGGCGAGCTGGCCACCGGCGGCACGCTGTTCGGCAACGCCCTCTCGATGGCCGCGGCGCGCGCCTCGCTTGTGGAGGTACTCAGCGACGAGGCGTACGAGCGCGCGGCCGCGCTCGGCGCCCTCCTGGCCGACGGCCTGGAGGCCGCCGTGGGGGTCGCCGGCCTGCCCTGGAAGGTGCAGCGCCTGTACCCGCGCTCCGGGCTCTCGCTGAGCGGGCGCTTGGCGCGCAACGCCTCCGAGGCCGACGCCGACGAGCAGCCGGAGCTCAACGCGCTCATCCGTCTGGGCCTCGCCAACCGCGGCGTGTGGGAGGCGATCAGCACCGCCGGCCCCGCGATGTCGGTGGCGGCGACGGCCGACGACGTGGCCGCCTACCTGGCCGCTTTCCACGAGATCGTTGACGCGCTGACCGCCTGACGACGGCCGCGGGTGCCGGGTGTCGACCGCGGCGGGCGGGATGAGTGCGTCGGGAGAATCATTTGCAGGCTAACGGTTAGCCTGCTATCATTCCTCGGCATGTCAGGTCCCGCAGCTCACCAAGGGCCATCCGATGGCCCGCTCGCCCCGTGGCAGATGCTCGAGCTCGAGGGCGTTGACGACCTCTCGGCCGCAGCCTTTCGCGCCTTCATGACCACGGCCCGGCTGCACTTCAAGACCATGGTCGGCTCGATGGCCGGGGGCCGTGCCCACCACGGTCAGGCGATGTGCCTGCGCATGCTGAGCGCGGGCGACGGAGCCACGCAGCGGGACATCGCCCGCGCGCTGCACGTCGCCCCGCCGACCGTCAGCAAGATGCTGAGCGCGATGGAGAAGGCCGAGCTCGTGGAGCGGCGCCCCGATACGGCCGACCAGCGCCTCACGCGTGTGTACCTCACGGCCGCCGGACGAGCGCGCGAGCGCGAGATGGGCGCCGCGGTCGCTGAGTACGTCAACGCGACGTTCGCGGCCCTGTCCGAGGACGAGCGCCGTGAGCTCACGCGACTGCTGGAGAAGCTGCGGGCGCGCGTCACGGAGGCCGGAACCGCGCGGAGCGCGCCGGAGGGCGACCGGTGATCCGCCTGCTGCGCAGCGGCCTGCGTCCGTACCGCTGGCTCGTCGTCGCCATCGTCGTCCTCGTCCTCGTGCAGGTCATCACCAACCTCTACCTGCCGACGCTGAACGCCGACATCATCAACAACGGCGTCATCACCGGCGACACCACGTACATCCTCCAGGTCGGCGCCGTGATGCTGGGTGTCACGCTCGTCTACGTGATCGCCGCCATCGCCGCCACGTACCTCGGCTCCAAGGCCTCCATGGGCCTCGGTCGCGACACCCGCGCCTCCCTCTTCCGCCGGGTGCAGCAGTTCTCCCAAGCCGAGATCAACCGCTTCGGCCCGCCGTCCCTGATCACGCGTACCACCAACGACGTGCAGCAGGTGCAGATGGTGGTGCTGATGATGCTCAACGTGGTGCTCACGGCGCCGATGATGGCCATCGGCGGCGTCATCATGGCGCTGCGCCTCAACGTGCCCCTCTCGGCCGTGATCCTCGTGGCGATCCCCATCATGGGCGTCTTCATCGGCCTCGTGATCCGCAAGGCCGTGCCGCTGTTCATGTCGATGCAGAAGAAGATCGACCGCATCAACCAGGTCACGCGCGAGTTCCTGAGCGGCGTGCGCGTGATCCGCGCCTTCGACCGCACGGTGTACGAGGAGAAGCGCTTCGACGAGGCCAACGAGGACCTCACGACGACCACCCTGAACGTGGGGCGCCTGTTCGCCGCGGTGTTCCCGGCGGTCACGCTGATCCTGAACTTCACGACCATCGCCATCATGTGGTTCGGCGGCAAGCAGATCGCCGACGGCAGCATGCCCATCGGCGACCTCACCGCCTTCCTCCAGTACGTGTTCCAGATCCTCTTCTCGGTGCTCATGGCCACGTTCATGTTCGTGATGGTCCCGCGTGCCGCAGTCTCGGCGGGACGCATCATGGAGGTGCTCGACACCGAGCCCACGATCCTCGACCCGGAGGCTCCGGTCGTGGACGTGCCTCAGGCCGGCACCGTCGAGTTCCGCGACGTCGAGTTCCGCTACCCGGGCGCGGAGGAGCCGGTGCTCAGCGGCATCACCTTCACCGCGCGCCCGGGCGAGACCACGGCCGTCGTGGGCAGCACCGGCAGCGGCAAGACCACGCTGATCAGCCTCATCCCGCGCTTCTACGAGGTCACGGGCGGTGCGGTGCTCGTGGACGGGGTCGACGTGCGGCAGCTGTCGCAGCAGGACCTGTGGGGCCGCATCGGCCTTGTGCCGCAGAAGTCGTTCCTGTTCAGCGGCAGCGTGGCCGACAACCTGCGCCACGGCGACGAGGAGGCCGCCGACGAGCAGCTCTGGCACTACCTCGAGATCGCCCAGGGCCGCGAGTTCGTGGACGAGATGCCTGAGAAGCTCGACACGCACGTGGCGCAGGGCGGCGCCAGCGTGTCGGGCGGGCAGCGCCAGCGCCTCGCCATCGCCCGGGCCCTGGCCAAGAGGGCGCGCATCCAGATCTACGACGACAGCTTCTCGGCCCTCGACTTCACGACCGACGCCAGGCTGCGCGCGGCGCTGCACCGGCACACCGCCGACGCCACCGTGATCATCGTCGCCCAGCGCGTCGGCACGATCATGCACGCCGACCAGATCATCGTGCTCGACGACGACGGCACCATCGCCGGCATCGGCACGCACGAGCAGCTCCTCGAGACCAGCGAGACCTACCGCGAGATCGTCACCTCCCAGCTCGGCGTGGAGGGGGCGGCGTGAGCCTGCGTCGTCGACCGGAGGGCGACGGCGGCGGCGCGCCGGCTCCGGCCGGTCGGCAGGCGTCGGCGCCTCCCGCCCGCGGCGGTGGCCCCCAGCCGGGCGGCCCCGGCGGGCACGCCCTCATCACGCCGACAGCCAAGGCGAAGGACTTCCGTGGCACCATGCGGCGCCTGGCCGGCGAGCTCCGGCCGGAGCGCACGCTGCTCATCGTCGTGGTCCTGCTCGCCGTGGCCGGCGTGGCCTTCGCGGTCGTCGGCCCCAAGATCCTCGGCCACGCCACCAACATCCTGTTCGAGGGTGTGGTGAACACGCAGATCCCTGCCGGGACGACCAAGGCGCAGGCGATCGCCGGGCTGCGCGACCAGGGGCAGGACCGCATCGCCGACATGCTGCAGAGCATGACGCTGAACCCGGGGCAGGGCGTCGACTTCGGCGCGCTCGCGCGCACGCTTGCCCTCGTCGGTCTGGTCTACCTCCTGAGTGCGGCGTTCTCGTGGCTGCAGGCGTACCTCATGGCCGGCGTCGCCCAGCGCACCATCTACCGTCTGCGGCGGCGCGCCGACGAGAAGCTGGCGCGCTTGCCCCTCAAGTACTTCGACGACCACCCGCGCGGCGACGTCCTGAGCCGCATGACCAACGACTTCGACAACATCTCGCAGTCGCTGCAGCAGAGCGCTACGCAGATCATCACCTCGGCGCTCACCATCATCGGCGTGCTCATCATGATGCTCACCATCAGCTGGCTGCTGGCGCTGATCTCCGTCCTCGTCGTGCCGGTCTCCGTGGTCATCACCGTGCTGATCGCGAAGCGCTCGCAGAAGCAGTTCGCGCGGCAGTGGGAGACCACGGGCGACCTCAACGGCCACGTGGAGGAGATGTTCACCGGGCACAACGTCGTCAAGGTGTTCGGGCGCCAGGACAAGGCCATCGCCACCTTCGACGAGCAGAACGAGGCGCTCTACCAGGCGAGCTTCAAGGCCCAGTTCATCTCCGGCATCATCATGCCGGTGATGAACTTCGTCATGAACATCAACTACGTGGCCATCGCCGTCGTCGGCGGCCTCATGGTGGCGACCGGCCGCATCTCGCTCGGCGACGTGCAGGCCTTCATCCAGTATTCGCGCCAGTTCACGATGCCGATCACGCAGGTCGCCGGCATCATGAACGTGCTGCAGAGCACGGCCGCCTCGGCCGAGCGCGTCTTCGAGCTCCTGGACGAGGCCGAGGAGGTGCCCGACGCCACCGAGTGCGAAGCGCTCGGCCACACCCGCGGCCACATCCAGCTCGAGGACGTCTGCTTCCGCTACGTGCCCGACACGCCGCTCATCGAGGACCTCACGCTCGACGTGCGGCAGGGCGAGACGGTCGCGATCGTGGGCCCCACCGGGGCCGGCAAGACCACGCTCGTCAACCTCCTGCTGCGCTTCTACGAGATCGACGGCGGCCGCATCTTCATCGACGGCGTCGACACGCGCTGCATGACGCGCAGCGACCTGCGCCGCCTGTTCGGCATGGTGCTGCAGGACACGTGGCTGTTCAGCGGCACCATCCGCGACAACATCGCCTACGGGCGCGAGGGCGCCGGCGAGGACGAGATCCGCGCGGCGGCGAGGGCGGCGCGCGTGGACCACTTCGTGCGCGCGCTCCCCGACGGCTACGACACCGTGCTCGACGACGAAGCCGCCAACGTCTCGCAGGGCGAGCGGCAGCTGCTCACCATCGCCCGCGCCTTTCTCGCCGACCCCGACGTGCTCATCCTCGACGAGGCCACGAGCTCGGTGGACACGCGCACCGAGGTGCTCATCCAGCAGGCCATGAACGAGCTCATGAAGGAGAGGACGAGCTTCGTCATCGCCCACCGTCTCTCCACCATCCGCGGCGCCGACACGATCCTCGTCATGGACAAGGGCCACATCATCGAGCAGGGCACGCACGAGGAGCTCATGGCGGCGGAGGGCTTCTACCACGACCTCTACGCGAGCCAGTTCGAGGAGGCGCTCGAAGAGGCGGTTTGATCGCCGCGCCGCCGCGGCGCCGACACCGCCCCGCGGTGTTCGCCCCTGGGGTAGAATCGGCGCTGGTGAGCCACACGGGCTGGAGGGGCCCATGGATGTGGAGCGACCGCGAGTGGACAGCGAGAGCGGGCACGCGATGAGCGACAGGGCCGACCTGCTGCGCGCCGTCATCGACCACGCCCCGTTCGGCGCGCACATGTACCGCCTGGACGACGGTGAGCGGCTCGTCTTCATCGGCTACAACCGCAAGGCCCAGGAGATGCTCGGCATCGACCACGACGAGCTCCTCGGTCTGACGCTCGAAGAGGCCTTTCCCGGTAACGTGGGCACGCCCACGCCCGCCGCCTACAAGCGTGTGGCGCGCGAGGGCGGCACCTACGACCTCGACCAGTACGCCTACGAGGCGGGGGGCATCGCCGGTGTGTTCGAGGTGCACGCCTTCTGGTTCGGACCGAACCGCGTCTCCGTCTTCTTCCGCGACGTCACCGAGAAGCGCAAGGCCGAGGTCCAGTTGCGCGAGGCACACGAGATGCTGGAGATAGCCCAGGCGGCGGCGCACGCAGGCTTCTGGAGCTGGAACATGTCCACCGGCAAGCTCACCTGGTCGCCGCCGTTCTTCGTCTTGTTCGGCCTGCCCGCCGACGCCGAGGCCTCCTTCGACACGTGGCGGGCCAGGCTGCACCCCGAAGACCTCGCCGCCGCCGAGGCCCGCATCATGGACGCCGTCGAGCGGCACGTCCCGCTGGAGAACGAGTACCGCATCGTCCTGCCGGACGGCACCGTGCGCTGGATCGGGGCGGTCGGCACCACCACCTACGCCGAGGACGGCACGCCGCTGCGCATGGCCGGTATCTGCCTGGACATCGACGAGCGCAAGCGCCGCGAGGAGGAGATCGCGGCCCTCACCGACGGGCTCGAGGCGCGCGTCGAGGAGCGCACGCGCGAGCTCACCGAGGCCAACCGCGAGCTGCAGGACTTCGTCTACGCGGTGTCGCACGACCTGCGCTCGCCGCTGCGGGCCCTGGACGGCTTCAGCGAAGTGCTGCTCGAAGACTACGACATCGTGCTGGACGAGGCCGGCCGGGACTCGCTGCACCGCATCCGCAGCGCCTCCCAGCACCTGGCCGAGCTCATCGACGCCCTGCTCGGCCTCTCCCGCGTCGGCCGGCGCGACGTGCTGCTCACCGACGTCGACGTCAGCGCCGAGGCCCACACCATCCTCGCGCGTCTGGCCGCGGAGGAGCCCGAGCGTGCCGTCGATATCGCGGTCGACCCCGGTCTGCGCGCCCGCGCCGACGCCGCGCTCGCCGGCATCGTGCTCGAGAACCTGCTCGGCAACGCCTGGAAGTTCACGGCGCAGACCGACGCCGCGCGTATCCAGGTGCTGCGCGAGTGGTGGGACGGCGACGCGGTGTTCTGCGTGCGCGACAACGGCGTGGGCTTCGACGGTGCGCGCGCCGAGGAGGTGTTCCGCCCGTTCGCGCGGCTGCACGGGCCGGCCGACTTTCCGGGCACCGGCATCGGGCTCGCCACCGCCAGGCGTGCGCTGGCCGTCATGGGCGGTCGCTGCTGGGCCGTCAGCGCGCCCGGCGAGGGCGCCTCCTTCTTCTTCACGCTCGGGCCGGGCTGACACAGGGGGGCCGGCGCCGGGTCGTGCCCCGTGTGGTACCGTGCACGCAGTCCACCGGCAATCTGGAGGCCGGCAGTTGACGCTCGGCGGTTCGAATCACGGCGTGCTGCGGCGCTTCTTCACACCGCCCCGCTTCGACGATCCCGCACGCACGTCGCGCGCCCGCATGGTGTTCTGGATGGCCGGCACCATCGCGCTGGTGACGACGGCCTCCCAGCTCGCGCTGCTCGCGCTCCACCCGGTGTACTTCAGGCGCTTCCTCGTGATCACGGTGGTCATATGGGCCGTGTGCCTCGGCGACCTCGTGTTCGTGCGCCGCGGGAGGATCGCCGCCGCCGCCTGGTTCCAGACCCTGGCGGTGTGGGCCGCCCTGACCCTGACGGCCTGGACGTCGGGCGGACTGAGCGGCCCGTCGGTGACCGCCCAGCTCATCGTGGTTGCGCTGGGCGGCATGCTGGTCGGCCGGCGCGGCGGTCTGGCGTTCGTCGTGCTCGCGCTCGCTACCGTCGCCGGCCTGGCCCTCGCCGAGGCGGGCGGCGCTCTGCCTGCGCCGAGCGTGGTGCAGACGCCGGCCACGCGGGCTGTCACCCTGGCCGCGTACATCGTCGTGCTCGGTGTGGTGCAACTGCTGATCCTCCGCGACCTGCAGGGTGCCCGCGACCGCGCCCTCGCCGAGCTCGAGGAGCGCCGCGCGGCCGAGAGCTTCTCGGACATGCTGATCGACGCCGCGCCCGCCATCTTCTTCCTGGTCGACGCGGAGGGGCGGCGGTTGCGCTGGAACCGGCGGCTCGAGGAGCTCATGGGGATGGACGCCGCCGAGCTCACGCGGCTCGGGCCCCTGCTGACGATCGTGGGCGAGGACAGGCCGGCCGTAGCGCGCACGCTCGCAGAGGCGCTGGAGACGGGCTCCGGCGAGATCGTCGCTCGTGTGGGGCCCCCGGGCGAGGCGCGCGACATCCTTCTCACCGGGCAGCGGATCGTCGTGGGTGGCGACGTGTGCGTCGCCGGGTTCGGTCTGGACATCACCGACCTCAAGCGCGCCGAGTCGGAGGTGCGCGCCCTCAACGACGAGCTCGAGGAGCGCGTCGAGCAGCGGACCGCCGAGCTCGAGGAGGCGCTCCGCGCGCTCGAGGCCTTCAGCTACTCCGTCTCGCACGACCTGCGCACGCCGTTGAGAGCCATCAACGGCTACGCCACCATCATCGACAGCGACTACGGGTCGGTCCTGGACGACGAGGCGCGGCGGCTGCTCCTGCGCGTCCGGGAGAGCACGCAGCGCATGGCGCAGCTGATCGACGACCTCCTGCGGTTCTCGCGTCTCGGCCGGCATGCGCTCGTACGCGACGCGGTCGACATGGATGCGCTGGTGGAGTCGGCCATCCACGACGTCCTGTCGCCGGAGCGGCTCGACCGCGTCGCGCTCGAGGTGGCAGAGCTGCCGGCCGCGTGGGGTGACGCCTCGCTCATCCGCCAGGTCTGGATCAACCTGCTCGAGAACGCGGTCAAGTTCTCCGCGAAGAGCGAGGCGCCGCGGATCACCGTGAGCGCGCACGTCGACGAGGGCCGCCAGGTGTACTGCGTGACCGACAACGGTGTGGGCTTCGACCCCGAGTACGGCCAGAAGCTCTTCGAGGTCTTCGAGCGCCGGCACGGCGACGAATACGGCGGCACCGGTATCGGGCTCGCGATCTGCAGGCGCATCGTCGAGGCTCACGGTGGGAGCGTGTGGTGCGACTCGCGGCCGGGGGGCGGGTCGACCTTCGGTTTCTCGCTGCCGCGCGGCCACGGGCCCGCCGTCCCCGGGTGAGGCGCGCCGCCGGCCGCAGCACAGGTGTCCGGGGAGGCCGCCCCCGGCTGAGGTGTCCGGGCTGGGGTGCACCGGGTGAGGCGCCCGGCCACGGTATCATCGGCCGATGAGCCCCCGTCCTGCGACAGGCCTCGTGCGCACCGTGACCGGCGACGTCCGCGCGGACGAGCTGGGTCTCACGCTGCCCCACGAGCACCTCGTGAGCTCGCTCGCCTCCAAGTACCTGTCCGCAGCGTCGTCCGGCGGGGTCCTCCTGCCGAACGCGCCGGCGGCAGGCCGGGCCGCGGTCGCGGCCGCCCGCCGGGATCCGTTCGCGAGCCGCGACAACCTCACGATGACGGAGGAGCTTGCTCTGGCCGAGCTCGCGGAGTTCCGCGCCGAGGGCGGGGGCGCCGTCGTCGACCAGACTGCGCCGGACCTCGGCAGGGACCTTCCGGCGCTGCGCCGTCTCTCGGCCGCGAGCGGCCTCCGCCTCATCGCGGCGTGCGGCGTGTATCAGCCGCTGGCGGCCGAGGCGCTCGAGGAGCGCGACCCGGCCACACTCGCCGCCGAGTGGATCACCGAGCTGACCGCCGATCCCGGCCGGGGAGCGGTGCCGTGCGGAGTGATCGGTGAGATCGCCGTATCGGCGCGACTCCAGGCCGCCGAGCGGGTCGCGCTGCTGGCGGCCGCCGCGGCGCATGCCGACACGGGGGCCCCGCTCTCACTTCACGCGGTGCTGCCCGAGACCGCCTTCGCCGCGCTCGACCTGCTCGCGGCCGAGGGCGTCGCCCCGGCGCGCGTCGCCGTCAGCCACGCCGATTCACTGGTGGACCGCGAGTACCAGCAGGAGCTGGCCGCTCGCGGTGTCTTCGTCGAGTTCGACTACCTCGGCTGGCACGACGTGGCCGGGCCGGACGCGAACGGTGAAGCCGACCGCGAGCGCGTCGCCGCGGCGGCGGAGCTGATCCGCGGTGATGCGGCCGGTCGGGTGCTGCTCTCGCAAGATGTGGTCACACGCATCCAGTGCACGCACTTCGGCGGCGGCGGGTACGTCCACCTCCTGCGCACGCTTGTGCCGCTGTTCGAGGAGGAGGGCGTGGCCCGCGACGCGCTTCGCCGGGTCATGACGCGGAACCCGGCGGCCTGGCTCGCCTGGTCCTGAGCGTCCGCCGGTCGCGCGGCGCGATGCCCGAGGCGCCTCCGGCGCCGGCGGCACGCCGGACGTACGCGCGGCGGGCGGGGAAGGCCCGAAGGCCCGCCCCGCCCGCCTCTGCCCGCGTCCGTCCGGCTGGGGGGTCGCCGGCGGCCGCGAGGGTCTCGTGGAGAGTGTCAGACGCGCTCCACCTCGGCCCCGCGGCCGGCGGCGACGTAGTAGCCGGCGACGACGAGGGCCACCAGGAACGGGGTGGCCAGCAGCGTCAGCAGGCCGTTCGCGAGAGAGCTGATCACGACGAAGACGATCACGAGGCCGACGTGCTCCCAGAAGGCGCCCTTGACGATGCGGTAGCTCTCGCCCATGGCGTCCCCGAAGCCCATGCGGCGGTCGACCATGACCGGGAACACGTACAGCCACACGGCCCCCAGCAGGATGCCGCCGACGATGGTGAGAGACGCGAGGCCGATCAGGATGGCGAGCACCCAGAACGCCCCGAAGAAGGACCAGAAGCGGTCGAACTGGCCGAACACATCGCCGACGTGCGGGGTCTTGCCGTCGCGGACCCTGCCGACGAGCATGCCGTAGAGGCCGCCGAACAGGGGCCCGGCGAGGATCCCGATGGTCAGGACGCTGAGGGCCCCGACGAGGATCGTGCCGATGATCAGGACCCCGAGGTCCTTCGCGAAGAGGCGCCAGCCGTGCTTGAAGACCTGGCCGAAATCGAGGCCCTGTCCCCCTGCGTTCACGGTGGTGGTGGTTGTGACGACGGTGCTCATGATCTCCTCCTGTAGGTCGCCCGTGTCTGTTGCCAGCCTAGAGGAGGGGTCCGCCGGCGTCGTCACACCGGCGGAGGAACCCGGGTCGGCCGCCGGTGGCATCTTCGCGGGGTGCGCCGGACCACTGCAGGGGTACTCGTCGTCCGCGCGGGGGAGGGCACGCGACGTCCCAAACGCTTCCGCACGTCACCCGGTGGGTACGACGGCCCCGTAGAGTCCCGACGTGAAAGGAGCGTGCGGCATGCTGTGCAGTCTCACGAAGCTGGGTGACGACCAGCTCGCCCAGATCGGCGCCCTGGAGAAGGAGCTCGGCGTCACGCTGCTGGCGTTCTCGTGCCACACGATGGACCCGGCGGCCATCGACGACGGCCAGCTGGGCCGCGTCAAGGAGCTGGAGGAGCAGCTCGGCGTCTCCCTGGTGGCCGTCGCGGCGTGAGCCGCCGGTCGGGGGGTCGCGACGTGTGTCCCGCCGCGACCCGATGTGCTCGCGAGGTGGGGGAGTCGCGCACGCGACTCCCCTTCTCGCCTGTAGACTTGCGGGAGCAGTCGTGCCCGCAACAGAGAGGAGCAGACGGTGGCGAGCATCAAGGGCAGCGAGACCGAGAAGAACCTGCTGAAGGCGTTCGCCGGGGAGAGCCAGGCGCGCAACCGCTACACGTTCTTCGCCAAAGCGGCCGTCAAGGAGGGGTTCGAGCAGATCGGCGCCCTGTTCCTCGAGACCGCGGAGAACGAGGCGCAGCACGCCAAGGTGTTCTTCAAGCACCTTGAAGGCGGGCCCGTGGAGATCACCGCGACCTACCCGGCCGGCGTGATCGGCACGACGGCCGAGAACCTGGCCGCGGCCGCCGATGGCGAGAACGAGGAGTGGACCGCGCTGTACCCTGCGTTCGCCGAGACGGCCGAGGCCGAGGGCTTCGCCGCCGTGGCCACGTCCTTCCGGCAGATCGCCAAGGTCGAGGCGAAGCACGAGCAGCGTTACCGCAAGCTGCTGGCCAACATCGAGCGCGGTCACGTGTTCGAGAAGGCCGATTCCGTCAGCTGGGTGTGCCGCAAGTGCGGCTACGTGCACCAGGGCACCAAGGCGCCCAAGGTGTGCCCCGCCTGCCAGCATCCGCAGGCGTACTTCGAGATGTACGCCGAGAACTACTGACCGACGTAGCGGGGTCAATGAGGGGTGCGCCGCCTGGACCCCTCCGCGCCGCCGTCTCTGGCGGCGGCGGGCGCCGAGGGACAGAAGCTCCGCATCGTGGCGAACGCCAGGTAGGCGCGCCGCCCATGCCCTGCGTGTGACGCCCACCGGCGCCGTCGGCGCCGGCCGACTGCGCGGCGGTCAGTCACCCTCGCGGTGAAAGTACCTGCCCTGCGGGTGCGGCAGAGGCCCGCGATGGCGGCGTTGCGGGCCTTGTCCTTGTCCGCCTTCGACAGCGGCTCGGGGATCCCCAGCATTCGGCACACGAGCACGCAGGCGCAGCACATGGCCACCTTCGGCTCCGCCGACCGCATGGTCGCCGCCACCTGACCGGCCGCCTGGTCGCCGGCCCTGAAGAGTACGTCGATCGTGGTCAGCGCGAGCGCGGCGCGCGGCTCGCCTCCCTCCACGGCCCCCGCCGTGTTGCTTGAGGGATCCCCCGCGCGGGTGTGCCGGCACCGTTCAGGGTGCCGGCACCGCCTGCGCCGTGCGGGCGACGGGCGCAGCCACAGCCGGCGCGGGCGCAGTATGCCGAAAGGCCCCGGGAGCGTGCTCCCGGGGCCCGCAGAGCAGGGGTCGTGCGGAGCCGGCTACTCGAGCACGACGAGCGCGTCGGCCGTGAGCTCGTACTCCTCGTCCTCGTTGAGGTCGTGCACGCGGATGCGCTCGAGCTCGCCCTCGCCCTTGAGCTCGAGCGGCTGCGCCTCGGTGAGGAGCTTGACGTCCGAGAGGCGCAGGGCCGAGCGCACGGCGCTGCTCACGCTCGGCTCCTTGCCGGTCGTCACGAGCACCACGCGGCCGGTGTGGTCGGTGAGGTCGATGGCCTTCTGCGCGGCGGCGTCGCCGGTGTCAAGAACCACGACGCGCTGGCCGGCGAGCTCCGCGAGGTCCTCCAGCTGCGTGTAGACGCCCTTGCCCACGTAGTCGGCGAGGTTGCTGATCTCCACCTTCACGACCTCGGCCGGGCGCGGGTGGCAGCTCTTGTCCACGCGCGTCTGCGTGGCGTCCTCCGGCTTCACACCCTCGCGCCAGTTCTTGATGGCCTCGTGCAGGGCGTCTGCCGCCAGGTTGCTGCAGTGCATCTTGATGGGCGGCAGGCCCTCGAGCGCGTCGGCCACGTCGCCACGCGTCACCTTGAGCGCGTCGTCGAGCTTCATGCCGATGACCAGCTCGGTGACCATGCTCGACGTGGCCACGGCCGAGCCGCAGCCGAACGTCTGGAACTTGATGTCCTCGATGCGGTCGTCGTCGGTGACCTTGATGTAGATGTCCATCATGTCGCCGCACACGGGGTTGCCGACGCGGCCGACGGCGACGTTCGCGCCCTCCAGTGTGCCGACGTTGCGCGGGTTGCGGAAGTGGTCGAGCGTCTTCTCGCTGTACTGGGTCGATTTCATGTCGTGCCTCTCGCTGTCAGGCCGGGGAGTGGGTCTTGTAGAGCGGGCTCAGGGCGCGCAGGCGCTGGATGACCGGCGGCAGCGCCTCCATGATGCGGTCCACGTCGTCGTCCGTGCTGAAGCGCCCGAAGGTGAACTCCAGGGAGCCGTGCGCCTCCTCGTGCAGCAGGCCGCACGAGATGAGGGTGTGGGACGGCTCCAGGGTCTTCGAGCTGCAAGCCGAGCCCGTCGCCGCTGCGACACCGAGGTCGCGCAGCGACAGTACCATGGCCTCGCCCTCCACGCCGTCGAAACGGAAGTGGGCGTTGTTGGGCAGGCGTCCGTACGGGGTGTCGATGGGGGCGCCGTTGAGGTGCGAGTCGGGGATCTCGGCGAGCACGCGCCCGACCAGCCGGTCGCGGAGGGCGCGGATGCGCGCCACCTCGGCCGGCTGCTCCGCCGCCATGATGTCGGCCGCGGCGGCGAAGCCGGCGATGGAGGCGAGGTCCTCGGTGCCCGAGCGCAGGCCGCGCTCCTGGCCGCCGCCAAGCAGTACCGGCGCCACCTGCACGCCGGCGCGCACGTACAGGGCGCCGACGCCGCGGGGGCCGTAGATCTCGTTGGCCGAGAGGCTCATCAGGCTCACCGGCGTCGCCTTCATGTCGATGGGCAGGAGGCCCTCGGCGGCGACGGCGTCGGTGTGCAGCGCCACGCCGGTGCCGGCGAGCATCTCGGCGATCTCCTGGATGGGCTGCACGGTGCCGATCTCGTTGCTCGCCCAGCCGACGCTGACGAGGATCGTCTCGTCGGTGATGCGCGCGCGCAGCTTCTTGACGTTCACGCGCCCGTACAGGTCGATGGGCGCGCGCGTGACCTTGAAGCCGTTCTTCTCCAGATACTTGGCGATGTTGAGGACGGAGATGTGCTCGGCCTCGGTGATCAGCACATGGTCGCCCTTGCGGCGGTTGCGCTGGGCGTAGCCGATCAGCGCGATGTTCGTCGCCTCCGTGGCGCCGGACGTGAAGACGATCTCGCGCGGCTCCGCGCCGAAGAGCGCAGCGACGCGGCCGCGCGCGTCCTCGAGCGCGGCCGTGGCCCGGTCGCCCACGCCGTGCAGCGAGGCCGCGTTGCCGAAGGCCGTGCCGCCGAAGTACGGCAGCATGGCGTCGACGACGCGCTGGTCGACCGGGCGCGAGGACTGGTAGTCCGCGTACGTGACGTCCATCAGAAGTACATGGTGGCGCCGGCGTCGAGCACGAGGTCGTTCAAGGTCGCGGCGCCGACGATCTTGACGCCGTCGATGAGCTGCACGCTCTCCCAGCCGAGCATCTGCTTGGATGCCTCGCACACGTAGACGGTGACGCCCATGTCGATGGTCTTCTGCAGCATCTCGGCGACGGTGGGGAAGCTCCCCAGCTGCATCTCCTCGGCCGCGCCCGGCTTGAGCACGGTGAGACCCATCCCCAGGTAGTACACGGCTGCGTCGAGGCCCATGGCCTTGGCGCTCTGCGCGAGCACGAGCGGCGAGTACTGGCGCTCGGGGGCGTTGGTGGTCTGCACGTAGAGGATCATGTTCTCGTTCTTCATGGCCGGCTCCCTTTCACGTTGCCGTGGTCACTTGAGTCTGCGGATGAGGATGCGGAGCTGGTCGCCGTCGTGTTCCACGCCCACGACCTCGTGGCCGGCGCGCTTGGCGAACCTGGTGAGGTCCTCCTCGGCGGCGGGGTCGTCGGCGAAGACCTCGAGGACCTCGCCGATGGCGACGGAGTCGACGGCCTCCCTCGTCTGGAACAGCGGCTCGGGGCAATAGAGCCCGAGGCAGTCGAGGGTCTGTGCAGGGGTCTGGTCGCTCATGCCGCGCTCCTTCGGGGACGTAGATACCCAACCTCCGAGGTCGGTATTCCCACAGGACCCCGAGTCGATACCTGCGGCCACTGGCGGTACCCTGAGACGGGGCGACCGCTCCGCCGCGCACGAGCGGCGTCGCCCCGAGGGCGCGATCTGCCGGGGCCGCCGCCCGGCGCGCGGGGCCGGCTGCGAGGCGGTGGGTCCGCCGCCCGGCAGGGTTCACGAGCCTGGGCACGAAGCGGTAGCGGGCCCGCCGCGAGGAGGGCGCGCCGCCGTGGGCGCGCCCGGGCGCCGCGGCGGCACATCGATGGACAGCGAAGGATGGACGTGCGAGGACACAGAGCGCAGGCCCTTGTGATGCTCGCCGTGCTCGTCGCGACGGCGGCGGGCGCGGTGATGTGCGTAGGCTTCCCGGCGCCGGCCGGGGCGGCCCTGCGGGCCGCCGGCGCCGGCGCCGGCCGGCCGGTCGCGGCCGCCGCGCCCTCGCTGCAGCAGCTGCAGGGCGAGGCGCAGGCCACGCGTGAGCAGATGCTCAGGCTCACCGCCGAGCAGGCGCTGCTCGTGCAGCGGTGCAACCAGGCGCAGCAGCGCCTCGACGACGTGAACGCCGAGCTGGTCTCGGCGCGCCGCGGCCTGGCCCTCAAGCGCCAGCAGCTGGACGCGCAGCGTTCGCTCGTCGGCAACCGCATGAAGGCCATGTACAAGGCCGGCGAGTTCACCTGGCTCGACCTCGTGGCCTCGTCGACCAGCTTCGCCGACGCCGAGACGGTCATGGAGTTCCTGCGCATCATCTCCCTGGAGGACAGGCACAACGAGACCCAGCTGCAGAAGCTCACGGGAGAGGCGCGCAAGCTCGAGCACGACGTGGAGGCCGAGCGCAAGAACGCGGTCGCCGCACAGGTCGCGCTCGAGGACCAGCGCGCGCAGCTGGAGGCCAAGATCGCCGAGCGCGCCACCGTGCTCAAGAGCCTCGTGACGCGCATCAAGAAGATCCTCTCCGCGCCCCTGCTGCTCATGAAGTCCGGCGGCAAGGTCACGCAGATCACCTGGGCCCAGGCCCTGCTCAAGAGCATGGGCCTGCCCCTGACGGCCGACAACGTGGCCGCCGTCGTCGCCTGGGAGATGGCGGAGGGTGGACACTGGTACAACACCGCCTACTACAACCCTCTGAACACGACCCAGTCCATGCCGGGGGCCACGATCTTCAACTCCGTGGGCGTGAAGGCGTACAAGAGCTGGAAGCAGGGCCTCGACGCCACGATCATCACGCTGCGCA
>Ga0172371_10005283_pt1 | contig 19193 bp, 13 predicted proteins | sample Lak12m_FD_114543 | JGI IMG/M metagenome (GOLD analysis project Ga0172371, IMG submission 114543) | Freshwater microbial communities from Kabuno Bay, South-Kivu, Congo - kab_022012_12m | ecosystem: Environmental > Aquatic > Freshwater > Lake | place: Democratic Republic of the Congo: South-Kivu...
AACCCGGCTGATCCTCTTGTACTTCTCCCGCCAGTCCAGTACGTTTTTGAGCAGGCGGTCGTTGTTCCAGGCAAACGGCAACACGGCTCCCGACTTGCGACGCATCCTTGTCCTCCTTGGGCTTTGCCCGATACAGGTTACCCAAAGGATAAGGATGCGTTCTTCTTGTTCAACCCCGGTCGGCCGTCAACCGCCCCGAAATCGCTTCCGCAACAGAAACGAAGCACTCGGTCAGGATGAAGTGCAGATGCCTTTCGTTGAGCGCGATGACATGGTCCAGACACTCCCTGCGAATGCTGCCGATCACGCGTTCGCAATAAGGATTCTGCCAGGGCAGGGCGCCAGTCTGGCCAGAGGCGGGAAAGCACGACCCAAGAGACGCGGTCGCGGCAGCGCAGCTTCGGCCGTTTGACCGACTGCTTCAACACCACACCAGTTGTCGCAGGGCGAGGTTTTCGACGGCGGTATTGGCGACCCAAGAATCGCTGGACCAGCGCACCAGTCCGGTGGTCCGAAAACCGAACCATTTTTGACACGGCGTTCGGCGCCATTACAATAGGAGGCTGATGACTCGGTCGCCTGCCCATGTACGTGCGAGAGAGAATTCCCCAATGACCAAGACAACAAGACAGGCTCTCGTAGCCTTCACCGCCGCCCTGTTGCTCGCTCCGCTGGGGGCGCTGCATGCCGCCACGCCGCAGCGGCCCAATATTGTCTTCATCCTCGCCGACGACCTCGGCTACGGCGATCTGGGCTGCTACGGACAAACGAAGATCCGCACGCCCCATATTGACCGCTTGGCTGCCGGCGGCGTGCGATTCACGCAGCATTACGCCGGCAACGCCGTCTGCGCACCTTCACGTTGTGTGCTGATGACAGGCAAGCATCCGGGCCACGCCTACGTGCGCAACAACCGGGGATACAAGCCCGAAGGCCAGGAGCCACTGCCGGCTGATGCGATCACGCTGCCGGGGCTGCTCAAGTCTGGCGGCTATGTCACGGGCGGGTTTGGCAAATGGGGGCTCGGCGGTCCCGGCACATCGGGAGACCCGCTGAAGCAGGGGGTCGACCGTTGGTTCGGCTACAACTGCCAGAGTGTTGCGCACAACTACTACCCGACCTACCTCTGGGATGATGACAGGAAGCTGGACTTGCCGAATCCCGCCTTTTCCGCTCACGATGGCTTCAAGCCCGGTGAGAACCCCGATGATCCGAAGAGTTACCGGCGCTTTCAGGGCAACCGCTACTCGGCCGACCTCATCGCCGAGGAGGCGCGCAAGTTCATCCGCGACAACAAGCACAGGCCGTTCTTCTGCTACGTCCCCACCACGGTGCCGCACTTGGCGCTGCAAGTCCCCAACGACTCGCTCAAGGAGTACCTCGGCCAGTGGGACGATCCGCCCTACAAAGGCGGCCGCGGCTATCTCCCGCACTTCGCGCCGCGCGCCGCCTACGCGGCCATGATCACCCGTATGGACCGTGAAGTCGGGCGCATCATGGACCTGGTCCAAGAGCTCGGCCTGGACGAGAATACGATCTTCGTCTTCAGCTCCGATAACGGACCGCTCAACGGCGTGCATTTGCACCTGGCAGGCACGGACTGCGGCTTCTTCAACTCCAGCGGCGGACTGCGCGACGGCAAGGGTACCCTCTATGAGGGAGGCATCCGCGTTCCCGGGATCGTTCGTTGGAAAAGCCGGATCAAGCCCGGCACGGTGTCCGATCGCGTGACCGGATTCGAAGACTGGCTGCCCACGTTGCTCGATCTCGCTGGTCTTGCGGACAAGACCCCGCCCGGCATCGACGGCATCAGCTTTGCTCCGACTCTGCTCGGCCTCCAGCAGCCGGAGCGCCCCTTTCTCTATCGGGAATTCCCGGCCTATGGCGGACAGCAGTGCGTCCGCGTGGGCAACTGGAAAGCCGTGCGACAGGACCTTTTGCCCAACAAGAAAAGCACCGCTCAAGGACTCAAGGCCACGCTTGAGCTCTACGACATCGCCGCCGATCCGCACGAGGAGCACGATGTTGGCGCCGCGCATCCCGACGTCGTGGCCAGATTGAGCCGGATCATGAAGCAACAGCACACGCCGTCAAAGGAGTTCCCCTTCGCTGCCTTGGACAAATAGGGATGGCATGCTCTCCGGCCCGGCGGCCGAACCGACTCGCCAGCTTGCGTACGGCAGGAAAGCCGGCCGCGTATGGCGAGAATATTCAGCCGAGATGCAAGTAGAGAGGCTGCTTGATGTTGCCGATGCCCGAGGACTGCCATTCCGGCAGGTGGCTACGCGGCACTGCCTGCCCGATGTTAGACTGATCGCCGGCACCAAGCTGATCGACTTCCCGCCCGGTACCCCATCAAGGAGACTTTCCCATGCGATTGCCATCCTGTTTGTCGATCATCGTCTGCATGCTTGCCACATCCCGGGCCAGTGCTGCGACACCGGCCGGGGATCGGACCTTGCCGCGGCCGACGCCCGAGCAGGCGGCGGCTGCCAAGCCGAGCGGCTGGGGTGTGCGGCAGGTATTGGTCGGCGATCCCAAGTTGCCCCATGTCCTTCTGATCGGCGATTCCATCCTCAACGGCTACCATGCCAAGGCTGCCGAGTTGCTTCGCGGCAAGGTCAACCTCGACGTGTGGGTTACGCCCAAGCACATCGGCTCCGGGGACCTGCCCAGCGACATGAAGGCCATCTTCGCCGAGCACGCCTACGACGTGATCCTCTTTAACGACATTGGCCTTCACGCTTGGGAGCCCGGCCGGATTCGGGAAGGCCAGTACGAGCCGTTGTTGCGGGCCCACCTAACGAACTTCCACAAGTTCGCCCCCAAGGCCAAGCTCGTCTTCGCATCGACCACCCCCATGACCACCAGGATGCGCCCCATCGCACTCGATCCCGAGTTCAATCCCGTGATCGTCCGACGGAACCAGATCGCGGCCAAGGTCATGGCGGAAAGCCATATTCCGATGGCCGACTACTACGGCATCCTGGCGACAAAGTTGGATCTGGCCGCGGGCGACCGCTTCCACTGGACAAAGCCCGCCTATGAGTTGCTCGCCCGCTGTGCCGTTGACCGGATCCAAAGGGCTCTTGATCGGTCGGCCAGAAAGTAGAGGTGCCTCGATGACCAGGTCCAGCGTGTGCTCGCTCACCTGCTCACGGCGTACGGTGACGGCCCACTTCTGCGGCGTCTTGGGCTTCCTTCGTGTCATCGCCTGGAGGATCAGGAAGACCGAGAAGATTTTCTTCTCATGGTGGCTCTTGTCGGGCTCTAGGGTTTGATCTCGACTCTCTCGCCGGTTCTCGTCCGGCGTTCCTCGATCTTGCCGGTCCACGGATTCAGCATCCGCAAAACGCCGCCGGCGGTCGAGGTGATTTCCAGTCGCGTCACCTTGCCCGCTCTCTGCTGGGCGGAGACGAGGAATCCGCCCTGGGCCCGGAGGTGCTCGAATTTCGCGTCGTGCTCCTTCGGCCACGCCGGGAAGACGCGGATGACGCCGTCGGCGCTCTGCAGCAGGAACTCCGAGATGGCGGCGGCGATGCCCACGCTCTCGCTCAGGTAGTAGCCGTGCATCGGCCAGTGGAACATGCCGTTGGGCTGCACCTCCGGGCGGTAGTACTGCCGCAGGTCCTCGAGTGCCTCGGGCATTGAGAAGCGGGCCTTCGCCACCGCCATCATCACCGTGGAATTGCAGCCCCGATGGCGGATCTGCCGCAAGGTGTTGCGGAACAACTCCTGCTCCGCGGGCGGCGAAAACCACGTCACCTGTTCCCCGGGAAACACCGGCACGGCGGGCACCGTAATGTTGTGCTGCCGGATCTCGCGGAACTTGCAGCCCGTCCAGTCCACCACCACCGGCCGTCCCGATTCGTCCGGCGCGGTTGGATACGGCGGCAGCAGGTCAATCGCCTTGCGAAAGCGCGACGCCAGCTCCGCGTCGCGGCCCAGCTCGCCTGCGGCCACGATCGCCGCCTGCAGCATCAGCCGGGCGTAGGCCAGGTCGAAAGGCACGTTCGCCACTCCGAATTTCCCGTGCTCGGGGCTGTAGCTCGGCCCGAACTGCGCCTTGCCCTGCGCGTCGCGCGGGCATTTCTCGGCAAAGGAGCAGTAGAACAGCGCTACCTCGCGCACCACCGGATAGATCGTCTCCTCGAGCACCTTTCGATCGGGCCGGTAGAGATGGCTGTACCAGAGGATCTGCGCCGACATCCCCGCCATCCCGAGCGTATAGCCGAAGGGCGGGATCGCGATCTGCCGGCAGTTCACGCTTTTCGAGCCTGCCGGGTCCGGCTCGAAGGCAAACGTGGAGATCCCCACGCAGGCGCCCTCGCAATCGTACGTCGTCCGCGCCAGCCACCGCAGACGGGGCAGCTGCTCCTTCATGTAACGCACCCAGGGCTCGGCTAGCTCCGGGTGGTTCACGGCAAACGGCGTCCAGTAGGGCTGCCAGGCGTTGTAGTTGTGATGGTAATCGCCGTGCCAGGGGGTGCTGTCGCTGGCCAGCCCCGAGAACAGACCCACCGCCTGCGCGCCGGGCCGGGCGAAGCAGCGCAGGTAATAGCGCATGCGGTACCACCACGGCTGGAAGTCCGCGTCGTCGAGTTCCACGCCGCTGGCCGACCAGTAGCGCGACCACTCCTGCTCGTGCCGGCCGATGAGCGTTGCCGGATCAGCCGCCGCCGTTTGCCGGGCGAGGCGCACCGCCGCCTCGCGGACGTTCTCCCGGGTGTCGTGGCTGGTGACGACCGCCACCGCCTTGCGGGTCCCCTCCGCCGCCACGGCCAGGGCGTATTCCATGCCGGGCCAGTCCAGGTCACCCGGCATCTTCCTCTGCAGCCACTTCACTCCGTCGGCCTGACCCAGCTCCGCCGCCGGCAGCTCCTTCGAGGGAATCTCCTCGAGCGACACCTCCTGCGGAGTGTCGATCAGCCAGACGTTGCGATCGGCCAGGGCGCGGACGACGGTGCGCGCCGCGGCCTTGCCGCCCACCTCCGCCACGGCGCGGAGCAGGTCGAGCCGCGCCGACGTGATCGCTGCGCCGGGCATTCCCGGGGCGATTGCCAGCGGCTGCCGACCGCCGGCAAATTCGATCCGGTTGACGCGGTTCTCGACCCGCGCGCCATCGGCGGTCATCACGTACAGCTCAATTCCGGTTACCGTGCGGCCGGCCGGGATCGGGAATGCGACCTCCTGCTCCTCTCGAGGCGTGTCCTTCCAACCGCTGGCCAGAGTGACTTTGCGCTCGTCCGAGAGGACGTTCACGTAGAACCGCGCCCCCGGCCCACCGGACAGTCGCAGTTTCAGCGCCGCGTACGGGCCGGCCTGGGGCGGCGGGAGCGTCCAGCGATAGCCGGCCGAGGCCCCGGCGGTGCCCTGGACGGCCATGATCCCCTGGCCGTCGCGCCGGAGCCACTCGTTCACTTTCCCGCCGGCGCGGATCCGGCGCCATGTCGCCGTCTCGCCCCCTGGCGCGCCGATCGCGACCACCGCGGCGCACCGCGGCTGCGGGTAGGGCTTCTTCCAGCTCGGCGGATAGCCGCCGCCCGACCATCGGTTGTTCGGCACGTCGACCTTCATCAGCGGCACGTCCTGAGAGGTGTCGACGCGCGCGTCCCAGAGGTCGTTCTTCGAGAGGCGGAGGCAGAGGGTTCCGTCGCGCTCCCAGAGCAGGCCCACCAGGTCGCCGTTGCCCAGCACCAGCGCCTGGCACCGGATGTCGGCGATCTCCGATTGTTCCACGGCCGCGTCCCGGAGCGCGGCCGGAAAGGGCGGCCCAGACTCGCCGGCGGCGACCCGGTACCCTCCGCCGAAACGGAGAAGCAACGAAACGGCAAGGATCGGAATCAACGATCGCATGTCAGAGCCTTTCCGACTGGATGGTCTTGGTTTCTCCCTGGATTCGCACCATCACCTTTTGCGGCGTGGGCGAGACGATCCGATACCGGGTGATTTTCCCCTCCCGCCACTGGATGTCGACGGTGAATCCGCCGCGGGCCCGCAGGCCCTTGACGCTGCCCGACGGCCAGGCCGTCGGCAGCGCAGGCAGGAGCTCGATCTCGCCGGCGTGCGATTGGAGCAGCATCTCGGCGATCCCCGCACAGCCGCCGAAGTTGCCGTCGATCTGGAACGGGGGGCAGGCATCGAAGAGGTTCGCGTAGGTGCCCGCGCCCTGCCCGGTGTAGTTCAAGACCTTCTCGCCGGTCAGGTGCAAGAGGGCTTGAAAAAGCTTGTGCGCGCGGTCGCCGTCGCCCAGCCGCGCCCAGAAGTTGATCCGCCAGGCCAGCGCCCATCCGTTGCTCTTGTCCCCGCGGACCTCGAGCGACTTGCGGCAGGCCTCGGCCAGTTCGGGCGTGCCGCGCCGCGTGATCTCGTAGTACGGATGCAGCCCGTACATGTGCGAGGTGTGGCGGCGCGTAGGCTCGGGCTCGGGGTACGGCTCGAGCCACTCCTGCAGGCGGCCGTCCGGGCCGACCTGGTTCGGCGCCAGCCGGGCGCGTTTCTCGCCCGGCGACGTGAAGCCCCAGGGATTAGTGATGACGTGCGCCACCCATCCCCGGGCGTTGTAGTAGGCCTTCACCGTCTTGCGGCCGGGCTCGACCATCGAAGCGATCAGCTTGTGCAACGGCTCGTGCAGCTCCGAGAGGTTGCAGACCTCGGCCGGCCAGTAGTTCATCTGCACGTTGATGTCCAGGTGCCAGTCGCCGTTCCAGGGAGTTTGGATCTCCTCGGCCCAGATCCCCTGCAGGTTGGCGGGCAGCCCGCCGGGACGCGAGCTGCTGATCAGCAGGTAACGGCCGAAGTTGAAATAGAGCGCAGCCAGCGCGGGATCCGCCGCCTCCCGGGAAAATCCTGCCAGGCGTTGCGGGGTGGGCAAGGGGCTGTTGGCGGTCGCTGGCAGGTCGAGTTCCACCCGGTTGAACCACTTTTCATGGTCCGCCTTCTGGGTGTCGCGCAACTCGTCGAAGGATTTCTTGGCCGCCCGGTCGAGGTCGGCCCTCGTGGCCGCGACCGGATCGGTCAACTGCCGGCCGGCAAAACCGCGGAAATCGGTTGCGGCCGCCAGGAGCAGCAGCACCTGGTCCGCCTTGTCGACGACCAGCTTCGGGCCGTCCGCTTTCACGGCTCCGCCGCGGGCCAGCACCCGCAGCCGCGCCGCGTAGCTCACGCCCTTGCCGCCCAGGCCGTCGTCGAGCGTGCCGGTCATCAACAGCTCGGTGTCGCCGACGGCTCGGGTCTCGAACCGCTCGGGGCGATCCAGGGTCATGGCAAACGACAGCCGTGCGGGGCCGTCGGCGGCCAGGCGCGAGACGAAGACCTCGTCCGGGGCGCTGACGAAATGCTCCCGAATGAACCGGGCCCCGTCCTGCCGGTACGCGACCTTGCCCAGCGCCGATCGAAGGTCGAGCGTCCGCGAGTATTCCTCGCAGGCGTCCGCCGGGGCCGACCAGGCGCGATGCCCGCTCGCGCAGCGAAGTCCCGAGCCGCCTTCCCGGTCGCCGAATCGGAGTCGCAGGTTGCCGAGCGTCTGGTAACAGCCGAACGGCACCGCTGCGCCCCGGCCGTGGCCCGAGCCCTTGCCCTGGCAAGTGAAATTCGCGTTCACCAGACGCTCCGCCTCGACGTTCTTTCCCGCAAGCAAGAGCTGCCGGATTTCGGGCAGCACAGCGTGGGCATCGGGCCGGTCCGCCTCCTCCCGCGATCCCGACCAGACGGAACTCTCGTTGAGCACGATCCGTTCTTCGTCCACCCCGCCGAAGATCATCGCCCCGATCCGTCCGTTGCCCAGCGGGAGCGACTGCTGGAAGCGGGTGGCCGGCTTGTCGAACCAGAGGGTGGTCGTCGGGTCACCGGCAACGGCGACCACCGGCAACGCCGCCAGGAGAATGAGCGTGAGTCTCGCAATCCGATTCATGATTCCGGCTCCCGGGCTGGATCGACTGTCCTTGCGGAAATTATGACGACTACGCTACCCTACCTGTCGGTAGCAATACTACTGTCTGGAAGCGGCTCCCGGAAGATGCGGCTAGAGGGCCGCCAACTTTCGGGTTGCTTCTCGGCTTCGACGAGCCTCACGCTGGCACTCCGCGCTGATCGTTCTGCTCGTCGGGGCGAAGGGATCTGATTCGCGTGGCAGCGGAGTTAGGGAGCACCTTGATACGGTCTTGCTGGCGGATTGTGATGTCGGAAACGTCCGGCAAGGCCAGAACGCGCGCGGCCCTTTGCATTGCGGCACGCCGCGCGTGCCACTAGGGGCTCGTCCGCCAGTGCGGGGCCGACACGGGCAGACAAGCTGCCCGTGGCACCCGGCCTCGAAGGCTCGCAGTCGATAACTGATCGCCGAGGACTGAACGCTGATAGCTTCCTCCCCGTCACACCTTTTCCGGCACGCAGAACGGCGGGCGGTAGTTGCGGGTAAGGAGTTTGTCGGCCTCGGCGTTGTCGAGGAATTTCTCGGCCTTCGGGCAGAACTTGATTTTCGCGCCGAGCGTGTACTTGAATTTCTTCAGGTCCATGCCCAGCGCCCCAACGAGCTGCTCTTCGATCGCCTTGACGCTGGCCAGCACGTGCTCGCTGTTGCCCAGAACCGTCGGCTTCTCGCTGAACGGCACTTCGTGTCCCAGCCGGTAGGAGATGTTGGCCAGGTGGCACATGGCCGCCGAGAGGTGCCCTTCGAGGATCTCGGCGTTGAGCTCCGACTGATTCCGGCTCCGCACGCAGTCGATGAAGTTCTTGAAGTGGTCGCCGGGCCGGATGCCGATCGGCAGGTCGGGGAGCGGCTCCGGCTGGCTCTTCCCCTTGGGATAGAACTTCCCGCCCTTGATCGCGCCTTGTTCGAGGTAGAACTCGTTGTCGACCTGCGGCTTGTACTCCTTGCCGCCGGGCCCCTTCTTGCCGTTCAGCCCGCGGACCTCGAACACCACCAGCGTGCCGCCATAGTCGAAGACCGCCAACTGCATGTTGGGGGTCTGGCCCTGGTCGCGGAAATCGGGCGTGTCGACGTACCGGCAGCCCATGGAGACCGCCGTGAACGGCTGCGTCACTTCAGGGAGGCCCCAGCGGGCGATGTCCATCTGGTGCACCCCCTGGTTGCCGATCTCGCCGTTGCCGAAGTCCCAGAACCAGTGCCAGTTGTAGTGGACGATGTTCTCATGGTAGGGCTGCTTGGGAGCGGGTCCGAGCCAGAGATCGAAGTTGAACCCCTTGGGCGGATCGGTCGGCTTCTTGAAGCCGATGCTCCAGCGGACCTTGCTCGCATAGGCCTTGGCCACCAGCAGCTTGCCGTACTTGCCGCTCTTGACGGCGGCCACGGTTTGGGCCCACCGGCGGTCGCTGCGGCTTTGCGTGCCGTGCTGCACCATGCGCCCGTACTTCCGCGCCGCCTCGACGCACTTCCGACCTTCAAAGATGTTGTGGCTGCACGGCTTCTCGACGTACACGTCCTTGCCCGCCTGGCAGGCCCAGATCGTCGCCAGCGAGTGCCAGTGGTTGCAGGTGGCGACCGAGATGGCGTCCAGCTTCTGGTCCTCCAGGACCTTGCGGACGTCCTCAACGCACTCGGGCTTGTTCCCGGCCAGACGCTCCACGTCCTTGGTCCGCGCCGCGAACAGCCGGGTATCCGGGTCCACCAGGTACACGACTTGGACCCCCTTCATGCGGGCATAGGCATCGATGTGTGAGGACCCGCGACCATGGATCCCGACCACCGCAATCCGGATCGTGTCGTTGGCCCCCAGCACCCTCCCGGCCGCCCCTCTCGGCTTGGCAATGGCCAGGCTGCCTCCACCGGCCGCACCGAGAGCAAGTCCGGCAGCCGCAGTCTTCAAGAAATTCCGTCGGGTCGTGCGCGACATGAATGGGCTCCTTCAGCAACAAAGGGGTGAGGATGTTGGCGTGTAGGTCCCAATTACACCGCGCCGCCGAGGCGAAGTCCAGCAGCCCCCTCTTGCGGCGGGTCGCGAAGCCGCGACTGCCCCTGGCGCCTTGAATCGCCCGGGACGCGGAATCCACCCTGCGCCGGGACGCGGCGAAGTGACTGGGGAGGACGGAGGGCGGCGCTGGCGCGACCACCGGTCGCGGCTTTGTGGAGCGGCTCGCAAGAAGGCCGTCGTCACTCCCCGATCACTTTGACCAGCACGCGTTTCGCGCGGTAGCCGTCGAATTCGCCGTAGAAGATCTGTTCCCAAGGGCCGAAATCGAGGCGACCCTTGGTGATCGCCACGACCACTTCCCGCCCCATCACCTGCCGTTTCAGATGGGCGTCGGCATTGTCCTCGCCGGTGCGGTTGTGGTGGTAGTGGTTTGAGTCGGGGTTGAACGGGGCCAACCCCTCCAACCACTTGCCGAAGTCGTGGTGCAGGCCCCGCTCATCGTCGTTGATGAAGACGCTGGCGGTGATATGCATCGCGTTGACCAAAACCAGGCCTTCTTGCACCCCGCTCTTCTTGACCGCCGCTTCGACCTGCGGCGTGATGTTCTGGAAGGCCATCTTCGAGGGGATATTGAAGGTCAGGTACTCGGTGTGCGACCTCATGGAGTCCTCCTGCTTCCCGTCGAGAGGTGGTGAGGGACAAAGGATGAGAGGCCGAGTGTCAGCAATTCGAGGTCGCCCCTAACGGGGGAAGATGTGTCCATGGGTTCAACAACGGTCGCCGCCAGAGACCGCAGGGCCGTGCGAGACGGAGTACGGTGCCTCTTCTCTATTCCATCCCGAATCCGGCCCGAAAAGCCGGTGCGAACAGAGAAGAGGCACCGTACTTTTTCGTCCGCGACGTTGCGGTTCCTCTGAAGCGGTCTTGTGAATCTGGGTGCGATTGGACTCCTACGGGTGACCTCCCATTACTGTCCCTTGGCCCTTCATCCCTCCTTGCCGGCGCCACGCGACGAGGCGCGGTTGGTCTTGGGCGTGGTCGGGGCCGCCACCTGGCCGTCGACCGACACCTCCAGCGACGGGGCGCCGGCCATGTCGGTCTCGATGCGGATCTTCCCGGAGACCTTTCCGGGCGTGTCGGCGGCCTGGAACTGGACCGTGATCAAGTGATAATTAACGGCCTTGTCCGGGAAGCTGAAGTGAAATCGCGGATCGGGACCCTGGACCTTGACGACCCGGAACGGTTTCTGGCCGTGAACCACCAGGGTCTTGGAAACGCTCTGGCCGGGCTGCACCACGTCGAACATGAGCACCGCCGGGTTGACGGTGAGCGAGGGGAGGACGAGGCCCTCGACGGTGAGCGGGATGCGGGCGGTTTGCTGGTTCGGATCGTCAGTCCGCAGGACGACGAAGTCCTTGAAATAGCCCGGAGGTGCGTCCGCTTTGAGCGTCACCCAGAGCTCGTAGGCCACTTTGCCGACCTTGGTGTTCGGGTCGACCAAGCGATCGACCTCGGCGATCTGGAGGCCCAAGGCGGCGGAATCGACGCTGGCCTCCGCGACCCGCCACGTAGGCCGGCCCGCGTAGGTCACCGTCACCCGCTTGCGCACGCTCTGCCCCTGGGGCACGGAGCCGAACTGGATCGCCCCCGGCTCAAAGACGACGTCGGAGCGGATGTACGAAGTAACCTTGAGGCGGAACTCCGCGGGGAACGGCTGGTCGAAGACGACGTAAATCGTGGCGTCTTTCTGGCCGAGATGATGCCGCGTGTCGAGCGTGGCCACGATCTCGCCCCCCTCGTAAGTCTTCAGGAGCGGCTTGGTGATCACAACGTTCGTGCATCCGCAGGAGGACCGGACCGAAGCGATGTGGACGTCCTCGAGGTAGGGATTCTCCATGGCGAAGCGGTATTCGGCGACCGCCCCCCGGGCCACCACGCCGAAGTCGTGGCTCGTCTCCTTGAAGAGGAGCTTCGGCCAGTCGTCGGCCGCAACGACGGGAGATAGCAGGCAAAAGAAAGCCAGGGGCAGAAAACGCGCAGGTGTCAAGGCGATGCATCCTCCCTGAAGGGGCGGGTCCAATCACTCCACGCCGGCTACCCGGCATGCGTACGTCAGTCCGTCGACCGCCGTCTTGCCGTAAAAATCGCAGCCGGCGTTTCGGGCCAACAGCTCGCTGGCGGCCGCCCCGCCGACCATGATCGAGAGCGACTCGCGGAGGCCGGCGTCGCGGATCGCTTGCACGGTGCCGGCCACCGACTTGTAGCACGTGGTCAACAGCAGGCTCATGCCGACCACCGAAGGCCGGTGCCGGCGGATGGCTTCCACGAATTTCTCCGGGGCGGCGTCCACGCCCAGGTCCACGACGTCGAAGCCCGCCCCGCGGAGCACCATCACCACGATGTCCTTGCCGATGTCGTGGACGTCGTGGAGCACGGTGCCCACGACCGCCTTGGCCCGGGCCTCGCTCGCCTGCTGCGGGAGCAAGCGCGGGGCCAATTCGGCCATCACGCCCTTCATGATCATGCCGCCGAACATCAGGTCCGGCAAGAAGCACTCTTCCCGGTTGAAGCGGTTGCCCAGCTCGATCATCCCCCGGTTGCACTCCGCCAAGACGTCGTTGGCCGGGACCCCGGCCGCCAATTGCTGTTTGACCAGGACCAGCACCTGATCCTCTTGGCAGGAGGCGATTGCTCCTGCAAGGTTATTGTCTTGCGTTGTCACTGCGGTTTCCTTCGGTGAGGAAATATCAAATTGCAAATTGAAAATATCAAATATCAAATTTGGGAGCGCATGCACTGCGGACCGCTCGTCAAGCAGCCATGGGCGCTCACGAATGCCAATTTGATATTTGATATCCTGAGCGTTAGAACGAAAGGAGGACCTGCCAGATGTACATGTACCCCAGCGCGTCGATCTCTTCCCACTGGCGCTTCACCAGTTCCTTGTCGCCCGCAATCGGCGGCAGCTCCTTCTCCTTTTCTTCCCAAGGAATACACGCCCCCGGCGGACGTCTTTCTCGCTGTTTCTCTTCGGCCATTGCATTTTCCCCTCAAACGATTCGCCACCCGCTTGTCCTCGTTCCCCATCCCCGAGCCGACACGGCCCGGCTCTCATCCCCAATCCCTAATCCCCAATCCCTCCTTTAGTACACTCCATACTCCCGCGTCGCCTCCGTCATCGCCCGCAGATTCTCCGCCGACGTGTCGTCCTGCATGATCGCGCTGGCGTCCATGATGTAGCCGCCGTCGCGGGCCACGCCGCCGATCACCTTCTTGCAGCAGGCGCGGACCTCGTCGGGCTTGCCGAACGCGAGAAGGTCGTTGGGGATCCCGCCGCTTAGGCAGAACTTGTGGCCCACCGCCTTGTGCACCTCGAAAAGGTCGCCTCGGTCGACGTGGTAGATGATGCTCAAGTCGGGCAGTTGGGCGATGTATTTCAGGTTCGGGTTCCATTCCCCCTCCGCATAGAAGAGGATCTGGTGCCCCTTGGACCAGATGGTCTCGATGATCTCTCGGAGCGTGGGCCAGTAGAACTTCTCAAACTGGGACGGCGAGAGGAACGGCACGCAGCCGCGGTGCATCCACAGCCCGATCGGCACGTTCTTCGCCGGATCGGCCCCCGAGAGGGCCACGTGCGTCAACTGCGGCATGAGGGCCTCGCACGCGGCCAGCACCTTCTTGGGCTGGCGGTACATGTCCATGCACAGCCCTTTGTAGCCGCGGAGCTTGTCGGCGATGATGTCGAACGGGGCCTTGAGGATCCCGGAAATCGCCGACACCGTGCCCGACTCCTTGCGCAGCAGTTCCGCCTGGCGCCCGAAACCCATGAAGTAGCCCAGCATCGCCATGCCGCCCTTGAGGAACGACAAATTGTTGCGGAAGGTGTTCGGCTGGCCCGGCGCAACCACATCGGCCGAGACACGCGGCAGCCACACGTTGAACAGGTAGCCGGTGGGGTCTTCGATCAGTTGGTCGTACTCGTCGGCCCGCATCCAGGCCGCGTCTTCCGGCGGCTCGAGGTACTGAAAGGCGGCGTCCGGCGGGATCTCGATCCCCGGCACCGCGTAGTACCTCAGCCCGATCGCCTTCACCAAGGCCATCCACCCGTAAACCATGTTGCCGACCACGGCGTCCCAATCGAACTCCGCGGCGCACTTCCGGGCCGCGGCAAACGCCTTCTCGTAGTCATAGCTCACCTCTTGGCTGGTGTAGCCGGCGTACTTGGCGGTGAACTCGGCCACGAACGGGCGGATGGGGACCATGTCGGGCTTCTCGTTCCGCATGGCCGTCACGTAGCGCTTCAGTCGCTGGGCGTAACGTTGCTCCGTGGCGTTGGGTGTCGTCTCTTGAGGCATGGCGTTGGGTCCCGATCAGCAGGAGCCTGCGGCGGCACAGCGCGATCACACCAATCGCGCCCCCGAATGTCTAAACAATCCCCCTATGGACCGGGCCCGCCGCCCGGCCCCAGAAACCGCCGTAGTATTCCAAACTTCCCGATCTCTGTCAATCAAATTTCGGAAGACTGGGATATTGGCGTAGACTCGGAAGAGTGGGGGCTATAAGCAGAAGGGGTTACACGCGACGCGATTGCGAATGGCCCGTTCGACGTGGCACAGCCTCCCTCGGCTGTGGGAACCGCCCGGCATAGCCGAGGGAGGCTGTGCCCCACGACTGCCTCCTTTGTCGCGGGGATGGACACCGGGGACCCTCGGGAATTATGTTCACGGTTCGATCGGTCCTCTGAGAGTCTACGCCGCAGGAGTACATCGTCATGAGATTCTCCGTTCGAGCGACTGCACTTGTGGGATTCTCCGCCTGGATGATCATGGCAGGCTACGCCGCGTCGAGTGAGGCCGGCGAGCCCCAAGGCCCGGCAAGGCCCGATTCGAGGCTCAGCCGCTTGATGATCGACGCCGGGCACAAAGGCGCGCCCATCTCGCCGTACATTTACGGCCAGTTCATCGAGCACCTCGGCCGCTGCATCTACGGCGGCATCTGGGCCGAGATGCTCGAAGACCGCAAGTTCTTCTATCCCGTAGGCGACAAGGAGTCGCCGTGGAAACCGATTGGCGGAGAGAGGGCGGTGGAGATGAAGCGACAGCGGCCCTTCGTCGGGCAGCAGTCGCCGGAGATCAAAGTCGTCAGGAACGCCGCCGAGGCAGGAATAGTCCAAGGGGGACTCGGACTCCGCAAAGGGAAGAGCTACGTCGGCCGGATCTGGCTGGCCGGCCCTGCGGCCGCGCCGACCAACCCGGCTCGACAGGTCTGCGTCAGTCTCCTCTGGGGCACGGATCCTGCCGACCGGCAGACCCTTTGTTTCAAACTCCACAGCTCCGACTTCACAAAACACTCGCTGGAGTTCACCGCCGGAGCCGACACGGACGAAGGGAAGCTCCAGATCGTGGCCACCGACGGCGGCTTTCGCGTGGGCACGGTCTCGCTCATGCCGGCCGACAATGTCCACGGGATGAGGGCCGATACGATCGCCCTGCTCAAGCAGTTCAACGCCCCGATCTACCGCTGGCCGGGCGGCAATTTCGTCAGCGGCTACAACTGGAAAGACGGCATCGGCGAGCGCGACCGCCGCCCGCCCCGCAAGAACCCCGCCTGGAAAGGCATCGAGCACAACGATTTCGGCCTCGATGAGTTCATGGTGTTCTGCCGCGAGATCAACACCGAGCCGTACCTGGTGGTCAACAGCGGCCAGGGCAACGTCCAGTTGGCCGTCGACATGCTCCAGTACGCCAACGGCAAGGCCGACACCCCCATGGGCACGCTCCGCGCCCGGAACGGCCACCCCGAGCCGTACGGCGTCCGCTGGTGGGCGGTCGGCAACGAGATGTACGGCAACTGGCAGCTCGGCCACATGCCGTTGGAGAAGTACATCGAGAAGCACAACGAGTTTGCCAAGGCGATGCGGGCCGAGGATCCCTCGATCCGGATCGTCGGCGTGGGCAGCGCGGGCCCTTGGACCGTGGGCATGTTGAACCACGCCGCCGGCTGGATGGATGCGATCAGCGAACATTTCTACGTGGGGAGCAAGCCGGACCTGGTGGCCCACGTGCGCCAGATGCCCGACAGCGTTCGCCGTATCGCCGACGCCCACCGCAAGTATCGCAAAGAAATCGCAGCCGTGGCCAACAAGCCGATTCCCGTGGCCCTGGACGAGTGGAACTACTGGTACGGCCCGGACCTCTACGGCCAGATCGGCACCCGTTACTTCCTTAAGGATGCCCTGGGCGTGGCCGCCGCCCTGCACGAATTCGCCCGGCAGAGCGACCTCTACGTGATGGCCAACTATGCCCAAACGGTGAACGTGATCGGCGCAATCAAGACCTCGAAGACCGCGGCCGAGTTCGAGACCACGGGCTTGGTGCTCAAGCTCTATCGCCAGCACTTCGGCGCCGTGCCGCTTTCGACCAAGGTGAGCCCGCCGCTCGACGCGATGGCCGCCCTCACCCAGGACGGCAAGACGCTCACCGTGGGGACCGTCAACCCGACCAAGCACCCGCTCGAATTGCCTCTGGACCTCCAAGGCGTAAAGATCACCGGCCAGGGCCGTTGCTTCGAGATCGCCGGCAGCGACCCCATGGCCTACAACGAGCCCGGCAAGCCGCCCAAAGTGTGCATCGCCGAGAAGCCCGTCTCGGGCCTCTCCGGCAAACTCCCGGTGGCCGCGTACAGTGTGACCCTCTACGTGTTGGCACTCCAGTAGGATATGCTTTAGCATGTCGAAAAGCGTAGGGCGGACCGAGCGCAACGAGCCCCGCCGCGGAGCGCTCGGCGCGGGTCTCCCGAAGAGCGCCGAGGCAATGACCGCAGGTCTCCCGACATTTCTGGAAACCTTCGGTCGCAGACTGTGCGGGGTCAGGAGACCCGCGCACAGCGCGGGGGCGTTGACAACCGGGCTGTGCCGGAATAGCATACCGGTGGGGATACCATGGCCACGACCGAATCGATCACCACCGCCGAGCAGTTGCTCCGTACGCCCGATCTGGGGCGGTGCGAGTTGATTTGCGGGGAACTCATCATGATGTCGCCCGCCGGGGGAATGCACGGGGTCGTCGTGGGCAATGTCACGGGCCCCCTGGCAGTGTTCGTTAAGCAGAACCGCTTGGGCAAGGTTCTCGGCGCGGAGACCGGTTTTCACATCGGCCACGATCCCGACACGGTGCGGGCCCCGGACGTGGCGTTTGTTCGTGCGGCTCGGCTCGGCCAAGGGATCCCTGCCGGCTTCTTCCAAGGCCCGCCCGACCTGGCCGTGGAAGTCCTTTCGCCCGACGACCGCATGGGCATGGTGCTGGCCAAGGTCCACCGGTGGCTCGATGCGGGGTGCGATACGGTCTGGGTGATCGACCCCGACAAGCGCACGGTGTCCGTCCATCGCAAGGACGAGGAGCCTTGTGTGCTGGGCGAGTCCGAGGTCCTTTCGGGCGGCGATCTCTTGCCCGGTTTCGCCCTGCCCCTTGCCGAAGTCTTCGAATAGCGGTTGCACTCGGCGCGAAGTAGGATTTGCTTCAGCATGTCGAGACGCGCTTGGCGCGGGTCTCCTGACCCCGCTGAGGCAGTGACCGAAGGTCTCCCGATATTCCTGGAGACCTTCGGTCGGGAAATGTGCGGGGTCGGAAGACCCGCGCACAGCGCAGCAGCAACTACGGAGCAACTTTTGTGAACATCATCGAGGACTCGATCAAGCGTCGTCCCAGTCACACGAAGATCGTGGCCACCATCGGGCCGGCGTGCGAGGGGGTGGCGAAGCTGGGGGAGCTGATTGCGGCCGGGGTGGACGTGTTCCGCATCAACACGGCCCATGGATCTCGGCAGGAGCACGAGAAGCGGTTGGCCGACGTGCGCGAGGCAAGCCGCGTCGCCGGGGCGCCGGTGGCCGTGCTGGTCGATCTGGCGGGGCCGAAGATCCGGCTTGGGGAATTGCCCGGCGGGGCGATCCAGTTGGTCGCGGGCCAGCGCGTGCGCTTTGTGCCCGGCACCACGACCTCGGCGCCCGGGGAGTTGGTCACGAGCTACGCCCCGCTGGTGAGCGAGCTGCGGCCCGGCGACCGCGTGGTGCTGGCCGACGGCATGGTCGCCCTGGTGGTCGAGGAGGTCGAGGCCGAGTCGGCCATTTGCCGGATCGTGCAGAGCGGGCTGGTGCGGAGCCGGCAGGGGGTGAACCTGCCGGGCGTGACGCTGAGCGTGCCCTCGATGAACGACCAGGACCGCGACAACGCCGCCTGGGCCGCCGCGTCCGGGGTGGACTTCGTCGGGCTGAGCTTCGTACGCACGGCCGCCGACATCGAGCAGCTCAAAGCCCTGCTAGGCAAGCACGGGCCCGAGACGCAGGTCGTCGCGAAAATCGAGAAGCCCGAGGCCGTGGAAAACCTGGACTCGATCGTAGGCGCAACCGACGCGATCATGGTGGCCCGCGGCGACCTGGGCGTGGAGATCGACATCGCCGAAGTGCCCATGGTGCAGAAGCGGATCATCCGGGCATGCCACGGGGCGCGCAAGCCGGTGATCGTGGCCACGCAAATGCTCGACAGCATGCAACACTCCCGGATCCCGACCCGGGCCGAGGCCACCGACGTGGCCAACGCCATCCTCGACGGGGCCGACGCCTGCATGCTCTCCGGTGAGACGGCCATCGGCGAGTACCCGCGCGAGGCGGTGGAAACCATGCACCGCATTGCCCTGGCCACGGAGTCGGCCGCCCGGAGCCGCCTGTGCGCCGACGGGCCGATCCCGACCGGCGACGCAGTCAATCCCATCACCGAAGCCACCACCTTGGCCGCCGGGCGCATCGCCGCGCAGATCGGGGCCAAACTCATCGTGGTGGTCAGCGCGAGCGGCCGCTCGGCGTTGAGCATCTCCCAGTACCGCCACGGCGTGCCCGTGATCGGCATCAGCCAGAACGACGCCGCGCTGCGGCGCATGTGCCTGTACTGGGGAATCGTCCCGATTGCCGGAGCCCCGGCGGAGACGAGCGGCAAGCTCCTCGATTGGCTCGTCGAGCGAGGCCGCAGCGCGGGCTTTCTGGAGTCCGGCGACCGCATCGTCCTCATCACCGGCACCGGTACCCCGGCCAGCCGGCACAACGCGATCGTCGTACACCAGGTTTAGGAAGTATGATGCCTCTTCGCTGTTCCGACCGCGTTCTTGCGCGGGGAGTCCGGCACGAAAGCTCGGGGAAGCGTGCTGTTTGGCGTTGGAGACTGACTATGTAAAGTCAAGAGGGGTCGAAAGAGGGCGGTGATTTTTTGCATGGCGATTTTTCCTGGACGGGTCAGACGCGGGCGCAGGCGGCCTTCTTGGTTGACAGCTTCGACT
>Ga0172371_10005284_pt1 | contig 19192 bp, 18 predicted proteins | sample Lak12m_FD_114543 | JGI IMG/M metagenome (GOLD analysis project Ga0172371, IMG submission 114543) | Freshwater microbial communities from Kabuno Bay, South-Kivu, Congo - kab_022012_12m | ecosystem: Environmental > Aquatic > Freshwater > Lake | place: Democratic Republic of the Congo: South-Kivu...
GCCCGGCCTTTTTCTACTACTTTAGTATACTGGGTCATACCCACAGATGCCAGGATACCAACGATTATGATAACAACGATAAGTTCGATTAAAGTAAAACCCCTTTTCATTTGTTTCCTCCTTATTTATAAGATTTATAAGTATTTATTTTAGACCCGCTTCTAAATAATGTCAATAACTATCCTCCAATCTTCGAAATTTCAAAGATCGGTAAAAATATACCGGTAATCATAATACCAATAACCCCGCCGATAAAAACCAAAACAAACGGCTCAAACATAGAAACAAAACGGGTAAGGAAAACCCCGCAGTAATCCTGGTAAAAGTTGTTGATCTTTTTAAACATCTGAGGAAGTTCCCCGATCTCTTCGCCGATACTAACCATCTGTATAAACATCGGGTCAAAAAAAGCGCTCTTCTCCAAAGGCTCGCGCAGGGATTTTCCTTCGCGGACATCATCCTTAATTTTACGGATAATATCCGCCATAACCAGATTTCCCACGCTGCGCTCGGATATTTCCAGGGAATACAGAATAGGCACCCCTGACTCCAGGAGCGTGGACATTTCCGAGGAAAATCTTTCCACGTTTAAAGCCATAAAGAACTCTCCGAAGACAGGCATCTTGAACTTAAAGTTTTCAAAATTTCTTCTGCCGACCTTAGTCTTAATATAATTCTTAAAAGCAAAAATCAGGCCTCCGCTAACTAAAAATATGGCAATCATATTAAACCTTAAGAAATCGCTCACCTTTAATAATATCTGGGTAAGCAAAGGGAGTGTAATGTTAAACCCTTTAAAAATCTCCGCGAATGTTGGAACAATCTTAACCGCCATTAAGAATAAGGCCCCTAAGCCGGCGGCCAAAAGGATGCCCGGATAAATCAATGCAGAAATAATCTTGCCCCTGAATTCCGCGTCTCTTTCCAAGTACGTAGCAAGCCGGCTTAGTACTACAGCCAGGTTGCCGCTGGCCTCGCCGCTTTCAACCAGGTTTACCCAGAGGTCTGAAAATACCTTGGGGTGCTTAACCATAGCTTCATGAAAACTTAAACCCGCTTCCATATTCTTCTGTAAATCTACTACCACGGCATAAAGTTTTTTGCTAACTACCTGCTTTGAAATTATATCCAGACTCTTAAGAATAGTGACTCCGGCTCCGAGTAAAGTTGATAACTGACGACAAAGAAGAGTGAGATCTTCGCCGGTTACCCGATCGCGCTTTAATTTAGTTTTAGGCTTAAGCACTACTTTGGCAGCGCCGCTATTAAAGTTCTCGGCACTTTCAGGGATAACGCTGATCACGATTAAACCCCGGGCCTGAATCTTACTTACTACTTCTTCCTGGTTTAGCCCTTCTTCTATTCCGGTCTCTTTTGAACCAAGGCTATTCCTGGCTATATAATAAAACTTCATCATTATTCTACTCCCAGAGTAACAGAGAAAACTTCCTCTAAAGAGGTTATGCCTGCTTCTACTTTCTTAAGCCCTGACTCATAAAGAGTCTGCATCCCCGCGGCCCTGGCAACCTCTCTTATTTTTTGGTATGGAGCCCTTTGGTTAATTAAATCCTGGATTTCTAAGGTACAGGGCATTACCTCGCAGATATTCGTCCTGCCTTTATAACCTGTATTATTGCATTTAGAACAACCTTTATGGCGGTAGATTAATTCTCCTTTTATATTTGTTCCTTTTAATTGCTCTGCAGTAGGCTCATACGCCTCCTTACACTCAGGGCACAACTTCCTGATCAACCTTTGAGCAATAACAACAAGCAGCGAAGGGGCAAGCATATACGGCTCAACGCCGATATCCATAAGGCGGTTGGCCGCCGAAGGAGCATCATTAGTATGTAAAGTAGAAAGGACCAAATGCCCGGTTAAGGCGGAACGAATGCATATCTGGGCCGTCTCAAGGTCCCTTACCTCTCCTACCATCATAATATCAGGGTCCTGGCGAAGAAAACTACGTAATGCAGCGGCAAATGTAAGCCCGACTTCCGGCTTAATTTGAACCTGGTTAATCCCGTCCATTTTATATTCTACCGGATCTTCAACCGTAACGATATTTTTAGTCGGGTTCTTGATCTCGCTTAAAATGGCATAAAGAGTAGTAGATTTTCCGCTTCCCGTAGGTCCGGTAACAAAAACCAATCCGTAAGGTTGATTAATCGCTTTACGCACATGCTCCAGCTGCTTGGAGTCAAAACCGGCAGAATTTAAATCCAAAACCCTGCTCCCGCGGTCAAGAATTCTCATTACCGCTTTTTCCCCATAGATAGTCGGAATAATAGAGACGCGAATATCAATAGGCCGGTCATTAATACGCACTAAAATTGCCCCATCCTGCGGAAGGCGTTTCTCCGCAATATCCATTTTTGCCAATATCTTTACGCGCGAAACAATCGGTAAGTGTAAATGTTTTGCCGGAGGAGGAATCTCACAAAGCCTTCCATCTATACGGTACCTCAGGGAGGTTTTGTCTTTAAAAGGCTCGATATGTATGTCTGAAGCCCCTTCTTCAATCGCCTGGCGGATAATCAAATCCACTATTTTCACAACCGGGGCCTCTTCAGCCCTTGCAATTAATTTATCCAGGCTTAATTCCTGGCCCAGGTCATCGGAAGATTCCTGTATTGTGGCATTAATATTATAGCTGGATTCAACCGCGTCGCGCAACATGGCTGATTTACCATAAAATTCTTCAATTGCTTTCTTTATATCAGCGCGAGTGGCGATAACCGGGTTAATTTCGCAGCCCGTAAGCTTCTTCAAATTGTCTATAAGGATAAAATCCAGCGGGTCAAACATCGCCACCGTAAGCGACCTGAGCGTGCGCGATAACGGCAATACAAAATTCTTAAGAGCAAACTCCTGTAAAATCAGATGTTCAAGGCCTTGCCCGGCTACAGGCTTAAGCATACCAGTGCCAAGGGTAAAAAAAGGAACATTCAGCTGCTTGCCAAGCACGGATACAATCTGGTCCTCTTTTACCATATCCAGCTTAATCAATATTTCACCCAGCCTGCCGGACTCCTGCCTTTGAACACTAATGGCCTTCTCCAGCTGGTTAGGTGTAATTAAGCCTTCTCTTATAAGAAGCTCACCCAGTCTTAAATATTTATTGCTTTCCATACTTATCGTTTTTTATCGAAATTATTCAAACTAGAGTTAATCAAATAATCGCGGTTAACGTGAGTAACCGCACTCTGCTCACGAATAGGCAGGCTGAACCTTTGCATCTGTTCTAATCTTACCTGGTTATCCTTGACTATGCGGGGAGTAATAAACACCAAAAGCTCCCTCTCCCTGTCTTTATCTTTATTTTTGTGCCTAAACAAAAGTCCAAACAAAGGAATATCCCCTAAGACAGGAAGCTTAGTTATTGTTTCAGACCTATCATGGCGAATCAGCCCTCCGATAACCACAGTCTCTCCGTCCTTGATCCTGACTATTGATTTGGTAGAACGTTCTTCGGGATCCTTATACAAAGAGTTAAAAGTACTGGTAGTTGCATCCTTTACTGAAGGATATATATACATAGTAATTTCTCCGTTGTCGGAGTTGATCTGCGGAGTTACTCTAAGGGAAACGCCAGTCTCAGTTCTTTCTGCGCTGGTAGTTGTTGACGAAGCCGTGCCCTGGCCTTCGGTATCGGTAATTTCACCAATCGCCTCTTGCGTAGTAATTTTAATCTCCGCGGTTTCATTATTTAAAGTCATAATTCTTGGCCTGGCTAATACTTTGGTATCAGCTTGTGTTTTCAAGAAATCAACCTGAACCTGATAAGGATTACCGTTAACCGTGCCATCGTCATCAACTGACCCGGGATTTATATTTAAAGTCCCCTTGGCTGCATCAAAAACCTTACTCCAACTGCCAAAAGGAAATCCAGTGCTCGCGGAAGCGCCAAAAAGAAACGCGGTAAAAGGAGACTGGCTAAACTTCGCGCCCAGTTTATCTATTGAATTCTTGCTTACATCAAGCATTTCAACCTCTAACATAATCTGGGGAATTTCAATATCCAGAGAGGTTATTACTTGTGCAATTACTTTCATACGCGCAGGCGTATCTGTAACAATCAGGCTATTTGTGCGGAAATCCTCTACTAACGAACCATTGCCGGAAAGTAATTTTTTTACAGAATATGTAATACCGGACTCTTCCTCCGATTTCCATTTACCGGTGGAGCTACCGCTGCCTGAATCTTCTGAAATTTTATTGGATGAGGCTTCTGTTTTTAACGAAGATGAAGAAACTGTGGCGTGTTTTAAATAAAATACCTTAGTGATAGTTTCAATCTCCATTTTTCCCCAGTCCTTTACCACAAAGATATTTGCCTTGGGGTCCATTTCATAAGAGAGGTTATTAGCGCTAAATATTTTATCCATCGCCTGGCTTAGGGGGACTTTATCAAGATATAAAGTCAACTTCCTGTCAGCTACCGCCTCGGAAGCAATGAAATTCATCCCTGACTGCATAGAGAGCATCTTCAGGACATCTTTTATGCTGACATCCTGAAAATCAATGGAAATTATTGGTTCCACTCCAGGCCCGGAATCCAGCGTTTGCGCATTCAAACGGGGGACAAACAATACGCAGAGTATTGAGAAAACAAAAACAATAATTAAGAAAGTCTTTTTCATTTTTCCTCCTTATCCCCTTTTTCTAAAGCCGGGGCGTTGCCTGGGGTAGGCAAATTTGCTGTCCTTCCGGCAAAGCTTAAAGTAATTCCTTTTTTTTCTATATTTATTATCTTAACTCCTTCTATTGAATCTCCTATGCTGAGTACCTTATTATTGATGATTGCCTGGGGAAAGTTGCCTCCCCAGATTACCCCCTGCACCTTAAATTTATCCAAACTGGGCATAGGAACCGCCACCTCAGCTTCTTCCAGAGGAGCTTCAAAGCTTTGCATCTCTTTTTCTTTCTTTTCTTTTTCAGCGGCAAGATTGAATAAGTCGCCGAAAGGATCGCGTAAATCCCCTGAGCTATATTCAATTACAGGCCGGGATATTATACTATCCCCGTTTTGGCCAAGCCCAATATAGGGAAAATTAATAAACAGGATTAAGATGAAAATAATTTTTATTAATCTGGCTTTTCTTTTCATATTTATAAGCAAGTTACCGTACTTATCTTTAAGTTGATATCCAGGTCCCTACCGGATTTTTGATCAGACTGATTGGTAATAGTAGTAATATTGACGTCCTCAACAAGAAACAGGTCCTTGTAATTCTCAACCTTGCTGATAAAACTGCCCAACGCATGGTAATCAGGAACCCTGACTACAATCAAAAAAGAAGTCTTTATATAGTCCGCCTGCTGCTGCTCAGCCCCGGGTTTAACCGAAATAACCTTAGCCCTGGTATCCTTTGCGATATCAGTCATTGCGTCAATTACCGAACCCAGGTCCTTTCTGGTAAAAGTCTGTTTGTAAGTATTAATTCTTTTCTCTACACGGTTTAAACTTTCTATAACCTCGCTCTTCCTTCTCTCCTCTTCTTTGCTTTCTTCAAGAGAAACGAGCTGTTGATTCTGCATACTGTATAAATACAGGGCAATAAATACTGCCAGGATTATAACTCCAGCATTTATAACTTTATTTTTATTCTTGCTGAAGAAGTCTGTCGCGATCATTTTTCTTTTTCTCCGGAAAGTTTCTGCAAATAATACTGAAGAACGCCACGCTCTTATCCATCACAGGCTTACGATCAACAGAGGTAATGGTTATTTCCTTAAAATTATTGGAAAAAAACTGGTTGCTTTTCAGGTTAGACAAGAAAGTGCTCACCGCCTCAAACTCCTTGTCGCTATCGCCTAAATAAGCCTCTCCTTCAATAACAACTTCAGGCCTGCCATCTTCTTTTCGCGTAGAGGTAAATTTAGTAAGCCAGATCCCTTCTGGCAAAGCACGCGGAATAATATCCAGGAAATAAGTAGCATAAAGCTGATTCTTAATCAAGCTATCCAAATTTCCCAGCTTTTTCTTCAGGTTTTTATCCCTGGCTGCCAGCGTCGCAGAATCCTCGTTTTCAGAAGCAGAGGAAACCTTAGGCCGGTTAGCCCTTATTGAATTCAGCTCTTCACGCACCGGCTGCATCCTGTATATGCCATAGCCAAAAGTTGCCGCACAGATCAAAATCCCCAGGAAGAGAATTTTAAAATCAACCTTTACCCCCTCCAGAAAAGAAAATACATCTTCTTTGCCTTTAGCGACATCCGCCGCCTTCTGGCGGGTGCTAAAAAGGTTAATCTTAACCTTTAAGGGTAAATCTTTAACAAGCACCGTGCCAAAGCTCTTGGCTAAGATCGACGAATAATTTATTCCTTTGCCTAAAACTTTACTGGTATCAATAAATTTAGCCGGAATGCCTGAACTGGAGAAGAAATTTTTAAGGTCCTCGCGCATCTCCTGCCCGGAAAGCACGTAAAGAGTTTTGATCCTCTTATCCGGAAATTTGCGCCGGTAATAATCCTGGGAAACACGTATTTCACTCTTCAATTTATCACACTTCTTAACCATGTCATTAGAGGAAGATGCCTCTAATTCACCTAGCCCTGAGTTGAGGATAATGTCCCTGCTGAAGAAAGGAAATCCGTTTTCAGAAACCATGAAATTTATCTCATCTTCATTACTCAAGTCAAAACAAAGAGCGGCAATAACGCCGCTATCCCTGACTCCGGATAATTTTAAAAACCGCAGAAGGCTGAAAGCGGAATATTCTATGGCGTTAATCTTTAAATTCAGCTGCTTGGATATTGAAACATATTTTTCCAGCACTTCTTTCTTAATACCTACAAACAAAATAGTGTTTAATTTATTTCTGTTGTCGGATTCAACCTGGAAATTATAAACCAGGTCCTCCAGCTTAAAAGGAATGTACTTCTTAGCTTCAAAATTAATCGCGCTTTGCAGTTCATTGGATGGCAACCTGGGAATTTCAAAGGTACGGATGATAAGATCCTGCCCAGAGATACAAATAGATCCGTGCTCAACATTAATATGGTTAGTGCGTAACGCATCCTTTATTAAAGCGATTATCTTCAGGTCAATGGGAACCTTTTCCTCAAAATCGCCGGCAAAAACACTCGCCTGGGGGATAGTAACGCTATTCACCAGCTTTTTATTATTCACCTCTGCCAGGCCGATTGAATTAGTCCCAAAATATATACCTAAGGCGCTCATACCTGCTCTCCTGAAGTAGGTGTTCGTTTTTTACTTCTTAACCAATTATCAATATCATTACGGTCAAACCTCCACACCCCACCAACCTTCATACCGGAGATCTTCCCCTGATTCAGCCAATTATATATGGTCTGCTTCTTCAGTTTTAAGTATTCTGCTAACTCATCAATATCTATAAGCCTTGACATAAATTTTACTTCCTTTAGCTATAAATTACTGTGGACTTAATTAAAACATAACAAGGTTATTTTGTCAAGTGTTTTTTTATATAGACTTACTTGAACTTACTTAGATTAGAGATTTCCCGAGGATAGAATAGCCTTATAAAACCATTAAACTATAATAAACTTACTTAGATTATAATGGATTAATACGAATAAATAAAGGAAGATTAGGTTAGGGAGTGTAGGTATAGATTGCTTTAGCACTTACTTTACGGGTACCAGAAGGCCCAGGGTCTGAACTTGGATCATAAACAGTAATCTCAACCCGGTCTATAGAGCCAGGCAGGTTGGGTTCATCAAAATCAGGGGAAGTTGATCCGATTCTGCGCATAATCCTGGTATACTCCCCTGTGGCAGGCCAGTCAGCATCATTAGTCCGCAACATCTCTAACGCATAGTTAACCCCGGCTTTAGCGGCATATTGAGCCTGAATTCTGCTGACCTGATGGTGGGTAAGGCGGGTCTGGCTGAGCATTATCCTTAATATAACCGTGCTCAAAGTAGCCACTACGATTATAGTCCCTAAAACAACAAAAAGGATAACCCCTTTTCTACTGCCTTTAGGCATCTTTCCTTAAGGAAATATGGTAGTCATTATTGATCTTCACTAAAATGACATGGCCTTCGCGGGCAAGCCATCCTAAACTCATTAAAACATTATCAGGAGAACGTTCTATCCCTTTAACCAGATCAGTAAAATTTACCTCTCCGTGCTGATCCAGGTAATGCCAAATTTCACCTGCAACAATGCCAATTTCAATTATCATTCTTATCTCCTTCCTTTCTACCGGCTGGTAGGCTATAGATGTATTTTATAAACAAACACAGATAAGTCAACTACTTTATTTAATACGCTCTTTTATCCAATCAATCCGCTCGCGGGCAAACCTTGATTCCTCAGTATTATCCTGAGGAATTTTCATATACTCCCCTAAAGCAGCTTGAAAATCTTCTTTGTCCTCATATATCTTTGCGCAGCGCAAAAGAGCGCGGGTTAATAACTCCCGGTCATCTTTATAAATATCCGCTATCTTAAGGTAAACAGTAACTGCCATATCCAGCTCATTATCAGCCTCATAAACTTCAGCCAGGCTGAATTGAAGATCAGCGGAATTTTTAATATCAATCAGATCCAAAGCTCTCTTAAAAAACAGTTTTGACTGCTCATAATCAGCCAATTTATAATAACATTTGGCTATTTTTGGAAAAAGCAAAATCCCTAAATCAGGATATGCTTTAAAAAGTTGCTTATATTCTTTAAGCGCCTCCTCCACTTTTCCTTGCTGAAGATATATATCCGCTATGGCCAAAACAGGCTCAACCTTAGAGCCTCCTTTTTCCAGCTTAAGCGCAGACTTAAAATTTTCAAGCGCCTGCTCAAGCCTGTTTTCATCTTTATAAATTAAACCTAAAGCATAAAAGGCATCTCCGGCTAAGCTATTATTCGGGAAATCTTTGGCCAAAGCGCCAAAATACCTGGCCGCCATGCTTAAATCATTCAAACGGTAATAATACTTACCCAGCCACCAGGTAATCTCCGGCGTAAGTTTTGAGTCCGGGTATTTAACGCGTAAAAGTTTAAAACGCCTCAACGATTCCTTCTCCTGCCCCAATTTATAATAACAATCCGCGACTTCATATTCTGCCTTTTGTACTAATTCCAGGTCCTGCGAGTATTTCCTTGGGATATCTTTAAAAATATTGAGCGCTTCATTAATTTTATTTAAATTTACTAAACTTAACCCCAGCATAAATATTGCCTGTCCGGATAAACGGCTTTCCTTAAATTTATCTTGAAATTGGGATAAAACATTAGCACTTAATGAGTAGTCCTGTTTATCAAAATAAACCACCCCTAAAGAATAAGCAGCATCTTCCAATAACTTTGATTGAGGATACTTCTTTGCTAAAAGCTCAAAAGAGGAAATGGCGGCTTTATAGTCCGACCTCTTTAATTGGGAATTCCCCGCCTGGTATAAGGCGTAATCCGCCAGAGGAGAGCCGGGAAAATCATTTAAGATCCTGAAGTAAAATTCTTCAGCTTTCAGGTAATCAGCAGCATTCTGATAGATATCTCCGATCTGACAAAGAGCTCCGGCTTTTACAGCCGGATCAAGGCTTTTATCAACCATACCCTCAAAAACAGTTACCCCGGATTTAATATTCCCCTGTTTTATATAAGCCAGGCCTAAATTATAACGAAGCTTATCAACAAGCTCCGCTGAACCGTTTAACTGGCTTACTGTTTTGCTTATGTTAGCCAGGCCTTCTTCATATGCCTTAACTGCCTGTGCATATTCAGCTAAGCTATAAAATACGTCAGCCTTACCTATATACGCCTGAAGGCGTATCAAGGGGTCTCCGCTGATATCAATAAGCTGCTGGTAAAATTTCTTAGCCTCATAGACCCGGTTAGACTGCGACATTAATATTGCCTGCCCTAATAAAAGAATGTCCAGGCTCTTCTTATCCAGGCTGGCCTGGTTAATCCCGGAAAAAATTTCACCTGCCTCATCATATTTCTTAATCTTAAGATAGGACCAGCCCAATCCTAAATTTGCTAAAGCCCTGGCCTTTTCATCCTTGAAAACCTGCGCTGCCTTAAGATAATTCCTGGCTGCTTCTTCCAGATTATCCAGATAGTACTCAGATTCGGCCAGATAAAAATACAGGTACGGCAGGCGCAAAGAATCGTTGGCATAAAGCTTGAGCACAGATTTAATCTTGTTCTTCAGTTCAGAATACTGCTTAAGGTTATACAAACACTCCATAAGCTTAAAAGCCGCATCTTTACTTTGCGGCTCACTGGGAAAACTTTCCAACAGGCTCTTTAAACTCACCAGGGCCTGATTGTATTGGCCCATCTGCGAATACGACCACCCTAAAGAATAATATGCGGCAGGGACATAGGATGAATGCGGAAAATCATTTATTAGCTTCTGGTAAGATATGACTGCTTTATCAAAATTATCCCCTTTGAAATACAGCTCCGCTATCCAAAAATAAATCGCATCCTTGAGGTTAGCGGCTTTAGGATCAGCTAATAAGGCTTCAAGTATATTTAAAGCATCCAGATAACGCCCCTGGTGAAAATAACTTTGAGCCGTTAAAAGCCGCGCCTCGCTCTGCTTAGTAGAATCCGGGAAATCTTTTTGAAACCTCTCAAGCATGCCCAGGGCAACTTCATAAAATCCATCTTCATAGGCTTTCTTGGCCATAAAAAGCAGCTCCACCTCTTTATGGGCCTGGCTGCCGGAAACCAGGGTATTAGCTGTCTGCCCGAAAGCTTCCTGGGTAAAACAAGGAACACCTAAGAAAAAAATTAAAATCAATAAGTCGGCAATTATTATTTTCATCGATTTATTAAAGCGTCTTTAAGGAATTTAGCGGTAAATGATTTATTATTCTTCAGCAGCTCTTCAGGGCTGCAGGAAGCAACAACCTCTCCGCCTTTATCTCCGCCCTCAGGCCCAAGGTCAATAATAAAATCGGCGCATTTAATCACCTCTAAATTATGCTCTACTACAACAACAGTATTGTTGCGTTCAACTAACCTCTGCAGCACCGATATCAGCCTTGCCACATCGGCAAAATGCAGCCCGGTTGTAGGCTCATCCAGAAGATAAAGGGTTTTTCCGGTTGAGCGCTTGCATAACTCCGAAGAAAGCTTTATCCTCTGCGCCTCCCCTCCTGATAAAGTAGTGGCGCTCTGGCCTAATTGAATATAACCCAAACCCACGTCATTTAAATATTCAAGGGTATTTTCTATCCTCGGAAAATTACTAAACAGCTCCAGGGCCTCCTCAACAGTCATCTCTAAAACATCCGCGATAGATTTGCCTTTATATTTAACCTCCAGGGTTGCGTTATTAAACCTTAAACCTTTGCACAATTCACACTTCACATATACATCAGGCAAAAAGTGCATCTCAATTTTTCTGATGCCGTCTCCTCCGCAGGATTCACAACGGCCGCCTTTGACATTAAAAGAGAACCTCCCCGGTTTATAACCACGCTGGCGCGCCTCCGGGAGCTGGGAAAATAGATCTCTTATGTGGGTAAATATCCCGGTGTAAGTAGCCGGGTTAGAACGAGGGGTCCTGCCGATTGGCTGCTGGTCAACAACAATCACCTGGTCTATTTCCTGAGTTCCGCTTATGGATTTAAATGCCCCGGGTTTTACCTTAGACCTATAGATTTTCTGGGCTAAGGCCGGATAAAGTATATCCGAAATCAAAGTAGATTTCCCCGATCCTGATACGCCGGTCACGCAGATAAGCGTCCCCAATGGAAAACGCAGGTCAATATTCTTAAGATTATGTTCCGATGCTCCTTTTATTTCAATGTATTTCCTATCCCGCCAGGTGCGCCTGTTAACAGGAGGTTTGATAGAAAGCTCTTTACGGATATATTTTGCGGTTAAGGAATCTTTGCACTTTATAAGCTCATCCTTATTACCGGAAAAAATAACCTTGCCTCCATGCCTGCCTGCCCCGGGGCCCAAATCCACAATATGGTCAGCGCTTAAAATAGTAGACTGGTCATGCTCAACAACCACCAGTGTATTGCCTAAATCCCGCAAGGCCTTTAAGGTATCCAGCAGTTTTTCATTATCCCTTTGATGTAAGCCGATGCTAGGCTCATCTAAAACATATAAAACTCCCACTAGGCCGGAACCAACCTGGGTGGCTAAACGTATCCTCTGGGCCTCCCCTCCGGACAAGGTCGAGCTCTTGCGGTCTAATGTCAAGTAGTCCAGGCCTACATCAACACAGAATTTCAACTTCTGGGTTATTTCTTTTAATGCCTGATAGCTGACTAATTTATCTTTCTGCGTCAATTCCAGGGCATTGAAGAAATTTATCGCCTCCTTTATGGACATCCGGGTAATCTCCCAGATATTTTTATGGTTAATCCTGACTGACAGGCTTTCCGGCTTAAGCCTGGCACCTTTGCATACCGGGCAGGAAAGGCTGGACATAAATTTGCTAATCTCTTCTTTTAAATAATCGCTGTCAGTCTGATGAAACAACCTTTCTAAATGCGGGATGACCCCTTCAAACGGCTTATTACCAATCACCTCATCCGTGCCATAAAGGATTGCCTTCTGCGTAAGCTTTGGTAATTTTTTAAAAGGTTCATCCAAAGAAAATCCCAAGCGTTGGCTTAATTCCCGGATCAGCCAGCGGTAATAGAGGATATACCCCCTGCCTCCGCGCTTCCATGGCTCAAGAGCACCCCCATTAATGCTTTTATTCCTGTCCGGAATTATCAAATCCGGATCAAATTCAAGTTTATTGCCCAAGCCGTTACATTCAGGGCAGGCGCCATAAGGGGAATTAAAAGAAAAATTCCGCGGGTTGATCTCTGCGTAGCTTATCCCGCAATTAGCGCAGGCATACTGCTCGCTAAATACCATATCCTGAGGAATACCTGCTTTAGTAATAATAACCGAGCCCTTCCCGACTTTTAAGGCTGTCTCTATAGAATCAGTAAGCCGTTTTAGGACATCCGGCTTAATATGCAGACGGTCTACTACTACCTCTATATTGTGAAGCTTATATTTAGCCAGTTTTATCTTAGCGGGCAGCTCATAAGTTTTACCGTCTACTCTTGCCCGCACAAATCCGGATTTCTGGATCTGTAAAAAAATATCTTTATGCTCACCCTTTTTACCCCGGATTAAACCGGCAAGAACCTGTATATCGTTATTTGCCTGCAGGCTCATAATTGACTCGACTATCTCCTGCGCGCTCTGGCTCTGGATTAACTGCCCGCATTTATAGCAGTGCACTTTTCCTATTCTTGCAAACAACAGCCTCAGGTAGTCATAAATCTCTGTTTGGGTGGCAACGGTTGAGCGGGGATTTCCGCCGGCGGAACGTTGTTCAATGGCAATTGCCGGCGATAACCCGGAGATAAAATCCACATCCGGTTTCTGCAGCTGCTCCAGAAACTGCCTGGCATAGCTGGAGAGGCTTTCCACAAACCTGCGCTGGCCTTCAGCGTAAATAGTATCAAAGGCTAGGCTGGATTTTCCCGACCCGGATAAGCCGGTTACAACGATGAGTTTATTGCGCGGAAGGTCGAGATTGATATTTTTAAGATTATGCTCCCTCGCCCCGCGGATAATTATATTTTCGCTTTTCATTTTAGTGTGTTTATGATTATAGCATAAAAAGTAAGCCCCTGTAAAATTAGAAAAGATAATTCCATTATACAGGGGCTACACTTTTTAAAAGAGTCAAAAAGAATTACTTCTTTTTCTTCTTTCCGCCTCTTTTCATCTTAGCACAAGAGACATCACCTTTCTTATCCAAGAAATAAAGATAGCCTACTTTTCTTTTGATGCCGCATTTAGCTACCTTCTTGGGGTTACCTCCCTTTTTGGAGCCTCTGGCCATTTTGGCGCAAGAGACATCACCCTGTTTGTCGATATAGTAGAGATAACCTTTTTCCCTCTTTACTCCTACTTTCATTACTTTATCTGCCATTTTCTGATTCACCCCCTCTCTTTATGTTAACTATGTTCCAATCTTTACCGGCTGTAAAATTTGTTTTAAAGTCGCGATTGCCGATAATACCGCTAAAAAAGAAGTCTTGGGATTCTGCGGGTGCAGTATGTTCTCGGTACGCGTAAAGATCTTAGCTGCTTTGGATTCAATCTCTATTTCGTGGATATTTTTATTAACCGAAGGGCTTGCGATTATGCGCACTTGGGTTTTGCGTATGCCTATGCCGGCTAGACCCAAGACTGCCGCGACATTAATATTCTGCGGGAAATATTTAACAGCTTCAGCCGCGCTGCCATTAAATAAAAGTTTATCCTTTTTTAACCCTGTCAGATTAAAATGCTTTGCCACATATTCTACGCCGCTGAATGCCTTAGGGTTTTTACGGGTAGTTAAAGTTACTTTCTTTATCCCGGCGATATTAGCCGCTTTTAAGGCATCTACCCCCGATATAGCTCCGCTGGGAAAATAAACCATTGCCTTATTCTTTTTGGATAGAATATATAATTCATCCAGATGTCCGACCATCCCTCCCACGCTCATTACCATAACTTTACATCCTCCGGATAATGATTGTGAAGCTATTTCCCAGGATGCCCTGGCAGAAGAGGCCTCAATTACCAATTCTGAACGCTTGATTAAATCTTTCAAGCTGCTTACGCATAATCTATTGCTCCGGGTTAACTTCTGAGAAAGCCCCCGGGCCTTCTCAGTTTTTATATCATAAAGCGCAACCAGGCAGGCGTCCTCGGCCAAACCATCCGTTATCTCCTTTGCCAGGGAACTTCCAATGGCCCCGCAGCCGACAATACCGATTTTAAGCCTTGCTTGTTTTCTCATTTTTATGCGCAACCGATAACTGTATTATCAATCAACCTGGTCTTTCCGATCTTAACCGCTAAAGCAATCAAACATCCCGGCTCCACCTTTTTAATTTCCTTAAGCTTCCCCGGGTCAACTATCGCGATATAATCTATCCTTGCCTGTTTATTCTTTTTAATAAGCTGCCTCATCCTGCTGATAATCCTGGCGGAATCGCGCTGCCCATTGCTGATTAAAAACTCCGCAAGCTGCAAGGCCTTAAATAAAACTACCGCCCCAGCCCTCTCTTTTTTACTTAAGTAGGCGTTACGCGAACTTAAGGCTAAACCATCCTTATAACGCTCAGTAGGCAATACCTTAACTTTAACCGGGAAATTTAAATCCTTAACCATCCTGGAAATAATAATCGCCTGCTGGGCATCTTTCTGCCCCAGGTAAAGAATATCCGGATGAACAATGTTAAGCAGTTTGACCACAACAGTCGCTACCCCGCGGAAATGCCCAGGACGGCTTGCGCCGCAAAGCAGGTCGCTTAAATTTTCCACGTTAATAAAAGTAGAGTAACCTTCCGGATACATATCTTCTGTGTCCGGAAGAAATACAAAATCCACCCCCAGCTTACGACAGGCAGCAATATCGCCTTTAAAGGAACGCGGATATTTTTTAAAGTCCTCACCCTTGCCGAATTGAGCAGGGTTAACAAAGATACTTACTATTACTATATCATTTTCCTTACGCGCCTTGCTAATCAGGCTAAAATGCCCGGCGTGTAATGCGCCCATTGTAGGTACAAAACCTATGCGCATCTTAAGCCTTTTAATCCTTGCAGTTAAAGCGCTTAATTTCTTAAGGTCGGGTACAAATCTCATAAAACCTCCATCAATGGCTTAATTACAAAATCCCGGCAAAACATTCTTGGATGAGGGATAATCAGTTTTTTACTCCGTATAAATTTATCCGCGTAAAGCAAGATATCCAGATCAATAATCCTGGGACCGAAACGCACTGTCTTCTTCCTGCCCATCTGCTTTTCAATATCTTTTAATTGCTTAAGCAGAAACAAGGCCGGTAGCTTTGTTTCTATTTTTAATACCGCATTCAAGAACTCAGGCTGGCCTGCCGGCCCTCCAACAGCGGAGCTTTTTATAATTTTGGATTTCTTAAGTACCTGGGTATCCTTTAATCCGGTTACCTTCTGAATCGCTAAGTTTATATTCTCTTTACGCTTACCCAGGTTTGAGCCTATACCAAGATAACAAACCGCCATTAAGATATGCTCTTTAACCGCGCCAAGGCTTCTTTAATCCTCTCCTTGGGGACAGTTAAGGCCATACGGATATAACCTTCTCCGTATTTACCAAAACCCACTCCAGGAGTAGCCACAATATTAGCTTCTTTCAACAGCTTTGCGGCGAAACCTATAGAATCGGTTTTAGCGGGAATTTTGATCCAGACATAAAATGTAGCTTTTGGTTTTATTGCCTTCCAGCCCATGGCATTAAGCCCATCAACCAGCAGATCGCGCCTTTCCTGATATATCTCACACATGGATTTTATAAAATCCTGCGGCCCCTGAATAGCAGCGACACCTGCCAATTGGATCGCGGAAAATATCCCGGAATCAACATTGGATTTTACCTTAGCCAAAGCAGAAACCAATTCTTTGTTTCCGCATGCCCAGCCGACGCGCCAGCCGGTCATATTATAAGTCTTTGACAGAGAATGAAACTCAATGACTATCTCTTTTGCCCCGGGAAACTCTAAGAGGCTGCGGGCTTTATAACCATCATAAGCCATTTCAGAGTAAGCTAAGTCTGAAATAATTATAATATTATTCTTCGCGGCAAATTCAATAAGCTGACGGTAAAAATCATCGCTGGCACAGGCATTCGTCGGATTATTAGGGTAATTCACAAAAATCATCTTTGCTTTTTTACGAGCCAATAGAGGAATTCTCTTTAAGTCAGGAAGGAAATTGTTTTGTTCCAATAAGGGCATGATATACGGCCTGCCTCCTGCCAGTATCGTACCTCCTTTATACGGAGGGTAACACGGATCAGGTACTAAAGAGATATCCCCGGGGTTAAGAAAGGCAAGGGGGAAATGCGCAATTCCTTCTTTTGATCCGATAAGCGGGAGTATTTCCGAATCCGGGTCAAGGTCAACATTGAACCTGCGTTTATACCAGCCTCCAATCGCCTGGCGCAAAACAGGCATCCCCTGATCCAGGGCATAACGATGATTAGCCGGATCCTGGCTTGCCTTATACAATGCCTCAATAATAAATTTTGGAGTAGGTTGGTCCGGATCGCCTATTCCCAGATCTATAATATCTCTTCCTTCCTTACGCGCCTGGCGTTTGGCTTTATCAATCTCAAGGAATAAATATGGCGGTAATAACTGAACTTTCTTTGACAGTTTAAACATGCTTACCCTTTCAAGACATCCTGCATAGAATAAAGCCCGGCTGGCTTTTGAAAAACCCACTTCGCCGCTTTCAGGGCGCCTACAACAAACAAATCGCGCGAATGCGCCTGATGCTTAATTTCAATACGTTCGGAATTTCCACAGAAAACCACAGTATGGTCTCCAAAAATATCACCCAGGCGTATAGAATGCGTCGGGATATTCTTTTTAGTAATCTGCGTAATAACTTCAGCCATTTTCTTGGCTGTCCCGCTGGGGGCGTCTTTCTTGGCTTTATGATGCGCCTCTATAATCTCAACACTATAATCGGGACCAAGTTTATTAGCTATCTCAGGAAGAATAGAAAACAGGACATTCACTCCAACGGACATATTCGGGGTAAAGACAACCGGGACTATCCTGGAGATCTCTTCTACTTTATTCTTCTGCGTATCAGTTAAACCCGTAGTTCCTAATACAAGCGCTTTTTTGTATTTAGCCACATAATCCAGATGCTCGTCAGCTGCCTCAGGTAAAGTAAAATCCACCAGCACGTCAACCAGGAATAAACCGTCTAAGTTAGATGAAACCCTTAACTTCCCCAGCTCCCTGCCGATTAAAGGTGTTCCTTTTTTCTCCAGCGCTAAAGCAACTTCAAAATCTTTATCAAAAGCGGCAAGCTCAAAAATCCGCCTGCCCATTTTACCGCAGGCACCGGTAATTCCCAATTTTATCATTCCGACTCCTTTACTTAAGCAATCCGTAATCCTTGAGTGCTTTCTTAAGCTTAGCTAAATTATCCGCCGACATCTCGCACATCGGAAGCCGCAGGCCCGCATCGCAGATACCCAATAAACCCATCGCGGTCTTAACCGGAATAGGATTAGTCTCCATAAAACAGGCCTTAATTAACGGTAATAGCTTATAATGCAGGCTTTGAGCTTTTTTAATATTACCTTTCTCAAACGCGCTGACTAAATCCGCTACATCACGCGGCACGATATTAGCGACTACGGAAATAATCCCAATACTCCCGATGCTTAAAACAGGTAACGTGAGAGAATCATCTCCGGAAATAAGCTGGAAGGTCGGCGGGCAAAGCGCCTTAATACGCGACATCTGATCCAGGCTGCCGGATGCCTCTTTTACCGCCACAATATTTTTACAATCCCTGGCTAAATTGGCAATAGTTTCAGGCTCAATATTTACACCGGTGCGGCCGGCGATATTATAAAGAATAATAGGAATCTTCACTGACTGAGCAATAGCTTTAAAGTGCCTGTATAAACCTGCCTGAGTCGGACGGTTATAATACGGCGAAACCTGTAAAGAGGCATCCGCTCCGGCGCTAGCTGCCTGTTTAGTAAGCATTATCGCCTCTTCAGTAGAATTTGACCCTGTTCCGGCAATTACCGGAACCCTTTTATTAACCTGATCAATAGTAACCTCAATCACCTTCTCGTGTTCATCAAAAGTGAGAGTCGCTGATTCACCGGTTGTCCCGCAGGGCACAATACCGCTGGAGCCGTTTTTAATCTGAAATTCAATCAACTCCCTTAATTTCTTTTCATCAACCTTGCCGTTACGAAAAGGCGTGACTATGGCTACAATTGAGCCCTTAAACATAGTATTCTCCTTTGTAGGCTATTCTTGCACTGCCCTCTAACCAGACATCCTTAAAATTATCCCTATCTTTATTAAAATGTATTTTTAAAACCTCTCTACTTTGAGTCTTAACCCTGACCAGGCCTTTTAAATTATTTTTTAAAGCAAAAATCAGTGCCGAGGCCGTACTTCCTGTTCCGCAAGCCAGAGTTTCACCTTCAACTCCTCTTTCATAAGTACGCACCCGGATAAGATTACCCTCTTGCACTTCAACAAAATTTACATTTGTCCCGGCAGGAGCAAATTTAATGTGATACCTTATCAGCCGGCCAATGCTATCAACATCCATCTTCTCCAGGCCGTTTACAAAAACTACAACATGAGGCACTCCGGTGTTGATAAAATTAACTTTAATCGGGAGGCCGTTAACCTTTAAA
>Ga0172371_10005285_pt1 | contig 19191 bp, 13 predicted proteins | sample Lak12m_FD_114543 | JGI IMG/M metagenome (GOLD analysis project Ga0172371, IMG submission 114543) | Freshwater microbial communities from Kabuno Bay, South-Kivu, Congo - kab_022012_12m | ecosystem: Environmental > Aquatic > Freshwater > Lake | place: Democratic Republic of the Congo: South-Kivu...
ACAAGTAGGCCAAGGTTCTCTTAAGAGGTGGATTCGGCCACGCATGATTTTTTATACGTGTCCAAACTTGCTTCTTAGGGTATATTTTTTAATTTACAAAAATATGTTGGATGCTATTTCGGTCTCCCTCGATTTCGAAGGGAGAAAATTCACTTTGGAAACCGGAGCTTTGGCAAAACAATCTCACGGTTCCGTTGTCGCTTCTTTGGGGGATACTTGCGTGTTTTCAAGCGCCACAATGGGGGATGTACGCCAAGGAACCGATTTTTTCCCGTTAATGGTAGACTATGAAGAGAAGTTTTATGCCAGCGGCAAAATCAGCGGTAGCAGGTTTATAAAAAGAGAAGGAAGGCCGTCTGATAATGCTATTTTAACATCGAGATTGATAGATAGGCCGCTACGACCCCTTTTCCCGAAGATGATGAGGAACGATGTACAGGTTATATGTACGGTTTTTTCAGCGGATATGGAAGTTGATCCGGGTACAACCGCAATCACGGCCGCTTCAACGGCATTGATGCTTTCGGGAATGCCTTTCCAAGGACCTGTTGCAGGCGTAAGGATCGGTTTGATAGATGGTAAATTGATCGTAAACCCAACTTACAAACAGGAAGAAGAAGGTGGGTTGAATCTTGTTGTAGCCGGAACAATCGATGCTATAACGATGGTTGAAGCTGGCGCAAAAGAGGTTTCTGAAGATGTTATGCTTGAAGCTCTCGATTTGGCTCATAAACATATTAAGAAACTTTGCGAGCTACAATTGGAGTTGGTAAAAAAAGTAAACGTAAAAAAACGAGAACATTACGAACAACCTTCAAATGAGGAGGCGGTAAAGGCGATTGCCGATACGATAACCGATGCGGATTTGGATTCGATAAAAGGCGTCACAAAAAGCGAAGTTAAGGAGAAAATTCATGTTTTGGAGGCTAAGCTTCTTGAAAAATATGCAAAACAAATCGAAGAAGAGGTGTTTAGCGAGAAAGATCTTATGGAAGCCCTAGATAATGTTTTCAAAAAGAGAATGAGAAAAAATATTCTTGAAAAAGGAATCAGATTGGACGGTAGAAAAGACAACGAAATCCGGCCGATAAAATGTGCTGTCGGATTATTACCCAGAACTCATGGGTCAGCCTTATTCCAAAGAGGAGAAACTCAAGCTTTGACGATAACTACGCTCGGCGCTCCAGGGGCAGCTCAAATAATAGACACGATGGATTCCGATGAAACAAAGAGATATATGCATCATTACAATTTCCCTCCTTATTCCACCGGCGAAGCACGACCTTTGCGAAGCGCTTCCAGAAGAGAAATCGGACATGGTCATTTAGCTGAAAGGGCACTTGAGCCGATGATCCCGGATAAAAACAATTTCGCTTACACCCTTCGCGTCGTTTCTGAAATTTTGTCATGTAACGGATCCAGTTCAATGGCTTCCGTCTGCGGATCAACATTGAGCTTGATGGATGCCGGAGTACCAATTAAGTCGCCGGTTGCCGGTATTGCGATGGGATTGGTCACGGAAAATGTCGATGGCATTTTGGTAAAAGGTGGAAAATATGTGATTTTGACGGATATACAAGGCATGGAAGATTTTGCCGGCGATATGGATTTCAAGGTCACGGGAACCGATAACGGCATAACCGCCTTGCAAATGGATATTAAGGTTAAAGGATTGACTGTCGAAATAATGAAAGAGGCTCTAGCCAAGGCTAAAGTCGGAAGGTCTGAAATTATGTCGAAGATGCTTTCCGCACTCCCCTCTCCAAGAAAGAATATGTCACCTTACGCACCTTTGATCACCAGCATCAGAATAAACCCTGAGAAAATACGTGAAGTTATCGGTAAAGGTGGCGAAACAATTCAAAAAATCACTGCCGAATGCGGTGTCGAAATAGATATCGAAGATGACGGATTGGTAATGGTGACCGCTCCGAATCAAACAAGTGGAGACAAGGCTATGAATTGGATAAAAAGCATCGTTATGGACCCGGAAGTCGGAACCGTTTATGACGGTAAGGTTGTGAAAATCATGGAGTTCGGTGCTTTTGTAGAGTTCACTCCCGGGAAACAAGGACTTGTCCATATTTCGAAACTTGATAAAAAAAGGGTTAATAAAGTTGAAGATGTCGTAAAAGTCGGTGATGTCATCAAGGTCAAATTGATGGAGATTGACAGAGAGGGAAGATACAATTTATCGAAAAAGGACGTATAAGTGGTTGCGCTTATCGACTTTGCGGGGCGACTGGTTTGCTGTTAGAGTGGTCCCGCTTTAACTCTTGAACTATGTCTCTTCTTTCGGAAGTTCTGAAGTGCGAAGTTGTGCCGGCTATGGGTTGTACGGAACCTATTTCGGTTGCGCTAGCGGCCGCTTATGCGAGTCGAGCTGTTGGCGGGAAGGTTTGGCGCGTTGTCGCGGAATTGGATCTGGGAACTTTTAAAAACGGCATGAATGTTTGTATACCGGGAACAAACGGAGCTATCGGCATACCGATAGCAATGGCGTTAGGCGCGATTTGCGGGGATCCGAAAAACGGGCTAAGTATTTTGCAAAATATAAGCCCAAAAGATTTAAAAGAAGCGAATAAACTTATATCTAATCATGAAATTTCGGTTAAACCGAATTTTTCAAAAGAGTATCTTTATATAAAAGTAAAAGTTAAAACTGATAAAGGTGAAGGTATAGCCAAGGTCGTCAGAGGACATACTAATCTTGTAGAACTCACCAAGAATGGCGTGAAAATCAAAAAGAATGAGCTGAAAAACGGCGTGAAGCTTGATGATTACAGGAAGATTTTGAGAAAAACAACAATTAAAGAATTGGTTTCGATCGCCGAAAACGCCAATCCGAAAGAGCTAAAGTATATCAAGGAAGGCATAGAAATGAATCTGCGAGCCTCCGAAGAAGGCATGAAATATAACGGGTTTGCCAACCAGGTTTCCAAAATGGTTAAGTCCGGCGTTTTGAATGATGACTTTTTTTCAAAAGTTAAAATTACCGTTTCGGCCGCATCGGATGGCCGTATGGCTGGCATGAGTTTGCCTGTCATGAGCAGTGGCGGATCGGGGAATCAAGGTGTTGTTGCTATACTTGTCCCTTATTTATTTGGCAAACAATATCATATCGACGAAAATAAAATTCTTAAAAGCATCGCTCTTTCTCATCTGTTAAATGCTTATGTTAAAGCTTTTGCAGGGGAACTTTCGCCGATATGCCAATGCGCAATAGCAGCTGGAGTCGGAGCATCTGCAGGATGCGTCTATCAGCGCAAAAACGATATAAAACTTATAGGTTACGCGATAAACAATGTCGCAAATGATTTGGGAGGAATGTTTTGTAATGGTGCTAATTTGGGCTGTGCGATCAAAGTTGCAAGTTCTGCTGAAGCGGCGATTATGTCTGCCATGGTTGCTTTAAACGGATTTTGCATATCCGAGTCAAATGGCATTATCGGCAAATCTCCTGAGGAAACTTTGCAAAATTTAGCTAAAATAACATGTGAAGGAATGGGACAAGCGAACGAGGTTATTTTGGGAATTATGAAGAGCCAAAAAGATTTATAAAAAAATGAGGGTCTTTTCGACCCCCATTTTTGACTAGATTAATAAAATTATTTGTTCAAAATCTCCATGTCGTACATCAAGTACGTAATTTGATCCATAAGTCTGCCGTAATAATCATTACCGTATGCATCTTGAGCTATCGAGTACCCAAATACATATTCGCTGTTTTCACCCGCATATGTCGGCCTTGGACCATCTGAAGCGTCCAAAGAAGCCCATTGGTTTTTCTCGTGTATGCTGATATTGAAAAGAGAATAAAATTCTCCGTTTTCTTCAAATCCGAAGTCTACGGAATTTGACGTGCCAAGATCTCCCCAATCCAAGACGCGTTCTTGCGTTTCAAATCCCTCCCAGTCATACGATAACGGCAACGAAAAACCGTATTTGTCATTAGTGTAAAGCAAATCGGTCGTTTCTATCGTCGAAGTCGGCTCTGTCGGTATATCCAATGCCGCCTCTTCCGCCTGTGTTTGCAGGTAATAAACCCCTCCCGCCACTATCACAGAGCTCACTAATAAGCCTGCAATCAGAACTTTCGTGTTGTTTTGTCTTTCCATGGTTTGTGAATTGTTAATTAATAAAAAGACACCTGTATAATGCGCAGAATTATATTTATTACATTTTTATATTGAAAAATCTTTGCGTTTCAGATAAATTCTATCCGCATCTTTTACAACAAGCAGGTATCGTATAGTGGCTATTATGCGATCCCGCAAAGCGGGGTCGAGAGAGGGGTTTCTCAAGATCATGAGTAATTTTACGGTTTACATATTGAAAAGTCTTAAAAACGGCAAGAGATATATCGGCCACACATACGATATCGAAAAAAGAGTAGAACAACATAATTCCGGCATAAGCAAATCAACAAGAGCTTCGAGACCATGGAAATTGCTTTATACTGAATCTGGCTTCAAAACAAGAGGTGAAGCTATCAAACGAGAGTTGGAAATCAAGCGTTTCAAAGGTGGCATCAAGTTAAAGTATCTTTTACAACAAGCAGGTATCGTATAGTGGCTATTATGCGACCTTGCCAAGGTCGAGAGAGGGGTTCAATTCCCCTTACCTGCTCCAGGAGATTGACAATGACGTGTTTTTGATGTACAGTTCGGAGCCTTACTCAAGCTGTAAAAGTTGAAGGATGCAAGAAATAAACCTATGACTCAATTATTATTACTCGGCACGAATCACTTTGATGGAAATGGAGGAAGTAAAATACAATCTTCCTTACGTAGTTTTGCTCCAAGCCATATTCTTGCTGAAGGCAGTAGAGAAAGTCATGAAGTAAATTTAGCAGCAAAAAAGGTTGCACTCGAAGTACTTGCTCAACTTTCAGCTTCAGATGATTTGCGAGATTTAATTCTTTTTGAAAGAGATGGACAATTGAGAGATATTACGGCTGTAAATGGATACAAATCTGAAACTCCAGCAGTAGAAGTTGATTTTTTTAGAGATGAACCAGTGCAAAATATACATGCTGTTTCTGCACATGCCAGATTAGCAATTCAACACGTTATCCAGCAGGTAGGAAGATTAAATCGTCACGCCAGAAAACAATTAATAAAAGATCAAATCGCCAAAATATCTGCCAATCTTGCAGAAGCAAAGAAGGCGTGGTTAAGATATGGCAATCAACCAACAGAACCTAGTTTTGCGAATACAGTACGACAAGGGAATACAGCTCTAATTGACCAACGCGATCGAACAATGTGGGCAGTTTTGGAAACATTAGCTGGAAGACTTCCAAATGATTCCAAAATTGCAACCGTAACTGGTGCGGCACATATCGTAAGAACAAATCGCGGAGTAAGTTTATTAGATATGGCCGAAGCTTCAGGCAGATTCGAGATAACAAGAGAAATGCTTTGGGCTAGATAAACTAATCTATACCGTGTGCGCAATCTCTTTCACCGTACCATTTAAGTACTACAACTCATAAATAGGCTGGTGCGCACTTCGGTTATGATGGTGCTCCAGGGGATAATCTCACGAATCTGCTGGCTTGAGGAAGCCGTTTTTGGCAATCGGCAATCTGTTTGACATGGCTCGTCTATTCTGTTTAAATGCTGTTCTTTTATATGAAATCATTTGGATCAAATATTACACAAGTTTGAACGAGAGACTCCCTACAATAATTTTTGCCATTTTTTCGAAGCTGATCAGTTCCCTTATGAAAAACTTGGCGGGAATTGCTTTTATCGTGCAAGAAAATTAGCTGAAGTCCTTAGAGTCGCTGGATATAAGGTTAAGTTTATACTTACTGAAGACCAGATGCATATAGGGCTCATTGTTACCAAAAATAGGCAAACTTTTTATATTGACTCTTCTTTAATGCAATTGGAGCCTGCTAATATTAATACAGTCTTGAGAGAAGACGATATTTCTATTATGGAAGCTCTTCCTGTTATAAACGGTTCACCTTCTCAAATATGTATCGGTCACATAAGCAATGGCCGATTTAGCGTGCAGAAATCTATCCCAAATGGAAGAGAGGGCGAATATGTTCTTGCCACAAATGCAAACGGGGAAGTTTTGTACGTTTATGATATTAGAGATGCCTCTTCGAGGTTCCCTGATAATATTGCAAAACAAGTTCAGGGCGCTGTTGGGTTAACCGAGTTAACGTTGAGACTTGTTCAAAGTAGAGGTAATGAATTAAGAATCAATAGAAATGTCTCATCGGGAGTTTTCCAACTTGTAAAAATAGGCGGCTCAAAAGGATCTATAAGAAGAACTCTACAACCTATTGAAGTCCCTATTGTAATGCAGAGTTTAAGCGAACGTCTCGGTCTAGAAATTGATGACCTGATTGGATATTTCCACAGAGCCATTGTTATGGCGAGAAGATAAACTATCATGAGTTCCACCCGTCAATCGGGCTTTTATTCTAAATCATTTATAAAATCGCGCACTGCGCGTTCATATTCCGTACCGTTTATAACAAGGTCACCCAATTGATCGAATTCCATATCGGTGTTGTAAGGAAACCACCCGTAAGGCCCTATAAATCCGGCTCCGTTATTATAAGCATCCCACAACATATCTGAAGCCATGTCGTAATTGTTAAAATCGGATGGAGCTAAGCACATTGCGCCCCAACCTACCCCATTATGCATTTCATAAGCTTCTTTCAGATTATCTTTATTAAACCAATCTCCATACATATAAATACTTAACCCCATCGTTCCGTCGTCAACTTCTGCGGCTTCCCATGTATTACCTGTGATTTGCCTACCTTCCGCCCAGTCGGGCAATACTTGTTGCGTATAAATTAAATCTGTTGGAATTCCTGCAGAATGCACCCAATCAACTTCTTGCTGAACATATTTGTCTACAATCTCTTGTCTAAATTTAATCCATTCTTTCCATAAAGTATCTCCTTCTACCCTAGGTGGCTCTATCCCGTATTCTTTTCTGAAAGCTTCAACTATTGCAGGTTCATACCCTGTCCATCCATGGGCTTCATCCGGGAAAGCAAAACCAACTTCTCCCGAGACGGAAACTCCTCCAAAAAGATCAGGATGTTCTTGCCTAAAACCTTCTATTAAAGCAGCTAATTGTTTTATGTTTTTTTCTCGATAATATCCAACCTCTCCTTCATTATCTAATGTTAGATTAGTTAAGCCATCGACTCCATCACTATATGGTTTAACCGGATTATTATCAGCGTACCACATCATGTTTTGCGAGTCTGAAATAAGCATTTCGGTTAAAGAGCCACTCGTAGGTGGATATTTAACAGCACCTCCTCCTGCTTGGATATAAAAAGCTACTGGGACACCTGTATCGATTGATAGTTCTGTTAACTTGTTAAATCTTTCAGGATTAAAATCATAATCCTTGTCGGCTCCATAAGCATCCTCCTCCATAATCCTTAAAACATCTCCGAATCCTACATTGACACTTTCACTTCCGTTACCAAATGTACCCTGAAAAGCTTCCATCTGTGCTAAATTTTCCTCAGGCGTGCGATCAACTGCGTGCTCAAAAACCGGAAATATTTTCAAGGTATCTACTCTATCCGGTGCGCATCCGTTTAATAAAGATCCGCATAAAGATGCTACTGCCGGAATCATAATTAACCGTGCAGTGCGTAATGTCTTTTCGTTCCCTTCCTTCATGCAAGTGAAGATTTATAACCAATATTATATTTTCCTATATATTACGCGATTTGTCAATGCGCACCCCTTGTAGCGATCACCGTTTTACAGCTTATCTATAAGTTTCTTTTCTTCTTTTCGGCCCAGTGAAGATTTTCTGTAGAAAATATATCCTCCGGCAACGATCAGTAGAACTGAAACTATTATGATCGGTAATTTCGAGCTATCTGTTTCTTCGGGGCGGATGTTGTCATTTGCCAATGTTGCTCCTGCCACCGTGAAATTAACCATCATTACCTCACCTTGTACGCCTGTCACAGGGTCTACCGGATAGAAATAAACCGTATGGTCGCCTTCTTCAAGATCGGTCGGCGCTTCGACGGTAAACTCTCCGGTCATCGAGTCGGACATAAGTACTGATGTGAAGACAAAGCTCTTCCATGTACCGAATATTATCGTCCCCGGCTTTGCCGTGGCTGTAAATTTCGGCTTAGATGTCGTCGATTTCATGTTTGAACTAAATGCAGTTCCGTTGAATTTGGATGCAATAATCGAGCCAACGTCGATTGTATTGTCGACCTCTATCTCCTTCAATGGAGATATGTCTTTCACTTTATCGTTTCTATCTGTTGCGACTACGAAAATCTTATATTCCCCATTTGCAATTTCCGATTCCGGATAAACCGCAAACACACCATTCCCATCCGTCTTGCCTTCTAGTACTAGGACCGGCTGATTATTCAAATCCAACACCGTAATCAAAACGTTCGAGTTCTTTTCCGATGTACCCATGAATACCGTCTTAATCGATTTCACCTTTTTGCTCGATCCGAAATTCGAGAATGTCGTAGACAAACTTCCGACTTGGCTGACCGCGTTCGGGTTTGTGTTGTATTTGATTTCGTCACCATCTGTCAGTCCATCGCCGTCCGTATCGCTCGCGTATGGATCCGTGTCGTTCATTTCTTCGATATAATCGCTCACGCCGTCCGAATCACTATCCGTATATGCACCATATACAGTAGCATCTATCTCTTTTTTATTTGCATCAAATTCAACAGGCGACGTACCTGTGAATATCTCTTTTACATCGCTGATCGAATCGCCATCGCTATCCCATGATGTCGGATCCGTACCAACTCCATAAATCTCTGTCATATCCGACAAACCATCTCCGTCCGAATCCATATTTGTCGGGTTTGATCCATATTGATATTCTTCAAGGTCTGTAAGTCCGTCTCTGTCTGTATCAGCTTCCCCGTTGAAATCTTTGTCGCCAAAGTATGCTTCTTCCCATGCGTCAGAGATATTGTCTTGATCTTGGTCCGCAGATAAATTCTCGAACACTTTCTCAACATCGATTCCAAGTTTTGCTTCTTTGATTACATTATTAATGTCGTTTGTTTTAATGACTTCGGAAAATGTTGGTTTTGCTTTTACATTCTCCTTGTCGATTGTGATTTCCAGAATCTTGCTCTCGTTATCTTCCGTGTATATGATTATTTGATTGCCGTCTTCTGAAATTTGTTCCGTTACGACGTTCTGTTGCGGAGTTGCGATAACCGGTTTTACATATCCCTCCGTAACATCTTCTGTTCCTTCTTCTGTCTCTTCAGTATCTTCTGCTTCTTCTGTATCTTCCTCGCTTCCTTCTTCTGTATCTTCAGTTTCTTCAACTTCTTCAGCTTCTTCTTCAGCTGTTTCTTCCGTAGGTTCTTCGATCTCCTCATCATAATTCTCTTCCACTGCTTCCTCTTCCCCCGCCAAAACATCTTCGCCAAGGTCTTCTTCTGTGTCTTCTGTATCTTCCACCGTATCATTGTTGTTGTTATTTCCACCACCTCCGCCGCCTCCATATACTATCGGATCTCCGCCTTGTATTGTTGCGGTTGCCGTCGGTGACGGATTTGTTGCATCGTCTACCAATTTAATTACATATGTGTTTGATACTCCGTTTATTACACTTACCGAGATCGTCGCGTTACCCAAATTACCGACGTTTGTCCCCGTATCTACGTTGTTTACATATATCGACGTACCAGCCTCACCTGTAACGGTTATTGATGCTGTCGTCCCCGATACGTTTGATGCATATGAAAGTGTCGGTGCGCTCGGTGCCGATGTATCAAGTGTTATCGTATATACACCTGTGCCTGAACGATTATTGCTGTAATCAACAGAACAAAGATTGAATATGTTTGCACCTTCGGCCAATGTTACCGGGTAACTCCATATCGTACCGGCTTCTACTGCTATCCATCCGCTTCCGTCTCTTTCTACGCTCGAATATGCCTCCTTCGTACCTGTGAATGTATAGGCGGCTGTGTTTGTTGAATGGCCTGTAGTGCTTGTGACGACTAGATCCGTCGGAGAGGTTGAATCTTCAGTTATGTTCACATCAACCGGACCTGATGTATTGTTCGTTACGGTATTTTTAGTAGAGAAGTACGCAGAAGTATAACCTACCCCCACGGTCCCTAAATTAGCGTGGATAGACCAATTGCCAGCCCCATCCGCTGTTGTAGTTTGGAAATTAGTACCTGCGACTAAATCCACAATACAACCGTTGCAGGTTGTACCATATGCATATGAAGTGTCCGCATATGTAACTGTCGGCTTGTTTATGCCCTCATTTGCCCCCAATGCGAAGCTTATTGTCGTATATTCACCTACTGCAGGTGGCAAAAACATATTACGACGTATTGAAATATACTTACTTGTTCCGCTTGAAAGATTTATACCTTTCTTTGTAGCTGACATTGAAATTATGTTGCCGGTATTTGCATTTGAACCACCTATTTTAGCTCCTGTTATATTACCTACCTCTATACCGTTATTTATATTCGGAACTTTTGTAACACCGTCAATTGCCAAGCCGATGTAATTGTTCCTTATCTCGGTACCACTACCGCCAAATAAAACAACACCGTTGCTATTTCCACCTATGAAATTCCTACCGATATCCGACCCGATTTTCAAACCTCCCGAATGATCGTCTATACCTTCGGCCCCATTACCGACAACCAAAATCCCATCCGCCCCAAGTCCTATGTAATTGCCATAAATTCTCGTGTTATTACAATTGTCACTTGTTTCTATACCATCACCCACGTTACCGGAAATTATATTCTTACCTGTCCCATTAGTATTCCCTATATCTATGTTTTGGACATTGTTGATACTGATACCGACTCCGCCATTGGCGACCGCACCTGTACCCGCCTTATTTGTCCCTATGAAAGAACCGTAAATATTAATATCCGCGGTACTTCCCGGATCTATGCTGATACCATGTATATTATTACCGGATATAATATTGTAGATCGTAGTTGTCATCCCATTGCCGAGAGTTAAAGCACCTGCCGCATTACTACCGGCAATTTTTATACCATTTTGCCCATTTGGGACACCGGCATCTCCATTCTTATTTGTACCTATATAGTTGCCAGCTATAACAACGGAGTCTGCCGCATCCATATTGGAAATTATCAATCCTTGCACGCCATTACCTGATATTACATTGAAGCCATTTGTTAAATTCCCGGCCCCGACCTGAGCTGACGAACCAACTATGGAAACACCATGAGAGGTGTTGGCTATCGATCCAGTACCTGCCAAATTAAGCCCAACCATTGAGGAGTATAAATATATCGTTCCGTTAATATCCAAGCCGACACCGTTATTGCCTGAGACAAGATTTGTCGGCGACGTAGCGTTCGCATTACCGATCGTTACATGAATTGCCGTGTTTTGTGTTCTTACACCGCAAGTGTTGTTTGGTACTGCGGCAGTCCCTGTTGCGTTTGTACCTATATAATTGCCGTTTATTTTTACACTAGCACTTGTTGCGTTTATTTGAACACCACAAGATCCATTACCTGAAATCACATTGTAACTTGTCGGAGTTGGGCTGTCTTCGCCGATAACTATGTTGGCAATCGCTCCAGCTGTCGCATTAATACCATTATTTGTATTTGCAATAGCCGCAGTGCCTGCGGCGTTTAATCCTATATAGTTGCCTTGTATTTTCCAACCTGAAACACCGCTGGCAAAAGCTATACCATTAGTTGTATTACCCGATATCACATTCCTATGATCACTTGTTGGGCCTCCTATAATACATATCCCGCCGTTACAAACATCTCTTATGTCGATACCTCCGGCTCCGTTAGCCAATGCAGCCTGACCGTCCGCTCTTGTACCTATGTAATTGTTTTCGATTTTAAATCCACCCGTATATGTTGCCGTAAGATATATACCTTGTTGAACCGCACCGGAAATAATATTTCTAAGATCGGATGATGGACCTCCTATTGTAATCAAGCCATTCATCGTTCTGTCATCGCGATCGCAGATGCCAACGAACGGATTCAAATCTGCCGTACCATTCGCCCCGACACCTATTCTATTACCTACTATATTAACGGTACCTATATTAACTCCGAACAGTTGGATCCCGCATCCTCCGCCTGAAGTAATAATATTGTCCTTAATTATTGCGCCTGTCGCATTATCTTGAACCAAAATACCCGTGTAAGTTGTATCAACTGTGACTCCGTCGGATTGAACGTTAATGTAATTATTACGAACGGTGATATTTGTACCAAAAATTTGCAAGGCATTACCGGCATTACTACCATGATCTATAATAATATTTCTATCCGAGACATCTGCACCGCCAAACGTATTATTGGTACCATACAGATAAGTCGCCGCTTTTCCGTTACCCGGGTACATAGTAAATCCTCTAATAGTTACACCAGATGACTCAGCTGAAGTCGATAACCCTTTCGTCAAAATAATACCTACCGAATTCGCATCAACATCGACCGGATTTGTAATCGTGTATTGAGCTCCTTGCGTGATCGTTCCGGCTCCTGTTGTAAATACAATCGAATCGCTGTCAGGATTTGCGTTCGCCGCATTTATCGCCTCTTTAAGCGAACAATGTACACCGTCGCAAGTGCCATCACTGTTGTCATCCAAGCTGTTAACTGTAAAAGTTGCCGCATCTGCAGTTCTCACTCCCACAGCGAACAAAATGAGTGCAAAACAGAAGGAAACCAGGTAGCGTGTTTTTTTCATAATAATGATTTTTTATTTTTGTATCCTTAAATTATATCATAAAAAATTGCCGGAATCCACTCCTAATGTGTATATTTATTTTGCTATGCGCCAAATTTCGTTTTTAAATAAAAAATTCAGCGTAGATATCAGCTCATCGGCCGATGAATCTGTCGTAAGAGAAATTTTTGAAGATAGGGAGTATTTCAATCTTGAACCTCACATCAAATCAGCCAAAAATTCCATCATCGATATAGGTGCGCATAAAGGTTTTTTCGTGCTTTATGTGAGAAGTTTAAATCAAATCGTCCCAATTCATGCTTTTGAACCTGAAGAGCAAAATTTTCGCAAATTGAAGGAAAATCTGGACGATAACGAGGTTAAAAACGTTTTTCCAAAAAACGTCGCTTTATCTAATAAAGATGGTGTCGCCGATCTATACATCAGCGATGACTCGCATAATCACTCTCTTGTAAATCCGGGGCCGAATAAGAAAAAAATAAATACCGCCACTTTGGAAAAAGTTTTAAATAAAATCGGGAAATGCGACATCGTTAAGATGGATTGCGAAGGGTCGGAGTTTGATATACTTGCCGGTCTTCCGGATACTCTTTTGCAAAAAGTCCCTGTTTGGTTCATCGAATATCATGAATATTCCGAACATATGAGCCATTCGGATTTAAAAAACAAATTCGAGAAAAACGGCTACCGTGTAAAAGTTTATCCTTCTCGCCATGATAACAGGATGGGATATTTGTTGGCATACGGATCATTTTCTCGTGCGTAGACGCCGTGTCGTTTCGCCGGCACGCCACATCTCCGAGTTTCTTATTGCCGCGATCTCTTTTTCAAGTTTTTGTTTATAATCCGGCGCGCTGTTTTTTGCAATGGCGATTTTGGCTTCTTTGCCGCTTTTTACGCTGTCGTAAAGTTTTTTAAAAAGAGGTTTGTTCGCTTTGTAAAACTGAAGACTCCAATCGAGTGCGCCTCGTTGGGCCGTCGTACTGGCGTTTTCCAGCAAAAACGGGAGGCCGTTTTCATTAATCAGAGGTATTAAGCTTCTTGTCGCCTCTTCGACCGTGTCGTTAAAAGCTTCGCTAGGGCTGTGCCCGCGAGCTCGCAACTCCTCGTATTGAGCTTGCATAATGCCGGCTATCGCTCCCACCAATGTCCCTCTTTCTCCGACAAGATCGCTGTAAGTTTCTTTTTTAAAGGTTGTTTCAAAAACATAAGTTGAACCGATCCCCATAGCTAACGCGAATGCCTTCTTTTTAGCTTGTCCTGTTGCATCTTTATAAACAGCTATACTGGCGTTAATCCCTTTGCGTCTTACATCTATTCCCGGACCTTTTGGGGCCACCAAAATCACATCCACCCCTTTTTTTGGAACTACCCCGGTCTGATCTTGAAAAGTGATTGAAAAACCGTGCGCAAAAACCAATGTTTTGCCTGCGGTTAAGAATTGTTTGATCTTTGGCCATATTTGCTTCTGGCCCGCATCGGAAAGTAAATAAAATATTATATCTCCTTTGCGAGTGGCTTCTTCAAGAGGTACTGGAGTGAAGCCATCTTTGACTGCCTTATGCCACGAATCGGTACCTTTTCTTTGACCGACTATAACTTTGAACCCGTTATCGCGCAGGTTGAGAGCTTGACCTTGGCCTTGCGTCCCATATCCAAGAATTGCGATTAATTTATCACCTATAATTTTATGCGCTTTTTCAAGAGATAACTCTTTTTTGGTAACAACGTTTTCAATTTCGTCTCCAAATTTAATTTTCATATTAAAGCTATTGCGTCTATTTCAACCTTCACGTCAAAAGGCAGTTTTGCAACTTGTACTGTAACTCTCGCAGGATAGTCCGCCTTGAAAAATGATGCGTAAAGTTCGTTAACGGTTTTAAAATCGTTAAGATCCTTTAGAAATATTGTCGTTTTTACGATTTTTTCCAAGCTTGATCCGCCCGCACTCAGAACCGCGTTAAGATTTTCCATACATTGTTTCGCCTGCTCTTTTACGTCTTCGCCGACAAGTTGACCTTCTTTTGTGTAAGGCAGTTGTCCAGAACAAAACAAAAATCCGTTTGCTTTTACGGCTTGGGAGTAAGGGCCGACAGCTTTTGGAGCGTCGTTGGTTGAAATTACCTGCTTCATGTTCTTACGAATTATAAAATATTAGTGAGCGCCATTTAATAACGGGTCTGATTTTAGACAAAAATATTTGCGAGAATTTTTTAAAATCCACGTACTCGGCAACCTCGATCGGCACTTTCGAACCATCAACTGTCTTCAATATCAATTTATCAATGATTATCTCCGTATCCGGTTTTACTTTCCTGATTTTTTCCATAAAATCCGTTACTCCGTTCGCTTGTCCGGCTAAATCCAAGGCTGATTTGTCGATCTCCGTTTTTAATTTTTTCAACTGCCTATCTCTTAATGTTTCGTTGCTTGTAGGCTGTATGATTGTTTTGAAATATACTTCTTGAATTTCTTCTTCTTTTAAATTTCTCGTCGTCGGGAAACCGAATTTCGTAAATTTCACAGTTAACGTGTTTTCTTTCACCCCTATTTCGGACCATCTTCTTCCTAGCAACGGTTTATAAAAAATAATCAGCAGTACAACCGGAGGAGTCACCCATGTAAATGGCGAGAAAAAAGCCTCGTCGCTTACATCAGAAGCACACAATAAAACCGTTAAAAATGTTGTAAATATCATTATCCCAGCACCTATAAGCCCTGGTAAAAAAGGATAAAATTTGTAATAAAATTCATACCCTTCTTTCTTTTTTATAATTTTATTACCGGCATATTCTCCACCTTTAATCGCGAGTATTAAGCATATAACTCCGGTAATACCATATAAACCTATCCCGTATGGCAATAATGCAATTTGCATGTCTCCAAGCGAATTTTCGCCTACGGTGAATGCGCTAATTTGTACCGCCATTAAAAAAAACAAATAACAAGCGACACTGTAAAAACTGAAGATGAATTTGAGAATTGCTACGAACATGCGTCCATTATATCAAATCTCAAACTCTTCGCCGAATTTTGGGATTTGCACCCAGTCAAATCCGTTTGATAGAAGTGCGTCTTTAAATCCCATTTGGGATTTTTCTTCGCCGTGGACAACGAAGATTTTTTTAAGACCTTTTATATGAGTTGCAAAAGATAACAGATCAGATCTATCCGCGTGCGCCGAGTATGCATCTATTATTTCAACATCGCATTCGAGTCTATAAGGCTTGCCGAATACATTTACGCTTCTTTGTTTTTCTTTGATTTTTCTGCCAAGCGTATTTTCAGCCATATAGCCTACAACTATTATCGTGTTCCTGTGATCCTCGATGTTGTTTCTCAAATGATGAAGTATGCGACCAAATTCGCACATGCCGGATCCCGATATGATAATGAAAGGACCGTGCCTGTTGTTTAACGCTTTCGAATCTTCGACATCCGCAATGTATTTCAGCATCGAGAAACCGAACGGATCTTTGTGATGATCGGTAAATTGTTTCAATGTTTCGGCGTCGTAACACTCTTTATGTTTTCTAAAAACATCTGTTACGTTTACCGCGAGCGGGCTATCGACGAAAACCACCAAATCCCTCGGTATTTTTCCAACACTCATTAGTCCGTTCAATGAGTAAACGAGTTCCTGAGTGCGCTCCAACGCGAATGCCGGAATAATTATTTTGCCGCCTCTTTCAACGGTTTTATTAATTATCGCAGACAATTTTTCTTCGGCTGTGGACATCGGCTCGTGCAATCTTTCTCCGTAAGTTGATTCGGTAATTAAAATTTCCGCTTCTTCAATTTTGTAAGGATCCCTCAAAACCGGCAGTTCTCTTCTACCAAGATCACCCGTGAAAACTATCTTGTGCGCCACGCCTTTTTCGTCCGTAATCTCCATTTGAAGCATTGCCGACCCAAGTATATGTCCGGCTTCCCTCAGCGTGATTTTGAATCCCGGGAGAGGTTCGAATGTTTCGTTCAAATTTACTTCTTTAAAAAGAGTCATCGCCATGTCGACATCCTCTTGAGTATAAAGCGGCTCTATCAAATCCTCGCCTTTTTTCTTTTTCTTTTCATTCAAATACTCCGCCTCTTTTTCATGGATAAACGCGCTATCCCTAAGCATGTAAAAACAAAGATCTTTGGTTGCCGGGGTACAATAAATCGGTCCCTTGTATCCGTTTTTAACAAGACTCGGTATATTGCCGCTATGATCTATATGAGCATGCGACAAAATCATTGCGTCGACAGCGACCGGATCAAACGGAAAATTTTTATTTTTTTCTTGAGCCTCCTGTCTGCGACCCTGAAAAAGCCCGCAATCCAACAAAAGTTTCTTGCCATTCGCAACTATCATGTGGCGTGAGCCTGTGACTTCTCTTGCGGCACCGTATGAAATAAATTTCATTTTTGTTTTGTTTTAGTCTTATTATTATACCAGAAAAACAGAGGTGCAGAAAGTAGAATTGCACAAATCGCCTCTGGGTTTTACCACGGCTTCAAAATCCCCGTTTCGAAATCCATGTTTGAATCTGCTATAACACCAACTTGTTCGGAATAAGTTTTTAATCTGCCCAGCATTCCGGATCTTCCCGGCTCTTCCATCAAATAAGGATCACCGACGTTGTCGGTCAATTTTATCGGGATCAATGTATAAGTCGGATCGGACACGTCGTCTGAAATCGTTATCATTACTCCGAGTCCTTCTTGAGTCCCCGCGGACCAATACTGATCAAATATGAAGTCGCCGAGCGAATAGAAAATCATTCCATCTCCGTAATTTTCTATCGACTGAATAACGTGCGGATGAGTTCCCCAATCCATGTCTGCGCCAGCGTCGACGAAATCGTGCGCATGAGTTTGTATAGTCCCAGATGGCACATTCACATATTCGGTCCCCCAATGTATCGCGACTATCGTGAAATCCGTTTGTTCTGAAATTTCTTTCGTCAAAGAAACCGCTTTCTCGTAATCGAGCGTCGCTTGTATCTCGTTAAATCCGAGCCATCCTATCTTAATGCCGTTCACTTCTTGTATATATGAAGAAAATTCATCAATCCCGTCCGGGTTCCCGACGTAATTTATTCCAACGTTAGTCAAATAATTTTTTGTTTGCTCGTATCCTCCTTCGCCTTGATTAAGCATGTGATTATTGGCAAGCAGCGCGAAGTTCACACCTTGATCTGCCAAAAGAGTTGCGGCGGTCGGATCCACTCTGAAATAAAATTCGCCGTAAGATATTTGATAATCGGCAATAGGAGCTTCTAGGTTTACGCCAACAATCTCCGGATCGTCCGAATATGCGGAAATTATTTCCGACAAATGCGTGAGCGGAAATGTAGGAGCGGACTCTTCGTATGTATCCATCAAGGTCCCGATATAACGACCCAGCATCGCATCACCGAAAAGAAATATTTCGGTCGTGTCTTTCGGCTCAGGCTCAATCGTGCGAACGTAAATTAATTTATGCGTCGCGAAAATTACGGCATTTTCCATTAACTGAGATGGCACTTCCGATATCAAGACAACTATTGCAAGTAAAATTTTTAACAACATTTTAATAATGATAATTTTTGCCTGCGACTATTGTAAACCCTCTGTAAATTTGTTCCAAAAGCATCACATATGCAAACTGATGCGTAAATGTCAGTCTTGAGAACGAAAGTCGCAAGTGCGCTTTTTTTATGAGATTTTGCGACAAACCATGAGGACCACCGATTACAAATGCAACTTGTCCTTTCCCAAAATCTTTTTGAGTTTTAATGATTTGTGCAAACTCTTCCGAAGAAAATTGTTTACCTTCGCGATCCAACGCGATTATGTATGAATCTTGCGGCAAATTTTTGCATAAAGCCATGCCCTCTTCCTCTATCGCCGGCATGATTTCTTTTTTGCTTTCTTTTATTTCTTTGCTTTCAATCTTCGCGAAAGCTGAAAGGCGTTTTAGGAATTCGTTTTCGATCGCAGAATACTCGTTTTTGAGTTTGCCGACTTTTAGGATTGAGATTTTGAGCATTGCAGATTAAAGTTTATGTACTTATATGCAGAAAGGTCAAATAATAAATTTGGTGATTGAAAAATTGGCTTTTGGAGGCCATGGGATTGGCGTGTTTGAAAACGGGCAAAAGGTCTTCGTCGATGGCGTCGTGCCCCAAGACAAGATTTCCGCTCGCGTTAAAAGAATCAAAAAAAATTACGTAGAGGCCGAACTTGCCGACATTGTCGAGCCGTCACCTTTGCGAATTAAGCCTAGATGCAAACATTTTGGAAAATGCGGCGGGTGCAAGTGGCAGATGTTGGCTTATGAAGAACAGTTGAAGTTTAAGGAGTCTCAAGTGCGCGAAACGATTGCGCATATCGCGGGATTTAAAAATGCCGATGAACTTGTTAAGCCGATTATCGGATGCGACGATCCTTGGTTTTATCGCAATAAGATGGAGTTTTCTTTTGG
>Ga0172371_10005286_pt1 | contig 19191 bp, 16 predicted proteins | sample Lak12m_FD_114543 | JGI IMG/M metagenome (GOLD analysis project Ga0172371, IMG submission 114543) | Freshwater microbial communities from Kabuno Bay, South-Kivu, Congo - kab_022012_12m | ecosystem: Environmental > Aquatic > Freshwater > Lake | place: Democratic Republic of the Congo: South-Kivu...
CGGCCCCGAAGCGACAAACTCCAGGGGGTCCGGGGGACAGCGTCCCCCGTTCCTTTCCGCATGCGGTGGAGACGACGCCTTTTAGATGATTATCAGGCATCTGAAACTGTCTCAAGAGTCAGTTTACCGTCGAAATCGTGGCACGATCCGGAATCACCGGGTTCCCGGGTAGCCTGGACGTTATACGTCCAGGCGCCGAAGGCACAGGAGGTCTGGACCTCTTGTCGCTGCGCGACCCGGACGTATAAGGTCCGGGCCACCCAAAGCCGGGTTTGGGGGTTCTTTGTAGCACAATTGCGATCCGGACGCGGTTTCTGAGGCTGTTTCAGATGCCAGTCCCACCAAGATGGCCGGCGATTGTGACAGGTCGACGCGATCGAGTGAGACGGGCATCGGAATCTATCACCCTATCTATGCAACCCAGTACAAAGTTGTTGCGAGAAAACTTCTCGCCTAACACGAAGGAGTGCGGATGCGGTTACTACCGTTCGATTACAGCGTGCGCAATCTGGGGCGTTCCGGGACTCGCCTGGCTCTGACGATGCTGGCCAGCGCCCTGGTGGTCAGTCTCGTGGCCGCGGCTGCCGCGTTCGTCCAGGGCATGGCGAAATCGCTCGTGGTCTCCTCGGACCAGTCCAATGTGATATTGGTGGCCGCGGGGAGTGAGGAGAGCGTCGAGCGCAGCCAGATCCCCTCCAACTCCGCGAGTCTCGTGGCTGCGAGCCTTCCGGGAATCAAGACCCGCCTCGGGATTCCGTACGTGTCTCCGGAGATCCAGGTTGCCGTTGTCATGCGACCGAATCGGGACAGCCCGGACGAGTTGCGGGCCGTGCTCCGAGGGGTAACGCCCGAGGCATTCCTCGTGCATCCCAGGGTTCAAATGGTGGAGGGCCGTGTGCCGACTCCGGGAAAAGACGAAATTATGGTCGGCGGGTTGGCCGCGGAGATGATGGGGGTTCCGGATTCACGACTCAAGATTGGTAGCGCCCTGTGGTTCGATAATCGATCCTGGACGGTGGTGGGAAAATTTCGGGCACGGGGAACCGTGATGGACGCTGAAGTGTGGGCGCCTCTCACCGACTTGCAGGTTGCTACGAGAAGGGACTCTCTCTCCAGCGTAGTCCTCACCCTGGGTGAGGCCGACTTCGACGACGTGGACGCATTCACCAAACAGCGTCTGGATCTGGGTCTGGCCGCGTTACGTGAGACCGATTACTACGCCTCGATCATGAGGTTCTACCAGCCCGTTCACGCGATGGTCTGGACAACGGCTTTGCTCATTGCTCTCGCGGGAATCCTCGGAGGGCTCAACTCGATTTACGCCTCATTCGCGGCCCGGGTCCGGGAAATCGGCATGCTCCAATCCCTCGGATTCTCACGACTGGCAATTGTGGTGAGCCTCACGCAGGAGTCCGTTCTGGTGGCTTCAGCAGGGACTCTCATCGGTTCGGTCTTCAGCCTGTTGTTCATCAATGGGCACGCCGTGCGGTTTTCGATGGGAGTCTTCCAACTCGTGGTGGATCACCGGGTGTTGCTGTCCGGTCTCGTGGCAGGACTCGTCATGGGATTCATCGGCGCCCTGCCTCCCGCGTGGAGGTGTTTGCGCCTGCCGATCACTCAGGCTTTGAAGGCTGCGTAGCACGATGGATAAGAAAGGGAAAATACATGAAATCAAAGACAAAGATTGTTCGTGGTGGTGGGATTCCGGTTGGGGTCGTCGTTGCCCTCCTTCTCTCTCTGGTCATGGTGACGGGAGCAGTGCACGCTGAGAAGAGCGCCCCGGGAAAGCGGCAAGGCCCAGTTTCCTTACCTTCTGACCTCTTCGTTTCCGCCGCGCCGGCAGATCCCCTTGAAGTGGGCCATGCGCGCAAGGCTTCCGAAGAAGGGAAGCCCATCGTGATTCGCGGTCGCATCGGTGGAATGGTGGAGCCGTTTGCGGCGAAATACGCCATATTCGTGTTGTCGGACCTTCAACTGCCTCCGTGTACTGATGGCTGTCCAACTGCCTGGGACTACTGTTGCACCCCGCGAGAGACGATCATGGCCAACGTCGCGACTATCCAGGTCGTCGACGCGGACGGGCGCCCCCTTAAGGTTCCGGTCAAGGGCGTCAATGGATTGAAAGCGATGTCCGAAGTGATCGTCAGCGGTACTGTGGCAAAGCGAAACGAGAATTTTCTCGTTGTCAACGCCCGGAACATCTTCGTGAGCGGCGAAACCAAGTAGGAGCCGGAGGGGTGGCTAGGCCCGGCTGCCCGCTTCTTTGCCGCACGGTTCGATCGAAATCGTCTTCGGAGACGGGGGCGCTGGGGCTTCCCTTGCGGGACCATGGCCCCCGCCGATGCCCCGGAAGATCACAGAGCCGGCTGATTCCGCGGATTTCCGATCCGGCCCACCGGGGATCGAGAGAAAACTGTTGCAAATGACGACGCAACAAGCCATAATTGTTTCCATGTCTTGCGGCGGTCGGAACAAAACCGGAGAGCATTTCATTGCGCCAGGGATTCCCGAAACTAATTGGGGAGCACGGTTTGCCGTGAAGGGTGGGAGTGCTTAGAATAGCGTAAGATTGATCTGTCCGGGTTGGGGGTCGAACATTGATGGAGATCGTACGCCGTTTACGCACGGCAGGGCTGGTGCTGAGCCTGCTGGTGTTTGCATCGTGCGGATCGTCCGGAGGAAAGGATCTGATTACCGGGCCTCCGGCTGCTCCGAGAAATCTGACGTTCAGCACGGTGCCGGAGGGAGTGAAGATTACGTGGGAACCGGTGGCCGGGGCCACTCGCTATACGCTGTTCTGGGGCACGGAAACAGGAAAATTCAATTGGCTTCATGATTCCCCGGGGAATTCCATCATCGTCGCCAACCTTTCCCGGGGCGACTTATACTCCTTCGCTGTGACTTCCTGGAACGAGGGCGGAGAGAGCGACTACTCCGAGGAAAGAGTCTATGTGTACGACGACGATCCGGCCCGCGCGTCGGCTCACCTTGCCAAAGGGTCCGAGTTGATCCGGAAGGGATCTTTGGTCATTGCCTATGCCTATATTTCTGCGTGCATCAGGTTAGACCCCAAGAACGCCGAGGCCTACCGGATGCGTGCCTCGATTAATGAGAAAATGAATAGACCGGAACCGGCACGCAGTGACTACAAAATGGCGGAGAAACTCCTCAACGGGAAACAGATATCTCTGCGTGGGAAAGACACTTAGAAAGCCGTTGCGAAGTGGAGAAGTTTCCTCCAATCCCGGAATGAAGCGCCTGCGCCGCAGCCGACAACCATTGCAGGACGTGTCCCCTTTCCGGCCCGGCGATCCTCACAAAGCGACATGAAGGCAGAACGCGAGCCCGGCGGCCGCGTGCAGCGGCGTGGGCCGGCGCTTACGCTCCGTGCTCTTCGCGAGACGTCCTTCGCCGCGCTCACGTGAACACCGTACGGAAGCACGCGGCAGAGCGACCCAGGCGATCCGGACGGGTCCGGGAAGCTGCGCGGAGAGGCTTCTTCTCCGCGAACGATATTCTCCGTTTCAAGGAAAGGTCATAAGCCTTGGCGCCTGTCGCTCTTTGGATTGGGGTCGGTCTTTCTCTGGCCGTCTTTTTCGAGTGTGTCCGTCTCAGTTTCAGCCTCTTCAGGTATTTGCGAAACGAGCCGCGGCTGGATGTGCGGCTCCCCGCAGACGCATCAAAGCCGGCGCCCCTCGTGAGCGTGATCATCCCCGCCAAAGATGAGGCTCTCTACATTGAAGAATCGCTCCGGTCAATCCTGGCTTCGGACTACCCCCGTTTGGAGCTCATTGTTGCGGACGACCGCAGCCGCGACCGCACGCCTCAAATCGTGAGCCGGATCTCGGAAGAAGATTCGCGCGTTTCCATGGTCACGATCAGGCAGTTGCCCGCCGGATGGACCGGGAAGACCCACGCCCTCTTTCAGGCGGCGAACAAGGCTTCGGGCGACATCTTCCTCTTCACGGATGCGGATACGGTCTTCGCCCCGGACGTGGTGTCACGGGCCGTGGATTTCCTGGGGTCCCGGAATCTCGACATGATAAGCCTGTTGCCGGGATTCACGAAGAGCGGCTTCAGCGAAAACGTGGTGCATCCGCACTTGCAGTTGGGGTTCACCTATTTTCATCCGCTCTACGAGGTGAATGACCATTCCGCGTCTACAGGCATGGCCTCCGGCTGTTTCATCATGATCCGCCGGGAGGTTTACGAGGAAATGGGCACATGGGAGCGATTTCAGGAACAAATTACCGAGGACGTCGCGCTCGGGAAGGCAGTCAAGGCAGCCGGCAAGCGGCTCAACGTTCTTCGGGGTGGGGATCTGGTCCGAACCAGGCCCTTCGAACGGATTTCCGTGGCATGCCGGTTCTGGAAACGTGCGTTCTACGGCGGCCTTGACAAGAGCGTTCCCAAGATCGCCCGGTTGCTGGCCAACTATGTGATCCTTTCGCTGCTGTGTCTTTTGTTCATCTTTTCATGGATGTTGTTGATGGTCGGAACGGTCTCGACAGCGTCGGTGGCCCTCTTTACCGCCTCACTATTGGCGATGGCCGCGGTAATCGTTCCCTTTTCTTTTTTTCTCAAGGCTGATGAACGGCCCTGGGTGTACGGGATGACGGCGCCGCTGGGGCTGGTCATCAGCGCCGGGGTCATGCTGAGCACACTGATGGCCGTGCTCACCGACAAGGGCATACGTTGGAGAGGGTCTTCCTATAAATGAACGACTTCCCCCCCCGATTCCGGCAGCGACTCCCGATTGTTCTCAGGGCTCGGAACAAATGGCGCGACTTCAGAATGACCCCGCCCCATTGACTCTGCATAGCCCTGTCCGATGCACGATGTCACCGGTCTTCGCATTTCCCTCCAGCAAGGATGCAGATCCAAGTTCCTCTGAAAGACTTTGGAAGGAAGGCCCCCCTCCGAGGCTACGTATGGGGTTTGGAGGGGGCGGCTGCGAAGCAGCCGTGATCTTACCGAGAGTGCGGGACGACTCGCAGCGTGCCGGAGCAGAGGTAGTCCAAGCTTGTCCCCTGGCCCGTGATGCATCTCGGCATTTCCACAACACCGCTCCCCTCCAAAATATGGCGCAGCGAGGCGCTCTTGCCACCCGTCTCCGAGGGGAAGCCACGGAGTGCCCGTCGAAGACAAAGGCTTTCAGTGTTCATCGTGCCCGATATAGGGCATGGGAGTTGCTTCGAAGCCGCTCGACACCGGCTACTCACGGGGAGAAAAGCGTTGACCCTGTTCAGGTTTTCCTGTTATCATTCCTTCTCGTCTATACGAGGTCCTGGGTGAAAGGAGACCGGTCAATGAACTGGCCAAGGATCGGGGCGGGTACACGATCGACTGCGCTTCTCGCAAGCATTCTGGTGATTACCCTGATTCCGACATTCTCGTCTGCGCAGGAATTCAAGCAATTCGCCAGCGAGGAATACGGGTTCACCATGAACTATCCCGCCGCGTGGGTGAAGATTGACAAGCCAAAAGGCAATTATTATGTCATGTTTCAGGACCCTGATCTGACCGAAAATTTCAGGAGTCGAATTCATGTGGCCGCACACAAACCGGTAACGGACCCCATCAACGTCTTTCTCCAGGAACTGCGCAACGGGATAGCCGATCTGCAGAAGAAATCACCAGCGGACAAGGACAAACAGGAAGTTCGCATACTCGACGAGGGTGAATTCAAGTGCGATGTGCCGGGGGCCTATTACTTCTATATTCAGGCTTACGAAAACCAGCTTCGAATCTGGATGGACATCGTGATTGTTTTCTACAAGCATGACCAGACTCTTCTCAGAGTCTCCTGTCTCGCTCCGTCGAAGGGCATGGACAAATTTCAGGCAGTCTTCAACGACATTCTTCTCTCGGTGAGATTCGTTGCCGCTCCTGCCCCCGGAATCCCGCCTTTTCAGACCCAACCGGCTCCTTCGCCGGCTCCTCCCGCGCCGCGGGTGACGCCCGCTCCGCCGCAGGTTCGGCCCGCTCCACCGGCTGTGCAGGAGCCCGAGACTGTGCCCGGCCCTCCGGGACTACCACGCACACCTGAGGCCGCACCACCGGCGCCCGTAGTACCAGCGCCGTCACTTCAACCTCGTGAACCGATTCAACCAGCGCCCGCTCCCCGTCCGGGAGGACCTCGCTCGGGACCCGGCAGAGCACCGGAGAGACCTGCCACGGGTACCGGAATCGTCAATTAGAGAGCGGTATAGTGGAGCACCTTGAAAGGAATGGAAAACTTGAAGCTGAACCGCGTGGAAGGCTCAACGTCCTTTTGGAGGAACCAGCTCCACTATCAGTCGGCCATTACCTGGAGATTCCGATAAGTTGTGGATGATGGCCGCGCGGTGATTTGTCACAAGATCAACGAAGCCCCACTGGCTTTCCCGTTAACAGTGCCGCGAATTTCAATGATCGGCGCTATAGCTCCGCTCATCTCCCGAATATCAGGGGTCAGGTTGCGTATTCATGAAGCTGCGGAGAGCCTTCAAGCTGTTCGAATCTCACGACGGATTCATCGGATTCGAGAAGGCTCTCCCACGCGTACCCCCTGTTTCGCTGGATCCGGGAATTCTGCGTGACCGGGCTCTCCGTCTTGCTGAAATGCACGAGCCCGGAAGGGATCGGAGTCAGCTCCAGTGGGCCCTTTCGGAGCTCGCGGTCTCTGTCGACCCGTCCAACTATCGCCAGACTTCTTCCATGCTGGCCTTCCTCACTGAGAAGCTCTTCAGAGACGTTTCTCGTCCGACTCCGGAACGCATCAGTGTCAAGATAGCCGAGTTCGACGGGCCACGGTTCTTTTTCGTGGCTCACACTTCCTATTTCGATTACGTCCATACGGCCCGACGCGTCGCCGATCTGGGGCTGCCTGTTCCGATTATGCACGTGGCCGGGAACCTTGCGGACGGCAGACTATCGGAATGTCTCAGGGGGTTCCGGGCTCTCGTGGCGCCCAAGAGTCTGTCCCCGGCCAAACACCGGGCCTATGCCTGGTACTGCGCAGCCTTGGCCGAACAAAACGAGACCCAGGTGCTGTTTGCAAGGACGAGCAGGTATTCAGCGCGCTCGCGGGACGGAATCCTCAGGGAACCTTATGTGCCTCACGGGATCATATCCGGCGTCAAGGCAGCCGGCCGGGTGCTCGTAATCCCCGTCGCCATATCGTACGCCGCAATTCCGGAGGACACGCATCTTACCTCACCGCAGTTGTTTCCGTTGGCCGCTATGTTCCGTCGCGGTTGGTCACAGATGCTCCCCCTTCTCATGGGAGTGGGCAAGGCCGATAGGATCTTCAATCGAATCGAAGGACTTTTCGGGGACGTGTGCGTCGAATTCGGTCAGCCTTTCGAGCTGGCCGACGACAATTCCTTGTCTCTTCAAAGAATTTCCTATCGGGCCATCGTCGAAATCGCCCGGCACAAGATGATCCATCCGAGCCAGCTCGTGGCTAAGTCACTCCAGGGACTGGAAACGGCCGACGTCAAGGCCGTACGGGAGAACGTGGAGCGTGAGGTTGAGAACACGAGGGACTTCTTCCAAACCAGGTATCGATCGGAACCACCGTTTCACCCCCTCATTCTCTCCGACTTGCCCGAAGCCGTGCAAAACGGACTGCGGGTACTGACGGATCGCGGGGCCATATCCCGGTCCTTTGTCCGGCGCACCTATGGGCCCAAGAATAATGCGTTACTTCGATTTTACGCCTACCACGCGGACAGGAGGATCTATCCCCTCAGAGGCCGCAATACGCTCACTGTTCTCAACGCCGGCGCATGGGGCTACACGCTGGCCCTCCACATTGGAAACAACCTCTTGCGAAAACCGGAGCTCTCGGAACACTCCCTGATTTTGTACGACTCCAGGGAGGATCTGATTGAGAAGCTCACCGTCGAAAACAAACATCCGTGGCATTTCAAGGAGATGACCCTTCCCCGCTCAGTTCGCCCCGAGGCAGATTTGCTGGCAGCGGTCGGAGACACCTCGCTTATTCTCATCGTAACCCCAAGCAAGTATTTTTACTCCACCTTGGTGAAGGTCTTGGAGTTGGCCCCGGAATGGAGCGACCTGGTGATCGCCACGAAAGGTTTCATTCCGGAAACCGGCTTGCTTCCCGGTCAGACTGCCCATCAGGAATTGGAACGGCTCGGGAAAAAGATGAGGATCTCAGCACTTTCCGGTGCAAACCTCGCTCACGAAATCGTCATCGGCGGCGCAGGAGTCACGCAGATCGCCTGTGAAGATTATGAGACCTTCGAGCGCCTGAAGCCTCTGATTGAGACGGAGCGCTTCAGGGTGGTCTATTCCGGAGATGTGATCGGCACGACTCTCGCCGCGGCCATGAAAAACATCTACGCCATCGGCTACGGAATCCTGGAAGGCTCAAAAAAGGCCCCTGAGAATTTCCTGGCCACCTTTGCCACTCTGATCACCGCTGAGATTCGTCAGTTCGGTTTGCTTCTCGGCGCGTCCCCGGAGACCTTCGACGCGGAGAGTCAGGTCTGGATGGCAGATCTCCTTGCCACGTGCCGCGGGGGCCGCTCCGCCAGCTTCGGGCGGGATCTGGCGGAAATGGACGAAAAGCACGGCAAGTCCAAGACCGCCCGCGTGTTACTGGAACAGTACCGCAAGAAGAGAATAGCCGTGGAAGGGTTCGAGGCGGCTCGTTTTGCCCAGAGGATAGCATCGCAGAGGGGGTTTCATCCTCCGATTCTTGGAGAGATCTATTCCATTCTTCACGGCGGGAAGTCGGTGGATGTGGACGGGTTCATGGTCAGATGCCTGGATGCCCTCGTCCACAGGGCTGTTGCCCCCTCGTCCGTCGTCGTGCGCCGGACCCCAAGGTACTGATCCACGCGGCAGCTTCGACGTTCCCGGTGCGCCCGAGCCGTTACCTGAGCACACGATGGCACAATTACCGTGGCGTATCTCAGTGCCCTGAGAGGTGGCGGTCTGGCACACTGTTGCCTTGCGGGTTTCGGTGGGACAGGCATCTTGCCTGTCCCACCAAGATGGTCGGGGAGGTTGACCTGTCAACGCAGTCAGATGACACGGGCCTCGCACTATGTCACCGTACTTGGGCTACAGGGCAGCAAGGCCCGACCTCGTTCCACGGTCATGTCGTCGATCGATGACATGCCTCTTGTCGGTGCTCGCCCTGGCGTCAGCACAATTCAGCATCCGGATGGACCCGTATGGCGGTCAATGACACTTCCACCGCGTGCGCCCATGTGCCTGTGAAGGACCTCAAACACGGGGACAGGGTTCTCCAGTTTTTCGAGCTCAGGGCGAAGGATCGCCGCCGGACCCGGTCGGGCCAGGACTTCCTGGATCTGACCCTCGGCGACGCCACAGGCGCGGTTGTCGCAAAGATGTGGGCGGACGCCATCCGCAGATGGGGGGAGGATTTCGACGCGGGAGACTTCGTCAAAGTCGAAGGACGGGTCGAGAGCTACCGGGACCGGTGTCAAATCGTGGTCGAGAAGATCCGCCGGGCGGAACCGTCTGATGTCCCTGACTCCCTGAGTCTTATCAGGACCGGCGCCGGAGATCCCGAAGCTCTGCTGACCGAACTAAAGAACATGGCCGGCTCACTTGCCCCTCCCCAGCTTGCGGAGCTTGTGCTCTCCATCCTCGGCGAGCACGAGGAGTCTCTGAAGACCTATCCCGCGGCCAGGATGATCCACCACGCCTACCGGGGCGGGTTGATCGAGCATGTTCTCGCCGTGACTCGCAAAGTCGAGGCGATCCTCATGCTGGAACAAGAAATCAATCGCAACCTTGCCATCGCGGGAGCGATACTGCATGATATAGGGAAGATTCTTGAGCTCAATCCCACCGGCCGCGGAAGAACCCCCGGAGGCAGACTCCTGGGGCACGTGATACAAGGGAAGGATCTGGTGCGGGATACCGCGGTGAAAATGGGACTGGGCGACGCGACGTGGCTACCGGAGCTGGAGCACATCCTCCTCTCCCACCATGGTGATCCCCAATTCGGAGCACCGGTGAGGCCGCTCACCCGCGAAGCTTTGCTGGTCCATTTCATCGACAATCTCGATTCAAAGCTCAAGATCATGGAAGAAGCCTTGGAAGGAGCTGATTCCGAGGGCTTCACGCCGTATAACAAATGGCTGGAAGGGAGAGTGTTCGCTGGAACCCCCTTCCCCACGGAGGAAGAGAACAATGGTGGAGATTCAGGAGAAGCTTGCTGAAATGCGTGAAAAATCTGCACAACTCCGAGGTTATCTTTGACCTGGAATCCAAGATATCCCGCCTGAGTCACCTGGAAAAGACCCAGCAGGACTCCGAATTCTGGAACAACCCCGAAGCCGCCAAGACCGTGCTCAAGGAACAGAAGCAGATCTCTCGTCTTGTCGAGCATTTCATCGGACTCGACAGAGAACTGGACGATACTGCCGTTCTCCTGGATCTTGCCCTGGAAGAGGATGACAAGGCGGTCTTGCAGGAGGTCCAGGACAAACTGGCCTCCATCGAAGAGCACATGCGGGATCTCGAGATTCAACGGCTTTTTTCACAGCCCGAAGACGCGGGTGACGCGATCGTGGAGATTCACGCTGGAGCCGGCGGAACCGAGGCTCAGGACTGGGCCGAAATGCTCCTGAGAATGTACCTGATGTGGGCCGAACGGGAAGGTTATGAAGCCGAGGTCTTCGATACGCTCCCCGGAGAAGAAGCCGGTATCAAGTCCGTGACCGTTTCGATCCAGGGCGCGTTCGCCTACGGCAGGATCAAGGCTGAAGCCGGGATTCACCGACTGGTCCGGATTTCGCCCTTTGACGCCAATTCGCGTCGCCACACCTCGTTCGCGGCGATGTTCGTGTATCCCAGCGCCGATGAGAATGTGGAAATCGAAATCAACGAGACGGATCTAAAGATCGACACGTACCGGGCGTCGGGAGCTGGCGGTCAGCACGTGAACAAGACCGATTCCGCGGTCCGAATCACGCACCTGCCCACCGGGATCGTCGCACAGTGCCAGAACGAGCGTTCTCAGCACAAGAACAAGGCCATGGCCTTGAAGATCCTGAGATCCCGGCTCTATGACCTCGAGTTGGAGAAGAAGCGCACTGAAAAAGAGGACCTGCACAAGTCGAAGAAGGACATTGCGTGGGGGTCCCAGATCAGATCGTATGTCCTGCATCCGTACCAGCTCGTGAAAGACCACCGCACCAATTATGAAACCGGCAATATTATCGCGGTTCTGGACGGTGATCTCAATCGGCTGATCCAGGAATACCTCTTGTTTCAGGCACGGGAGAAATCCGGCCAATGATGAGGGAATCGATTGCGATTGCGTGATTGTCCGTCCTGGGGCGGAGGTTCGATCCGTGCAAGGGAAGAAGGAGTAGCAATGGAGGATACGCACGGTCTGGATGAGTTGAATCAACGCGTGCTTCAGACGGGGCGGTGCTCTTCGTGCGGCGCGTGTGTCGACAAGTGCCCGTACCTGACCGTGTTCCACGGCAAAACCGTGATGTTGGACCGGTGCACTCTCGATAAGGGGCGCTGTTTCACCTATTGTCCCCAGACGTATTTCGATCAAGAGGCTGCCGCTGGAGCGATCTTCGGCCAACCTGCCGACCCCGGGCCAATCGGCCGGGTCATGGCCGTCAAGGGCTCGCGCGCGGGCGACCCCGGGATCGCTTCCAGAGGACAGGGTGGGGGCACGGTTACCGCGCTTCTGATCACCGCTCTTCAATCGGGGCTCATCGATGCGGCCGTCGTAACGAGCCAGGCTCCAGGGGAATCCTTTTCCCGCGGAATGGTGGCGACAGCCATTCCGGACATCATGTCCTGCTGCGGTTCCAAGTACGCGGGCTCACATTCCTTGTCCGCTCTGAAAGTGGCTTTGGAACGGGGATATGAAAAGATCGGCGTCGTAGGTGTGCCGTGTCAGGTGCGTGCGGTGCGCAAGATGGCCCTGTACGACCTCAGGAACGAAGGCTTGAAAGAACGGATTTCCCTGGTTGTGGGCCTTTTTTGCAATTGGGCCTTTTCCGCGCGGGAATTCCACGCCTTCCTGGCAGCGAGGTTCGACCTCACCGCGGTGACGAGGTTTCACATTCCGCCTCCGCCCGCGAGAGTCCTGGAAGTGGAAACCTCGGACCGCGTTTCGACCATTCCCCTCGACGAGCTCAGGCCCGTGTTTCAAGCTGCGTGCAGTGAATGTTCCGACATGACTTCCGAGTTTGCAGACGTCTCGGTGGGCATGTACGAGGGCAAGGCAGGTTGGAACACCCTGATTACCAGGACGAACACCGGTCGTGATCTTGTCGAAAGAGCCCTGTCAGCGCGGAACCTTCTTCTGGAAGATTTCCCCGAAGCCAACCTGAAGCACCTGGAGGAAGCTTCTGCAGCTAAGAAAGCTCGAACCCAGGGTGAGACCCTTTCGGGAAAGGTGTGACCATGTCTTTGATCAGTTTGGACTCGCCCGGAAGAGAAGTGCTCCTCATGGGAAACGAGGCAATTGCCCGAGGAGCGCTGGAAGCCGGCATCAGCGTTGCAGCCGCGTATCCGGGGAATCCCTCTTCGGAAATCATCGGCGCACTGGCCGACGTTGCCAACGAAATGGGCATTTACGTTGAGTGGTCCGTGAACGAGAAAGTAGCCCTGGAAGTTGCCGCGGCCGCGGCGGTCTCAGGGCTGAACGCGGTGGTGGCCATGAAGCAGAACGGGCTTAACGTGGCTTCCGATTTTCTGCTTAATCTCAATCTCACCGGAATACGCGGGGGCCTCGTTCTGGTCGTGTGTGACGACCCGGCGGGCATCTCGAGCACCAACGAACAGGATTCGAGGATATTTGCCAGGCTGGCGGACCTCCCCCTTTTCGAGCCGAGCTCCTTTCATGAAGCAAAGGACATAGTGCGCTTCGCCTTTGAGGTGTCCCGGAAAATCAACAACGTATGCATTGTCAGGAGCGTGACCCGGATTTCCCATGCGCGGGGGAATGTGGCTCTCGGACCGCTACCCACGACTCGACCCGTTCCGCACTTCGACACGAGCAAGCAGTTGAGCTCCTTGCCGGCAATCGTGTCCCATCCGGTGGCACACGAGAGGCTCAAGCAAGCGGCCGACCTCATTGAGAGCTCGCCCTTCAACTGCTATGAGGGGCCGGAGACGCCCGAGCTCCTCGTGATAACGTGCGGCTCCGGCTGGTTCTTTGCCAGGGAAGCGCGGGACATCCTGGGCCTGGGGTCGCAGTTGGGAATCCTCAAGATTGGGACCACTTGGCCGATGCCAGAGAACCTGATCCGGGAACGGCTCGCGAAAACCCAACGGGTTCTCATCCTCGAGGAGGTCGATCCGGTCCTTGAGAACAACGTGAAAGAAATCTTCGCTGATTTCAATGCGTCTCTGCCACAAATATCCTTTTACGGCAAGAAATCCGGGACCGTTCCGGACAGCGGTGAATTGAGCCCGGGGCTCGTGCTGGGTATCTTCTCCCGGCTCACCGGCGTCGCGCTCCCATCTCCCGAGGACGGTTATCGCGCTTCCGCTTCGGCCGCTCTCGGAGAATTCTCCCCCATGAGGTCCCTCGCCTTTTGCCCCGGCTGCCCTCACCGGGCTTCGTTCTGGGCGATCAAGAAGGCACTCGCGCTCGACGGGAGAGACGGCGTCCTTTTCGGAGACATCGGCTGTTACGGTCTCGGATTCCTGCCCACGGGGTTTCGACAGCCGAAGACGCTACACGCGATGGGCTCAGGAACGGGCATGGCTTCCGGCTTCGGCATGCTGAGTCGTTTCGGCGCGACCCAGCCATCGCTGACGGTATGCGGGGATTCCACGTTTTTCCATGCCGCGATCCCCGCACTCGTCAACGCTGTCCATCATCGATCCGACTTCCTCATGATCATCCTGGACAACAGCGCCACTGCCATGACCGGCTTCCAGCCGCATCCGGGGAGTCCTCGTGACGCGATGGGCTCTGAAGCTCCGCCGGTGGTGATCGAAGAGGTGTGCGCTTCCCTTGGGGTCGAACCCATTGTCGCGGACCCCTTTGACCTGAACGACGCGGCCGCGACCGTTTACGAGCAGCTTCAGCGGCCGGGGACCAAGATCCTTATCCTGCGACAGGAGTGTGCGCTGGTCCGTGGCAGGAAGGAATCACGCCGCGAAAGGATCAGAATTGATCACGAGAAGTGTATTGGAGAGGAATGTGGTTGCAATCGCCTCTGCACAAGGGTTTTCCGATGCCCCGGCCTCAAGTGGAACTGTTCGGTGAGTAAGGCCGAGATTGACGAGGCTATTTGCGTAGGCTGCGGCGTGTGCGCTCAGATCTGTCCCGCCGGGGCCTTCGTGAAAGAAGGGGCTTGACATGCGGAAAGATCCTTTCAATGTTGTGGTGACCGGCGTTGGCGGGCAGGGAAACGTTCTCGCCTCGCTGCTCATCGGCGCGGTACTGGTCGACCGGGGATTCAAGGTCACCATCGGCGAGACCTATGGGGCATCTCAGCGGGGCGGTTCGGTCATGAGCCATGTCAGGATCTCGCGAGCTCATCAGTACGGCCCCCTGATTCCGCCGTGGTCCGCTGACCTGGTGATAGCCCTTGAACCCACCGAGGCCGCCCGGGTGCTCGGTCAATTCGGAAATCCCGGAATCGTCAGCGTGGTCAATACTCGCCCCATCCATCCGGTCGACGTGATCAGCGGGGACGCGACCTATCCGGACATGGACGCCCTCTTGGGGAAGATCCGTGAGCTGAGTCTCGAAGCGTACTTTGTCCAGGCAACGGAAAAGGCCATGGAGCTGGGGAATCCCATTTTGGCAAACGTTGTCCTCATCGGCGTCGTCGCGGGAGCGGGCCTGCTTCCCATCACGGCTCAGGACGTGGAAAAGGCCGTCACGGATTACCTGTCTCCGCATAAGGTGGAAATCAATCGCAGGGCCTTCCTGATAGGGATGGAGCTCGTGAAGGGCCACGAACGGATTTGACCATGGAGAAGTATCGGCGCCCTGAAATCGGGCAGGAGCGGAAGAGCGAAGCTCCGAGGTTGACGTACCTCGACGAGGTGTTAAGAAGCGACCGCCACACCACTTCTGACAGGAGAGAGCTCACCGCGGCCGACCTCGCTCAGGAGCATGTTCGAGAAAAGAGTCGCAAGGCAACGAGGCGCAAATGGGGCGGAAGGGGGCTCATCCTCTTGGGCGCGGTGCTCATTCTGGGCTCTTGCCCACTCTATGCCTTTTCGCTCATCGGACCGCAAACCGTGGTTTTCGGACTGGCCGTGATTGCCGCCGGCTCCGCACTGCTGGCCTGGCGGCCGAGGCTGAAGGACACCAACGAGGCGCTGCTCGTGGCGATGAAGCACGGAAACCACCTGACGACTCCCCGTCTGGCGCTGGAGATGGATGTGTCCCTGGAAAGAGCGGAGAGGATCATTCAGGAGCTCGTGCGCAACGGCATAGCAGAAATCGATCTGGATTACCAGGACCCGGATCATGCAATCGCTTATAAAATCAGGGGACTGTGAGTTGAAGGCAGGAAAATGGCTTGGCGCGATGAGCTCGGTATCAGATTTCTCGCCCTCGGGATTGCTTCGCTTCGCTCGCAATGACAGATCCCGAGATTGCCGTTGCGAGGAGCGGAGCGACGAAGCAATCTCCAAACCCTCAGATGGCAGAATGCGTCACCGAGGTCATGCCGCCCTGTACTTAGTCGAGCTCTTTGACCGCGGACTTGACGACATCAAATGCCTCGGTAACCTGACTCTGGGTGACACAAAGCCGTTCTGCGAGCTCCAGCGGCGAGACATAACCCGCCTGGATCATTTTTCGAAAAAGACGCTGCAATTGCCGGTAGTTGAGCTCGTATTTAATCATAAAGCCTTGATCGTCCAGCCCTGACGTTAGATCGTTGAGAACTTCCTGCGCACTGATGGATATTTTCGGTTTCATCTGGGAGACCTCTTGGAACCGTGGCTTCCGTGGTTGGCGCACCATCGAGAAATTCGGGAAGAACACGAAAAAACGGTCCGCCACGTTCCAACATCGGCCTACGATTTCCATATGAGAGTTTATCCTCTTTTGGCTTGAATTTCAATGGCAACCTCCGGGACCGCAACTCACACCCCGGCCCTGGAAGGCAGGACTGCAAAGGATACCCGCAGGTAGTTTTCCACGGGTTTCGTACCTACCGGTGCTCTGAGCGCTTGGTGTCGATACCGCGAATGAGAGGGCAACTCGTCGGAATTACTCAATCCATTTGATCCAAGCTCGGATGGCATTGCCATTGCATTTCCCGGTGCAAAGCCATGAAGCTTGCCTTCTGAATAGCGTTGGTTGTCGAAAGCCCCGGGTCTGATCCTCGATCCAGGGCTTTCACCGTTCTTGAGGCGTGCGCACCGGCGATAGACTCGAAGCGCAGTTTGTCACCCAAATCTCCGCCCATTTCCGATGCCCTTTCAAGAGGTCTTGCGGTTTGTGTTGTGGTGAGATAAAAACAACCGTAGCCGACAGTGCAGAGATCACCCCTTGCAACATCAAGGAGTCACCTATGGATCAATGTAAGGTATATTCATTGAGCACATGCAGTCACTGCAAGTCATGCAAGAGATTCCTGGGAGAATGTGGAATCGAATACGAGTTCACGGACGTGGATCTCCTTCCCGATAAGGATCGCCAGGAAGTTATTGCGGAGATCAAACGGCTCACCGCGCGCTGCGCATTTCCCACCATCATCATCGGGGAAAAGGTGATTGTCGGTTTCAGAGAAAAGGAAATCCGGCAAGCCCTTGGCATCTGAGTTGGCGATCCGGTTCCCGAAAGCTTTATCGGATGTATCTGTGGATAACTCGCTCGGACCATGCCGGAAAATTGGAACCAAGTCGCCCTGAATCCCAATTGATCGCTGCGGTGCGCTTCGGACGACCGCGACAATTCATTAATCATATCAAGATAAAATCCCAAAGCCGGACCAGCCCTGCGGCAACGGCCCCCTCAGAAGAGAGCCTTCCCAGGTTATCCACACCTGTGGATGGATGCCCTGTCCGCGGGTCTCTTTCCCTTCCGCGGCTTGACGTTGCGAGCAGTTTCGATCAGACTCAAAGGAAGTACGAGCAGCTCCGTTCCATCGACCGGAGCGCCGAAACGATTCTGATACAGGGATCTCGTGAATCCCTATCGTGAAGCTTCATGCCGTTGATTACGTCGACAGCGCATCATCACTGCCGGGTCCGGCGCAAACCCTTCACATGAGCCGGGAACGGGAAGTTGAGCTCCGGTTTTTTTACTGGATACTCGTCAATGGATGCCGTATTCTCTTGCTGTTTGAGTTCCATTACGACCCGGAGAGTGATTGGTACGAGGCGCGGGTCTCGTTGGGGAAGCATATCATAGGTTATTTGCATGGGTACGCGAATCGGGGATGGAATCCTCAGGTCAACAACATCTGGGTTCACGAGCAGCACCGGAGGAAGGGGATCGGTTCATTCATGATGTCCAAAATTGGAGACTATTTCGGCCAGGCGCCGCTGCCGGGGACTCCGATCGAAGACAACGAAGCTGCCAAGGGTTTCTGGAAGAACTATACCGAGGCCACCTCAGGCCGATTCAGAAAACGGGAGCGTCCTCCGGAATAGACGGCGGAAAGCCACGCATCGCCCCTCAGCGTTGTGAATACTCCGACCAGGACCCTGCACCGACGGGGATTCCATGAAAGGCCGATCCAAACAGGTCATTAGGGCTGCCGACGCGGTTTTGTCCGTAAGGTCGGGTGTGACGGACGAGGCCCTGATGGAGAAGTACCGCATCTCGGCAAAGGGCCTGGAGAGCCTGTTCCGGAAGCTGGTGAAAGGCGGTCACCTGGATCAGAGCGAGCTCGATCAGCGGATGGCCGTCAGCCAGCGGTCGCACCTCGTGGACCTTGTGTCGTCTCCCACGTTCCGGCCGTCAAAGATCAAAATCAACATAAACAAGGCCGATGCGGTCAAGTCTTTCAGATCCGGGATGAGCGACCTGGCAATCATGGCCAAGTATAACATCTCTGCTCGCGGGCTGGACAGCCTCTCGAGCAAACTTGTGAAGGCCGGAGAGATCCTGCAGATCGAGCTCGACTCCCGACGCCTCGCCCTCGGATGGGCCGAAGATGCCTTCATCGATCCATCTCGATATTCGCCGGCGACACCAGAACAGGATGGATCGGATTCGGACGACGGCTCCGATCTTCCGGAGCCTGAGAACGGCCGAGGACGCCTCTATTGGACAGCAGGGCTCGGGGCGATTGCCGGAATGGCGCTCCTCGCGGCGATACTCGTCATGACGCACGGCGTCAACGGGAGCCTCAACGGACCGGTCACGCCCCCGAGTGCGCAGCCGGCGAGTAGAGCTGGTGGCCAATCCCTCCAGACTCAAGCCGACCACGTGATCAGAACATTGGACGCTATCGCTCACGACGAACAGACAAAGTCGGCTTCAGGGGAAGCGGATACCCGCAAAGAATACGAGGAGTGTATCCGGCGCTGCAAGAGGGACTATGGACGCGAACAGGATCCGGACCCGGCACTGCTCGTCAACTGTCGAAAAGAATGCGTGACGTTGTACGGTGAACGAGTAAAGAAGATTCGTGAACTGTACCACGGCGAGCCATAGGAGTCGGATGCCACTGCCGGTCAAGCCGTCAGTGGCGCCCAAGCAAAGGACAGCCTTGTGTCACCCCTCTAGTGACGGCGAGTCGGTGCAATCGAATGGACGAAAAGGATTTCCCCACATTTGACGAATTGGACGTCCCTACTGAAGCCATTGCCACGCCACGAACCGGCAATGTATCAACCGAGACCCTGGATCTCAACGCGCTCGTTCTCAAAAATGTCACGGTCTCGGGGAGCTTCGACCTGCGGGGTGTGGCGACGAGCTCGGTGGGTAAGTTGCTACAATCGATGCCGATTTTTACGCTATTGGTCGACCACGCCGGTTCCATCATCTTTGCAAACCAATCGTGGGAAAAACTCGGGTCCGGCTCGTTGATCCACCGAACGGTGTTCAGCCTTTTTCCGCGAAAACAGGATGTCGAACGGATTCAGTCGATTGTCAAATCGGTGTTTCTCTCTCGGAAACCGCAGGTGCTGGAGGCGGAGCTCGCTGTCGGAGACCGCCGCATGTGGGGCCGCATTCACGTCCGGTCTCTGAGGCTCGGGGATGACAGGTCGGTGCTTCTCCTCATCGAGGACCTCACGCTC
>Ga0172371_10005292_pt1 | contig 19184 bp, 22 predicted proteins | sample Lak12m_FD_114543 | JGI IMG/M metagenome (GOLD analysis project Ga0172371, IMG submission 114543) | Freshwater microbial communities from Kabuno Bay, South-Kivu, Congo - kab_022012_12m | ecosystem: Environmental > Aquatic > Freshwater > Lake | place: Democratic Republic of the Congo: South-Kivu...
AGCCCGGTACGAGAGTACCCGTCAGAGCTTACGGCAACGTCTCGCAAGAGATGCCAAAAATCTAACGATTTTTGTGCACCAAGCAATGATTCCGGGGGTTAGTAGTACGGGCCTCATATCCTTATCACAAAAGGAATAGAATAATCACGTTCATCATATCCCTAATTTACTCCGTTTGGAGTTAGTCGACAGAAAGTTATTCTATTTCTTAATGGTTTGAGATACAAGTTGATAAAACAAAATAAAAATTAAACTTTAAACGGCTGGGGGGAAGCCGCCTATCATGCTTAATTCATATCATTACCATAGAGGTAAAGAACATCGTTACTGGAAGTGTAACCCTTCCTTAAGCAAATAGGCAGTTTTCTACAGCAGGAGGAAAATATGGCAAAAATAAGTCCAGTAGCAGCTAAATATATTGTTCATTCTACCATCAATATTGATGGCGTTGTAGACCGCCCCGACGTTATCGGAGCAATTTTTGGACAGACTGAAGGTCTTCTTGGCAACGATTTAGAGCTAAGAGAATTGCAACGGAGTGGAAGAATCGGAAGAATCGAAGTTAACGTCAACACTAGTTCTGGGAAAACTACTGGAGAAATTATCATTCCAAGTAGCTTAGATAAAACAGAGACGGCTATTGTGGCTGCCGCTTTAGAAATTATTCAAAGGATCGGTCCTTGTAACGCTAAGATTGAAGTTAAGAAGATTGAAGATGTCAGAATAAGTAAAAGACAATTCGTTATCGACAGAGCCAAAGAGTTGCTTAAGGAGTTAACTGAAGAAACTTTACCTGATTCTCAGGAATTAGCTGATGAAGTGGCCCAATCAGTTAGAATGATGGAAGTATCAGAGTATGGTCGAGAAAAACTTGCTTCCGGTCCGGATATTGAAACTAGTGACGAGATCATTATCGTAGAAGGAAGAGCAGATGTATTGAATTTGCTTAAACATGGATTTAAGAATGCCATTGCTATGAACGGCAGCTCTGTTCCCGAAACGATTAAAGAATTAAGCCGAAAAAAGACCTGTACTGCTTTTGTGGATGGAGACCGCGGCGGAGATCTTAATTTAAGAGAGTTATTGTCTACCACGGAAATTGACTTTGTGTGTAAGGCTCCTGACGGCAAAGAAGTAGAAGAAATCACTAAGAAAGAGATCCATAAGGCTCTAAGAGGAAGAATTACGGCCGAACAAGCCAAGATGGACCTGGGAATTGATGAGCATGGCGGACTAAAAGAGCCTACCGAAAGTATCAAAAGAAATATGTTTGAAAACAATGGACAAAAACCAACCTTTCAGCGCAGACCAGAACAACCAGAACGCCGACCAGCTCAGGAAAAATATGTCCCTATGAACAAACCAGCACAAAATGTTCCTTTACCTAATGCGTCTAAACCGCAAATGCATGCGCCGGTCCCCTCTTTGAAAGACAACAATAAGTTGTCTCCAGAAGAAAAGAAGATCTACAAGCAAACTTTAGATGATTTATTTGGAACCCGGGGAGCGTGCATCTTCGATGATAAGCTTAATGTGCTCGGTAAAGTTCCCATGAGCGAACTTTCTTCCACCATGAAAAGCTTAAATGGAGGCATACACGCTATTGTCTTGGACGGCACTATTGACATTGAACTGGTAAAGATTGCTGAGAAATTAAATGTTCAACATATTGTGGCTACGGGAACTAAGGTCAAAGAAGCGGGTAAAGTAAACTTGCTTATGGATGATAAATTACAAAATTAAGTGTTCTAAAAATTTTTAATCTTTCTTTTTTTATTGTTCTTAACCACAACCTTTTTATTCTCTCTTATTTTAATCTAAACTATGGGTTTTGATGTTATTATTGGCCGAAATAAAAAAGGGGTAGAAAAATACGGTAAAGAAGGAACCATCCTCATGGGTAAACAGTATGTGAAGATGGGTCAAACTACGTCCCTTTCTAATCCTGTGTATATGGACGTGGCTGGCGCTCACGTAGTTTTTATCGTAGGAAAGAGGGGTACAGGAAAGTCTTACACTTTAGGAGCGATTGCCGAAGGATTGTCTGACCTGCCGCCAGAGATAAAGCAGAATTTATCTATTCTAATCGTAGATACCATGGGAATTTATTGGACCATGAAGTATCCAAATTTTCAGGATACAGAACTAGTTAAACAATGGGGATTAGAACCGAAAGGCTTGGATGTTAAAATATATACTCCTTCGGGATTCTTTGCCCGATTTAAAGAAGAAGGTATCCCTACTGACTTCCCTTTTTCTATTCGCCCTCTTGATGTGGGTCCAGAAGATTGGTGTTCTGCTTTTGAAATTAACCCTAACTCTGCAGAAGGGGTATTGGTCACTAAAGTCGTACAAGAACTAAACAACAAAGGAGAAAGTTACTCTCTAGATCAATTGATAGAACTAATTAAAGCTGACGATGAAAGTGAAAGAGTAACCAAAAGTATCATTGTTAATCAATTAGAAAAGGCTAAAGAGTGGGGAATATTCTCCATCGAAGGCACTCCCCTAAAAGAGATTGTTGCCAGTGGCCAGGTTACAGTATTAGACATTTCTCCTTACGCCACTATCGCTTCTGGATGGAGTATTAAAGCCCTCGTAACCGGACTAATTTGTCGAACCCTGTTTAATCAGCGCATGCTCGCCCGCAAGAATGAAGAGTTCCAATCAGTAGATCAATCCATGCACTATTTCTCTAAAGAAACTAAAGAGAAAATGGAAGAACCGTTAGTTTGGATTGCTTTAGATGAAGCACATGAGCTTTTACCTCACGACGGTAAAACTGCCGCCTCTGACGCCTTAATCACTATCCTGCGCGAAGGAAGACAACCAGGAATATCTTTAATCTTAGCTACGCAACAGCCGGCGAAGATTCATACCGATGTAATGACTCAAGCTGACATCGTTCTAGCTCATCGTTTAACTGCCCAGATGGATATCGAAGCTCTGGGACAACTGATGCAAAGTTATATGCGTAAAGGTTTAGATGAAGAATTAAACATCCTTCCCCACGTCCAGGGAGCTGCATTAATATTTGATGATGCTAATGAAAGAATGTTTCCGGTGCAGATGCGTCCGCGGTTTACTTGGCATGGAGGCAGTTCGCCTATTGCCATCAAAGAGAGAAAGGATTTCTATTCGCAGGCATTAAAGAGAATTAAGGATCTGTAGTTTCCAACCTCATTTAATTGTTCAATGTCTGTTTCACTCATTTTTCTTATCCTTCAAATGATTTTAGAAATTTATCTATGGTTTCTTTTGGGGTGGTGTGGTTTTGGTAATGAGCCAGTTTTCGGTAAGCTAAACAATACAAATTTTCAACCTTAACCCCTTGGATGAAAGGAAATAAGAAATTTCCTTCGAAAGAAAGGGTATATTTTACTTCTCTTGGTTCCTCATCACTGCAAGCCAGACTGTTATAAATCCCAATTTTCCATAATCTTGTTTCTCCTTGTTTTAAGGGTAGTTTAAAGCAATATGCCCAATGATTACGAACTAAAAGTCCGCAAGACCAACCTTTACTTGAGAACATTTGTTCTAATGGAATTTGACGGTTGTAACCACCTTCAACCAAACCAAAATCCACAAATTCAATGAGTTTAGGATCCATCTTCTCAATCTCTTGTTCAATCACTTTTACTAATTGATCAATTTTATTGGAAGTTTCTAAAGTTGGAGTATCTGTCATTGTTAATCAACATTCGATCAAGAAAGGTAAAGTATTTCTATTTTTGGTGTAAAATATTTTACCACAATATTTATATATCCGAAGAAGAAGTCAAGATCAATGGAAGAAACCCTCGAGAAAATTGGCTTGAGTAAAGGCGAGGCCAAAGCGTATCTTAATCTCTTAAAATTGGGAGAAGCCAAAGTTAGTGAAATAGCCAGAAAATCAGAGCTAAAGAGAGAAGCTTGTTATTACACCCTTAAACTTCTTTTAGAGAAAGGCTTCGTGGCTGAAGTGATAAAGTCAGGCGTTAAATATTACGCTGCTGTCTCTCCAAAAAGAATTCCTCAAATTATCCAAGAAAAAACCCAGCAAGAATTAGAGGCGGTTGAAGAGATTATTCCTGAATTAGAGTCTTATCAAAAGATTGCTCTTTCCCGTTCTAAGATTGAAGTCTATGAAGGGTCAGGGGGATTCAGAAGCATAGTTTCAAAATTATTAGAGAAAGAGAAGCAGGAAATTTTAGTTTACGTACCCAAAAAGACTTTAGAATATTTGCCGATTTTTCATCTTCAGTTTCGAAGGAGAAGAAAAGAGAAACAGATTAAAGTCAGAATGATTACAGAAGAGAGCCAAGAAATGCGAGAACTGCAAAAAAAAGATCGGAAGGAACTTAGAATTATCCGTTTCAATCCTCTTATTAAAAACCAGAAATCAGCTTATTTTATCTCTTCCGAAGCAATTATGATTGTCAAAGCCAACGAAAGAGAACAAATCGGTGTTTACATTCAAGATAAAGATATTATCGAGATGCAGAAAAGCATCTTTGAAGAAATTTGGAAGAAAAGTAGGAATTAACTCATTTTATTCTCTAGAACAATAAATCATATAAACTAATATTTAATTCTAAGCATTTTAAGAGGTGAACCTTATGTTAAATCAAAAACCAAGAATTCTTATTATGGGTGCAGCGGGTAGAGATTTTCATGTTTTCAATACCTGTTTTCGCGACAATCCGCGAGCGGAAGTGGTCTGCTTTACCGCTACTCAAATTCCTTACATCGATGAACGTAAGTATCCTGCTGCTTTAGCTGGAAAGCTTTACCCCCACGGTATTCCAATTCATCCCGAAGAAGAATTAACTTCCCTGATTAAAAAACACGATATTGACACAGTTGTTTTTGCTTATTCTGACACTAGCTATCCTTACGTAATGAGCAAAGCGGCAGAGGTAGAAGCGGCAGGAGCTAATTTTATGTTTATGGGGCCGGACGCCACTATGGTTCCGTCTAAGAAACCGGTTATTTCCGTGTGTGCTGTCCGCACCGGTTGTGGAAAATCTCAAACAACTAGAAAGATTCTAGATTTAATCCAACATACCGGAAAAAAAGTAGTCGCTATTCGACACCCCATGCCTTATGGAGATTTAGTAAAACAAAAAGTACAGCGTTTCTCTACTTACAAAGACATGAATGAAGCTAAATGTACTGTTGAAGAAAGAGAAGAATACGAACCTTATGTATCTAGAGGATTTGTGGTTTACGCTGGAGTAGATTACGAAGCCATCTTAAGAGCCGCAGAAAAAGAAGCAGACATAATTTTGTGGGACGGGGGCAATAACGATTTCCCTTTCTACGTTTCGGATTTAGAAATTGTTGTAGTTGATCCTCTCAGAGCAGGTAATGAAGTGAGTTATTATCCTGGAGAGATTAACTTTAGAAGAGCCAAAGTGGTGGTCTTCAATAAGATGGATTCGGCTAAGAAAGAAGAAGTAAAAATAATTGAAGATAATCTAAAACGATGCAACCCTAACGCTAAAATGATCTATGCTGACTCGGAACTGGTGATTGATCATCCCGAACTAATTAAAGGTAAACGGGTTCTGTGCATAGAAGATGGTCCAACCACTACGCATGGTGGAGTAAGAACGGGAGCTGCGTCAGTAGCGACATTACGTCACAAAGCTAAGAAGTTGGTTTCCGCTAAAGAGTACGCAGTAGGCGAAATTAAAGCTACTTATGAAAAGTATCCAAACATAGGAAATTTGTTACCGGCTATGGGTTATTCGCCGAAGCAAATCAAAGATATGGAGACCACCATTAATAAAGTACCTTGTGATGTAGTTGTTTCCGGAACGCCCATCAACCTTTCCAAGCTGATAAAGATCAATAAGCCCCTAGTTACGGTAGGATACAATTTAAAAGAGAGGAAAGGCAGCTTAACGGTAGAAGAAGTGATAAAAAATTTCCTGAAGAAACATTTTTAGTTTTATTTTAAATATTTTATTTTCTTTTAACAGAAACCCATTTAAAGGGAAAAAAATTGGTTAGATTATGGCTGTTTTAATGTACTTAAAAAGTAAATTTAATTTTAATGGGGATTAATAATGAGAATTTCTTGCATAATTCCGGCATATAACGAAGCAGATCACATCCTAGAAGTTCTTAAGGTAGTTAAAGACATCAAATACTTTGAAGAAGTAATTGTGGTTGACGATGGTTCTAGAGATGATACTGCCAAGAGGGTTAAAGAGTACACAAATAATTTTAAAAAGGTAAAACTGATTGTGAATAAAAAAAATTTAGGTAAAACTGGAGCAGTAGTGGAAGGAGTAGAAAGCTCGCGGGGAGATTTGATCGTTCTGCTCGATGCAGATCTTATTAATTTAAAAGAAGAGAACATTAAAGAATTAATTAAACCCCTGATGGGGAAAAAATATGACTTAACCATCTTAGACCGAGCCGGAGATAGAAAAGCTGCTTGGGGTTGGACCGACTGTGCTAGGTTCTTCGGGGGAGAAAGAGCCATTTGGAGAAAAGACTTTAATGAATTAAAGTTCCCAAAATCAGGGGGCTATTTGCTAGAAATCTGTATGAACCTTCAGTTTATTCTATGGAATAAGAAAATCCAAACGATTTACTGTCCAAACCTTTACACTTTTCATCATTATAATAAAGAAGGTTTTATTGAAGGATACAAACATTATTTCCAAATGAGTACTAAAATCTTAAAGACGGCTACTTTAAGTGGGTTTGTAAAGCAAGTATTTAAGATAGAAGAAGATCGATTGGGGTGGATGTATAATTTGCACAATAAGATTCATTTAAAGCCGCTTACCGGAATATTGATTGTTCTAAGTGGTTTAATCAGGGGATTTGGCACTTTTTTAAGATTAAATATTAACAGTATTCCTATTCCCCGCCGTTTGTTAAGATTTAGAAGAGTGGTAAGCAAGAAGACTAAAGATCTGAAGAAAAATACTTTAAAATACATAGATAGAAGTAAAGAAGCTTGGGAAAGTTATCATTTTAATGGATTTAAGAAGAAATAGTGAAAGATGTTAATCACATCACATCCAATTTCTTAATTCTTTCATTAATATCGGGGTGTGTGCTAAACAAACTCTGTAACCAACTACTTTTCTTCCCATCGGGCCTAAAAGGAGTAGAGATATACAAATGAGCCGTGGCTTTATTGGCTGTATCGACTAAAGGATCGGGGTCATCTTTAATCTTACGCAAAGCATCGGCTAAACCTTTAGGATATCTGGTCAGCAGAGCACCATTAGCATCAGCTAAGAACTCGCGTTTACGTGAGATAGCCAGTTTCATCATCTCTCCAATTAAAGGAGAAAGGATTGCTAAGGCCAAGCCGACTAGGATAAGAACAAAGGTTGCCTGATTATTTTCTCGATCTCTGTCTTTGCCACCCCATAAGAAGCTGCGTAATAAGAAATCAGACAGTAACACTGTCACTCCCACCATCACTGCCGCCAACATCATCACTCGAATATCATAATTTTTGATGTGAGATAATTCGTGAGATAAAACTCCTTCTAATTCCTGGCGGTTCATTTTTTTAAGTAGTCCGGTGGTTACACACACATAAGAATGTTCTGGGTCTCTTCCTGTAGCAAAAGCGTTAAGGGCAGAATCATCCATAACGTACACTTTTGGGACTTTGGACAAACCGGCAGCAATAGACAGCCCTTCCACCGTATTAATTAAATAAGTGTACTCTGGTTTGGTGGCTTCTTTAGCCTTGGACAGAGTTAAGATGCTTTCCGCCCCACTATAATAGCTGAACAAGAAATAAAGTAATCCGACAAAGAAAGCTAGAACTACTCCCATCCACTGATTACCCCAATACAAACCTATCACAAAACCAATAAAGATGATTAACACTAAGAAGACCAAGATTAACAAGTACGATCTTCGTTTATTGGAAGCTATTTCCTCGTAAATGCCCATTTTAATAAAATAAAAATTAATTAAAATTCAACTTTAACTGCCTCTTTCTCCTTCCCTGCCGCTTCAAAGAACTCTTTGTTAGGAAAATTAAACATGCTGGCAAAGATATTTCTAGGGAAAGTCTGCTTAGCTTGATTATAACCCATGACGCTATCATTATAGAACTGTCTGGCATACGCAATCTTGCTCTCCGTGCCGGAAAGTTCTTCTTGTAATTGCATGAAATTTTCGTTAGCTTTTAATGCAGGATAACTCTCTGCTACCGCAAAAATAGATTTTAACGCTTCAGTAACTTGATTAGATGCTTTAGCTTTCTCGGCTATATTTCCCGATACTAAAGCAGCTCTGGCTTTAGTTACTTCTTCCAAAACCCCTTTTTCATGTTTCATATATCCCTTAACCGCATTAACTAAGTTAGGGATTAAATCATACCTTCTTTTTAACTGAACATCAATCTGACTCCAAGCATTCTCCACCCTTAATCTTAATCTAACTAAACTGTTGTATATCCCGATTACAGCTAAGACTAGCACAACCACCACAATTCCAATTATCCAACCAACAGAAATCATTTAAACCACCCTCCTTGTTTATTTTAATATGATTTCAATAAGCGCTGGTTTTAAAAAGCTTTTGGATGAGAAATCACTCCTTCTTTAAACTAGAGAATGCAAAAGGTATTTAAAGCGTGAAAATTTACTAAAGTTAAAAGAGGTGATAGTAGTTACATGGTCCTGGAACATATTTTCCCCGAAGATTGGTTAGAACGCAAGGGAAGGTACGCTTTCATTCTAGGAATAATTTACTCTATCATTGGAATTATTGTTGCTTCTATTCTCTTCCCGGGAGATCCAGCCTTAGTGGGAGTGGCTATCACTGCCCTTCTTATGCTTCCAGAATTAAACAAAATCTTCGACATCGAAGAACGTCAAGAGAGTATGGAACAGAAAGTAACTTTGGGCGAACTGTGGAAAGACGATCTGAGCACAGTAAAAATTTATCTTTTCCTCTTCTTAGGGATATTATTAGTTTATGCTATGGGCACCATGATTCTGCCCCAAATGCAAGCCAACTCTTTATTTAGAGAGCAGTTAGAGATACGTTTTGGTCAAGGGTTTAGTGGTTCAGCTACGGGAGGAATCTTCTCTTCAGATTTGTTCTGGGACCTGTTAAGCAATAACTTCCTAGTTTTAGTAGCTTGCTTCATTTTAGCTCTTCTAACCGGAGATGGAGCCATCTTCTTAATCACTTGGAACGCTTCGGTATGGGGTACCATCTTTGGTCTTACAGCGAAGAACGCCGCCTTGTTCTCCGGCCAGCATTACCTTTACTTCTTTGGTCTAATCATGCTAATTGTGTTCCCACACATGGTCATTGAAGCTCTTTCCTACTTGTTGGCGGCTATTTCTGGTTCGATGATCAGTAAAGATGTAGTTTTAGAAAATTTTGCTTCAGAACGTTTCTTTGAAGTGTTTGGTTTCAACTTCTATCTGTTCATTTTTGCTTTAATCTTTGTAGTAGCGGGAGCATTAATCGAAACCTTTGTATTAGAACACGTGGGATTGTATCAAGAAATTATCCGGATGAGTTTAATGGCCGTTGGCGGTTAAGGTTTATTCTTATCAAACGGATTACATTCATTAAAGAAATCACACTGCCCAGAACTCCATTTACACAATCTTCCTGGGCTTTGAGGGTAATCTGCTACTTGTTCGCTTCTCCCAGTATGCTCGTGAATTGTCGCGATATCTCTTAATGCGAATTCAAGCATTTCTTGGTCTACGTTCATCAATTTTAATTTATGACGTAAAAAGAAGACACCTAATTTGTCCGGTAGCTTGCCATGCTTTTCATGATACATCAAGGAATATAAAGCTAATTGAAACTTAATACTCTCTTTGACCTCAAAGTCATTATTGGTCTTATAATCAATTATATGTACTTCATCACCATAATGATGAATCGCATCAATAAATCCGTGCACAAAGAGCTTTTCTGAAGAATATTCCTGCTCTCTGATAGGAGTGAGATAATGAAAAGAATCCAGAACATTCCACTGTTTATCTTTCATAGTCTTACCTATCTGTTCTAAGAAATGGTTACACCAGTTCATGAGCATAAGCATGGTTTCTTCGAAATAAAACATTTCTTGATCAGCAGTGAGGTTAAGTTTCTTTAATTCTGGCTGAGCTAAATTCCAATGGTAAAGAAAAAGACGTTGGATCGCTTCCTGAAATTTTTGCACATAATTCTCTTCGTTAAAATCTTGAATAGTGATATCATAAAAACTTTCTAAAGTAGAATGAGCAATATTTCCTCTCACTTGATGAATGTTAGAAGATGTTGGAAGCTTGACGATATATTGATAATAATACTTGCGTTTACACTGCTTAAAGGTGTTGATGGAAGAAGCAGATTCTACACGCTGAGCCATAAAGCAGTTACGTTAAACACTTATTTATATGCTTTTGCCACACTTCATCAGTGGGTAAGAGATAACTTAATGAAGGAATAAGAAATATAACTTAAGAATAAACTTTTACTGTTTCTTCTCTTCTTTAGCAGCTTCTTTCTTGGCCGGAGCTTTCTTAACTTTCTTCTCAACCTTTTTTTCTTCCTTCTTAACTCCAAACAGTTCTGCTCTAACTACTCCTTTCTCATCTTTAGTAACTGTAACCTTAACATGATGGGGGGGATTCTTAATGCCGTGCAACCAAAGTTTGTCGTTAAGTTCTTTACCTAACTTAACGTTTTCTGACTTCATGTGTCGAATTAAGAATTCTCTTAAAGTATTAACCGCCTTATTGGTTCTCTTCCAATTAGGAGCCTTTTGGTACCCTTTCCTTAAAGGGACATTATATGTTCTTTCTAATATGATTTTGTCTGCCATTTTTATTTACGCTTTAGTACTTCCGCGTTTCCAAGATCTTTTGACGTGAGTGTGACGGGAAGGGTGTACTTTTTTACCTTTACCGTACACTTTAAAGACGGTCCAGAAAGGTGCCCATTTGGTTTGGGTACTCTTTTTGATCAATCTTTTCTTTTTAGCAGGATGTTTGAAAGTAGCCATTTTACTCTTTACTCTCCTTATGCTCTTGTTTAGCCAATTGCACTGCCACTTTATCCATTAAGGAAGTTCCTTGGGGGGTTAAAATGCGGCCTTTGTGATTGGCTTCAACTGTTTGCTTAATTAACTGTGATTTTTCCAATTGTTGTAAAATTTTTCTGATAATTGATCCAGAAGCTTTATAGAAATGTTCGGGCTTATGACCACGATTCTTTAAACCACCATATTTGGTGCGAAGCTTTTCCGTTCCAACCGGGCCCAGTTTAGCCACACTTCTTAAGACCGAAGCAGCACGATAGTACCACCAATCTGGATTTTCAGGATGACGTTGCTTATGATGTCCGGTCTTAACAAAATTGCTCCACTCTAAAGGCTGAACTAATTTCTGCTTTTTTAGCTCTTCAGCCACCTCAGAGATCAAATTATTAGCATTAACTTCAAGTATGTGAGTCATGTCTGCTTTAGACCGGGTTTTATTTATAAAGCTTTTGGGAAGAAATGTTATAGATTTACCAAATAAATAAATACTCATTAAATTTATATGGTAACGATGGATTTCGGTCACATTATAGTAAAACTAGAACAAAAATCAAAAAAAGCTCTAGAATTATCATTGAAAGAATATAAAGGTATTCTGGGGTTAAGGGAAGATATTTTAAAAATTGAAGAGATTCTTTCTCAACCCGGACAATCAGGTATCTTATTAGGATATTACCTTACTCGCGCTTCTGAAATAGAAAGAGTTTCTGAACGCATTGAAAGAAGAATTAATAGTGGAGTTAAAAGGGTAGAAAAAATTCTTTCTAAAATAGGGGATTTACTTCCTGATGAAGAAGAAAATATTAAATCATTCTTACGGAAGATGGAATTAAGTAGGAATCTTTTAATTAAAATCTTAGCTCGGGGAGGAGAACTCCACCACCTATTAAAAGAAAATCCGCAAAATTGGAAAAAAATTGAAGCTAAAGTTCAAGAATCCTTGGGAAACGAAACGAGCCCGGGAATTAGGAGTTTAGTTGTTATTTTCCATAACTTAGAAGAGTTGGAAAAACGATTAGACGAAAAAAGTTTAGAAGAATATCATCAAGAAGTTCTGGATAAAGTCAACCAAAGACATAGGGAAGGAGGATCACAAACAATAAAGGACATGGAAGGGTCGTTTACTTTGGGTCGATTAAATAAAATTAAAGAACAGAGAGAAGAAGCAATGCTAAAACCCTTACGAGAAACGATTAGAGAAGTGTGTCTGCTCCTGTCAAATAAGTATGGTTTAAAGTTAGAAAATAAGGTCCTTCCCAACATAACCTATGATCCCACCATTTCTGAAGAAGGATATTGTAGAAGTGAAGGGTGGATAATAACTTTTAAATCATTATTTCCATCGGGAGAAATCATTGGAGAAGAAGTGATGCATTTTTTTCGATATAAGGCATTATATTATAAAGGAGAGAGAAGTCGTAGCGAGGATGAGGATACTCAAGAGTTTTTTGGATATCTTGGAAGAAGGATGCTTTATCAAGTGTTACCCTGGTCGAAGAGAAGAAAACTTTTTCGCTACGGACCACCAAAAGTCGATCATCTCTCTAAATTAAAGGAAAAGCTACAAGAATTTGAAAGAGCTCACCGTTTAAAGATTATGATTGAAGAGAAACTCAAAATGGCTAAGGGTTATGCTGAAATGTCTGAAGCTGACCGAAACCGTTTAAGAGAATCACTACAAAGAGAAGCAATTAATGCTTATTATAAAATAGAAAAGAATAAGGGACATTTTAGAGGATATTATCATGCAATGCGAGTGGACTTAGCTCAAATCAACAATTGGCAGAAACTCCTCTCCTTGTCCCCCATTGAAGTAAGAAAGAGATTTTTTGGTCAGAAACAAGACTATTCTGGATTATAGGTTTACTCTAATCCGTAAGAATCTACAAACTTTCTCACTGTGGAATAATCTCCTAAGTAAGCATATCCTTTATCTGTCAATCGATAAGTTCTTTTGCCTCTTTTATCGATATCTTCTACAATAAACCTTTTAGAGATTAAGTCGGTCATATACTCAGTGAGCATCTGATGAGAAAGATTAGATTTGTAAAGAATATGGGTGGGTTTAATCTTATCCCCCTTCTCCCGAATAACATGGAGAATGTCGTGAATGATTTCTAAACGGTCCCTTCTCTTTCCGCCACTCATTTTTTTAACACCAAGTAAAAGTCTAATAAAATAAACAAATAAGCAACTAAAGCTAGTAGATGAGCCGCAAGATAAAAGATGTCGGCTTGAGTACAGAAGATAAAGTTAATGCTACCAAATAATAAGAATAAGAACGCCAGAGCCACCACCAGAGATTTACGATCTTTGTTCTTACGATAGTTGTTTACAAAATGAATGCTAATAAAAATGAAGTATACTGTGGATAAGATTAAGAATACGGTGAAGAAGTGTTCTTCACTAAAAAATAAAGCAGTTAAGGAAATTAAAAGCATCATCCATAATAACATTGGTTTCTGAACTTTAAGAGTCATATAAGTTAAAACAACTAGCCCCATGGTCATTAAGAGGATATGAGTGTAAACACCTAAAAAGTTGTACCAATTAAATATTGAAACGTACATCACTTTACACACTGCGCCTTTGGCAGCAGATATGATCAAAAAGTTAAACAAAGATTGTACGAAATAAGATAAAGACATAAACAGGAAAGCAATTCCGAACAGTTTGGTCTGGCGCTGGTCGGTTTCTCTGTACACCTTAAATGCGAACAAAGATAAAACTAAAGAAATCATCCCAAAGAGCAGTTCCAAAACCACATCGTATCCGGGCCAATTGACTAAACTCATATCCTTACTTTCCGCAAATGCCCTTATAAAACTTGTGGAGGAACACTACGGAATTTTCCTCAGGATTACTCTTTAAAACGGTATTTAAATCAGAGGTTGTTCCTAACTTTAAAGGTGGTTAACATGACAAGAAACCAATTTGCTCAAGAATTGTTGTTGAAGGAACAAAGAGTAGAACGATGGGAACATTACCACGACATTCCCGAAGAGAATTATCTTCCGGAGGACTTAGATTGTTAACTCATCCCGAGAATAAGTCAAATTGTTTGATCACTATTCGGGGGGAGAAGGGAGAAATGACGGTAGATATTTGCAAGATGCTTCAAGAATAATTTATTTATTTTTTAAACTGGCCTTCTTTACTAATAAGCGAGCCACATTCTTTCTTTCTTCTACGATTTTTGCTTCTTCTATTACTAATTTCTTTTTAAATAGCGGACAATCTAAGACTAAAGATTCAAACTCCCCCCCTTCTCCCGCTACATTCGTGCCCAATTTCTCCTTAAGGACTATCAAACGACCAACATCCTCCGAAGTAATGAGGTGATTTAACCAACTTTTATCTAACCCTTCTGCGGCTATGGCCGTGAATATAAATTCAAACCCGCTAGCTAACAACTCTTGCATCTCCATTTCTTGAGGTTTGTGCCAGAGAGGTGAAAATATTTTCAACCCCACTTGATCGCACACCTTTTCAATCCGATCTCTTTGATACGTTGAGAATAAGGCTCCAGTAACAACCCCATTGATTTTATGTTTCTGTTTAGCTTGCAACAGGGCCTTTTTCAAATCTTCTAGTTCTGTCTCTTTATTGCCTTTGGTCTTACACATTACTAGCGGTATGTCCATAGCTTTAGCTTGCAACTGAGCTAATTCTATAGCCGGAGTATGAAACATATAAGAATCTTGGTTTTCTGAACGTAAGGTAATCAAACAAGTTAATTCGTAGTTCTGTCTTTGCATGATCATGGCAGCATAAGTAGAATCTTTTCCAGAAGAAAAAAGCACACCTAACTTCAGATTATGAGGGGGATAAAGCTCTTTCAAATAAGAAGAACGAGAGATAAACCCACATTGTCGGGCCACTTTTTCTACTCCCCAATCGAGCAAAGAACCATACTGAGCGGCTACTTTCTTTCTCCAAGCTAACTCTTTTGGTATACCTTGGCGCTCGGCGATCTCTCGCAAGATTAGTTTGCTTCCTTTCTCAGAGAGTTTATACAAAGAAGGAATTTTCAAACAGTATTCCACTAGTTTTGAATCTAAGAAAGGCAGACGTAACTCTAAATTATTATTCATGGTTACTACGTCGTCCCGATATAGATCTCGTTCGTACAGTTTTAATAGGCCAGAAACACATTCTTGATTGATGTTAGCAGAAAGTCGATGTCGTTCATATCCGGCAAATATTTCTTCACTGCCCAACCCGGAAAAAATCACTTTACATCCATCCTTCTGAGCAAGTTCACAAGCTAAATAGAGAGTAAGGGCCACTTCCACCTTGGTTACGTTAGAATTTTCTATTAATGGAACTACCTTTTTGAGGTATTTATCTAACTGACTTAACTTAACTTTCTTAATCTTAAGTTTTAATTTCAATTCCTTAGCTGCCATTTGAGAATATTCTAAATCGCTGGAAACTTTAGGAACATCCAACACCGCAGTGTAACAAGTAAAAGATATTCCTTTACTTTTAAGATAATGAGCAATGAAGGTGGAATCTATTCCTCCCGAAAAAAGTATCCCAAACTTTCGTTCCGGAATACGCTTATCGATAGATTCAGAAAGCAATCTTTCCACCGTTGTCATAATTTCTTCTTTACTTTCAATAATCTCGGGAAGATAAGTCAAAAAATCTTTAAGTTGAAAATCCATTCTCTTTTTTTTCACATCGTAAATTAAGATCTGACGCGGGTTCAGTTCCTGAACGTCTACGTAACCTATCTGTTCTAAAGCTTTCTTCTCAGATGCAAAAGAGAATATTTCTTCGTTATAATAATACCATAACGGTTTAACTCCCAGTAGATCGCGGGACAAATATATTTTATCTTCTTTCCAATAAGCAAAAGAATACACTCCGTCTAACTTCTTAAGCGTCTCGGAAGAAACGCCCTTGGCATCAAACAAATACAACAATAATTCTGCATCATTCCGGACTTTAAATCCATACTCTGCTGCTAATTCCTTCCAGTTATAAATCTCGCAGTTGACGACAAGAGTACCCTCCTTTTTTAAGGGTTGAGAAACCGAACCAACTATGGAATGTAAAAGATGACCTAACAAGTTTCTCTCTCTGAAGGGAGAGAAGCGAGAAATCTGCTTGTGATATTGCACATTCTCATTAGAAGCAATCCCCATTCCATCTTTTCCACGGTTCTTCATAATGGTTAAAGCTAATTTCAACTGTTCGTACGCTCTTCTTTCTCCAAAGATTCCGACAATCCCACACATGTTTAATAAGAAGACCATTTATCTAATAAATCTTACTAATAAAGCTCGTTTGGGGTAAGGATAAGTACGTATTTTCTTCTTCCTTAATAAGAAAAGTAAATATTAAAATTATTAGATATATTTTATAAACTAAAAACTTTATCTTAAGTGTAATTCTAAGATGTCTCCATCATGTAAAGTGTGACTTAACATCAACCTCTGGCCGGGAAATTTAGTAGATGTCCCCCAAACTCGAGAAAATTTAAATTTTCCAATAAAGTCGCGATGAAGCTTATTGCAAGCATCTCCAATAGTTGAACCGCGCGGAAGAATCATGGGCACTTGCATGTCCGCTTCCTTTTTTGGTTCTTTCATATAAATGCGGATAAAGTTTAGACGATCAAAAATTAATTCTTTAAGTCTGTCTAAGTTAAAACCGGTTTCTGCTGAAATGGCCACGTCCGCTTTAATTGCTGTCATCACTTTTTGGACTTGTTCTGAACTAATCAGATCCGCTTTACTTAAACAAGTAATTGCGGGCATATACTTCTTACTTCCTTCAATACAATCAATAAGGTCATCTACCTCAATCGGACTGCGGATGAGAACATTAGCATTATTTATCTTGAACTCTCTCAAAACTCGGCAGATGGTGTCGTTACTGATCTCTAAAGGAACGGTCTTTCCAATCTGAATTCCCCCTCGAGCAGTTTTCTTGATGTACACTTCCGGACGACTTTTGTTTAACCGAATTCCCGATTCCCATACTTCCTTTAAAAGAGCTTGATGTTGTTCTGGATGTGTTACGTCAACAATTATTAAAACCATGTCTGCATTCCTAATCACGGCTAGAACTTCCTTTCCCCTGCCTCTGCCCGAAGCAGCTCCACTAACAATACCGGGCACATCTAAGATCTGGATCTTAGCTTGTTTGTATTCCATCACTCCTGGAATGACAGAAAGAGTAGTAAATTCATAAGCGGCAACTTCAGACTCGGCCCCGGTGAGCTTGTTAAGAATTGTAGATTTTCCGGTGGAAGGAAACCCCAATAACAATACCGTGGCATCTCCCGATTTTCTGACGGTATAACCATAATCAGACCTGCCGGTCTTACTTCTAGATGCTTGCTTCTCTTTTAGCATAGCTAACTTTGCTTTAACTATGGCGAAATGCCCTTGGGTCGCTTTATTGTACTTAGTAGAAGATAATTCTTTCTCCAGTTCCTTAATCTGTTCATTATAATCGGGCATCGAGAAAGAACAGTATTCTATTTATTTTTAAATTTTAGCAATTTTTATAAACAATATAACAAATAAAGGAGATATGGTTAACACCGCTTTGCAGACCGCCCAAGTTTACGCTAACACCGTTATAGTAGCTATTGCTACGTTATTAGTGGGATTCGTGTTAGGAACCTTAGCTAAAAAATTCTTGTCTCGTTTTCTAAGGGAGATAGAAATTAATAAAATAAAAGCGATAAGAAAAAGCAGTTTGGACCTAGAAAGAGGGATAGGAACCACCATATCTTATATTATTTACATAGTTACCATCATCTTATTCTTAGACCAACTAGGTATCAGAGCATTAGTTATAACTTTAATTATTATAGGATTAATCGCTCTGCTCTCAATTACTATAATTATAGGATTAAGAAATGTTCCGGCAAATTTAAAGTGTGGTCTACAACTAAAAAGAGCTGATCAGTTCCGACCCGGTAAAAGCGTCACCCTTGGAGAAATAAAAGGGATTATCGAGAGAGTAAACTGGTTAGAAACTAAAATTAGAACAGAAAGAGGAGATTTGTTGTATGTTCCAAACTCCTTACTTAATAAACCTTAAGAGAATAATCACTTTTTTTATCGTGCTTTTTTTCTTGTTGTAGTTCGGACATTACTTCTTGTTGAACCTGTTGAAAATTTTGTTGAAGCTTCTCTTCTTGTTGAGTAAAGTTTTTTAAACGAAGTTCCGATACTTCTTTCTTTTCTTCTACTTCTCTAATCAACTCTTCTTTTGGTGAAGAAAGCATGATCTTACCTACTATTTTGTAGGCTTTTTCAGTAGTCTTTAATTCCGTTAAGGCGGAATCGTACTCTACAATCTGATTCTGTAACTGTTGTTTTTGAATGAGAACATTTTGGAGATTCTGCTGCAACTGCTGCAGTTGAGATATTTTAGAAGAAGCCATCCTTAACGAGCTTTGATCTTAATAACGGTGCGGCGATCCTTATACAAAACTTTTCCTCCACAATAAGGACATCGAATCTTAGAAGTATATTCTTCTTCCACTTTTTTCCCACAATCAAAGCAAACGTAATACATTTTTAGCACCTTTTATTTGTTTGGAGTATACGCTCTTCCTGCAAACTTAGCATCACATTTATGACATTGCCAAATTCCTAAAGCCACTCTTTTTACGGCAGTCTTACTGCAATAAGGACATTTATATTCTGCTCTTTGAAGAGCTTCGATTTTAACAAATTTTGTTTTTGGCTTACGACCATAACGTGCACCGAAACGTTTTGTGGATGACATATTCTTACCTCGCGAAAATGATGGGGCTGCCCGGATTCGAACCGGGGTCCAGCGGTTTTTTGATTTCTTCCCAAACCGCTAATGATAGTTGCTCCCAAATACTTATTTGGACCAAGCTACACTACAGCCCCGCCGCCTATTTAAATACTTTTTGCTTAAAAATAGGGCTTTTTATAATACTTTTGATTTAAATATTCCCTTGGTTAAGGGAGTTAAATTTTAAGAGTAACTAATTCTTTAGGGGACTTGGTCAGAACTTTCAAACGTTTACCGAACAAAACCGTGTCTTCAATGCGTAGAGGCTCTGTAGAATTGCCTTGCAGTAAAGAAGCATTTGTATAATGCTTCTTACTGCCCTTTCAATATTATAAGATAAGATCTTACAAAGCAATTCTATTTTCTG
>Ga0172371_10005295_pt1 | contig 19177 bp, 17 predicted proteins | sample Lak12m_FD_114543 | JGI IMG/M metagenome (GOLD analysis project Ga0172371, IMG submission 114543) | Freshwater microbial communities from Kabuno Bay, South-Kivu, Congo - kab_022012_12m | ecosystem: Environmental > Aquatic > Freshwater > Lake | place: Democratic Republic of the Congo: South-Kivu...
ATTGTCAATCTCATGTCCATCATGAATTACAAGTTCAACTAGTTTGCTCAGGGACTGCTGGATTTACACATATAGAGCGACAACATCATTGTCAATCTCATGTTCATCATCAACTGCTTCATGTTCATCATCAACTATTTCATGTTCATCATCAACTACTTCATGTTCATCATCAACTACTTCATGTTCATCATCAACTATTTCATGTTCATCATCAACTGCTTCATGTTCATCATCAACTATTTCATGTTCATCATCAACTACTTCATGTTCATCATCAACTGCTTCATGGTACGCAATTAATATATGATACTCACACATATGTAACTGGAGTTCAATCAATTAAATTACAAGACAAATATCTTTGAGTACAAATTTCTCAAAAGTGTTCAACATTATTAATTTCTAAAAAAATATTTTCATCGCAACACATATCACTACCATATTGTGTTTGTCATGGTTGGCAAGCATTACAGTAGTCCAAACAATCGTCTATCGCTTCATTATATTGATCTAGACAAAACTGTTGATTATTTGGTGACACACTAGCAAAACACAGACCTCTTTCTATTCTAGCAACACTAGCGCAATCCTTATAAATGCAAGCATTAGAAAATCATATTCATAAAACTATTAAAACTCATCATGCAATAATATATTTTTTCATATTTGTAAATCAGATTTAAATTTTTTATCACATATCGTAACAATAAATTAGTGCTGGACAGGAGTTTCTCCTTCTCAATAAGGAGTAAATATCAATAAGGTGAAATTAACTTAGCATACTATTTATAATTTCATTTACCAAGGATCAATCTATTTGTCATTTGTATTTTGCCATTAGTTCTTTCATAAGGATTCATCTTTGTTTAGCAAGGTCTGTTATATTTAGTTCGGTGATTAGTGAGTTTATAAGGTCTTTTGTCTGTTCTGGAGACATAGTAGAAGGTAGATAAAATTCTAGCAAGATTTTCTTCTGTTTTTCAATTTCTAGATCTTCTACTCTGTTTGCTTTTTCAAGGAATCACATGGATTCTATTATTTCCTTGATTTCTTTTTTGATAAGTTGTACGATTTCAGAATCTTCTAAGTCTTTTTGTAATTCGATTTTCTTATTTTTTACTCTCGCAATAATAGTATTTAGAACTGTTTTTTTGGGCTCTTCTTTTGAAATCATTGCTTGCTTGTAATCTGCCATAATTTGGTCTAATAAAGACATGGTATTAATTAAGGATATAAAATCATTTTTTATTTGTCATTCCGGCATAATTTTTTTGCAGCCAGAATCTTAGAATTAACTATAGTAGATTCCGGTTGCATTCACCTAGGCGAAAATAACACCGGAATGACGTTTTTAGTTGTTAGTTAATTTTGCTCAGGATGGGACTCGAACCCACAAGCCTTACGGCATACGAACCTCAATCGTACATGTATACCAGTTCCATCACCTGAGCATTAATGTCTTTGTTTGTTGACTATTTAATTTTTATAGTATGGGACTGAACCACGGAGGACTCCGTGGCGGGCCCTCAAGCCGTAAGGCATACGAACCTCAATCGTACATGCCCCGCCATTGCGGGATAAATATACCAGTCCTGCCCCGAGTAGTCAGGGTCCATCGCCCCAGCAACTCGTTTTATATTAAAAATTAGGCAATTATTATCAAGTTTAAAAAAATAATTATCCCACCATTACGGGATTGGTTTTACTCAGATTTCGGCTGTCCGCCTAGGCGGACCGGAATGACTCTAAATAAAAGAAAAAATCTCTGTTACCAGAGACTTGATCTTTTTATATTCTAATACACAATTATTTTCACTTCTTTGTGATCAATTCATAAACTCACTTTTCTACTCTTCTAAACATATCTTTGTATTTCTGAAGATTCAACATAACAGTATTTGGGCTTACCATTTTTTCTTTTAACATTTCTTTGCAAAGTTCTTTTACATTCATAGGTCTGCCGCTTGCTTCAAATATCCTTACCAAAATATCTTTTACCATTCATCATTTATATCATCGTTCTTTCAATCAGTAAATACCCAATCATAAATTAACAAATATATCGTTGTTCTTTACTAATTCATTGTGTATTGTATTTACTTTTACACTCTTAGCAGGAAACCATTCAACTATCTTTGCTGGTAATTCCTGATAGTGAATAGGCTTATTGATTCTTCTCATAGTATAAAGTATCTTAAGTTTGATTGTTTTTGGATTAACATCTGCGAATACTGGTAATCATATCTTACCGTCAAATACGCTTATTTCTCTGATTGTATCGAAGAAATGAATGAAGAATAAATCGTTTTTAAGATAATGAACATCCTTGTAATCCTTTGCAAAATTTTCTTTTAAGTTTCAGATAAATTCATATATATCTTGGCTCTTTTTTCTCTTATCAAAATATTCTGAAATCACTAATACTAATTTTGTAAGCATATCTTCATATAAAGGTTCTAGGTAGAAAGCCTTGTTTAGATATTTATTTCTTTTAAGATAGGTAACATCAAAATCTGAAACTAAAATCAGTTTAAGTTCTTGTTTTGAAAACTTGAACATATTTTTGTTGACTAATTTTGCTATCAAAACATCTTCTCATAATATACCTCAATGAGTGTCTAGAACTTTTTTAGCTTCTTGTAAAACTGACATGTAAGTTTCATTGCCCACGATAAGTCTTCTGAATCTCATAAGAGCTTGAGTCTCTATCTGTCTGATCCTTTCTCTTGTAAGATTATACTCTTTTCAAATTCTTTGAAGAGGTATTTCTTTATCTCATGTAAGTCAGAATTTTTTCATAAGAACTAGTCTTTCTTTTGGTTTGCAGTAAATCAACACATCCTTCAAGTTTGTGCCTTCAATATCGACTTTTATCTTTTTGTCATCCATTTTTACGTTGAAGTTCATTAGATTTTTATTTACTAGGTAAAGAGATTAACTAAATTGTTTTGTATATAAGAATTCACTGTTCAATGTCAAGAGTTTTTTGATAAAATGTGGCAAGGTATAAACGTAGCAAGGTATAAACGATCTAGACTAGACATTGAATTTAAATATCATTACATCTCAGTCTTGGACTATATAATCTTTTCATTGCATTTTGAGCAATCAAGTATCTCTAGCCTTGGATCGAGATCAAGCTTGAAGTAAATCTGAATATTTGACTACATCGGCCTTGATAAATCATCTTTCAAAATCTGAATGTATTGCTCACGCTGCTTGTGGAGCCGTAGAATCCAATGGTATGGTCCAGGCTTTGGTTTCTTTTTCTCAAGTAGTGAAATAATACATCAATCCAACCTTATTGAAAGCAATAGCAATGAGATCATCCAAAGTAGGAATATGGGTGATTTTATCTATCGAAAGGAGTTCGGTGATAAATTCTTGTTTTTCTTCGTTGCTCATATCCATCATTTCAGATTCAAGTTTTGCACTCACGACTGAAACTGGAGATTGAAGCTTAAGAATAAATTCATCTGTAATGTGATGAGCCATAGCTAAGTCTTCTTGAGAAACATTGATAGCATAGATAAATGGTTTCATAGTAAGGAAATTGTAAGGCTTGATAAGTTTGAGTTCTTCATCGCTCAAATCATTTTTTATTGAATAAGCTATTTGTCATTGTTGAAGAACTTTTTGGATTTTTGTTAATGTCTCAGCTAATTTATGGTCGTCTTTATTGGATGCTACTTGTGCTCTTTTTGTAATATTTGGAAGATGTCTCTCTACTTGTTCCAGATCAGCAAAAATAAGCTCTGTATTGATAATCTCGACATCTCTGATAGGGTTTATATTTCATTCTACGTGTACAACATCAGGATCTTGAAAATATCTTATAACTTGGACTATTGCATCTACTTCACGGATGTGTGAAAGAAATTTATTTCCAAGTCACTCCCCTTTACTTGCTCATTTTACAAGTCATGCTATATCTACAAACTCTATATGAGCGTGAACAACTTTTTTGGATGATGACATCTCTGCAAGTTTATCTACCCTAGGATCTTTCACCTCCACTATTCAAACATTTGGATCGATAGTACAAAATGGAAAATTTTCTGCGGGTGCAGAATATGATTTGGTAAGGGCGTTGAAAAGAGTGGATTTACCTACGTTTGGAAGGCCTACGATTCAGATTTTCATGATAAAATATTGAAATGTTTAAAAGTTTCAGTCCCGCCTTGCGGGATTCCGTTTTACTTCATATTGAAATGTTTTTAGTAAAAGGTGGAAAAAATGCAAACTAAAAGTTTTTTTTAATTAAAGAAAATCCTGAATACCATCAGGATTAGTCGTGTATGCCCCAAGTATTTGATTACTTGATGATCGGGAATATGTAATTTGTAAAGCATAGTGCAACCAATGCTGTACCGTGCTTTTTCTTGGGAACAAACGTTTCTGTAATCAATTTGATTCATTTCAAATCATATTTTTTATCAAATCAATTTACATAGAGTTCATTCAAGCTTGCACGGAGTAATTTTTTTACTTGATCAAGACTGTATTCTCAGTTGTGTTCACAAACGAGTCATCAGAATTTTTTTCAAGTTTTTTTGTCATACAATCGTCAGAAAATAATTCATGCTGAAATTCTTTGTCATTTTTCTCAGTGCGCAACTGCCATAATTGATTCCATTACTTCGCCGTGAATATAGCTAGAGGGTTGTTTAATTTCTTTTGCTATGGCTGGCAAAATAGAAGAATAGGTCATGATATTTGCTCTTTCTATTCATGCAGTTTTGAGAGCAAGATGATAAGACCCCGCATGGATAGTAATATCACTTTCACCTGTTCATTTGGTGATAAAATAGTCTTTTGGGATACGATTTCAGAAAATCATTCCTCATGGCGCCATGGGGGCTAACCCTCATCTGATTTGATTTTTTTTCATATCATAAATCTTTTTAGAGAATAAAAAAAATGTGAAGAAAAATTTTTTCGTGCGAATAGATAAACAATTACTAGTAAAATACAATAGAAAATTAATAAATTTTAATTTACGTTTTGTATAAATTTTAAGAAAATATTGTCAATTCTCTACATTGATAAACTTGGATTAAAATTGATAAAAATAGTTAAACAAAGTTTATCGTGAGCGTAGCGAACTTTTATCAAGCCCGCTTAAGTGGGCTAGTTTATCTCTATGTCTATATGTTTGATCTGAGGAAATTTAGTCTTGATTTTTTTTTCTATTTGATCGATTTTGGTTCAAAGAATCCTAGGTACTCTACTGGTAAAATCTATACAAAATTCTAGAAAATCTTGATAATCATCTTTTACTCTTTCGTATTCTTTCTTTAGAAAATTATTTTTACTTATCTCTTTTAGTAGTCAGATTTCGTTACACTCTATTTCACATTTGATACGATAGGCATCTATATCTAGAATACCCGATTTGAAATCAAGTACTTTTTCTATGACATCTTCTTGTTCCAAGAGCTCGATTACATCATCCTTGATATGCTTTGGAATAGATTTTCATATAAGGAATTGTCTATTTTTGTGTATAAGGAATAAAGCCATGATACCTAACAAAACTCATATAAGAATAGATCATATAGAATCTCGAATTGGATTGCCTGTAAGAGCGTATAATAATAAACTCACTGCAGCAATCAAAACTCATATCAAGGCTATACCATCTTCATATACGACAGCTAATGTAACTGGATCTCAATGAATTAATAAATTACCTATTTTCATATGAGGATTTCTAAGTCTTAGTTCTTTCCATGCAGCTCAAAATGTAAATCATTCTACCACAAAAGATATTGCAAGGATGACAAAGATTATTGTACTTAAAATAATTTCTTCACCATGGAATAATGACTGGATACCATGATAAACCGTTATTCACGCTCATATAAAAAATATTCAACATGCCGATATTAATGCTCGCAAAAATCTTTCTCTACCAAATCCGTAAGAAAAATCTGAATTAGCTGATTTGGACGAACGCTTGATACCTACCATAAGTAATGATTGATTGAGCGTATCTGCAAATGAGTGAATAGCTTCAGAAAATAAAGCTCAGGATCAAGACATAAAGAATCAGATAAATTTTATAATCGTGATTGTTCAGTTGCCTATAAGTGCAAATAATACTGACCAAAATCAATGTAACTTGTTTCAATGATGTAACGTGGCCGGTTGTGGTTCGGATGACATGATAATAATATGTAATGTTAAATTATAAATATTAAATTGAGAATTGGTTATTATGCCGATATTGTGAGATCCATCTGCTGATAAGTAGATCAACTTTATCCATAGTTAATATGTTAGAATCCTTTTTATTCAGATTGAAGCTGTAAAAAATTTTGCCAAAAGAACAGTATATCTAGATTTTTAATAATAAATATTAAAATATTATGTGAATTTTAGGGAAAAAAGAGGTAAATGCAAATATAAAGTCTATAAAGAAATCAAAATAGCATTGATTATCTATTTGGGATAATGTTGCTATAAGAATAACTATAAGCAACTACATATTGACAAACAATATAATGTGTATTTTGTATTGTATTGTTATATAAAATGTATATATAGTATGGAAGTAATTTTTTTTGTTTATATTTTACTTAATCGTATATGTCAGAAATAAACAATGCAAATGAAATAAATAATAATCCTTCTGAAACTGAAAAAAAAGATGAGAAAGTGTTTAGCAAAGAAAACTTTATAAAAACACTCAAAGATTCAGGGAAATTTGACTGAGAAATTTTTGATGAATGAGTGCCAGATATTCTTGGTAGTTGGTTTTTTTGATTAGCACGACAAAAAATTAGTTTGATGTAGAAGAAAAAAATGCAAACCCAATTACAATACGAAAATTGTATTAATCAATTATTAAAATTATTTCAATATTCTTGAAACAATAAATCTAAAAATGTAAGTAAAGAAAATTTGCAAAGTATGAAGATGTATGAGAAATTACTAAAACGAGTGCAGACTCAAGATTTTATTTCTATGGCAGAAATAAGCAAATATACAGATAAAAATATTTTTGAAGTTTTTGTTACAAAAAGGGAAGAGTGAAAAGAAATGTGGGAAAATCAATATTATAGGAATAAAAAAACAAGAGAATTCCGAGATCAATTTAGTGCTAAAATGAAAACAATAGTTTCAGAGAGAGATTGGATTGAATTTTTTGAATATACATCTTTTGAAAGATTAATAGAAAATAAAAAACCAAAAGAATGAGAGAGAAAATACGCATTATATATTAGTGTCCCACTTAAAGAAGCTCGAAGTAAGGATGAAAAAATATGGCATACTCATATAGAAGCATATATAAAAAAATTTAAAACATTTTGGTGATTTTTTAGAAAAAGCCGAGATGCTTATTCAGAAATAGATGTAGATGAAATTGACGTTATATGGGAAATAAAATTTAATGATGGCTTATTTGAGGAAAGAGAAAGATGATTAAAAAAATTAGAATATATGAGGCCGCGAGAAGACCCATTACTATGAAGACACTGACAAGTTATATTATTTGATAGTCTAAGTTTTGATAAACTAAGATCTGATAGTGTAGCCAAAGAAAACATAATAGAACATTCTTGAAATGCTCAAGCCATACACTGACTAAACTATCGACTATCATCTCAAGAAATAAATATAGATATTCCTACAATACCAAACACATTGATCTACTCTAAGTGATCATGAATGTGAAAACAATGTCTTGTAAATCGAGCAAAAAACTGATTTAGAGAGATGTTTCCAAATGCTAATGTTAGAGAAATGACTGGACTAAAATTGTATCAGATATACTCTGCTGCTTAGAATACAAAACCAGAGGAAGCTAGAAAAATTGCATTTGGTTCTCTAGAAAGGAGCTTCCAAAATATTAATCTATTGGTCATAACAAAATTGGAAGAATTGGAAAATAAAATTAAAACTCAGCAATGGCTTTTGAAATTAATGGAACGCAAAAATCTTAAAATTATTTTTTCATCAAATAAAGATATTTTGGATTTTCAAGAGCTTGATGAAAATAAGGCTGAGCAAAAATGATTTTTAAAATGATTCCTTGTTAAACTTAGAGAAATACCTAGTACAGAGACAACAAAACCAAAAAATAATGAATGCTGACCAATATTAGAAGAGATTTTGGGAAAACATAAAATATTCAATATACCAGAATCCCTAATATATGGCATAGCTGAAATTCTTCCTTATCCAAACATCTATGATGCTCTAGCAATAGAAATAAGAAATAAATGTAGGAATGGAACTTATGAATTTACAATAGAAATGGCACACGAAATTGTAAATAAACGTAGGGGTAATATATATACATGTTCTATACAAGAAGTCCGCAAAATAATTGAAGACTATTTTTTTGATGAAAATGAGCCCAAACAAAATATCGATAAAATTGATATGTATGCAGCATATATATGTAAGAAATATAATGGCCTATGGGATCATGAAAAAACAAATGAAGAAATAGCAAAATGACTGAGAATAAAAACATCTAAAGTCGGCATATATGTATCAAATATAATTAATAATGGCTTAGAAAGAGATGGTATTGAAAGAAAATTAAGAGAATATATCACAAAAAAAGAAGGAGAGATACTGGGAAAAAAAGATATTTTTAAGTAGTAATTTTGGGACTAATCAATTGATTTAAATCTTGATTATAAATATTTCTTTGCTTTCTTTGCGAGAACTTTGTGGTTTAAATAATTTTATTTTTGTTCATCAATATTTTTTTTTCATATCTGATACAAATTGATCGAATCATGGTCACATAAATAATTTAATCACAAATTTACCATCAGGTTTCAAATATTTATCGTATATCCATAGTGTCTGTTCTATCAGTCCAAACGATCTGATAGCGTCAATATCTTTGAGTCATATCGTAAATGGAGCCATATCTGATTGTATAAGATCAAGCTTTGCTATTCAGTTTTGTGTGAGGATTTCATTTACTTTGGATTGATCTGTCACGTCTTGTTTATATGTGAAAACATGTGGAAGCTTAACTTTGATATCCAATATATCAAATCATATAATTTTGTAATCTGATATTTTATTCTTTTCTGATTGAGCGACAGCATATTGTATCCGGCTTCATGGAGCGCATCATATATCTAATATGTTGTGAATATTTTTATCAAAAATATGAAATTTGTCCTGAATCTCTTCAAGTTTAAATGCACTTCTAGCCTTGTATCATTGCTCTTGTGCTTTTTTGAAATAATGGTCTTGATACTTAAACATATGTGAAATGATAAATTTTAAATGTGAAATTATTTGATGATAAAGTTTTTAAGTTCTTTGCGGACTATCTTGTAGTCTGGACAATACTGTGCTACTAAATCTCGAAATTGGGATGAATGATTGTGATGTCTGATATGACATACTTCATGTATAACTACATATCTGATATATTTTGTAGAGAGATGTATAAGATCCAAATTGAATGTAAGGACATTGTCATGTGAACAAGATCATCGCTTGGATTTCAGCCTTCTGATTGTGATTTCTTTATAAGATTTTCAGATTAAATTTGAATATTTATCAGCTATGGGGACTATGTATTCATGTAAATTTTTTTTCAAAAAATTTAGTAATTGTTTTTTTTTAAATCCTCAGTCTTCCGATAAATCGGAATCCAGCTCCTTTGTCAAGGAGCACAAGTTTTTGATAAAAATTTCTTCTCAGAATAAAAGAATATGATCGGGAGTCTGTGATTGGATATGAGTTCTTTTGTGATGTCTAGCAAGTAATTTGGATCACTTATCGATCAGATTTTTTTTGAAAGTTTCATCGTTTTTTAGAAAAGTTGGAATGGTAATAGATAGTTTACCATCATTTGTAAGTCTCACATAGCCATGTCTGATTTTTTTATAGGATATCGTATAGTCCATATATTGACTTTTATTTATTAACTTTTGTTTTTCAAGTATAGATATAAGAGTTCAGAATGTAAAATTTTAAAGCAAGAATTAATTTTTCTTTGTATAGAAATTACATTTATCTGATCAATTGAAAATAGTTTTTGAAGAATATTTGCTCCTGACTATTTGTCAGACAGGCTTATCTATCATATCTTGGAATCACTCATAAGAAGTGATAATTCATCACATAAGATCTGGATTAGAAAATAGTTTATCTATATGTGAATAAATTTTAGATAAATCAAAATCTTGCAATCTCTTACCATAAGGTGGATTGGAAACCATATATCATGATAGCTGTGAAATTGAAAGAAAGTCTTTTTTTTCAAATATAATTGTATCATCTACTCATGCGTTGATAGCGTTTTGCTTTGCAACTTTGACGGCAAGCTGATCAATATCTGAACCGAAGATTTTATATTGTTTGTCTGTATATATTTTGGATATTGCCCTATCTTTTATTGTCTGGAATAATGCTGAATCGAAGTCAGGAAAATCTTGAAATGCAAAAAATCTTTTGAGTCATACTGGAATATTTTTTGCTATCATAGCTGCTTCGATAAGTATAGTTCATGATCAGCAAAATGGATCATAAAGAGATTGTAAAAATTTTCGTCAAGAGAGTAATACTAGTCACGCTGCTACATTTTCTTTTATAGGAGCTTCTACTGTCTGCTGACGATATCACCTATTGTGTAGAGATATTCAAGATGTATTTAGAAAAACTTTGCAATGATTGTCTTGCAAAAATATAAATATTTCAAATTCTGCTTTGTCTGCATCTATATGTAAAAGTGATGAGTCTTCTTGTCATACTGAATCATTTTGTCATTCTAAGTGTGAGCTAATAATAGAATTTCATTCTTTTTTATATCCTTCACTTTGTTCAGGATGACAGTTATTTTGGAATAACAGTAATTTTTTTATAATTGCTTTTTGCGAAATGGATTGAATAGATGGAATGCTTGTAAGAAGAGAGTTTTGAGAATGAGCTGAAATTGAAATTTTTTGTCATGGAAGAAAATATTTTGAATAATCCAATGAAAAAACAAAATCAAAAAGTTGATCAAATGTTTGGATATTGTCTGATTTTCATAATTGAAGATATACTTTGTTTGCTATCCTAGAACGTAAATTGATATCATAGATTGTAGATTTAGTTCCATCAACGAAAGTTCATGTCGGAAAAGTATCTTGAGGATTGTATCATAAAATCTTAAGTTCTTTTCAAAGAATAGAAGATAAACCAAATGGGCAGGTAATTAACAAAGTCATTCTGAATGAAGTGAAGAATATAAATATAAAACAATAATTATACCCTTCGCTTCTCTCAGGGTGACAATTAGATTAATTCCTAAAAATCTTGATTTTTCAATCTCAGTCTGGAAGAGTATTTGTCCTAATCCATGGATTAAGCTGCTTGATTTCTAAATAAGAATATCAATTATCTTTACATCGGATTTTAAGATCTTCGATGACTCACACTGAAATTGTTTTGGTGGATGGTAATAAATATTGAGCTCAAAGTAAAGACGAATCAAAATACGAATATTTATTTTCCATCAAATATTTCATCGCAAGTACTCTAAAAACAAATCTGTGAGTTTCATTATTTAGGTATAAATCATAATATCATAATTGTGATTGATTTTGCATATCTGCTTGTAAACCATATTCTCATCTATTGTATGCAGCTAATACTAAAGTCCAATTATTGAATATTGAATATAAATCTTTTAGATATAAAATAGCAGCGTCGGTAGATAGGAATGGATCATATCTCTGATCGACAAATTCGTTTACAACAAGTCCATATTTATTTGCTGTTCAAGGCATAAGTTGTCGAATACCAGCCGCTCAAGCACTGTTAACCACTGTTTCCTTGAGGTAAGATTCTATCATAGCTAAATAAATAAAATCAGCTGGTATATCGGCTTTTTTTAACTGTTTAGAAATATAATCTCAATATAATCATAGCCTCTTGTAAGTAAGTACAAACTGAGCATCGTTTAATCTTGTAAGTAAAAATTCTCTATCAAATCTTTCTTGATTGAAAATATATTTCCCATCCATGGGAACGGACTCTCATGCAAAATTGAGATTTGAAAAAGTCTGAGATGATGCACTCTGTGATCATATAATATTTGATGTACTACTTGTACCATGTGGCCTGATAAATTGGAGAATGATAATAATAATAATAAATAATATAAGAACATATCTTATTATCATATTTTTACCAGAATAATATTTTTTGAAATTTTGCATAAAAGACATCTGATGTAAAGTAATGTATTAAAATTTGATTTATTAAGTAATTTTGGCAACAGATAAATGTATAGTTATGAATATATAAATAAACAACATATTCAAGATAAATTAAAAATCAGTATTTAATTTTTTTTTATTGACTTTTGGGATAAAATACGTATATATGCAATAATAAACAAAATTATAAACCAAAAATAAAATAAGTTATGAACGGGAAAGTTGTAATTTTACCAGGCAGAAATAGCGAAGCTCTAGCAAAACAAATTGCAAAAATCTGTGAATATGAGCTTGGAATAGTTAAGTGGCGACTGTTTGATGATGGTGAATATAAACCTGTCATCAAAACTAACGTAAGAAAGGCCATAGTTTATATCGTCAATTCCACTAATGCTCCCGGTTCAAATCTTGACGATGTAATGTTCTTGGAGGATGCCGCAAAAAGAGCTTCTGCAAAAGAAATTATTTTTGTCTGTCCATATTTTGGGACAAGCAGACAAGAAAGAAAAGATGAACCAAGAACCTGTATCACAGCTGCAGTAAACGTAAAAAGAATCAATAACACAAAGATCAGCAAATTCATTGTATTTGATTTGCATGCAGATGCTATCCAGGGATTCTTTGACATGCCGGTTGATCACCTCTTCGCATCATTCCTTTTTGTTAAGGACATGCAAAAACTCGATCTGAGCAATGCCGTCTTTGCTTCTCCTGACACCGGGGGAGTAAAAAGAGTGGAAAATTATGCAGATTTTTTCTTGTGTGAAATTGCGCTTTTCTTCAAAGCCAGAGTTTCCAATGAACCAAATGCAATAAAAAAAATGAGATTTATTGGAAACGTAAGGGGCAAAGATGTTATCTTGATTGATGATATCTTTGATACCTTGGGTACCATAGAAAAAGCCAGTAAAATTTTGAAAGAAGAAGGAGCTAAAAGCATACGCGCTTATGGTACACACCCTGTTTTGTCCACCAAGTCGTACAGAAGAATGAAAAGGATGAAGGATGTCGAATTTATCGTTACTGATACTGTCCCTATTCCTCAGAAGTTTATGGAGCTGCCAAACTTCCGTGTAATAACCATTGCAGAATTTGTTGCAGATGTCATAAAAAGAGACGTCGAAGGGCATTCCATTTCGGAAATGTTTATCTTCAAGAATAGCTAATCTTTAATTAGAAATAAAAGAGGTTGGGTTTTACTGCCTCTTTTTTTTATTATATTTTTTATATTTCCTTGATAATTATCGAACTATTATTAGTATGAATACAATTTTTTATATTAATAATTTTTTTTGATGAAAAAACATCTTATATTAGTCTGAATTTTATTGGCGTCAATTTTTGCTTTTACGTTTTCTTATGATGCAGAGCTTATATGAGCCTACAACTATGCTTACAACATCTGAATAACTACTATGCCTAGTATAGATGAAGCAAATATGAATGGTAAACTTATTAGGGCGCATATGGCTAAAATGATGTCAAACTACGCTACTGAAATTTTGAACCTTGTACCTGATACATGAAAAGTATGTAATTTCGATGATATAGACAATCAGAACGAAGAGTTAAAATGATTCATCACAAAATCTTGTCAACTATGACTTATGTGAGTATGACTGACTAGTTTTGATCCACAATGAGAAGTAACAAGAGCACAATTTTGAACTGTACTATCTAGAGCAATGTATGGAGAAATAAATAATGGTGGAGATCCATATTATGTAAAACACCTTGACGAGTTAAAAGCAGATTGAATAATGACAAAAATAGATAACCCAAATATGCTTGAAATCAGATGATATGTAATGCTAATGATGAAAAGAGCTGATGAACTAGTAAATAGTCTAAATACAGGGCTAATAGTAATAGATCTTATTGCTCCTACAGCCAAAGTATCTTACTCTACAACATGAAGTACTACAGGTAATGTAACTGCAACTTTAACTTGACGAAGTGAGAGTATAACTTGAGTAAATGTATATTCACATGTATTTACTGGGAATGGAAGTTTTATATTTTATTTTCAAGATATAGCTTGAAATGCTGGAAGCGTAACTGCTACGGTTAACAATATTGCTGATGGATCAAAGCCAACAGCTAGTGTAAAATATTCTACGACATGAGCAACAAACGGTGATGTGATAGCATATCTTACTGGTCGAAGTGAAACATTGACATGAGTAAATGCATATAACCACACATTTACTTGAAATGGAAGTCGGACATTTACTTTCCAGGATGCCGCTGGTAATACTGGTAGCGTAGTCGCTACAGTCAACAATATAGATAAGACAATACCTACATGAACTATAACTTACAATCCTACATCATGAGCCTATGTTTCATGAAATATTATCGCTACATTATCAACTAGTGAAACCGTAACTATAAGCAATAACTGATGATCCAATGCTTATACTTTTACTTGAAATGGAGATTTTACATTTAATTTTGTAGATGCCGCTGGTAATACTGGTAGCACTACTGCTACTGTAAATTATTGGACTGGAAGCTAATACTTTGTCATCCTGAGAAACAAAGTGACGAAGGATATAAAATTATATTCTTCGCTTTGCTCAGAATGACAACAAAACAAATATTTTAGATTCCGGTTGCATTCGCCTAGGCGAAAATAACACCGGAATGACATAAAAAAACAAAGATGTATTTAGTAATCAATTCTGGTAGTTCATCTATCAAGTTCAAAGGTTTTGAAGATAAGATTCCGGTTGCAATGAATAACACCGGAATGACAAGTAAAAAAGAAGACTTAAAAGAAATAATATCTGGGATAGTAGAAAAAATATGATCTGAAGATAGTTTTTTGGATCGAGAAATGAAAAGTATAAAATGAGAAACTAAAGATAATTTCTATGATTACCAAACAGCTCTAGAGGAAATACTAGAAACTATCAAATCATGCTGAATAAAATTGGACGAAATAAAAGCAGTATGACATAGGGTCGTACACTGATGAGAAAAATTTCAGGATTCTATAATCATAAATGAAAAGGTTATCAAAACTATTAGAGACTGCGAAGACCTAGCTCCAATCCATAATAAAATAAACTTAGAATGCATATTGATATGTAAAAAACTTTTCCCAAAAGCAAAACAAATCGCAGTTTTTGATACAGCATTTAGCCAAACAATGGAAGAAGAAAATTATATTTATGCTATACCTTATAAATATTATAAAAAATATAAAATTAGAAAATATGGTTTCCATGGGATATCTCATGAATTTGTATATAATAAATTAATGCAGAATTTAAATAAATCCTCCGGCACCTCCTTTATCAAGGAGGCCAAAGTGAAAAAGAATTTGAAAGTGATTACATGTCATGTAGGAAGTTGAGCTAGTATAAGTGCAATCAAAAATGGGAAAGTCATACAAAACTCTATGTGAATGACGCCTCTTGAATGACTAATCATGTGAACTAGGAGTGGTGATATAGACCCTGCAATCATACCACTTCTAATGAAAAAAGAAAAATTGACTGCTGATCAGGTTGAAAATATTTTGAATAAAGAAAGTGGGCTCAAATGATTACGATGAAAATCATGAGACATGAGGGATATCATAGCTGCTTATAAAAAATGAGATAAGAAAGCTATCATGATACTCAAAATGTATGTCAACAGAATCACAAAATACATCTGAGCTTATACTGCCCTACTATGATGACTGGATGTAATCGTCATGACTGCTTGAGTCCTTGAAAGATCAGAACTAATTAGAAAAATGATTTGTGAAAAATTGGACTGGCTAGGAGTGAAAATCGATAGCAAAAAGAATACAGCGAACTTTAAAGAAGGAGAATTGAGTAGCAAAGATAGTAAGGTTAAAGTACGGGTAATACCAACAAATGAAGAGCTTATGATAGCAAAGGAGATGACTAAACTTTGATAAACATTGATCAACGTTGATAAAATAAGAGTTGGTTTATTTGGAATTTGAAAATTTAGTTGAATTTTTCTATTTAAAAAATACAAGTCGTAAAAAATAAAATAATATAAACCATAAACAGAAACAAAATGAAAAAATTAATTTTTATTTCGATTGTTTTTTTTGTAGGCATTTTATTTGCTTGCCAAAAAGAAGAAGAAAAACCTTACCCAGGTAGCTGCCCAAACATTGACGACCAGATATTATGGGAAAACAATGTACTTAAATATGGCGAATGGGAGTTACAGAAAGTAGGATTTGATGGATATTATTGTTTCGTTATCAACGAAGGAATACATCTAAAAAATAATTGTGGATGGGAAACTCATGGTAATGAAACAGGTGGTGTCGGTAAAACTTATGCAGTATTTAATTGGGATACGGCTGTATTATTTAGATGGGCATACGGTAAATTTTATTCATTTACTGTTGATGATAAATGGAAAGGAGAAACTGAAAAAGGAATAAAAATGGGAGATTCTTTATCAAAATTTTTGAGAGTCTATGATAATTTCTATGTTAATAAGTTTGATTCTACTGTTTATTGTCTTTATGACTCTACTCTAAAGTACCCAGTTAATTACGTAAGAGCACGATTTACTGATAAAAATCCCAGTAAGGGCAGATTGAAGGAACTTGTTGTAAATGCAAAGCAATTATGGTAAAAATTTATGAGGTCCCTGCTTATAGCATACCTCTTTTTTTAATTAAATTTTTGCTTTTTTAGAATTTCTCAGTAGAATTGTATCAATGTAAAAACGTAGCACTGTAGAAACGATTATATACTGTTACGTTGATATGCTTTTACGTTTTAACGTTTTCTATGCAGATAAATGTAAAAAAGTTTATTTATGATAATATCACTCCATACGATGGGGATGAAAAATTTTTACAATGACCAAGTAATAAGACAAAAAAATTGTGGGATGAATGTAAGGAGCTGTTGAAGAAAGAACATGATAAATGATGAGTATTAGATATAGATGAAAAAACTATATCTACAATTACTAGTCATCAAGCCTGATATATCAACAAAGATTTGGAAATAATATTTGGACTTCAAACTGATGCTCCACTCAAGAGAGCTATCAAACCATTTGGATGATACAGAATAGTAGAAAAAGCTTGTGAAGAAAATGGAAAAAAACTTAGCGAAAAAGTTAAGGATATTTTCATTAAATATCGTAAATCACATAATGATGGAATATTCGATACATATACTCCACAGATGTTGAAATATAGAAAGACATGAATACTGACCTGACTTCCTGATAATTATTCCAGATGAAGAATCATATGAGATTATAGAAGAATCGCATTGTATGGAATAGATAGTTTGATAGAGAGTAAGGAAGAGGATAAGAGTAAGATTGATTTTGATAAATCCTCTGTAACCTCATTAAATCCTCCTGAGTCCTCCTTTATCAAGGAGGCATTAGTAGATGATGTGATAAGGTGGAGAGAGGAAATAAGTGAGCAAATAAAAGCATTAAATCAAATTAAAGAAATGGCAGCTATGTATGGATTTGATATTTCTAAGCCAGCTAAAAATGCAATTGAGGCTATACAGTGGACGTATTTCTGATTTCTTGCTGCTATCAAAGAACAAGATTGAGCGGCTATGAGCCTAGGTAATGTGAGTAGTTTCTTGGATATATTTATTGAAAAAGATTTGAAGGAATGAAAATTAAACGAAGAACAAGCACAGGAATTGATTGACCAATTTGTTATTAAACTCAGATTTGTAAGACAATTGCGTATGTGAGAATATAATCAACTTTTTGCATGAGATCCTACATGGACAACAGAGTCGATATGAGGAATGTTAAATGATTGAAGATCTAAGGTTACCAAAACATCATTTAGATTTTTGCAGACATTATATAATTTATGAGCTGCTCCAGAGCCAAATATTACTATACTCTGGTCAGAAAATTTACCTCTAAATTTTAAGAAATTTTGTACAAAAGTCTCTATAGATACATCATCTCTACAATATGAAAATGATGATATGATGAGAAAGATATGATGCTCTGATGACTATGGAATAGCATGTTGTGTATCACAACTTGAGATATGAAAATGGATGCAATTTTTCTGAGCGAGATGTAATCTCGCGAAGGCTCTATTGCTATCAATAAATGAATGAAAAGATGAAATGACGGGGATACAGGTACTAACAAATATTGATCCCGTATTACACGGGACAGGTAAACTTTGATCAACATTGTTCAACATTGATAAAAATAAGATTCCGGCTGCAAAACTTGGCGCCGGAATGACTAGTGAGGAGAAGATTCCGGTTGAAAATAAATCCTCCACCACTACGCGGTCCCCCTCCTTTTCCAAAGGAGGACAAAAAACTGGAATGAATAGTGGGGAAGAAATTTTGAATTTTGATGAGGTACGAAGTAATTACAAAAAAGTTTTGCAAGAACTTGCACAAGAATATGTAAATACAATGAATGTAATTCACTATATGCATGATAAGTATTATTATGAAAAAGCACAGATGGCTCAGATGGATTCTAATGTAAAGAGATTGATGGCTTTTGGTGCTGCGTGATTGAGTGTAGTAGTGGATTCTCTATCAGCGATAAAGTTTGCTAAAGTAAAAGTAATAAGAGATGAAAACTGAATTAGCAAGGATTTTGAAATTGAGTGAGAGTATCCAAAATATGGAAATGATAACGATGAGGTAGATCAGATTGCAATCGATGTTGTGAAATTTTTTATATGAGAACTTAGAAAACATAAAATTTATCGTGATGCTGAACCGACACTTTCGATACTAACGATTACTTCAAATGTGGTCTATGGACACAAAACATGAGCAACTCCTGATTGAAGAAAAGCGTGAGAGCCATTTGCTCCAGGAGCAAATCCAATGCATGGAAGAGATACAAACTGAGCTATAGCTTCGCTGAATTCTGTAGCAAAAATATCTTATGAAGATGCAAGAGACTGAATATCAAATACTTTTTCGATTGTTCCTATCACGCTATGAATAAATAAAGATGAGCAGATTGAAAAT
>Ga0172371_10005296_pt1 | contig 19177 bp, 11 predicted proteins | sample Lak12m_FD_114543 | JGI IMG/M metagenome (GOLD analysis project Ga0172371, IMG submission 114543) | Freshwater microbial communities from Kabuno Bay, South-Kivu, Congo - kab_022012_12m | ecosystem: Environmental > Aquatic > Freshwater > Lake | place: Democratic Republic of the Congo: South-Kivu...
GATCCTGGAAAATGAACCAGTTGTCCTGCATGTTCTCGATCAGGACGTCCACCACCGCCTTGTTCTGAGCGAAGAACGCACCTGCGGAGAACACCTCTTTGGCGGCATCCGCGATGACGGACTTCTCGGTCTGCTGCTTGGTTGCCGGGTCTTCCTCGGTCCAGAGCACCTTGTTGCGCAGCGCGAGCACCAGGCCCAGGGTATACTTCTCGGGCAGCTCGAGGAAGTCGCGATACTCGGCGACCGCCGCGGGCGACATGCCCCAGGTCCCCTTACGGCGGAGTCTTTCCTCCATGGGGAGTTTCTGGCAAACGTCGCACCAGTTGCCTCCGATACCGCAGTTCTTGTGCTTGTCGTACTCCTCCTTGGCAAACCCGAGCGCCACGTCCACGAACTTGTCGATGATGGGTCGAAGCTTGGGGTCCTCCAGCTTCCAGTTGGTGACTCCGGAAAGCTGCTTCTCGACCCGCGAGTCGGACTGGATTGTGCTGGCCACTGCAACCTTCAGGTAGGCGCGGGCCGTTGCCTTCACGTAGTACTTACGTTCGATTTCCTTCTTCATGATGCCGACGATTACCGCAGAGCGGTAGAAGTCATCCCCGAAGCCGAAGAAGTCGAGCTTCTTCTTCGTGAGCTCCTTCTCGGTCTCGGCACGGCACGTGATGGCCGTATTCTCCACGTACTTCTCCATCGCGGCCGTCTGATCTGCCGCCGGGTATTCCTTGATCTGGTCGTAGCAGATGCGCCTGATGGCGCGCTGGTATTGGCGGATGATCGTGGCCAGCTTCTCCTTCTGCTCGAGATACCGCTCCTGCCTCTTCTTGAGCAGGTCGCGGTACTTGGCTTCAAGCGCTGCCTCCGTGAGCCCGATGTCGGCCAGCATCCACTGCCGGACTTTCTCGACGTCGTTCGCGTCCAGCAGCTTGTCCCTGGCAGCGTCGATCTTGAGCCTTTCGAACTCGACCGCGAGGTCGATGCCCTTGAGCGCGTTTCCCGCGACCTGGGCCACGGTTGCGCCAGGGCCGAAGTAGTCGGACATGTCCGACTTGTCCGCCCGAAGCCCGGTGAGCACGGTCTTGGCCTTGGGCGTGCCGAGCATCTTCATGGCGGCCAGGCCCAGGAGGCGCTGGACCTTGAGCTTGGACCCGAGCCACGCTTCAGCAAGCGGAGTGACGTTCTTGTCCAACCGCTGGTGGAGCTGCTTCACGAATTCGGGGTCGGCCTCGAAGTCGGGCTCCCCGGTCGCTCCGACCGGCGGGGAGATCACGGCTTCGGCAGACCCCGCGCCGGCTGCGGCGGAAGCGGCCTGCTGCTTGATCCAGGTCTCCTTGAACTGCTTGAGGAGGTCCTGCGTCTCCTTCTCGACCAGCGGGTCGAGGAAGTCCTTTGCTACGCCGTAGATGAACTTGCCGGGGTGGTATTCGACGGTGGAGAGGTAGGGCTTGAAGCGCTGCTTCTTCTTGCCGTTCTCCTCGACTTCGACGACGAGCGGGACGTCCTTGAGCCCCTTGATGCCGGACTTATCGAGGATGATCTGCGCCTGTTTGATCCTGTTGAGGCCGCCGCCGCCCGGTACGGCGGGAAGCTTGACGATGATCGCTGCCAGCAGCGAATCCACGTACCGGTCCCGCTCTTTTTCCGGGATCACGACGTCGAACATCTTCTCCGCGATGAGCAGGGCCTCGTACTGTGTAGCCGGCGTGACCATCTTGTGTTGAGCGAGAGAGATGAGGTAATTGACCGCATCGACATTGTTGAACTTCTCGATGACGATCACGTCGTCGGGGTCGAAGTCGATGTCCTTGTTGGTTTCCATCTCCTTGAACAGCGCAACGTGGAAACGCATGAGCGCTGCCAGCGTGTCCTTCATGTATTCGGGCTTGTCGAAGCTCTGCATGTATTCGATCCAGTCCAGGAGCTTGAAGGACTCGGCCTCGACGCGCTTTTCGACCATGAGCGGGACGTGCTTGACCGGGTACTCGCCGAGGTCCTTTACCTGGTTCAGGGCGAGCCTGGGGCTGACGAGGTTCCAGAGCTCCTCGCGGGTCTTGTCCGCGGAGATCCCGCCGAACGCCCAATCCGTAATGACCTGCTGAGCAGTGTCACGCTGTGCGTCTTCCATCCTGCCCATGAGTTGGAAGAGGCCGTCGCGGGCCAGGTATTTCTTTTCCTCGTCCGTGCCGGACTTGATGGTCTCAGTGAGCGTTTCGCCCGCAGCGGTCGCGAGCTTCTCGGGCTCGGAGTACTTGCTGATGATGTCACGGACGCGGGTTGCCCAGCCGTTGTCCACCAGGATTACAACGGCTTTGGTCTTGATGTGGAACGGAACGTCTTCGTCCTGCATGACCTCCACGATGCGTTTCAGCCCCTCCTCGTTCTGGGACCATTTCACCAGGTCGCTCTCAGTGATCGGGCCGCACGCGGAAACGATCAATGCTGCCAACAACACTCTCTGCATCATGGACGGACCTCCGTAAGCTTCGTCCCCACACAACACCAAGTCGGGCAACTGTAGCATTTGCCATATTGTTGTCAAGCGAACCCCGCGGGCGCCCGCAACGCCGCGGCCCGCGGCCCGCGACCCGCGGTGCCGTTGACACTCGGGGCGCAGCGTACTACAACTCCGCGAGGTTGGGGGATCGCAGTGCGGTTCGGATGGACGATTATCTGCTTGCTGGCGACCACGTTTTCGGCCGCGGGCTGCAAGCCGGAGAAGCCGCCGTTCAAGAAGTACCGGATTGGAGAGCAGGGGCTGGCAGAAGAGAAACAGATCCAGGCCGAGCGCCTCAGCAGCACCGTGCTGGCGCGCGTCGGCGGGCTCGAAATACGAGCGGGAGAGGTGGTCGAGTTCCTCCGCGACCTTCCTTCATACCAGCGGTACTACTACTCCACGCCAGAGAAGATCAAGCTGTTCCTGCAAAACTACATGATGCTCCTGCTGCTTTCCTCGGAAGCGTCCGCACAGGGTCTCGACTCGACACCCTACGTAAGGGCTGCGCTGGAAGAAGCCCTGGCGGAGCGCTACAAACAGTCGTACCTGGCTACCGCCGTCAAGCCGTCGGACATCACCGAAGAGGAGATCCTCAGGTACATCGAGACCACCAAACCCAGGCCGGATGAGGCAGCGGCCAACGCCGCACTGCTGGCCCGAAAGCGGAAGGACGCGTGGGCAAAGCACGAGCAGGAGATCAGGGCCGAGTATGGGATTCCGAAGGCAGATCCAGCTACTCCCTCCTCCCCGCCGGTCAAACCGGCGGGACTCCCCCCAGAGGGGGGAGGCGAGACGGGTGACCAACAAAGCACATCCTTCCCACGGGTGGGGTTGACGGGGGGAGGCGAGACGGGTGACCAACAAAGCACATCCTTCCCACGGGTGGGGTTGACGGGGGGAGGCGAGACGGGTGACCAACAAAGCCGAATAGCGTGGACGGAGGGGCGCGCAGTAACGCGGGAGGAGGTGGAGGCATACCTGAACCGGTTGCCGCCGTTCCAGCGCAAGCTGTACTCCACCCGCGAGAAGAAGCTGGAGCTCGTCAAGGATCTGATTCGCCTCCAGGCGCTCGTGGCCGCGGCCGGGGCCGAAGGGTTGGACGAGGCCGTTGGGACGGGCACGACTGCCCGCGGTGGGACTGCGGCAAGGGCGGACTCCGCCAAGGGTGCGAGCCCTTCCGCCGGGGAACGCGCTACCGCGGAATCGGAGATGGTCGACCGGTACCTTCGGGCGCACTTCGGGGAAGACGCGGAAGTTCCGGTTTCCGACCAGGAGGTCGCGGCCCGCTACGAACGGGACAAGAGGAAGTACGTGAAGCCCGAGAGGGTGCGGGTCAGCCACATACTGCTTCCCGACAAGGAGACGGCGGACAAGGTCCACGCCGGGTTGATCGCTGATCTGGGGAAATCCGGTCCGGGGACCCGCGAGACGTTCCGCACACTGGTTAAGGCGCACTCGACGGACGCAATATCGCGGGCCCGCGGGGGCGACCTCATGTATTTCGCCCGCGACGGGTCAAACGACGGCGGGCACGTAATCGACCCTGCGGTCGTGGGCGCCGCGTTTTCCATCCGGAATACGAACCAGGTGAGCGCGGTCGTCCAGGGCAAGGATGGGTTTCACATACTCCTGCTCACGGACCGCAAGGCGGGGACCGATTCGCCGCTGTCGGAAGTCAAGGAAGTGATACGAGCAGCGATCAAGAGAGAGAGCCTCGATCGGAAGCGCAGAGCGATGATGGACGGGCTTGTCGACTTCGATGCATGGAGTTTCGACATGGAGCAGTTGGCAATGGTGAACACGGAGAATCCATGAGGCGGACAGGAATCCTCGCTGTGTCGCTTGCGGCGCTCGCAGCGGTTTCGCAGGCAGCGGCCCAGAGCGAGAAGTCGGATCGCGGGCTCTTGATGGACAGCGTCATCGCGGTGGTGGGCGGGGAGGTCGTCACCCGCTCCGAGCTTGGGGACGCAATGACCTACCGGGCCACTCTGCTCAAGGCACGGGAGAAGGCCGGCTTGTCCCGGGAGGAAGTCGAGAAGGAGTTCGCAGTGATGCAGGTGGAGATCAGGGACAACCTGGTCGAGAACAAGCTTATCGTCCTGGCCGGTCGGGAGGACGGTCAGTCCGCGCAGGATGAGGTCAAGCGCAGGATGGAGAAGCTGAAGAACGGCCTCGGTTCGGATCCAGAGAAGCTGAAGGCGTACGCTGCCCAACAGGGATTCGCGAGCTACGAGGAATTCGAGCATCAGATGGAGGAGGAGTATCTGCGGCAGAGGGTGGTCTTCACCCAGGTTCGACCAAAGGCCGAAGTGAGCGAGAAGGAGCTGGATGAAGCGTACCGGAACCGGTACGCCGGGAAGCCGGCGCAGGAAGCCGGGTGCGACGGTGCCTGGGTGCGGGTCTTCTCGTTGGAGCAAGTCAGGTTCCCCCTCGCATCCGGCACGACCGTCGGCGGGCTGGTGGAGACGTATGCGGCAGCGTATCGTTGCTACGGCGAGCTCGCAAAAGGCACGTTCGGCATGGCTGATGCGGCTGGAAGCTGCCTTGCACCGGCCGGTGTGCCGTTCCACGGGTCGCTGGGGGACATCGACGAGACGAAGTCGTTCGAGAAGCCGTTCCAGCAAGCGTTCGACGGACTGACTCAAGGGCGCGACGACAAGTTCTCGGAGCCGTTCGTGCTGAACGACGGCGTCTGGATTCTCCATGTGTCTGCGGAGCACCGCGAGTGCTTCACGGACGAGGCCGAGCTGTCGCGGCTGAAGGACCGGCTGCGGGGGAAGCTGGAGGAAGAGAAGTTCGAGCGTGCGCTCAAGTGGTGGCTGCGCCAGCTCCGCGGCCATTACCGAGTCGAGCTGATGCCTCTCTAGCCTCGGAAAGCAGCACCATGAGTGTCGCAACGGGAACGCAGCCGCTGATCATCCTGCTGCTTTGCGCAGAATGGGTGGTCTTCGCGGCGGCGGCGGCCTGGTACCTTCTCCGGCCGATTGTGCGCGGCACGAGGCTCGGCCGCAGCGATTCCGGCGCTTCCGTTGAGAGCGGCCAACCTCGCGGCCGCTGGAGCCGGCTTTCGGTCGCGGTCGCCGCGGGCGCCGCAGGATTTGCTGCGGCCCGTCTCTTCTCTCCCGGGCCTCCGGTCCTGAGCACGTACACGGGCCTCGCCCACGTCGCGTCCGCCTTCCGTATTGCCGATATGCAATGGGATTGGGCCTTCCCCCCGGACTACCCGCTTGCGGTGCAGGTGCTCGTCGCAGGCATGTCCATCTTGTTTGGCAAGTCCCCCGAGACCTTTGGTCTCACGAACTCCGTCCTGTATGGATTGGCCGCTGCGGGCGGTGCACTGCTGGTCCGAACGCTCACGGCCGTACCCGAAAGGCACTCTCCCGCCGCCCCCCCGGGGGGCGGTGACCCGAGCGCAGCGAGGGCCGGTGGGGGGACGCACCTGCACGGCCCTGCCGGCCATTGCGCCGGAACTGCCGGCCTGCTCCTTGCGCTGCTTCCACTCGGCCTGCTGTTCGCGGGCGGAGACGGGTTGAGCATCGGGTACCTCGCCCTCTCCCCGTGGGCCGTGCTTCTCTGGATCGAGATCGGGCACTCTCCGTGGACCTGGGCCGCTGCCGCATCCTGCCTCGCCCTGCTGGTCCAGACACGGCCCGAGGCGCTCGCTTTCGTCCTGCCCCTCGCCCTTCTCGTTGTGGCGATCCGGCGGCATGAACCCATTCCGGCCGGTGAACGGTCTTGGGCCGCAACTTCGACCATCGACCCCTCGCCTTCGCTCGGGTCAAGCCATCGTCCATCGACCATCCGCTCAGTTGGAGTTGCTTCCGCGGCGACCTTGCTGTTGTGCCTGCCCTACCTGGCACGATACTACTCGGCCATGGTCGCGACCGGCAGGGCTTCCGGAGAGCTCGGCCTTCGCATGCTGCCCGGCATTCTCGGTACTACCGCCGCAATCGCGGCCCTCATCGCTCTGATCGGGGCCAGACGCGAGAGAGGGCGCCCTTCCGCGGGCCCTTCGACTCGGGGCGGGGCAGGCCGCAATCCCCTCGAGCTTGCTCAGGGTATACCGCAAGCCGCTGTCGTACTGCCCCCGCCCGATCCCCGGCCGACGCATTCCTCGGAAGTGGCATGGGGGCTCGGCCTGTTCGGCGTGCTTTGCGCGGTCGCTGTTGGGGCCTGGGGGGTGGATTGGCTGACGTGGGGGCCGGTTTGTGCGGACGATGAATGCGCGGGCAGGACCTTCTCCACCATTCCGGTCTGGCTGCTCAACCCCAAGCTGGTGCCCCTGCCGCTGATGGCGCTCGCATTCGTGGGGCTCGTCCCCGCGGCCGAGACCCGCATGCGCTGCATCCAACTCGCGACCGTGGTCTGGCTCGGCGTGCTGCTTGCCGCGGCTTCCACCAAAGCCACTGGCGAGCTCCCCTTCGACGGAGCACGCACCCAACTTCCCGCTTCCATTCCACTCGTCCTGCTCGCTGCCCTCGGACTGCGACGGCTTCAGGAAGCTGCCCCGCTGGAAGCACTGGCCGGTCATGTACTGCGATCGGCCGGCAGCAACGCGGCTCCAGCCGGTTTGCGCCCTCCGGGGGCGCAAGGCGGCACCGTCTCCATGTCGCTGTCGGGAGCGCGTCGCGGCACCGTCTCCATGGCGCTGGCCGTGGCGCTTGCGATTGCCTTTGCGGTGCCCGGGATTGCGGCGGTCCGCGGGGTGGACTTCGACGAGCAGAGGGAGCTGAGGTTCGTGCGGGAGTGCCTGCCGCGACTGGAGGAACGCTCTGTCCTCTACGCGGCTGACGACGAGGTCGACCTGCTTCTCCCCGGCGACACGGAACCGATGCACGTCGAGATCTTCCCGCTCTTCCGCATGGGATTCATGCTCGAAGCCCTGGGCGACGAGGCCCGCGGCATCCGCGTTGCCGAAGCGTCCCAACTACGAGGGGGTGATGGCCCGCAGGGCCGTCGGGGGAGTTCGGGCCGGGAAGCTGCCCCCTACTTCCTTCGCGGCCTTGCCTGCTTCCGGACGGGCGAGCGGGCGGAGAGCCGCTCCTGCGCGGAAATTGCGGAGCGGTTCCGCCTGGAGCCTGTGTGCGAAGCGGAGATCCCGAACCTTCCGTTCACGTCGGACTTCCGCGACGTGATCAAAATAGTTGGGGAGAAAACAAGAGTTGGGATATACAGGCTGGAGACGCGCGCCCGCTGAGAGTCTTCAGCCGCGGAAGCAGCGTTGGGAGGGGCCTGATGCAGTACCTGGAAGCAATCTCTCGAAGTGACGCGGTGTCGTGGTACAAGCTGTGCGGCGATTACCAGGGCGAGGTGCAACGCTGGATTGCGACCACGCCGCAGACGATCGACATCTGCAACCGGCCTGAGCTTTGCGGCGTGGAGTTTTCGAATGCGCTGCACGGCGCAATGGTCTCCGTCCTGGCTCAAGCCCCGTTCTCGGGCTTCTTGAAGTCGGTCCCGGAGAACCGCGTAGCGGTGATGAACTTCCTGCGCGGAAGCTTGAACTTCGACGTCCGGGGAGCACTGGCGGACGCGCTCGGATTCAACCTTCATTCCACGTGCTTCATGAGCTCGCAGCGCTTCAGAAAGGACGGGCGCTGGCACGTGAAGGAGGACATGTACCGCAAGATCAGGATCCCGCAGGGTGCGGTCCTGTTGTTCGCAGACGTCGTTGCGACCGGCGTCACGGTGGACAACGGCCTGGAGGTCATCAAGGCGCAAGTCGTGGAAAGCAAGACTTCGCTGCGTGCCGCGGTCTTCTTCACGATCGGATGCCACAAGATCGAGAAAATCCTGGAGCGCTATCACGCGGAGTTCAAGAGCCTGTTCCCCGAGTACGAAGCTACCCACGTCGTGTACCTTGAAGGGAAGTTCCGACTGGTGGATTCGCAGACGAGGCTCCTGGTGAAGATCCAGGGGACGGACCTGATCAAGCTGGATGCTCTGGTCACGCCGGAGTTCGATCTCTCGCAGTACGGCACGCTGTTCCCGCCGTTGGAGCGGTGCGTGATCTACGATGCCGGCTCCCGTGCTTTCGACGTGTCGGAATACCTGGTGGACGTCGTGGAATACTGGGAATCGGTGCGCCGCCTGGCACGCCGCGGCTACACCCTCTTCGAGGCGCTCGTCGAGCGGTGGCCGGAGCGCTGCCACGGTTCCAAGAATGAGTTCATCGCGGCCAAGACCGAAGAGTGGCGGGGCGTGGACAAGGAGTTCCTGGGCAGAATCTGGGGAGCATACCGTGAGCGCTGGACCCCCAGCTTCAAGCAGTGGGCCCAGTCCCGCGAAGCCCTGGAATGCGTCTGTGACGACCGGCTGCAGCAGCTTCAGCACCTGACCAGCAAGTTCGGGAGCGGCAATGAAAAAGAATGAGTTCGTCCCCCACCACATGAACGCCAGGGCATCGGACTTCCAGGGCAACGGCAGCATCGGCCGTTACGTCTTCGTCCCCGGCTCGGACGGAAGGGCCCGCGAGATCGCGGGGCACTTCAAGAACGTGAGGACGCTAGAATCGCCCCGTTGCCACAACATCTACCTGGGCACCATCGACGCAGAAGACGGACCGGTGGACGTGGCCGCAGTCTCCACGGGCATGGGGACACCAAGCGTGGACATCATCCTGAACGAGCTCTTCAACCTCGGAGCTCGCAGGTTCCTCAGGGTGGGCACTTCCGGTTCCTGCCAGAGAAAGGCCATCCGTGTGGGCGCTCTCGTCGTCGCTACCGCAGCCGTCCGCGACGAGCACACGTCCAGGCTCTACGTTCCCGCGGAATTCCCCGCCGTTGCTTCCGACGAATACGTCCAGGCCGCACGGCGAGCAGGCGGGAAGCTGGGCTTCGGCACCAAGATGCACTTCGGCATCGTACACTCGAAGGATTCCCTGTTCGCCCGCGAGTTCGGTGCAGGCCCCATGGCGCCGGAAAACAGGCGCTACATGGAGATCCTGGAAGAAGCCGGCGTGGTCGCTTCGGAAATGGAAGCTTCGCACCTGTTCGTCCTGGCCTCCATCCTGGACGCAAAGTGCCGCCCGACCTCACGAGTGCTCGCAGGCTGCGTGCTCGGCATTATCGGCGACGATCGCCCGTTTGCTCCGCCCGCGGAAGCAAGCACTGCCACCTCCGAAGCCGTGGAGCTTGCCGTCGAAACCACCCGCCAGCTCGCGGTGCAGGAACGCCAGGCATAGCTGCAGTCAGACAACGTACCCCTTTCTCCTTATCGTTCTGATCCATCGGTTGTTGCCCGGGGAGCGCGACTACGCTCGCCTGTTGTGAGAGCTTCCGTCCCCGCCGGTCTGCTCGTCCCCGCCAGACTGCTCCTCTTCCTCTTCTTCCTCTTCGCTGGCGTCGTAAGTGAAGTCGCCCGCGGCAGCGCCCGTGGCGCCGGGAGGAGATTTCTTGCCGCCGCGCACGTAGCGGATCAGGCCGACAAACAGGATGAGCATGAAGACTGCCAGCAGGCCAAGCATTACCCAGCCGAAGAGATACCGCGGCATCAACGTCCTCCCATCGCTCGCTGGACGTCCCGGTGAGTCACCGTAGAGTCGACACCTTTTTCCCTCAGCTTCCTGGCCACCTCGGCCGCGATCGCAACCGACCTGTGCTGCCCGCCCGTGCACCCGACCGCGACCATGAGGGAGCTTCGTCCTTCGGTCCTGCACAACGGGAGAACGTCCACTACCATTTCCACGATCCTGTTCACCATCGAGCCCGCGGCGGGGTGAGAGAAGACGTACTTTGCAACCGCAGGGTCCGTTCCCGCCCTGGCGGACAAGTCCTGCACGAAGAACGGGTTTGGAAGGAACCTTACGTCGAACACGAACGCTGCTTCCAAGGGCAGCCCGTACTTGTATCCGAACGAGGCGACGATGAGGTTGAGGGCGCCGGAGGGGTCGTTGCCCACGGCATCCGCCACCGCGTTGCGAAGCTGATGCACGTTGAACGTGGACGTATCCAGCACCCTGGCAGCGAGACGTCGGACAACGGAGAGCATCTGCCGCTCCTGGCGCACTCCCTGCTCCACCGGCAGGTTCCGAGCCAGCGGGTGCGGCCGACGGGTCTCCGAGAACCGGCGGATCAGCACCTCGTCCGACGCGTCCAGGAAGAGGAGGAAGACGGAGTGCCCGCGGGCCGCAAGCAGCCTCACCATCTCCTCGCACCGGGTCACGAAGTATGGGTCCCTGCCGTCCATGCCAAGGGCTACACGCTGCACCTCCGGGTTGCGCTCCAGCAGCATCATCAGCGGGTCGTACAGCGAGCTGGGGAGGTTGTCGATCGCGAAGTACCCGAGATCCTCCAGCGTCTTGAGCGCGAAGCTCTTGCCCGCACCGGACATGCCGGTCACCAGCACCAGGCGCTTCTTCTCGGGAGGGGTCTGCGGCCCCGGAGGAGACTCCCACTTCGAGTCCGCCGCACCTTCCGGCACGGCGCCCGTGGTCCTGGTGGGGTCCGAGTCTTGGGACAAAGGGGCTCCTCTCGTCAACCGGGCCGAATCCGCTTCGACGAAGCGAGGATGCCCAGAAGCTCACGGTACTTGGCCACGGTGCGCCGCGCGATCCGCACACCGCTTTCCGACAGCCTGGCGACCAGCTCGCTGTCGCTGAGTGGTTTGCGCGGGTCCTCTTGTGCAACCAGAATGCGGATCTTCTCTTTCACCGTTTGCGTGGCGACGTCGTCCCCCGAATCCGAGCCGAGCCTGGCGTTGAAGAAGAACTTCATCGGGAAGAGCCCGCGGGGCGTGTGCATGTACTTGGCAGTGGTGACGCGGCTCACGGTGGACTCGTGCATCTTGATGTCCGCAGCGACGTCACGCAGCACCAGCGGCTTGAGACCGTCCATGCCGCGATCGAGGAACTCCTTCTGGAATCGGACGATGCTTTCCGCCACGACCCTGATGGTCTGCTGTCGCTGGTGGATGCTCTTCATGAACCACTCTGCGGACCGTACCTTCTTCTTCAGGTACTCACGTGTATCCTTCTTGATCCCCGTTTCGAGCAGCCCGGTATAGTAGGCGCTGAGGCGGAGCTTCGGAAGTCCGTCCTCGTTGAGGAAGACGATGTAATCGTCGCCGGCCTTCTCGACGAACACGTCCGGCTCGACGTAGTTGGCGGACTCGCCTCCCAGACTGCGCCCCGGCTTGGGGTCGAACGTCATGATGATGTCTCGAACGTCCTCCACGTCCTCGTCGTTCACCCCCAGCTTGCGGGCGAGCCCGGCCATGTTGCGGCCTACCAGCTCCGCAAGGTGGTCGCGGATGATCGTCTGGAGAAGCGCGTCTTCAGGGTAGTACACCTCCGCTTGCACCAGGAGGCAGTCCTCCAGGCTGATCGATGCAACGCCGACGGGGTCGAACCGTTGGATTACGCGGCGCACCACGTGGGCCCGCTCCAGCGGCACGGCCAGCTTCTCTGCTATCGATTCCACGACCGCGGGCGCCAGGTCGCCATTCTCCCCAAGATTGCCGATTATCTCCGTCCCGATCACCATCGCAGTCGGGTCGAGCTTGCTCATTTGGAGCTGCCAGAGCAGGTGGTCGTACAGGTCCTCCCGCTCGACCAGCGCCGCATCCGCTGTCGGCAGGTCGTCCGACCTTGCAGGTCGCCCCGACCCGGGAAGCGGCGGCCGGTCGCGGTACTCCTCCAGCGTCTTCTTCCAGTCGTCGTCGTCCGGGATCGTCCCGTCTTGTGGCGCAGCCGGTTCCTGCTGCTGCTGCGACGCCGCAGCTTCTTCCTGCTCGACAACGGGGATTTCCTCGAGGACCGGGTTTTCGGCAAGCTCCTGCTGTATCGTCGCGAGAAGCTCCAGCCGGGTGAGCTGGAGCAGCTTTATGGCCTGCTGGAGCTCGATCGTGAGCTTCAGCCGCTGCAGCATCTCCGGCCTGACGTTCGTTATTTGCCTCAGATCCATCCCTGCCTCGAACCACCCGACACAATCTAACAGCAAGGGCGCTGGGGATCAATAGCTGTAACCGTCCAGTGATCTGCCGCCTGCGAACGGCCTCCTGTTTTGACTTGCGCTCCAAACCTTGCAACAATGGGCGCGCTACGGAGGTGTGCGATGATGAAAGAGCAATTCCGCCTTCTCGTCTTCCTTTCCGGTCTGGCCGCGGCAATGGCATTCGGTTGCGGCGGAGGGTCGGGGGGATCGGGTTCCGACGCTGCGGACGTCCCGGGTGAGGCCGGGGCACAGGACGCAGATGTTTCCGCCGGGGACGGGTCCCCAGTGGACCTGGGGGCCGACCCGGAGACGGAGGGTCTTGACGGTTGCGGATTGGGGATTGCGGATTGCGGACTGAACGACGCGGAGCGCTCGGATACTGCCGGCGCTGACGTCGGGGGCACCGACGGCGCAGGAAGCGACGCCGACGGCGCAACGGATATAGGGGACGGGGGCGGGGACGGAGGCCCTGCGGTCGTGAGCCTTCCCGAGGAAGTGGTTCCCCTGGTCGAGCCCGGATGCGACGACTGTTTCGTAGCGATCAACGAGACTTGGGACGGTGAAGCCGAGATCTCGTTCCCTACGAAGGGAGAATACTCGCAGGAATACGAGGGCCAGATGTTCTACTTCAGGCCATGGGTGAGGTTCAGGATGCCGCACCCCGGCAAGGTGAAGAGGCTCTTCGTTCTCTCGTCGGGCGCCGGAGCGCTAGAGATGCGTCTCTCCTCCGGGTTCCCTGGGGGCCACTACCCATGCCTGGACGAAACCAACGGCGAAGACAGGTACCCGGTCGGCGCGCCCTACGTGATGGAGACGACCGCGGAGCCGGGCTGGCGGGTGTTCGACGTGTCCGGCGCCGAGCATTCGCTGCTGGGGTACGACGAGTTCTTCGTGATCTTCCGGCAGGACGGCGACGCCAGGGTCGGGCTCTACTACCCCGTGCCGGTCGCACCCGGCGATTACGGAGTGTACGGCGGGCTGATCGCTGATGCACCCGGAGACCAGATGACCTGCTTCCCCTCCATGAGCAACTTCACCGACATAGCGGAAGCGCCGCTGGAGTGGGTGATCAGGGCGGAGATCGAGGCGTCGGAAGTGGTGCCGGACAAGGGATTCGAGGACGGCGGTGCCGATGGGCTGAACGTCGGAGGCCACGCGTCGTTCGGCGACTACGACAACGACGGGGATGAGGACCTGCTTTCGGGCGGTGCTCTGTGGGAAAATGACGGGAACGGAGACTTCACGAACGCTACCGAAGGCGCGGGGCTGGCGACGCTTGGCGGCGAGACCGTCTGGGGCGACTACGACAACGACGGGAACCGGGACATCCTGGGAGTCGGCGGCAAGGCGATGCTGTTCCGCAACCTGGGCGACGGCACGTTCGAGGACCGCACCGAGGAATCGCAGATCGTCATCAACTCCAGCAGCCAGGGCGTAGCCTGGATCGACGTGAACCAGGACGGCTATCTCGATTTCTACGCCGCCAGCTACGGAACGCTGGCGGACCCCGAGACACCGGACCGGGACTACCTGTTCATCAGCAACGGCGACGGCACATTCTACGACTTCACGGAGGCAGCGGGCATACCGGTGGGCCCGCCGAAGCTGTACCACGGCCGCGGGGTGTGCACCGCGGACTACGACTCCGACGGCGACCACGACATCTACGTGGGGAACTACCGGCTTGACCCCAACCAGCTCTGGCAGAACCAGGGCGGCCTCGACGGCTTCGTGGAGCAGGGGTGGGCCGCGGGCGTCAAGGGGTGGTTCGAGCTTGGCGGCTACGCCCACACCATCGGCCCCAGCTTCGGAGACCTCGACGGCGACGCGCTCATCGACATCCTTGTCCCCAACCTGGCGCACCCACGATTCGTCGATTTCTCGGACTTCACCACGCTCTATTTCAACAACGGAGACGGCACGTTCGAAGGGATCGAAGCCCCGGGCGCGGGGATACTCTACGACGAGACCCACTCCGACTCGGTCCTGCTGGATGCCGAAAACGACGGCGACCTGGATGTTTTCCTCACCTCTGTCTATGAAGGCCGGAGATCCTACTTGTACCTTAATGATGGTACAGGCGGTTTCACGGACGGAACGTACGAAGCCGGCATCCTGCACCTCAACGGCTGGGGCGCGGCCTCCGGGGACGTGGACGGGGACGGAGACCAGGACCTGGTCGCGTACCGACTCTTCCGCAACGAGACCGTCGGTGGGCACTACCTGGCTCTCAAGCTTGTCGGCGGCGCCACGGAAGCCGGCCCCGGCGTCATGTCCAACAGGGACGCCATCGGCGCAGTAGTCGAAGTCCATGCAGGCGGCATGACCCTGCTGCGCCAGGTCGAAGGCGGCACGGGCACCGGCTGTCAGAACAGCTCGGTGCTGCACTTCGGGCTGGGGGCCGCGGATGCCGTGGACTCCATCGAGGTCCGTTGGCCTTCCGGCATGGTCCAGGACGTCGGACCCCTGCCTGTAGACCAGCTCCACGCCCTCACGGAGATCTGAATTTGCTTGCCCCAGATCGGCTGTTTGTATATAAACCTCACTCAAGGACATCGGACAAATGCCGATGGGATCACTAGCTTGGTGTTGGGGGCTTTGAAATGGGGAAGATTCTGGGAATAGACCTCGGTACTACGTTCTCCTGCATCTCGGTGGTGGAGGGGGGGACGCCCGTGGTCATTCCGAATTCGCAGGGGTCGCGGATTACTCCCTCGGTTGTCGGTTTCACGGACCAGAGCAGAATGGTCGGAGAGCCGGCCCGGCGCCAGGCCGCAACCAACGTGCGCAACACGGTCTACGCGGTAAAACGCCTGATGGGCCGGAAGTTCGACACGCCCGAAGTGAAGCGCATGCGGGGGATGTACGCATTCGACATCGTCCAGTCCACCAACGGCGACGCGGCCGTCACCGTGAACGAGCGCATCTACACCCCGCCGGAAATCTCTGCATTCGTGCTTGAAGAGCTGAAGAAATCTGCGGATGAGTTCTTGCAAGAAGATACCAAAGAAGTAGTTGTGACCGTACCGGCATATTTCAACGACGCTCAACGGCAGGCGACCCGCGACGCCGGGCGCCTCGCAGGCCTTGATGTCGTGCGCATCATAAACGAGCCCACCGCTGCCGCACTGGCCTACGGGCTGGGGTCCAGCTTCAAGGGGAGGATTGCCGTTTTCGACCTTGGCGGAGGGACCTTCGACGTGTCGATCCTGGACGTTGCGGATGGGGTCTTCCAGGTCCTTGCCACGCACGGCGACACGTTCCTCGGAGGAGAGGACTTCGACCGGCGCATAGTCGAGAAGGTCGTCGCCCATTGCCGCGACCAGGAGGGCTTCGACCCGATGACCGACTTCCTGGCCATGCAGCGCATCAAGGAAGCGTCGGAGCAGGCGAAGATCGAGCTCTCGTCCATCGACGAGGCCGAGATCAACCTGCCGTTCCTCTTCGCGGATACCCGCGGGCCCAGGCACGTGAACATGAAGTTGACCAGGCCCCAGTTCGAGAAGCTCACCGAAGATATCGTCGACAAGACGATGGAGCACTGCAAGCAGGCGCTTTCCGACGCGGGCCTGACGGCCGAGGGCGTCGGCGACGTGCTCCTTGTAGGCGGCATGACCCGCATGCCGCTGGTCCGCTCCCGGGTCTCCAGCTTCTTTTGCCGGGAGCCGAACAAAGGGGTCAACCCGGACGAGGCGGTCTCCGTGGGTGCGGCCATCCAGGGCGGCGTCATCGGAGGCACGGTGTCGGACGTGCTGCTGCTGGACGTAATCCCTCTTTCCCTCGGCATTGAGACCAAGGGCGGGGTCTTCACGAAGCTGGTGCCGCGCAACCACACGATTCCGACTTCGCACACGGAGGTGTTCACCACCGCGGAGGACTACCAGAGCGTGGTCCAGATCCACGTTCTTCAGGGGGAGCGCCCGCTTGCCCGGGACAACAAGTCTCTGGCGCGCTTCGAGCTGCTGGACCTGCCGCCCGCCCGCCGCGGAGTGCCGAAGATCCAGGTGCGCTTCGAGGTGGACGAGAACGGCATCCTGTCCGTATCTGCAAGCGATATGGCCACCGGACGTCAGCAGAACATCTCGGTCCGCCCATCATCCGGCCTCACCGAGCGGCAGATGAAGCAGATGCTCGCCGAAGCGGAGGCGAACCGCCAGAGAGACGTAGCAGAGCAGGACCTGGCGGAGATGAAGAACAAAGCGGAAGCCCTGGTCTACACCACACAGAGATCCATCTCCGAATTCAAGTCCTACCTCACGCCGGAAGAGATCGACCAGATCGAAGGCTGCATGCGCAAGTGCTCCATCGCGCTGGATGGCTCGGACGCAGAAGCCATCCAGACCGCAATGCTGGAGCTGGAACGCGCCGCTGCCCGAATCTCCGAAGTGCTCTACAGAAACCTTACCTGACCGGCCACGAACTTCGAGCCAGCAGGACCTTCTCCCACGGGTAGAACACGCTGCGGACCTCGCCCAGCAGGTAGAGCGACCCGGTGCAGAGCACCGTGTCCTCAGCCGAAGCCATGTCCATCGCGGTGTGCACTGCATCCGGGGGGTGCGGGACCACCATGACCCGGCGGGCGCGGCACCGCAACGTCGATGCCAGCTCCCCCGGCGTCGCCACCCGCTTGCCGTACAGGGTGGGCGCCGTGACGATGAGCGTGTCCACGCTGTGCCCAAGGGCGTCCAGCAACTCCGGGCCGGAACGTGTGCCGCTGAGCCCAAACACGACGATAAGCTTCCCCGGCGGCTTTGGCATCGCACCGCCCAAGGCTGCCATCTTCTGCGGGTTGTGCGCACCGTCCAGCAGCACCAGCGGCCAGCGTTGGACAACCTCCACCCGGCCCGGCATCGGCCGAGCAGCAAGCCCGCGCACAATCGCTTCCCCGGAAATCGGCACCCCCATTGCGGCAAGCCGCTCCACCGCCTTCAACGCCACTGCCATGTTGCGGGCCGGGAAACCCGCAAGGCCGTTACCGGCAGTGGAGGCAAGTATGGTCGATGGTCGATGGCCGATGGTCGATGGTCGATGGTCGTCGAGGTCCACCGGGACGAGGCGGCAGTTGGTCGAGAGCGCCTCGCGCTCGAAGACGGCCCATGTGTCGGGGGAACGGACCACGACCGCCTCCTCTGCTCCGGCCATGATCCCGGCCTTGTGCCACGCGATGCTGCGCACGTCGCGGCCTAAGCTCTCCAAGTGGTCCAGCCCGATGTCCGTGATCACTGCCAGCTTCCGGTTCAGCCCTTGCACGAGGTCGTAGCGCCCGCCGAGCCCAGTCTCGACCACGGCCCAGTCCACCCGTCTCCTGCGGAATTCGACATAGGTGAGCGCAAGTGACGCCATGCCGTGGACCGACGCCCCGCAGTCGTCCCGCTGCCGGAACGCCTCGGCCACCGGCTTCACCAATTCGTACGCAGCGTGGAAGTCGACCGGGTCGGCGTACAGCCCGTCCACCCAGGTCTTCTCGGTCGCGACCTGGAGATACGGGGACACATGGAGACCGGTTCGCAGCCCCGCAGCGCTCAGGATGTTGGCGATCCACCACGCGGTAGATCCTTTGCCCGACGTGCCAGCCACCTGCACCGAAGGGTGCGCTGCCTGCGGGTTTCCCAGAGCTTCGTTGAACTCCCTGACAGCGGCCAGCTTGTGCTCCGGCGTGGAGTTGCGCGGGGTGAGCCGCACCACGTCAACGTCGATGTAGCGCTTGGCCTGGAGATACAGGCTCAGACCATCCATGTGCTTGTCAACCGCCGGCCACGTTCAGCAGAGGGCCTAGCTGCTTGAGAATGCGGTCCACCAGGTCCAGAAGGTTCTCGACGCGCACGACCAGGCGCTGCTCTCCTTCCCCATGATCTTCGAACAGGACGGTCAGCTTGAGCTCCCCGGGCATTCCCGCAACAGCGGTCTTGACCATCGCAAGCGCCATGCCGCCCGCAAGCCCGGCGTCCTCGGGCAGGATCAAACTGTCCAGGAGCTTCGGCGGGGAGATGGCCACGGCCACCTTCTCGTCGCCAGGAAGCGTGAGGCTCAGCAGCTCTTTCCCGCTGCCTTCTCGAACGTACATTGCTTCAGCAAGCAGGAACAGCACATTGGAGTTCTTCGCTATGTAGTAGGTCCCGTCCTTGGAGAACCAGGCCAGCCATTCCTGGCCGGCCTTGCCCTTCTGTCTTCGCACCGCGGACCGGACGTGCTCGCCGGTGCGCAGATCGCGGCTTTCCATCTTGAAGCTCTTCGCAGAGAAGATGAACTCCAGCCGTTTCTCCAGCATGTCCGCGTCCGTGGGCTGGAATATCCACACCAGCCCGGCCCACGGATTGTCCGCCTGGATCTTGCCGGCGATCGCTACGCCCAGCTCTCCCGAAACCAGATCCAGAAGCTGCGTGGTCCACTTGTCGTTCACCTGGGAAAGCAGCTTCCCAACCGCGCTTCCCGCAAGCTTCTTGCCCCAGACCGCGTCCAGCCTCTCCGCCACGGTCGGCACCTCGTGCACCGACGTGTATGCCAACGCGGACGTGGACTTCGGGAGCTTCGCCTCCCGCTCGGGCACCGCAAACAGCCCGCCCAACGCATCGAACGCCTTGCTGTCCCGGGCTTCGAGAAACACTTCTACCCGATCGGTTCGTCCGGTTATCTCGTCGCGGGCACTTACCGCGATCCCCAGCGACTGGAACCGCAGCAGCTCCTCGGGCAGCACGGCCCAGGTTGTCACTATGCCCAGGGTGCGCTCCAGCAGACCGGCAACAGCAGGTACGGA
>Ga0172371_10005297_pt1 | contig 19174 bp, 22 predicted proteins | sample Lak12m_FD_114543 | JGI IMG/M metagenome (GOLD analysis project Ga0172371, IMG submission 114543) | Freshwater microbial communities from Kabuno Bay, South-Kivu, Congo - kab_022012_12m | ecosystem: Environmental > Aquatic > Freshwater > Lake | place: Democratic Republic of the Congo: South-Kivu...
GGTGATCCTGGCGGCGACGGCGTCCTTGATGGCGTCGTTTTTTGCCAGCGGAGCGACAGTCTCGACATATCTGTCAGTATCGAGGACCACCTGGTTGAGCCAGATGACGGCGACCGACAGCGTTGCCACCAGGCAGCCCAGGACGATGAGGATGACAGCCGTTATGCCCTTCCATCTCGGATATGTGCTCAAGTGGCCTCCGTTGTCTTTCCACGTGTCACGAATTATCCCCCCAGGAGTTTTGTGTAAACCGCTGTGGGTAGACTAAGTCACTGTTTGATGGCGAGGCGGCGTATCCTTCCCACGGCCTGAAATTCGCCGAAGCGGGATGATGCTGCAGCCGCGGCAGGTAAAGCTGAACATCAAAACGAAAGAATAAGCATGGATCCGGAAAAAACCGCACCAGCCGCTCCGCCGAAAAGCATCACGCCACCGGCGGTGAACAAGGCCCGGCGCGCGCTGATCATCGCGGACGACACCGTCCACATAATAGTGGCGGTATTCCTGGTTGGCGCCGCGCTGGTTATCCTGTACTACGCCGCGCGTAACTTTATCGACCTGACCGTCGATTCGACGCTGCTGGTCATCAACGACGTCCTCTTCGTGCTGATAATCGCCGAGCTGCTGTGGATGATCATCCGTTACCTCAGGCGGGAAAAGTTCTCGCTGGCGCCGTTCCTGTTCATCGGGATCATCTCAAGCCTGCGGCGCATGCTGTTCATCGACGCCCAGATGTCCCTGGGCACCGGCGAGCACAGCTTCAACGAGAATCTCATGGAGCTGGGCGTGCACGTTGGCATCATCTTCGTGCTGGTGTTCGCCTACTTCCTGCTCAAGAAGGCCCGGGCGGTGGGGGACTGATTCCGCCGCCGGCCGACACGATGGCATGCCCCAACGCCGACGGCGCGATACGGCCGGTGTTGGCGCACAGCCGCTCCGGTGTGCCCATAAGGCTGGACCAGTGCGACCATTGCGGTGGACTCTGGTTCGACCGCTTCGAGCTTTTCCAGGTCGACGAAGCCGAGGCTGGAACTCTCGACCGGGTCGACAAGCCCGGGTTGCGCTTTCCCGCCGGGGGCTCCGAAAAGCCGCTGTGTCCGCGCTGCCGTCTTCCCCTGCGTGTGTTCACGGATAGCAACATCCCCAACAACATCCAGCTGCTCATGTGTGACAAGTGCGAGGGCTTCTGGGTCAATCACGGGGTGCTGGCAGGTTATGCCCGTTTCAGGGAGGCGGGGCATAAAAGACCCGACTCCGAGCTGGCGGCGCAATATGAGGCGCTGGCGGAGCAGTACGAGAAGCAGCTAAAGAACACGAGCAACAAGGAATACTGGCAGGCCCTGGAGAGATGGGGGAATGAGATGGGTGGCCAGCGCGATTTTCTCACCGGTATGCGGCTGGACGGCTCGCCGGCCGAACTCGAGCGCATCGACCGTGCCCAGGACTTCTTCTACACGGCGCTTGGCGCCGCCGCGCGGCTGCTGTTCGGCTGGCTCTAGTTGCAAATCCCCTTCATCATTAGTTAGCCTAGACATTGGAGGCTTTCCCCTAAAATGACAGGAGTATATTATGTCCGCTGTATTGACCAAGGCTGAAGAGCTTGCCGCCGCGATTTCCGATAGTGAAGAGCTCGGGCTGCTGAAGCAGGCCGCCGAGCGCGTGGACAACGACGAGGCGGCCACAGCCGCGCTGCAGAAGTTCTCCGAGAAGCAGGAGATGGTACAGCGCGCCGCCAGCTCGGGTCTGCAGCTGCCGCCGGAGCAGATGGAAGAGCTGCAGGAGATGCAGGGCCAGATCCGCGACATCCCCAGCATCCAGGGGTTCGCCTCGGCGCAGAACGACTTCAACAAATTGATGGACCGCGTCAACGAGATCATCTCGGCCGCGGTCATGGGCCGCGAGCCCGGCGAGGAGCCCGAAGGGCACAGCCACGGCTCGAGTTGCAGCTGCGGTGGCCACTGATTTTCATCTGATTGCATTATTTCCGCTGAAGGGTGGTGAACTGGATTGGCTGAAAAACCGAAGATCGATCCCGAAGAATGTACAGGATGCGGGATCTGTGTAGATGAGTGTCCCAACGAATGTCTCGAGCTGGACTCCGAAGACGTCGCCACGCTGGCGAACGCCAGCGCCTGTGACGGCTGCGCCACCTGCGAAGAGTCCTGCCCGACTGAGGCCATAACGATGGAAGAGGGTTAGGCGCGAGCCGGACCCGGTCCATCGAGACCATTTCGCAAGATATGAAACGAAAAACTCCTCCGTAGCGGAGGAGTTTTTCGTTAACGGCATGTCGCCGGTTTCAGCAGGAGGAGCTGCACTTGCACGTGCTGGAGCTCTTCTTCCCGGATTTTCTGATCTTCACCGACGCCACCTCCTTAGCAACAGGTTCCTGGTTCTAGGTTCCTGGTTCCTGGTTAAATCCTTCGATCGCGTTGATTCTCAACCAGGAACAAGGAACTAGGAACCAGGAACTATTCCGTACCGGTAACACTGGCAAAGATCGGGGCCCATGGGGCTATTATACCCGGCAGCCCGGAATCTGCACCCGCCGCGGCAATCCTCAATGAGTTCACAGTCACACTCGAGTTCCGCAAGTGGCAGTTTGCTTACTTTTTGCCAGCAAGCCGCTAATCCCTCCCCGATGCTTCCCACAGGTTCGCCTGCGTAAAAACCGCAGCGGGCGGCGCGGCCGTCGGCCATGACGGCCATCAGGTGGGCGCCGCAGGCATATCCCGGCGCCGGCTCATGGATGGCTCCGCCGAAACTGAGGCCGAGCAGAGGTCCGGCGATGTCAGGTGAGACGATCAGGCCCGCGCCTGCCTCTTGATCTAATCCAGGCGCCCCATGCCGGCCTTCAGCCTCAAGGCGGCCGGCGGCCGAGGGCGCGTCCACGGCCCATTCACCGGCCCCCAGATCCCGGACTAGCCGGCCCAGCTCATCGAAATCTCCCAGGTTGTGGCTGTGCACCATGGTCGCCACCGAAACGTCCATGCCTGCCTGACGCAGATTCCGGATGGCGCCAACCGAACGTTCGAAGTTGCCCTCGCCGCGGATGAAGTCGTGGGCTTCGCGCATGCCATCCAGACTCACCTGCACTTCCTTGAACCGCAGACTCGCCGCCGTCTCCGGGTCGATCAGGGTGCCATTGGAGAGCAGCACCGTCCGCAGATCCTTTTGTGCCAGGTAGTCGTTCAGTTCCCGGAACTCACGGTGCAGCAGCGGCTCACCGCCCGAGACCAGCAGCCGCAGTCCCTGCATTCCCTCGAACTCGTCCACGATCGCCCTGATCCTGGCCAGCGGTAGGTCGGTGCTGCCGGATTCGCCGATGAAGCAATGGCGGCAGCGCAGGTTGCAGCGGTCGGTGATGTGTAAAAGCAGATAACGCAGTGAGGGAATGGGGCTTTGAGCGAGCCGCAGCTGTCGCTCGCCGGCCGGCCCGTACGCATCTCCCACGGGCTCAAGTATCCCTTCATCGATGCAAAAGCGAACGAATTCGGCGGCATCGGGACCGTCGGGCTGTGGGGCGCCCCCGGCGCAGGCGGCCAGGAAATCGACCGCTTCGCGGTTGACTATATATAGCTCGTCAGTAGCGCGACTGTAGACGCAGGGCTCTTCGAGCAGTTTGGGCGAGCAGTCAGGGGTCAGTCGCAACATCATTGGAGGCGAGTCAGCTCTCTGGAGGTCCGGTCCCATCGGGAACGCTCATTGTTAAACGTCCGTCTGAGCAAGGGCGTCAGAAAGCTCGTCCGGTGTTAGCACGCCCCTCTCGATCACGATCCTCAGGATGCGAAAGCAGGAGCACTCCAGATCGTCCTCGTGCTCGTCGTGCCAGAAATCGCAGTCATAACAGAGCAACTCGCGCAGTTCCGCCAGCGAGAGGTCGCGCCGCGAGCCCAGGCGGGAAGCCGCCTTTTCAAGGTTGGGAAAGCCATCGTTTTCTGACACTGCCACACCTCCGGGAAGGTTGCTTTTCTCCCTGCAAAACAAAACAAATATAGTTCACTTAAGTGCTAACATTATACATCTTGACAAACTCACAATCGTGGGATTTAATACCCCTGAGGGTACTTTCTTATCTCTCCACTCGATCTGTCCCCAGACAGGCGCTATTTTCTTTTCTCGTGTTGTCAAAGGGAGGGCACATGCAAGGCAGAGGGCGGGCGCAGCAACTCAGTAACAACTTTGTCACCTCAAGGATCCGGAGTCAATCATGAGGTGGATAATCAGAAAAATCAAAGGCATCGGCAGCTGGATAGCGCACCTGCCGGTAGTTGCAAAGGTCTTACTTGGAGCGCTGGTGGTGATCGTCGTCTTTGGTGGCAGCTACGGTAGCTACCGGATGTACGATTACACGCAGAACGATCCTGATTTCTGCCGCTCCTGCCACACGATGGAAACGGCCTGGAACAAGTGGGCCAACAGCGAGCACAGCAAGGTTTCATGCCATAACTGCCATACCGTCAGCCCGATCGGCGGCGCGCAGCTGGTGGTCAACTATCTTATGGAACGTCCGGACGTGAACACCGACCACGCCGCGGTTTCCGACAAGGCGTGTGAGAAGTGTCACTATAGCGGCGATCCGCAGTGGGTCCAGGTCGAGGACACCGCCGGCCACGCCACCCACGCGGAAGAGCAGAATATCGCCTGCCAGACATGTCACGGCATGCGTCTGCACAGCTTCCGTCCGTCGAGCGAGATCTGCGTGGCCTGCCACGCCGACCATGTCGCCGGCGCGGACAAGGGCATCAAGATCTCGCAGATGAGCGAGATGCACTGCACCGAGTGCCACTCCTTCCTGCGTGAGGACAGCCCGCTGCGGCCGACGAGGGAAACGTGCCTCGGCTGCCATCAGAAGCTGCCCAACCAGAACGTGGTCTTCCCGGAGAAGGCGCCGATGATGTGGGATTGCCAGGAGTGCCATAAGCCGCACGACAAGGCGAACCCGACGGTCGATTGCCTGGCCTGTCATACCGACTCCAAGACGAACGGGCTGCATGGAAAGAAGACGCATTCCGAAGCGCGCTGCAAGACCTGCCACCAGCCGCACGTGTGGACGGTCTCCAGCCGCGAGCCCTGCCTGACCTGTCACCAGGACAAGGTGGATCACAACCCGCAGGGTGTGTGCGCCGACTGCCACGACTACAAGACCCTGGCGCCGCCGGCAGCCACCGGCCAGCCGTCTGAAGAGTCGGGCACGGCGACCACTGAAACGACCGAGACGGCCGATCAGCAGGCAACGGAGGGCGGGACCGGCTAGAACAGCGGTAACGCCCGGCGCGAACAGGCCCGGCTAATAGGGGCTTGTTGCCGGAAATGACATATTAGGAAGTTTCGTATACAATATCTCCCGTTGTTTTCACGACAACGGGAGATGCGGGCAACAAACAGCGCCCCGTGGGGGGGCGCCGGAATAAAGGTGAAAGGTACTCAAGATGTGGTACATCATGGAAGCACCGCAGTTCTTTTTTATCAATCTGTTTGCGACCATCGCGATTCTTACTGTCCTCACTTTTGGAATCCCGCCGCTGATCAACTGGCTTCTGGAGAAGATGCACCAGGAAGACTGACGGGTCTGCCGCGGAAGCAATCCTTCCCGGGCAAGACAGGAAAATCCCAGCAGAATGAACGCTGCCTGGAATGCCCGCGAAAAGTGAAGGATAGCAACTAGATTGGAAAAGAAGAACGCTCCGGGCGCACGAGCCCTATATAAATAAGGAGGAGTAGCAAGTGGCCGAAAACAAACGATGGGCTATGGTGATAGATATTCGCAGGTGCATCGCCTGCCATGCCTGCACGGTTGCGTGCAAGGCCGAGATGGCTACTCCGCTGGAGGTCAATCGGACCTGGCTGAAGATCGTCGAGAAGGGCACCTATCCCGATGCCCGACGGTTCTGGATACCCCGTCTTTGCAACAACTGCACCGATGCTATCTGCGCCCGCAACTGTCCCACGCAGGCAACCTACAAGCGCGATGATGGCATCGTCATGGTAGATCAGCACCGCTGCATCGGCTGCAAGTACTGCATCGCGTCGTGTCCCTATGATGTCCGCTTCATCAATCCGCTGAAGAACATCGTGCAGAAGTGCTATTTCTGCGAGCATCGCGTTGACGCCGGCCTGCAGCCGGCCTGCGTGGAGAGCTGTCCCACCCGGGCGATGGTGTTTGGTGACAAGAACGATTCCAAGAGCGAGGTCGCGCAGATGCTGGCGGCCAACGCTACGGTGGTCATCAAGAAGGAGATGCAGACCGACCCGCAGGTCTTCTATATCTCCGCTGACGAGACGGCGATGAGCAATGTCGAGGATGGTATCAACTACTACACCGAAGGTTCCCTGGCCAAAATCAGGTTTTAAGGCTTTCGACTAACGGAGGAGCGAACCGCATGGAGCATACAGATGTAAACGTCATCTACTCGGTAGAGCATCAGCTGCCGTTGGTCATGTATATTGGCCAGTACTTTTTCTTCACGGGGCTGAGCGCCGGGTCGTTCGTCATCTCGGTTATCGCCACCCTCCTGGGACGCAAGGAATTCAAGCCCATCGGAAAGATCACTGCCCTGCTGGCGCCGGCGCTGCTGATCATCGCGCCGATCAACCTTATCCTCGACCTCGAGCAGCCACTGCGTTTCTGGCACCTGTTCCTTTATTACAACTGGACTTCACCGATCACCTACGGTTCGTTCCTGCTGACCGCCTATCCGATCATGGGCAGCATCTACGCGGTCATGGTCTACACCGACAGGCAGAAAGCGGCCAAGGTCCTGGGTATCCTGGGTATCCCGCTGGCCATCTCGGTCCACGGCTACACCGGATTCATCCTGGCGCTGGCCAAGGCGCGGGCGCTCTGGAACACGGCCGCCATGCCGACCATCTTCCTGGTCTCGGCCATGGTCTCGGGTATCGGACTGGTAGTCATCATCGCCGCTGTGCGCTGGAAGTGGTTCGACAAGAAGGCCACGCCTGAAACCCGCGCGCAGGACAAAAAGCTTATCCTGCAGCTGGCGCAGTTCATGGCTTACGTCATCATGCTGGACATGTTCTTGATCCTGTCGGATATCCTGGTGCTCCTGACGGCGCACGCCGACGCCTTCGAGGCCGGCATGCTGATCCTGTCAGGCAATTTTGCGCCATTGTTCGTGGGAGTGGAGATCATCCTGGGATCGTTTGTGCCCATGTTCCTGGTGCTGGGACCCAAGAGCCGAAATTCGCTCACCGCGGCCGTGGTCGCATCCATTCTGGTCAACATCGGAGTCTACGCCATGCGTTTCGTTATGGTCATCGGCGGTCAGACGATTCCCCTCAGCTGAGTTCAAGGAGCCGGAGAATGCGAAAGTTAACCCGTAGAGATTTTCTGAAGCTGGGCGTCGCCAGCGCCGCAGTGCTGACCATCGAGACCCAGTTCGGCCCCTTGGCCAGGGCGGCGGAGAGCCTTATCGAAGGTGGCCGTTCCGTCAACCGGACCTCAGGCCTGCCGCGCTCGTTCCTGCCCAGCACCTGCCTGCAATGTCCGGCCGGCTGTGGCAACATCGGCTATGTCGAGGAAAGCCGCCTGGTCAAGATCGGCGGCAACACCGCGCACCTCAGCAACCAGGGTTCGCTTTGCGCCCGGGGTCAGGCGGGCATCAACGCCCTCTACGATCCCGACCGCCTGCTGACGCCGCTGAAGCGCAACGGGCTGCGTGGCAAGAACAACTGGATGCCCATCACCTGGGAAGAAGCTTACGACGAGGTGGCCAAGGCCCTGGCGTCAGCGCGGGCCAATCCCGGCGACTTCGTCTACATGACCGACGACGCCAGCCAGGATGCGCTCGGCCGCCGTTTCACCCTTGCGCTCGGTTCGCCCAATGTCATCGGGGCAGCGGGCATTTATGACAACAACAAGCTCATCGCCGACAGGCTCACATGGGGCGGCAACGGCGACATGCCGGATCTGGCTCACAGCAAGTACATGCTGGTTTTCGGGGCCAATCCCCTGGAGAATAATCCCCAGTTCGTGGGACTGGCCCGCCGCCTGATCGACGGGCAGCAGCGCAACCAGGCCAAGCTGGTGGTATTCGACGTCAGGTTGACCAACACTTCGACCCGCGCCAACGAGGCCTACTACCTGAATCCGGGCACATATGCCCTGGTGGCGCTGGCGATGGCTAACGTCATCATGCAGGAAGGTCTCTATAACCGCGCGTTCATCGAACAGTGGACCAACGTCACGCCCGAGAGGCTGGCCCAGCACCTGGCCCAGTACACGCCGGAACGCGCCGAGGCTGAGAGCGGCGTCAGCGCCCTTGTGATCCGGCGCATAGCCACTGAGTTCGCATCGACGCCGCCGGCGGTCACCATCACCGACGCTATGCTGTCGAACTCGATCAACGGTGTGCAGAACGAGCGGGCGGTGATGCTGCTCGACATCATAACCGGCAACATCGACGTCAAGGGTGGACTCTGCCTGCCGCGTCAGTACAACCTGGCCGAGCCCAATCCGGCGCCGCCGGCGCCGAACCCGGGCATCAGCGCCCTGACCAATCCGGCTGAACTGCCGGCGCTGGCGACGCACCAGCCCATCCAGAAAGTATTCCAGCTGCTCAAGGAGCGGCGTGCGAGAGCAAACGTGCTCATGACCCACAGCGTCAATCCTGTCTATTCCAACCCGGACTCGGGCATGGTGCAAGACGTGCTGCTCGACGAAACCCTGGTTCCGTATCACATCGCGGTCACACCGTTCATGAACGAGACCTCCATACTGGCGGACATCGTGCTGCCGGAGACGACCTATCTCGAAGACTGGAACGTAGAAGTGCGGTCCTCGCCCGAACTGGTGCCTTATGTGTCGCTGCGCCAGCCGGTAGTGCCGCCGCTGGAGTCCGCGGTTTCGTTCTTCGAAATGGCCAAGCAGATCGCCAGCCGCGTCATGGGCGGCATGGAGCAGTACTTCGCTTTCTCCATAAACGAATACCTCAAGGCGCGCATGGCCAACATACCTGGATTGAACCGGGCCGGCGGCCTCGAGTATCTTATGCAGCACGGCGTCTGGTATGACCCGAAGACCAGGCCGGATTACGGCTCCTTCGTGAACACCGGCTTCGCCACGCCGAGCGGTAAGATCGAGGTATTCCTGCCACAGTTGGGCCGGGCCGAGATGCCTACCTACGAGCCGGTCCCGATGTTCAAGGACATTAAGGAAGGCGAGCTGGTGCTCACTATTTACGAGACGGCGCTGCAGACTGACGCCAAGACCGCCAACTGCATGTGGCTGGACGAGATACTTCATGACAATGCCGCCATGATCAATACTGAAACCGCGGGCAAACTGGGCATCAAAGACGGCGACGTTATCAAGCTCACCCGGCAAGCCAAGTCCGGCGAGGCCAAGGAGCGTTCGGTGACGACCACGGCTTTCCTGACGGAGGGTATCCATCCGCAGGTGATCGCCATGGCTAACGGCACCGGCCATACGGAGTACGGTCATGTCGCTGAAGGCGAGAAGATGGAGCTCTCCGAGATCGATGAGCCCTTCCTGAGAGATCCCAATCTCACGCTGATCTGGTGGAGAGAAAAGGGCGGCATCGGCGTCAACGCCAAGCAGATCGTGCCGGTGGCGTCCGATCCGACGGCTGGTGGGCAGGCCTGGGCTGATGTGGTCGTCCAGGTAGCCAAATCCTCCTAGGGCGGTCGTGATGAGCGCCGCTTTGGATGCGGCAGGGCAGCAGGGCCTGGAGATGGCCCGCGCACGGGCAGCATTGTACGGGCTGGTTTCCCGTATCTTCAGCGGCAAGCCGACGGCGGAGCTGCTGGGCGCCCTGAAAGGCCGGGAGATGCTGGAATCGCTGGCGGCTTTCGAGGTCGTCTTCGACGAGGGTTTCCTGGGCGGCGATGTGGCGGCGCAGGCGGATGAGCTGGCCGGCGAGTATGCCGAGCTGTTTTTAGCTACGGGCTCAAACATCGCGCCGTTCGAGTCGGTCTTTCTGCCCGGCTGGAGCGAGGACAAGCCGCAGCTGTGGGGAGAGGCGACAGCCGCGGTGGCGAAGTTTTACGAGGAGGCAGGCCTGGAGCTGCGGTCGGGCCAGATACCTGACCATGTCGGCCTCGAACTGGAGGCGATGGCCACCCTGGCCGAGTGTGAAGCGGCGCGGCGTGAGGCCGGAGACGCCGAAGGCGCCGGCCGGTTGGAAGGGCTGCAGAACCGGTTTTGCCGGGAGCACCTGATCAGATGGGTGCCGGAGTTTTGCAAGGCGGTCCGGGAACGGGCCGGGAATGGTTTTTACGGAAGTATGGCGGTTCTCGCTGCCAACCTGGTGCAGCTTCACTGCGGTGAGGCGGAAGATGGGGGCAGCGAGGAAACGACAAGGAGGATTACAGATAAATGAAGATTCCTAAGCTATCAAAACCGGTCTGGGTGCTGGTCGGAGCCGGCATTTTGCTGCTTGCCCTGTCGCCGATGATCCTGCTTGCGCACTATACGACGACCAATCCCAGATTCTGCCTCACGTGCCACGGCACCGGCGAGACGGCCAACGTCGGTCAGGAATCGCTCGTTCATCCTGATTACGGCGATGTGGGTTGCCTCGACTGTCACGCCGAGGATGGTGGACACTTCGTCACCGACGGCTACCAGACCGGCTTCGAGGCTGAGCCGGGTCGCGTCAGCGAGAACTGCGTGCGCTGCCACGAAGACATGAAGACGAAAACGGATACCGAGGGCTTCAAGTTCAACGTCAAGAACATCAGGATCCCGCACCAGGAGCATTTCGGCTTCGGGGCCGTCTGCGCTGACTGCCACCGCAATATCGCCCATGACCTGAACATCAACCAGACCAACCGCCCGCGCATGGCCTACTGCTTCCAGTGCCATCCCAGCACTGACAGATGCGATAAGTGCCATCCCGACGGGCCGCCGGCCGAGGAGACGACCATCCCGCCGCCAGCCAAGCGACCGGAGGTGCCCTCAGCCGATGTCGCCAAGGCGACCTTCGAGCAACTGTGCTCCAAGTGTCACGCGATCTATCCGGTCAGCCTGCACACCAAGGCCGAGTGGGCCAGCGTCGTTGACCGGATGGCGGGCTATACCGGCGCCGATATCAACGCCAACGACAAGGCCCTGATCCTGTCGTACATCGATACGGTGGCCAAGCCGTAGACGATAGAAAAATAGAATGAATCAGGGCGGGCGCCTTCGGCGCCCGCCCTTTTTGGTTCTTAGAGATCCACCTGCCCTCAGACTGGCGCGTGATTTTCGCACTGATGGTCGCAATCGGCACTTCTAATTGACTCAATCCAATTCCATTGCTACCATTTGGAACCCGTTACAGAACGCAACAGGTTTTTTCTTTCTTTGAAAGAGCATAATAGAGCGTCCGTATAAAAGGGCATCGACATCCGCATTATCGGACACCGAAGGATTCCATGAATCTCAAAGCCGCAAGCAGAAAAAACGTATACGTGATAGGGCACCGGACGCCGGACACGGATTCGGTCTGCGCCGCGATCGGCTACGCTTTCTTCAAGAACCAGGTAGACAAGCGCTTCCTGTTCATCCCGGCGCGCGCCGGCAGCGTGAACGGCGAGACCAAGTTCGTCCTGGAGCGCTTCAACGTTCCCAGCCCCATCGAAGTGGACAGCCTGAGCCCGGCGGTGAGCGATCTGGAGCTGCACAAGCCCATCGCCGCGCACGTGCGCGATTCAGTGCACGCGCTGGCGCAGCTGGTCGGCGAAAAGGGTGTGCGGACGTTGCCGGTGGTAGATGATTCCGGCCGGGTCGCGGGCATCCTCGGTTTGCGCGACATCGCCCAGTTCCATATGAACAGCGGCAGCCTGATCGACATCACCGAGGCGCCCATCAGCCTCGATATCTTCCTCAAGACGCTAGAAGGCCGGGTCATCGCCAACGCCGGGCGGGCGGAGTCGCTGGCCGGCAGGATCCATATCGCTTCCATGCAGAAGGGGACATTGCTGAACCTGATGGCGACGGGCGACATCATCGTCGTCGGCGACCAGCAGGACGTGCAGCTCGACTGCATCCGCGCCGGCTGCTCGGCAATAATCGTGACCGACGGCTCGCAGGTGGGCGCCGATGTCGTTCGCGAGGCTGAGGAAAGAAAGGTACTGACGATCTCCTCGCCCCACGCCGCCTTTGCGACCGTGCAGCTGCTGCTCATGTCCGAGCCGATATCCTCGATCATGGCTCCCAAGCCGGCGACGGCCGGCTTGTTCTCGTCGATTGCCGAGCTGCGACGGCTGGTGCTGGATTCAGATTACCGCTCGGCGATCGTCGCTGACAGCGACGATCGCCTCATCGGCTTCGTCACCCGTACCGACCTGCTCGATCCCGTGCGCAAGCGCGCCATCCTGGTGGACCACAACGAGATCACCCAGGCGGTCGAAGGCATCGAGGAAGCCGAGATCCTGGAGATAATCGACCACCACCGCGTCGGCGACATCTCAACCGCCGCGCCCATCTATGTTCTCAATGACCCGCTGGGAAGCACCTGCACCATCGTCGCCCGGGAGATGCTCCTGCATCAGGTGCAGGTGCCGGCGGAGATCGCCGGGCTGCTGTTGTCGGGCATCCTTTCCGACACGCTCAACCTGACGCTCTCCACCACGACCGACCACGACCGCGAGGTTGCCGGGCGGCTCACCGAGCTGGCCGGGGTCGACATGGACGAGTACGCCCGTGAGCTGCTGCACGCCAACATCAACATCGCCGGCAAATCCATCGAAGAGTTGGTGGCTGGGGATTTCCGCAAGCTGCGACTGGGCGGCAAGAAGCTGGGCATCGGCCAGATGATGGTTCTCAACTGCGAGGAGATCGACTTGCGCGAGGCGGAACTGCTGGAAGAGCTAGAACGGCTGCGCCAGGAAAAGGGCTACGACCTGACGGTGATGCTGGTCACCAATCCCCTCAACGCCGAGTTCGAGCGGGTGCTCGCGGCCGGCGAGACCTGGATCATCGAGAAGGCTTTCAGCTGCGAGTTCAGCGAGGGTGTCTGCCGCATCCCCGGCGTCATGTCACGCAAGCGCGATTTCATCCCGGCCGTGGGGAAGGTGTTGGGGACGGCGTGAGGGATGGAGCACCCGAAAATTTTTGTTCGAAAGAATCCGAGGGGGTCAGGATTTATTGCCACGAATCAGGCAATCGTAGTTGTGCATTAACCTAAAAAATAATTATCGACGAGAGCACTAATTTAATTAATAATTGTACGGCGAAATTCTATGCGAACCAAAGTAAATAAAACCGGTGTATGACTACAGAAAATAAAGAACATTCAAGCCCCCTTTTATTCAATCTCATATGGTGGTTCATTCAGGTATCAGTTTTTACTTTCCTCCGTTTTACTCGATTTGAAGAATCGCATCCAGGTCCTCCGTGGTTCTTAATCGTTCTTGTTGCTTTTCTGATAATACAAGCACCTATACATTTGCTTGTATTACGACATTTCTATAAGCAGAAGCACCATTTGCTGGCCGTCATACTAATGCCTTTTACCGTTTTTTTTGGAGTATGGTTTATTACGGGGATTATTGAGATGGTAAAGTCAATGGGCCTAAAAGACTGACGCCATCACATTCTTTAACGCCGCAGGCTTTCGAAATTCATAAACCACCTAATGACCGGTGTGCCAAAATATATCGCACTTTTCCTCAGCGGCCTCATTCTGAGAAGCTTTTGGCTAGAACTTCGCCGAGATATAAATCCTTTGGCCGAAATCGAGTTTGCTTTGGCCAACGGAGAGAGCGCTTGCAGCATCCCTGAGGTCCAATTCCTTCATCCCCGCGGTGGGAAGGTACTGGGGACGGCCTGAGGGCTACCGGAGTGAAGCCAGGCTTTCGCTTCATCCCCAGACAGGAAGAAGCGGATCAATCCGTGGGTCGTGTGCTCCTTGACGAGTTCGCCGAAACGCTTGCCATAGGCGTCCGGTTCTGGCAGAACGATCGCAACCCGCAACCTGTAGTTCGAAAACTTCTGTAGCAGCTCGCCAGCCAGGCCGCTGCGAAGATTGAAGAATTCCGGCCCCAGATCATCCGCGGTTAGAAGGAGACCCTCCGCACCGAAACAGGCACCCAGGGCCGAGGCGATATCATCGAAAGATCGAATAGATATTCCCGCATCAGCAGCGACAAGGATTATAGGTTCAGACATCCCGCACTTTGAGCTGTTCCCGGATCTCTTCAGCCCCGCAGGCATAAAGCTGATCGACGAAGGCGATTTCGAAGCTCGCTGGCTTGTCACTTATCCTCACCGCGAGGTCGGCGCAAAGGCCGTAATAGCCGAAAGCCGCGGCGGTCGCTTGGGCGAGGTCATCATCCGCGACGGAGCAAAAGGCCGCGGTAGCGGCGCTCAGCCCGCAGCCGATTCCAGTCACCCTGGTCATGATGGGCTGACCGTTGCTGACGCGGAAGACTTTGTCGCCATCCGTGATGAGGTCTTCTTCACCGGAAATAGCGATGACGCATTCATTTTCGCGGGCCATCTGTTTGGCGGCTTCAGCGGTCTGGTCCGATAACGACAGGGAAGAATCGACTCCCTTGGTCTTGATGTCAGCGGACCCCAGCGATAGCACCTCGGAGCAGTTACCGCGCAGGACCGAGATGGAGCATTCATCCATGAGCCTTTTAATTGCGTCTGTCCGGAGCCGGGTCGCACCCGCGCCTACCGGATCGAGGATCACTGGAATGCCGGCAGAGTTCGCGGTTTTGGCGGCCAGGAGCATGGAGTCGAGCCAGTCCTCCTGGATCGTCCCTATGTTGAGGACCAGGGCGCCGGCCATCGAGGTCATCTCTTCGACTTCCGCCTGGCAGTGGGCCATGACCGGCGAGGCGCCGACCGCCAGCAGGATGTTGGCGGAGCTGTTCATAACCACGAAATTGGTGATGTTGTGAATCAGCGGGGCTTTTTCCCTGACCCGGCTGAGCAATTCGATTGTATGCGCTTCCATAGCCATATTGTGACCTTTCCAAGATTCAATCGAGGGGCATCAGAGGACAAAATATAGCACAGATTAGGCCCACGTTGATCAGGCCGCGCTGATCTCCCGGGACTCGTATTCGGGGAACATGATGATGGCCGGGTGAACATCAAATGCGCGGGCCAGCAGCTCGGCACGTTTTTTCCCGATGTCAACTTTGCCGTTTTCCAGCAGGCTTATATTGGTGACACTGATTCCAGATTTATCGGCCAGAGTTTTTTGGGTCCATCCTTTGAGGTCGCGAAGCAAGCGGATGACTTCACCGGTTGTTAGCGGCACGTGCCGCAAAGGTACTTTGAAATCCTTTGTATCCATGAGTTGCGACCGTTCTTTCTAACAATAAATAGCAAGTTAGACTTTAGGGCATATACTTGTCACAAAGCAACATGCGTTATATTCTTTCCTACCACTTTCTTCGCACCGCCAAGGCTGACTTCCCTAATCTGGACCTTCCCCGCACCTCACTGCTTCCGACTTACAATGTAATTATGTCATAATTATGATAGAATTCGAGTGGGACAAGGGGAAAAGTGAATCAAACGTGCATAAGCACGGGGTTTCGTTTGAGGAGGCCAAATCGGTCTTTTTCGATGACGATGCGATCCTGTTTCATGATCCTGATCATTCCGACGAGGAGGAACGGTTTTTGTTGTTGGGTATGAGCCTGAAGTTGCGCGTGGTCCTTGTTTGTCACTGTCTTAGAAGTAACAGGTCTGTTATCAGGATTATTTCAGCCAGAAGGGCAACTGCAAGAGAGCAGAGATCATATTTCTGGAGAGGCTCACAATGAGAAAAGAATACGATTTATCGAAACAAAAAGGGCAAAAAAACCCGTATGCAAAGAAATTGAAGAAACAGGTGACAATCCGGCTGGGTGAGGACGTACTCGACTATTTCAAAACGCTGGCGTCGGAAACAGGGATTCCTTACCAGAATCTGATCGACCTGTATCTTCGTGATTGCGCCATCTCGAAGAAGAAGCCGTCTTTAAGGTGGACTTCCTGACGATTTTCTAATTTTTCAGGGCGGTCCGATTCCTCACTCCTCCCCGGCTACCAACCACCCCTCTTTTCCACTAATATACTAGTGACCGTGCTAGGCGGGGAGCCAGCGGTGCCCTGTAACCCGCAATCCGCTATAGCGGGGCTGAATTCCCACCTTCGGGGCCGATCCGCGGGGCCAGTGGCCTTGCCGGCGGTGTTGAAGGCCAGGTCCTGCGCAATGGAACGTCGTGAACCCCGTCAGGTCCGGAAGGAAGCAGCGGTAAGCGATCTCTTTCATGTGCCGCGGGGCTGCCTGGCTGGAGCCGTCTGCCTGGTACACGCCCGGAGGTCTGTTTCAACGGTGGGTGCACGGTCTTTAAACCTAGTTCCTGGTTTTCTAGTTCCCGGTTCATGGTTGTGAAGAGTGGAGCTGGTATTTAACAAGGAACGAGGAACCACGAACCAGGAACCGTTTCTATGGCTCACGTCTCACTCTACAGAAAATACCGTCCCGCGGCCTTCGATCAGGTGATGGGGCAGGAGCACGTCACCCGTACTCTGGTGAACGCCATCGAGTCCGGGAAGATCAGCCACGCCTACCTCTTCGCCGGCTCGCGCGGCACGGGCAAGACCTCGACCGCCAAGCTGCTGGCCAAGGCGCTAAACTGCGTGAACGGACCGACCGCGACCCCCTGCGGCAAGTGCGACAGCTGTCTGGCGATCAGCGCCGGCACTTCGCTCGACGTCATCGAGATGGACGCCGCCAGCAACCGCGGCATCGACGACATCCGCGACATCCGCGACAAGGTCGCCTTTTCGACCGTCGAGGGCAGGTACAAGGTCTACATCCTCGACGAAGCCCACATGCTCACCAAGGAAGCGTCCAACGCTTTCCTGAAGGTGCTGGAAGAGCCGCCTGGGCACGTCATCTTCGTGCTCTGCACGACCGAGGCGCACAAGGTGCTGCCGACGATCCAGTCGCGCTGCCAGCGCTTCGAGTTCCGGCGGCCCGATGCCGGCATGGTGCTCGAGGTGCTCAAGGGCATCGCCGCGGCTGAAAAGATCGACATCGACGAGGCGGGGCTCGCGGCCATCGCCCGCAGCTCGGCCGGCGCTTTCCGCGACGCCATCGGCGCCCTGGACCAGCTGGCCACCTTCTGCGACAAGAAGATTACGATGGCCGACGTGCTGGCCATGCTGGGCACGGTCGAGTCGGAGCTGCTCTTCGAGGCGGTGGACATCGTCGCGTCCGAGGACGCGCGCGGCGCCCTGCTGTTTGTTAACCGTCTGGCGGACCAGGGCAAGGATTTCGCGCAGTTCGCCCAGGAGCTGATCGGCCATCTGCGAAACATCTTTCTGCTGCAGCAGCTCGACGATTACCCACCGGGGATAATCACCGTCGCCGACGAGGACCTCTCCCGGCTCAAAGGGCAGTCGCGGCTGCTCTCGCCGGGTAGCGTCGTGCGTTTCGTGGAGCTGCTGGCGGGCGCGCTGGCGGAGATGAAACGCGGCAGCGATTCGCGCCTGCAGCTGGAGCTGGCCTTCATCAGGATGACGCAACCGCAGGTCGACATGTCGACCAAATCGATGCTCTACCGGCTGGATCAGCTCGAAAGCCGGATCAAGGGCGGTGTCGCTCGCGGAGACAGCGGTTCGGGCGCCAGCGTCCGGGGCGGCAACGGGCCGGTACGTTCAGCCGAAGCGCCGTCGGGTGGGCAGGCGCAGCCGGCAGCCGGAGAAGACAATGCTGCTGCGGAAGGCTCGAACTCTGGTCCAGATACGTCAGGTGGCAGCGACACGCCCGAACCGGCGCCGCCGGCAGAAGCAACCGACCCACGGCTGGAGCTTTCCATCGACAAAATAGTGCGGGCCTGGAGCGTCATCCTCGACCAGGTGAAAAAGAAAAAGATTCCCCTGTATTCATTGCTGCGCGAGGCTCGGCCGCTGGAGCTGGAAGGCAACGTGCTGGTACTGGCCTTTCCCACCGGCGCCGAATTCCACAAGGCCCAGGTGGAGAAGCCCAACTATGCCGAGGTGATCCGGGAGGTCCTGAGGGAGATGACCGGAGCCGGCCTGAACGTCAGATGTGTGATCGCCGAGGGTGAGAGCGCCCAGGCGACCGCCCCCCGTGAAGAGAGGGATGGCCCCACCGCCGAAGAGCTGATCGCCATGTTCAAGAGCGAGCTCGACGCGGAGGAGATTCCCTAGAAAGGAGCCACGATGAACATGAACATGAACAAGATGATGAAGCAGGTGCAGCAGATGCAGGCGCAGATGGTCAAGGCCCAGGAGGAGCTGGCTCACGAGGAGGTCGAGGCCAGTGCCGGCGGCGGCATGGTCACAGTCAAGGTGAGCGGCGATCTCAAGGTGATCTCCATCAAGATCGACCCCGGCGCCATCGACCCCGATGACCCGGAGATGCTCGAGGACATGGTCCTGGCGGCCACCAACGAGGCGCTGCGCTCGGCGCAGGAGCTGGCCTCGAACAAGATGAACGGACTGACCGGCGGTCTCAATATCCCGGGGCTGATGTAAAACAGTTCGTGGTTCGTGGTTCGTGGTTCCTGGTTGTCAGGAACGGAGCCGCCGCTGTAAACCAGGAACAAGGAACGAGGAACCACTCTTTGATGTTTCCCGCACCCGTCGAACAACTCATCACCGAGCTGTCCAGGCTGCCCGGCATCGGCCGGCGCTCGGCGCAGCGCATCACATTTTTCCTGCTCCGGCGCGAACGCGATGAGGCGGCGACGCTGGCCGCGGCCATCATCGACCTCAAGGACAAGATCCATTTCTGCAAACAGTGTTTCAACTTCACCGATGACGAGCTTTGCGTCTTCTGCCGCGACGCCCGCCGCGACGCGACGCTAATCTGCGTGGTGGAAGAGCCCAGCGACATCATCCCCATCGAGAAGGGCGGCGAGTACCGCGGCCTCTATCACGTGCTGGGCGGCGCGCTCTCGCCGCTGGACGGTGTCGACCCCGAGCACCTGCGCATCCGCGAACTGCTCGAGCGAGTCGAGGCCGGCGGCGTCGAAGAAGTCATCCTCGCCACCAATCCCAACACCAACGGCGAGTCCACTTCCATGTACCTGGCGGACGAGCTGCGCGGCAAGGTCCGCGTAACGCGGCTGGCGAGCGGGCTGCCGGTTGGCGCCGACCTGGAGTACGCCGACGAGGCGACGGTCAGCCGGGCGCTGCTGGGCCGGCGGGAGATGTGATGGGCCGGCGGGA
>Ga0172371_10005299_pt1 | contig 19173 bp, 15 predicted proteins | sample Lak12m_FD_114543 | JGI IMG/M metagenome (GOLD analysis project Ga0172371, IMG submission 114543) | Freshwater microbial communities from Kabuno Bay, South-Kivu, Congo - kab_022012_12m | ecosystem: Environmental > Aquatic > Freshwater > Lake | place: Democratic Republic of the Congo: South-Kivu...
AATCCGCCACCAAATATCTTTCCGGCCGGCTTGTCTCTCTGGGGTTCGACGCGGGCTTCCCGCCCGGCGCCGAGGGGAATCAATACCCCAATCCGACTGCTTCTGGTGACGCTAACAGTCTGAAAAAACAAAATAAAGACTCATGTGGGGTCAGGTGGGGCAAAAGAGGTTGGACTCGTCCCGATATGGGTCGCGAGCTCCAGGGAGAAGCCAAGCGACCGTCGGAACCTGTCGCAGCCAATGAAGGAAATGAGAGGAATTATCAAAGACATAACGTCAACGACTCTTTCGGGAGTGGGCCGCGTCGGATGGTGAATAGTGGTACAGATCGTGCATAAACCGGCTCCGGTGAATGTGGCGAATCTTTGGAACCGCAACGGGCGCCTTGGGTAGCCAGGTACGGTTGTTCATAAGTTCAGTGTCGAATTCCCGTCCAGTTGGGATTGTCCCGCGTCTCGCGGGATCGCTCCGCTCCTCGCACCGGCATTCCGGCAACCTGTCATTGCGACCCCGGTCCGAGCGGGGGAGGCAATCTCCGCGGACACGATACACGCCGTATTTATGAAACCGAGTACTAGCCGATCCAAAGGCCAGGGGGCTTTCCCCCGTGAGATGAATCAAACTGCCGTACCCATGAAACCAAGCCCTCGTTCGGTTCGGTGTTGAGGTCGTTTTCCGGCGGAGGACGTGAACCCCGCGGAGGTCAGATTGGCCGTCAATACGGATACTAGCAACCGAAGAATCACCTATCTGCGCGTGTCCATAACGGACCGGTGCAATTTGCGCTGCTTCTACTGCATGCCCGCTCAGGGACTTCCTCTCCTGGAACATTCCGACATCGTTTCTTATGAGGAGATTCTCCGAATCGTCAGGGTCTCGGCCCGCATTGGGATAACGAAAGTCCGGCTCACCGGCGGTGAACCGCTGCTCAGGAGAAACGTGTCCCACCTTGTCAAAGGGATTTTCAGCGTGCCGGGCATTCGTGACGTCAGCCTCACCACGAATGGGGTTCTCTTGAAAGATATGGCCCGTGACCTTTGGGACGCGGGATTGCGCCGGATCAACGTAAGCCTCGACACCCTCAATCCTCTGAAATTCAGATGGATGACGAGGAGGGACCATTTTCAAGCGGTTTCTGAGGGAATAAGCGAAGCGGAGTCGGTCGGCTTTCATCCGATACGGATCAACGTAGTGACGGTGAAGGGGATCAACGACGATGAGCTGGGACGTTTCGCCAAGTTGTCCAAGGAGAAACCCTATGCGTTCCGTTTCATCGAGTACATGCCGATGGGCCGTTACTCGGCCTGGGACGGCTCGAAGTTCATGGCCGGGTGTGAAATCAAGGCCCGTCTGGAACAGTATGGTCCACTGCATCCCATACCTCGGCATTCTTCCGATGGACCATGCCGGCGATTCCGTTTTGACGGAGCACTCGGCGAGATAGGGTTGATAAGCCCCATCAGCAACCATTTTTGTGACACGTGCAACCGGCTTCGACTGACCGCAGATGGGAAGCTCAGGCCCTGCCTCATGTCCGACCTTGAGGTGGACGTGAAGAATCCGCTGAGGCGGGCCTGCTCGGACGCGGAGCTCGCAGACCTCATCCGGGAAGCGATTGCGAAGAAACCGAAACAGCACGGAATCCATGGCCGAAGCAAACAGCGCTGCATGCGGAATATGTCCCGAATCGGGGGATGAAAAGGGAAGGCCCTTTGATTTTCGTTGAAAGGGGGTCGGTAACCTTCAGGATGACAAACGAGGCAAAGGGTCTGCCATGAGGTGGCCCCCTTTACGGTGGAGGGCGTGAATGGGGCCGGGAAATCATCCTCCAGACAAAAGGAAGGTGTAGGTATGACATTAGCAGTGCTCATCGCTATCAGCGTGATGTGGTTGCCCGTCGCAATTCTCTTCTTGGGCAAAGGCGAGGCAAAAGGAACCGGCGCGGCCACGGGATTCGTCGGAACCGTGGTCGTCTTGAGCGCGATACTTCAGGCCGCGGTCTTCAAGGATCCCTTCACGGCCGGCCTGCTCTTCGTCCACGGGCTGCTCTATTGCACGGTGTCCTATGCGCTGTTGGCAGGCCTGGAAGATCTCAGGTCCGTCGGCAACGTCAGTCTCACGGTTGCTATCGTTTCCGCGATCTACATGGTGATCTTTTTCACAGGAGGGCCGGTTCTCGAAGGTGGCAAACAGTTGGTCGCCAAGAGCAACTTCTTCGCATTGGCATGCGCCGGCTATGTGGTGCTCACCCTCGAGGTGTGGCTCAATGCGTACGGGAAGTTCCCGGCCAAGGGCCTAGCTTGGTCGCTCATCGTGTGGTCCTTCGTCGGTCTCTGGCTTCCCGCGTTCTCGCTTCTCGTGACCGGAAAGCTTCCGTTCTAGGCATTGGTAGCGTCTGAGATCGGGCGATCGGGATAAGACAGTGCCACGACTGAGAGGAAGGATCGCGTTACTCCGGAGCCTCCTCGGTCGGCCGGAAATCGCCGCCTGCTCCACCGCCGTGGGGCGAGCGGCGATCACGGGGCCAATTCGCGGAAAGGAGAAACCGCTTACCACCAAGCTTTCGTGCGGCCCTCGACGGGTGGAGCTCTGAGAAGGGCCGCTCTCGGAAGGGGATACGGAGATGTTCAGAGCGGCTACTGTGGTTGGAAAGGAACCGTTCTCCAGGGCGCTGGGGCAGCGCCTGGGAGAAGGTCTGGTCAAGGAATTGGGGCAAAGGCCGGATGCGTGCTGGTTCTTCTGCGGGCCGGGAAACGGTCTCCAGGATCTTGTGGCAGGAGCCTGCGACGCTTCGGGTACGAGGATTTTCATCGGCTGTACCACGGATGGTGAAATCTCGACAACGGGGTTTGGCACCAAATCAGCGGTGCTGGCAGGAATTGCCACCGACCGGATACGGTTTGAGGTCGCTTCGGTTTCCAACATCAGCGGGGACAGCGAGTGGGCCGGGCAGAAGCTGGCCCGGGCACTCCCCCGCACTGCACGTCATGTGCAATTGATGTCGGACGGACTTACGGGAAACGGCACCGCGATCGCTCGCGGGATGACGTCGGTGTTTGGGGCCCAAGTCCCCATCAGTGGAGGGGCCGCGGGGGACAACCGGCAATTCAAGCAGACCTGGCAGTTCATCGGGAATAGGGTGCTCTCGGATTCTGCGGTGGCCATAGCCATGAGCGGCGATTTCCGGGTCGGAACCGGAGTGAGAAGCAGCTGGTTCCCGGCCGGGGTTCCCAAGAAGGTTACCCGCGCACGGGGCAATGTGGTTTACGAGCTCGATGGGGAACCTGCCCTCACTGCGTATCGGAGGTACCTGGGCCCCTTTGCAAAGCAACTGCCGGCCGTGGGCGTTCAATTTCCCTTCGGCATCGTGGATGAGTCGCTGAGCCTCGGCGAGGACCCGATATTGCGGGCTCCCATGGCACTGAGTGAGGAGGACGGCTCAGTCACGTTTGCAGGAGAAGTCGCCGAAGGGGCCACCGTCACCCTGACCACCGGCGGTAACGAACAAGCCTTGCTGGAAGCTTCCGCGGAGGCGGCCAGAAGAGCAATGTCCGAGTTGGGGGACAGTAAGCCCGTGATGACGTTTTTCTACTCGTGCATGGCCCGCAAGATCCTGCTGGGCCATCGGACCGGCGAAGAGACCTCGCGCATTTCCAGTATTGTCGGCAGGGGCGTGCCGATTGCGGGCTTCTATACCTACGGCGAGTACTGCCCATCAAGACGAGACAGTGGATGTCAGCTTCACAACGAAACCGCAACGGTAACGGTGATCGGGTTGCCGTCCGGCGCGATCTAAAGACCAGACGGTGCTCCTGGGCCGGTCCCCATCCCGCATTGGAGCTGCATGAAGAGAATCGGCGGTTGTTTGCAAGCCGCGGGGACAGAACTTCATAGAATTCCGGGAAAGGCTGAAGGCTCGACACGTAGGGCATGCTTCCCCCGATGGGCGGGGCAGCATGCCCTACAACAGTATAGCCCAAGGCCGACTCGTCAAGTCAACGGCATTGCCCCTTCCGGGGCCGGCTCTGCGTGAGGTGAGATGAAAGCAAAAGAATCCTACATCGGATTCCCCCCACTTTCGGATGTCGATCGGATCGTGGAAGCTCTCGTCCATGATCCGCCGGACGTGCGGTGGAGAGTAGTGCGGGATCTCTTCCGCATCGATGACCCGAAAGCCGTCGAAGAACTGGTTTCACGGCTCCATCCGCACTTGTCCGAGATAGAAGATTTTCGGGTAAGATTCCGCATCACCATTGCCCTCCAAGCCCTCCTTCACACCTCCCGAACGGAAGGCTACACCCTGGTAAAGGCCAGGGGGGCGCTCAGTGAGACTGATCTTGAAGCCTACCTTGGCGGCAATCCCGAACCGGCCCTCTCCGGGAACCATTTCACGCCGGTTGTGGATTTTCACATTCATCCCAAGATCCCGGACCTGCGATTCTTCGTGGACCTGCGTCAGGCCGGCGTTACTCACGCGGTGATTCTTGCCACGGATACGGACCCCTCCGACCCGGATCGACCCGACATTCGAGAAGATTTGCGCAAGGCTTACGCTGGTTGCGTCCAATCTCATCGGGTCCCGTTCGAGAAGATCCTTGGCCAGATCAGATCGAGCCTCTATTCTCCCACGCACGTCACCAATCAGGATGTGGCCGACTGGGAAAGGGATTATCCCGGGATTCTCCACGGGTTCGGATCGGTGAATCTCTCGAAGGACAAGAACTATGTGGAAGAGAAGCTCGAAGAGATCGACAGATTGAAGCTGAGAGGCATAAAGCTGTTACCGAATTCGCAATTCTTCAATCCGTCGGAAAACGAAAACGTTCAATTGCTCTTTGATTATTGCAGGCAGAGTGGGTCGATCGTGCTGTCCCACACCGGGTGCGGCGCAGGGCCCTTTGAGATTCTCGAATTGAGCCAGAACGCTCATCCGGCCTTGTGGGAGCCCGTGCTGAGAAAATACCCGGAGGTTCCCCTTGTCCTTGCCCACTGCGGATCTTATAGTAGTTTTATCCCCGGCATCTGGCTTTACGAGGCTCTGCAAGTCGGGAAGAAGTTCAGAAACGTCTATGCTGATCTCGCTGCCGTGGAATGGATCCTCGATCGGGAAATGGTGGTGAAGGAGATTCGGAAGACCATCGGCTTTGACCGCATCCTTTTCGGAACGGATTATCCGCTGCCCCTGACGGCAGGCGTCAGTCTGGCATATCTTGTCAGCGGAATCAGGGCCAACATCCTCCTCACCGAAAAGGAAAAGCGAAAGATTCTCGGCGAGAACGCCGCGCAACTGCTTGGCATGGGATGAGCCTCGATATGACGGAGCAACGTGAGGAGTTACCGTTGCGCTTTCTGAAACGCTGCATTTGTGAACGCCGTCTTCCCCGCAAGAGGCCGACCAGTGGGACAAGATCAGGAACTTACCAAGAGGATTTCAGCGTTGGCAGCCTTGCCCGACCATGAGGTCGGACTCGCCGAGGGAGCGCTCGTCATTGCGAAGTTCGAGTACCCCGATCTGGACGTGTCATCGTATCTGGGCCTCCTGGACGCCATGGGAGCTCGGTTGAAAGCGAGAATCGAGGGGTCGGCGACTCCGGATGTCCGCGTAGAAGAAATGAACCGATTCTTTTTCCAGGAGGAAGGATTTCGGGGAAACCTGAACGACTACTATGACCGGCGAAACAGTTTTCTCAACGAGGTCCTCGATCGGAAGCTCGGCATTCCCATCACCATATCCATCGCATACATCGAGGTGGGCAGACGCGCAGGACTGCCGCTTTACGGCATCGGTTTTCCCGGCCACTTCTTGACCGGTCTGCTTGCCGACAAGGGGAGAATGTTCATCGACCCGTTCAACAACGGGAAGATCCTCAGCGAAAACGATTGCCGTCGCATGGTGCGCGGCCGACCGGGCGGATCGCAGCCTTTCAATCAGAGTCTCCTGGACCCGGCGTGGCCCAAACAAATTCTCGCGAGACTGCTACGGAATTTGAAAGGCGTGTACTGGCACCGGGCCGAACCGATGAAGGCCTTTCAGATGATCGAATGGATCTTGGCCCTCGAGCCGAATTCTCCGCTGGAAGTCAAGGAGCGTGGCTTCATTTACGAGGCCATCGGCGACGTCCGGGCAGCGGTCAAGGATTTAGCGCGGTATCTCGATCTAGCGCCCGATGCTGAGGACGCTGACTTCGTTCGAACCGCCATCGACCGACTGAAGGCGACCAAACCAACGATTCACTGAAGGCTGCCGTTCGCGGCAAGCCGGCAACCGGGGACGGAGCATGGTCAACGAAGAGGTGGACTTCGAGAAGCTTGAGCGGGCCAATCCCATCATCCACGTGGCCACGGAGCTCGGGATCAAAGTCCAGGGCGGCATGGGAGAGTGTTTCAGGAAAGAACGGCATGTTGAGGCCGACCAGAAGCCGACGCTCTTCTTCAATCCTGCAAAGAATCGGTTCCACTGCCGTGATTGCGAGGACGTGGGAGGGACGGTCATCGATCTCGTCTGCCAACACAACGGATGGGACAGGGAACGCGCGATTGAATGGCTGGCCCACAGGGCGGAATTCGACCGATTCACCCATGGGCTCTATCATGGAAAGGGGCGGAAGAAGCGTTAATTTTCTCATGCCTGCATTGGGGTAACGCAAGAAAAAGGTGAGAGTATGGGTTCCGAACGGATAAGAGATGATCAGGACACCGAAGCTTCGAAGAGGGCCAAACAGCGTCAAGTGGCCGAAGCCATCGTGAAGGAAGCCGAAGCCTACCAGCCTCCGGAGATCCCCGAATCCGCTGAGGATGGGGAAGGGATCGATAAGCGATTCCGGGAGTCGGAGCGAAAGCGACTCCTCCTGGCCGAGGCGCTTCACTCATCGAGAATTGAGATTCAGCGGCTCATGCCCGGCCGGGACCGTGACGCGGACCGAGCGCTCCCGTTCGGGGTATTCGTGCAATACGGGCCGGATGAAGAGACCGTGGTGATGAAATACCACGGCCGGCTCCACGAAGCCAAAGTCCTTACCGACGATCCGGACGAGGAGGAAAAACAGGCAAAGGGAACGTTCCACGCGATCCGAGAGACCGGAAAGGCTAAACAACGTCGGCGGAGAAAATTCAGGAAAGGCGAGTTGCTCCTCCTCAACAACGAGCTCCAGGTGCTCGAACCGCGCGGGTTTGAGTTGATCTGCGGAGGACTGGCGACGGTACAGCAGATTCTCACCGATGAGAAGCTCCTGGCCAAGACCGTCGGTGATGAGAGCCTCGTTGTGACCAGAGCGGAGCCGCTCTCTTCGGTGAAAATAGTCTCGGGTGACAAGATCGAGTACGACCACGAATCGCTCTTCGCCTACGGGCTCCTTCCCAAGAGCGACGTGGATCGGCTGGCCCTCGAGCAGGTGCCGGACATACACTATTCCGACATCGGTGGGTTGGCTGAGGCGGTCGAGGCCATACGGGACTCCATCGAGCTGCCCCATCTCTACCCGGACTTTTTCAAAGAGCATCGGCTGGTCCCGCCGAAAGGAATCCTCCTCTACGGTCCGCCGGGCTGCGGCAAGACCCTGCTTGCCAAGGCAGTGGCCAACAGCCTCGCAAAGCGCATCGAGGAAGAGACGGGGGAAAGGAAGGCAGGTTTCTTTCTCAATGTGAAGGGCCCGGAGCTCCTTAACAAATATGTGGGTGAGACGGAGCAGGCGATTCGCGACCTGTTCGCCCGCGCCAGGAACCAGGCCCGCCACAGAACCCCCGTGATCATTTTCTTCGATGAGATGGATTCCATGTTTCGCGTGCGGGGCTCGGGCATCTCTTCGGACATGGAGGCAACGATCGTTCCGCAGTTCCTGGCGGAGCTGGACGGCCTGGAAACCCTCGAAAACGTTGTCGTGATCGGAGCCACCAATCGGGAGGACCTTATCGACCCCGCGGTGCTGCGGCCGGGCCGCCTGGATCGAAAGATCCGAATTCCTCGCCCCGACAAGGATGCGGCGCTCGAAATCTTTGCCAAATACTTGACTCCCGACCTTCCGCTCGATCCCGCAATCACCGACCGGTTCGGCGACCCCGCGCAGGTAGTGGACTGGCTCATCTTGAGGCTTGTTGACGAGCTCTACGCATTGAAAGAGGAGAACAGGCTTCTGGAAGTAACCTTTGCCGACGGAACCCGCAAGGTTCTCTATCTGAAAGATTTCTCCAGCGGAGCCATTATCGAGCACATCGTTAATCGGGCAAAGCTTAACGCGGTGAAAGACCTCGTCGCCACAGGGAGGAGGGGAATCACCCTCGACCATCTCCTGACCGCGCTTCGGCGGGAGTTCGAAGAAAACGAAGACCTGCCCAGCAATACGAATCCCGCGGAATGGTACAGAATCATCGGAAAAGGGGGTGAGAGGGTGATACGGGTTTGTTCGGTGCCCCGCAAACCGATGACTCCGGATGACAAACCCAGGCCCAGGGAGTGTGCGTCAGTGTCTGATTCTCTCACTTAGAGCGGCTTTCGAAAGCGGAGAGCGAATGAGTATTCCCAAAGTGGTGGGCATCGAAGAGGAATATGCGATCCACATGCCGGGAGAGCAGGTCCTCACACCATTCCAGGCGTCATGTACGCTGGTGAATGCGTATGCGCGCAAGGTCGGATTGAGAGCGCCGGGGACCCGACTCCTCTGGGATTACGGTCACGAGACCCCGTTCAAGGACATTCGCGGCCCCCTCTTCGGGAAGATCACCAATCAACAGACCATCTCCGACGAAGAGAATCTCCGCATCAATGCGGTTCTTCCCAACGGAGCCCGGTTGTATACGGACCACGCACATCCGGAATATTCAACGCCGGAATGTCTCAGCGCGAGGGACGCGGTCGCATGCGACAAGGCCGGCGAGCTCATTGTACGGGAAGCCCTCGCCGCTGCGAGAGACGTGGCGCCGTGGTTGAAAGTGAAACTCTTCAAGAACAACATCGACTACCAGGGCCACAGCTTCGGTTGCCACGAAAACTACCTCATGGACGCCGCGGCCCACGAAGAATGCTTTGTGCGCGACCCCGGCAAGGCCATGCGAGGCTTGGTCCCGTTTCTCGTCACCCGCCAGCTCTTTGCAGGATCGGGACGAATCGGGTCAGAGAGGGGGCAGGCTTCCTCGGCTCCGTACCTCATTTCTCAGCGGTCCGATTTTATTGAGAATATCTTCGGGCTCGAAACCATGTACGCCAGACCCATCATCAATACCCGTGAGGAGCATCACGCGGACCCGACACGGTTTCGACGATTACACCTCATTGTGGGCGACGCCAACATGAGCGAATTCGCGGGTTTTCTCAAGATCGGGAGCACCCAGATCGTCCTCCAGATGCTGGAAGACGGCTATTTGACCGAAGACCTCAGTCTCAGGGACCCGGTGGACGCGCTGCGGAAGGTCGCGGAATTCAATTTCCCCGTTGAATTGGCCGACGGCCGAACGATCGGGGCCTTGGATCTTCAAAGGGAATTCCTGGCAAAGGCCGAACAGTACTGCCGATCCGGAATCGGCCCCGCGGTGCCTGACGCGCAGCTGATTCTCCAATCCTGGGCGTACGCCCTGGATGGTCTCGAGGAGCTCAGGTTATCCAAAGAGCTCGATCTCGTCGACGATCCCCGGATGCTGAGTAGGCGCTTGGACTGGGTTGCAAAACTCTGGCTCATACAGCGATACCGGGAGAGCAAGGACCGGTCGTGGGATTCTCCTGCTCTGAGGGTTTTCGACTTGCAGTATCACAACATCGAGCCGGAAAGCGGGTTGTTTCGGCGACTTCAGAGCCAGGGTCTGGTGGAACGAATCCTCGACGATGCCGAGATTTCCCAACGGGTCGGAACGGCGCCTCCCGACACGAGGGCCTATTTCAGGGGCAAATGCATCGAACGATTTGCCGGCGAAATCATCTTCGTCAATTGGGAAGTCGTGGGATTCGACCACGGAGAAGTCCACCGCATGGTTCCGCTCCTCAACCCGTTGAAGGGGACGAAGGAACAGTTCCGCGAGGTCTTCGACCGGTGTGCAAACTCCAGGGAGTTGTTGGCAATGATCCGGTCGTGAACCGGATTCATGGCCCACGGAGGAGATAATCCATGAGTGAGTCGCGGCAGACGCAAATCCCCAAGCGAAAACGAACCAAACCGGAGGACGAGACGGAGGCGATAACCCCGGCCCCGTTGATCTCTGAGGAAGCCAAGAAGCAGAAGCTCAAAGAGTTGGATGAGTTTATGGAAGACGTACTCCAGAAGGCGGGCGAAGAATTCCTGGACGAGTTCAAGCAAGTTGAAGGTGAGTGACCCTTGAGAACCCGGGTCTTCGGAATGGAATGCGAATACGCACTGCTTCATCGCGCCGAAGAAGGGGAACCGAAGCCATACGGGTATTACGAATCGCTATTGGAACATCTCAAGGGCCTGACTCCGTATCTCATCGCCGCGCTCGCCGCGAGGGAACGCCCCTTTGCAGGAGAATTCCTCGGGAACGGAGGCCGTTTTTACATCGATCGCGGGGCCCATCCCGAGTATGCGACACCGGAATGCGCCGGAGTGAGAGACCTTGTCGCTCATGAGAAGGCCGGCGATCGAATCGTCCGAGAACTGGTGGAACGCGCTGGTTCTCTCATGGCCGCGGCCGGCACGCCGGGAAGACTCAGCATCTTCAAAAACAACGTTGATTCCTTCGGCGTCACCTATGGCAGTCACGAGAACTATCTTGTCACCCCGGAAGCCATGGAGAACATCAGCTCCATCGTGCCGTTTCTCGTGACTCGGCAAATCTTTTCCGGCGCGGGGAAGGTCTCGGCGAGCGCTGTTCCCGGTGAATGCCCCTATCAACTGACCCAACGGGCCGATTTTATCGACCGGGTCTTCAGTGACCGAACCTCACAGGTTCGGGGAATCATCAACCTTCGAAAGCGAGAGATACCCCGGCAGGGGCAAAGCAGGCGTCTTCACGTCCTCGTGGGCGATTCCAACATGTCCGAGTACGCGATCGGGCTGCGGGTCGGGGCCACGGCGCTCGTGCTCAGGCTGCTCGAAGAAGGCTCTTCGCAGGACCTGCCGGCATTGAGCGCTCCTGTCGATGCCATCAAAGACGTTTCTCGGCTGTTCGACTGTCCTGTGCGGCTCGAAAACCGCCGGGGCCGATACAATGCGCTCGACATCCAGACGATGTATCTCGAAAGAGCTCATGAGCTTTTCCGCGACCATCCGCCGGACCCCGGCGAAGAGGAAATTCTCGGGCTCTGGGACCGGACGCTCGCCGGATTGAAGAAGCTGAAGGTATCCTCGGAAAACTGGATCTTGGAGGATGACCCCAATGACATGCGACGAAAGATCGATTGGGTCCTCAAATTGTGGCTTGTCAATCGGGTTCGGAACAAGAACGGACTCGAGTGGGGAAATCATCGCCTCAGGCTTCTCGATGTGAGGTATCACGACCTCGATCCCGCTGAGGGCCTTTATCAGCGTTGTCAGGACCTGGATCTGGCGGACCGGATGGTCGACGAACAGGCGATCCTCAGGGCTCAGGTCGAACCACCGGACAATACCCGTGCCCGGACGCGGGGCATGATCATCCAGTCCGCCTCGGGAAGAAACGTGGATGTCATCATCAAGAACTGGGAAAAGGTCCATATCGTGGCCAGGCCCCAAGGGCCTCGTTCCATCCATCCTTTCAGTCGGCGTCGGCGCATGGTGAATCGTCTGGAAATAAGGCTCGACGATCCTCTCATGGCCGAGGACGCTTCGGTGCTGGAAGATGTGAGAAATTTTGTCGAATGCTGGGATTGAATGCCTGATACCAATGCGCTTTCGAACAAGCGAAATAGGGCGGGCCGACAGAGAGAAAGTGTCTCGGAATTCAGCTTGCACGCAAAATCGTGGCACGATCCGGAGCCAACGCGTAACGGGGTGGCCCAGACGTTATACGTCCGGGCCACCCAAAGCCGGGTTTGGGGGGTCTTCGTAGCACGATTTCCATCCCATCGCGGGTTTTGAGACAGTATCGAGACGCGGGCGCCCACCGTAAATGGTGGCGGGGGGCCTCCGCGCCCCCATTTGCACTCACATGATAGCGCACCGATCCTACATCTTAGAACGCGCATTGGTATGACGGGTCCTGGGAGAAGCGATGAAACACGGCGTGGAACAGTTCCGGAACGATGCGGCAGGACGCGAGGGCGTCCGTCGTGTCCTTCTTGCTCAGTATGAGCTTCATGAGACGCGGCATCATCCCGCCTCGACGGGTGGAGCCGCGGAGCCGATTCCCACGGCTCCCAAGGCCCATACCCTCGCGGACGTCTACAAATGTCTGCACCAGGGGCATTTCGGGATAGGACACAGCATCGACGATCCGGTTCGGTTCGCCAACCTCTTGGCAATGGACCTGCTCAAGGCTGAGCCCAACGACGCTGAGCCGGTTCTGGAAAACGTTTCTCCGACAGGGTCCGTCTTCAGGGTGAATCTTCGGCCCTACCGGCACAGGTCCGCCGGTCGTGACGAGGTGGCATCCGCTCTCCTGGTGGAAGCGTGCCTCAAGTCTGAAGATGTTCTTCCGAGGAGCGAGAAGGATTTCATCGCGTCCCTGCAATGGTTCATGGAGCTCAACAACAGCGGAGAACTGGCACTCCACGGCAGATCGTTCCGGTTTCCGGCCGACCTGCTGACCCTCTTCCTCGCACAGGTCAACGATTTCATCAGGACTTCCGGTACCATACCGGTGCTCAGCCATTCTCCGATCTACAAGCGGTACAATGCCCCATCCTACCGGGTGGTGGATCGAGCAGTACTGGAACAGTCGGCCCTGGCCCCGCTCCTTGAAGAGGCTTTTAACCCTGGCTTCGGGTGTAAGGAAGTTCGAAAGGGCTGACCCAGGGCTGCGTTTCATAAATGCGGCACTGGATTCGGGTGGCAAATACCAGGCGGCGACCAGCGGGAGCCGCCAATATATTGAAAGTTTTTGGAAGGAGGGCGCGGGGGGAGGACCTTTTTTCAAAAAGGTCGCCCCCCGCATCCCCCTTTTCCCAGGATCACGATGAATCACGCGGAGACCGATACAAATACCTGTTGTGGAATGCTCCTCCAGCCGCCGCCGGGCGACCTGACGGGCCCCTATCCCGCCTTGCCCTACCTGAAGTCGTACGCGGAGCTGCAAGGGCACTCCGTGCGGGTCAGAGATCTCGGAATCGAGTCTCTTTCCTTCCTCACACGGCCGGAAAAGATCCGCAGTCTTCTCGAGCGAGCGGAAGCCGTGAGGCGCGACCTGGAATCCAAGGAATTCGTGGAAGCTGCAGAGCAGAGTCGGTACCGTCTCCTCGTCGGAGCCGCCTGGATCGGCGCGAAACCGGACCTCGTGCCCAAAGCTCTGAACACCTTCAAAGATCGCCGCGAATTTTACAACTATCGACTCTACCGGCAATCCTGTCGTGTGCTGGACGCATTGTACGGGTTGGTCTCCGCGGTTTTCTATCCTACCGTGGTCACACCTTCCGAATATCCCACGGCTCAGGCCCTCAACTCCATGGAAAAGGTTCTCGCACACCGGAGGGGCGAACTGAACCCGTACGTGGAATACTACGAAGACATCCTCGTTCCCGCTGTCGTTGCGCAAGCGCCCAAGGTGGTCGGGATTTCCATGGAGTTTGCCTCCCAGTCGGTGCAAGCGCTGGTCATCGGTCATCTGCTCAAGGAACGGTTTCCGGCAATCCACATCACCATGGGCGGCGCCTACTTGTCCCAGTGGGTCATGCTCATGGGAGACAAGCAACTCTCTGAGCTGTTTGCCTGCACGGATTCCGTGGTGTGCGGGGAAGGAGAAGTGGCGTTTACCCGACTTCTGGATGCGGTCGAGGCCGGAAGCTCACTCTACGGGATTCCAAACCTGATGTATGATGACCGGCTGCGCGGCGAGTTTCACCGCGCGCCGTCCCGGGATTATCCCGACATCGGGGAGCTGCCACCGCCCGATTACTCCGATCTGGATCTCGGCGCTTACCTCATTCCCAAGCCGGTGATTCCCTATTGCATCAGCCGAGGTTGTTACTGGGGCAAATGCGTCTTCTGTCAGAACCGGTACGGCGAGAACCGCATGCGCCAGTACCAGACCGTGCCGGTTGACAAGGCAGTAGCCGAGATGTCTGCCCTCGCCGAAACGTACGGGACGAACCATTTCAACTTCAGCAACGACGTTGTGGACCCGCCCTATTTGAAGCGGCTCAGCGACACGCTCATTGCCTCGCGCAAGAAGTTCGTGTGGAACACCGATCTGCGTGCGGAAAAGGCGTTCAACAAGGAGCTGTGCGGCCACATGGCGCGGGCGGGGCTCAACAGTGCGGCCATCGGCTTCGAGAGCGGATGTCAGCGAACCCTGGACGCCATGAACAAGGGCAAGAACGTCGACACCGTACGCCAGGTGATGAAGGACCTCTACGACGCAGGGGTCGCGACGCAAGCCATGGGCTTTTTCGGTTTTCCCGGCGAAACCGAAGAAGAAGCCGAGGCGACGGTAACCTTCCTGGAAGATAACTTCGAGAGTCTCTCCTACTACGTCATCGGCCTGCTCATGATCGTTCCCGGTTCCAGAATGCACGAGGAGCCGGAAAAATTCGGTGTTTCCTCCATCAGTTACGAAGGCAATGCCCTCCTGGCGCCGCTCCCCGTCTGGAAGTCGAAGACCCGCATTCCCGCGGCCGCGGTGAATCGCCTGTACGAGAGATTGAGTCGGCTGGAAGAGGTCTTCGCGATCAATGAATATCCGTACGTCGGGGCCCTTTCCACCAATCATTCGTTCCTCTATTTCGAGAGCGGCCCGGACGTTCTCAAGAGGCTCAAGGGAGAGGAGCACGCACGGAATTTCAAGGTCATTCACGCTCTGAGCGCCAAGGAGAAGCATTCCCGTGTCAAGCAGCTCAAGTCGTTGGCGCCGAGATTCGTTGGGCCCCTGCTCGTGTACCGGTCGCCCTTTCCGATAGATCGGATGAACGTGGATGCTCAAAACAACCCGAAACATCTACGGTCCGTCCCGGGCATCGGTGGCGACTACGTCGTGGGTCCCGCGGGAATGCTGGTCCCGATCCGGGACGTGGAAAGGCAGTTTCTCGAGGCAATCGACGGCAAGAAGAGTTTCCAATGGCTTTCGAGCAAGTATGAGAATGTCGGCGTCGAGAGGCTTGCTGCGCTTCTGACGACGCTCGTGAGCCATGGGCTTGTCGTGATGTAATGCGTAGGATGGGGTGACCAACGGGAACCCCATCAGTTGGGGGTCCTTCTCGATTGATGGGGTTTGCTTTGCTCACCCCATCCTACTGATTGTTCTTTAGCATTGCGGCAAGTCTGCCGCTGAGAATATGGCGCTAAGGAGTTAAACATGCTGGTGAAAAAGTGGATGAGCAAAGAAGTGATTTCCGTCGATCCCGACGATTCAATGCAACAGGCCGTCAATCTCATGAAGGAGCATGACATTCGACTCCTTCCCGTGATGAAAGGCCCGAAGCTCGTCGGGGTACTGAGCGACGGCGATCTGAAAAAGGCGTCTGCGCCGAGCGCAGTGGCCCTGGACGTGCAAGAGGTGCTGTACCACACGTACAAGACCAAAATAAGGGACATCATGACCGCAGATCCTGTCACCATCCCGGTGGATCAGACCGTCGACGAGGCCGCTCAGGTACTCCTGAAGAACAGGATTGCCGGTGCGCCCGCGATCGATCACCGAGGAGCGGTGTCGGGGATGATTACCCGGAGCGACATCTTCAGGGCGTTCATTGCCCTGACAGCCATGGGAACGCGGGGAATTCAATTTGCATTTCACGTGAAAGATCGACTCGGTGCAGTCAAGGAACTAACCGACATAATTCGCACCTACGGCGGCCGAACCGCGAGTGTGCTCAGCTCGTATGAAAACGCGCCGCCAGGGCACCGGAACGTGTACATCCGCACCTTCAATCTCGACCGGTCCAAGCTTGGCCAGATGGTGAGCGAGCTCAAAGAGAAAGCCACCATGCTCTACATGGTGGACCATCGCGAAAACCGTCGCGAGATTTACGAGTGATCTGACGAGGCGAACACGTCTCTTTCTCTGAAAGTGCGTTTTGGGGAGACCGTCTTGTGACCGGGTTTGTCGCTTGGGCTGCGCTTCTTGGATCTCATGCGAGGCCGTGCCTTGGGATTGGCGGCAGATCCGTCGGATGAGAGAGGGTTCGTGGAATTGGAAGAGTCCCGAGTGAGCAAAGCTATCTTGCCCTCCAACTCTTCGACCCGAGCACTCAGTTGCAGCAGTACCTCGACAATGACTCTTGGCGTGCGTGATATCGCGCGAATGGATAGGGCCAGAAGAGCGACAGACGTTGAAAATCAACCTCCATCGGGGGATCGTGGTGAACGATTGCCATCCTACTATCGTATTTTGAAAGAGGAGGAGCTATGTTTGAGCACGCGCTTCTATTTGATGCCAAGGGCAAACAAATCACACAACACCATCGCACGCATTCATCCGATTGGGACGAAGTTCGCGCTTTTTGCAACTCTGTCTACATGCCGTATAGCGTTCAACCATTGGGACGATATCCTCGACCGAACGCAAGCATGTACTCAGCAAAGGTAGGACGAATAACCGCCACCAGGTTCTGTTACGGAGTTCCGGTACACCTGCAGGATTTCGATCCCGGACCTGGCAACATCCTCGTTTTGAACACGCTGCAGGGACATTTACGGCATGGAATCGATTTGAACAAATCGGCAATTACAGGCGCCGGAGAGAGTTTCGTTGCAGATTGCAGCCGGACTGACTATTGGCTTGACGGAGACGAGCGCCACTTACAGCTCAACCTGACTGTTCCGCACGAAATTATGGAGCAAACAGCCTTACAATGGTTCGGTTTCATTCCCGATGACAGGCTTTGGAAGGCCAAGAGGAAATTCGGCGGAAGCGGCTCTGCTTGGGTATCGCTTCTCGATTTTATAGTCAAGGCTATCGCAGAGATGCCCGATCGCGTGGAGAGCGGGAAAATAGCAGCTCACCTGGAACAAACGCTCTGTGTTGGACTTCTTACGATCTGGGCGAGGCAAGCCGGAGTAGATCTGGAGCATGGTGCTCGCTCGGCAGCGCCCCATTACGTTCGTCGTGCAGAGACATACATGGAGGAAAATGCGCGATCACAACCAACTCTTACGGAAGTGGCGAACAACGCAGGGGTCAGTGTCCGAGCATTGTCCGGCGCCTTTTGCCGTTTTCGCAACATGACGCCAATGGCATTCTTGCGTGAACAACGCCTCCAGGGTGTTCGAAAAGACCTTTTGACTTCTCATGGGGCAGCAAGCGTCTCATATGTAGCCGCCAATTGGGGTTATGTCAATTTTGGCGTATTTGCTAAATCTTATAAAAAAAGGTTTGGCGAATTGCCCTCTGAAACGCTTAGAAGCGCACGTTATTGGCGCGGCTCTTCTATTTCTGCCACATAGAGATAGACTGTTCCAGCCAGAAGCGGCAATGAAGCGATGTTCATGTTAAGCCTCGATCATAATCGTTTCTTTTTCACGGAGTTGAAAAAATGGAGAGGAGGCTCACATGAAAACGGCTTTAAAGAGTGAATGCGACGCCATTCTGGCGAATGCAGCGAGCGGCAAGGCGCGCGTTCCGGGCGTCATTGCAATGGTGACAGATCGTTCAGGAAATATCTTTGAGGGCGCCGCCGGCGAAAGAATGCTTGGCGGTGAACAGATGACGACCGATACGGTTGTCTGCATGTTTTCCTGCACCAAGGGGCTAACAGGAACGACGGTTATGCAGCTCGTTGAAGAGGGGAGACTCGACCTCGATGTACCGGCCAAAAAATACGCGCCGGAACTTGGGAAGATTCAGGTTCTCGAGGGTTTTGACGCCGCCGGCAGTCCGAAGCTGCGCGCACCCAGGCGCGACGTGACTACGAGAATGCTGATGCTGCATACGGCGGGATTCGGCTACGACTTTTTCAATGAGAACTATCTGCGGCTAGCCACCGAACACGGCTTGCCAAGCGTAATCACATGCTCTAAGGCATCGCTCGATGCGCCGCTCCTGTTCGACCCGGGCGACCGGTGGGAGTATGGCATAAATCTCGATTGGTGCGGCCAGGTCGTCGAGGGCATCACGGGAAAGCGTCTCGGCGAAGTGATGCAGGAGCGTATTTTTTTACCGCTGGGGATGACTGATACGGGTTTTACGATCTCGCCCTCAATGCGCAAACGGCTTGCCCGACTTCACCAGCGTGAGGCAGACGGCTCATTGACGCCACTTCCCGATTTGGAATTGCCGCCGGACCCTGAGGTCCATATGGGAGGCCACGGACTCTATTCGACGGTCGGCGATTATATGCGTTTCATCCGGATGATCCTAAATGACGGACAGGGCGAAAACGGACGCGTTCTAAAGACAAGCACAGTTGCACAGATGGCGCAAAACGGACTTGGAACAATGAAGATCAAAGCGTTCAAGGGTGTGATCCCCACTTTGTCCAACGACGCCGAGTTCTTTCCGGGCATGCCAAAGTCCTGGGCATACACATTCATGATCAATGATGAGACGGCGCCAACCGGCCGCCCAGCCGGTGCATTGGGGTGGGCGGGACTGGCAAATTCATTCTACTGGATCGATCGACTTAACGGGGTGGGCGGCCATTGGGCAACACAAATACTGCCCTTCGGCGATCCGACATCCTTCTCCTCATATATGGATTTCGAGACTGCGGTCTACCGTAACGTGAGATCGTAAGCCGGAGCTATCTACAGTAGTGATTCCGCACGTACTCAGTTGATAATACATTTTCCGTAATCGCTCACCGGGAAGGGTAACAAGGCCCGACAGCGAGTCGATTGACGAGAATCCCCATCCCCTGACCCCTTCCCCAAGCATGGGGAAGGGGACCCGAAAACCCCCTCTCCAGGCTTGGCCAGATGGTGAACGAGCTCAAAGAGAAGGCCACCATGCTCTATATGGTGGATCATCGCGAGAACCGCCGCGAGATTTACGAGTGATCTGACGAGGGTGAGAGGGCGGCACGCCCGAGTGTTCGTATGAAAACGCGAATGCGGGGGGAGACCCATAGGCGCTAACTTTTGCTTAACTTGTTCGGTTCCATGAAATTTTCGCCATCCGAATACCCGGAGTTGAAACTCCGGGCTATTATCAGTCGCCCCTTCAGGG
>Ga0172371_10005300_pt1 | contig 19170 bp, 17 predicted proteins | sample Lak12m_FD_114543 | JGI IMG/M metagenome (GOLD analysis project Ga0172371, IMG submission 114543) | Freshwater microbial communities from Kabuno Bay, South-Kivu, Congo - kab_022012_12m | ecosystem: Environmental > Aquatic > Freshwater > Lake | place: Democratic Republic of the Congo: South-Kivu...
GGATTTGTGGAATGGCTGCCGGGTAGGGATGATACTGACTCTTATGCTGTGTCTCTCGCTTCACCAGATCACTGGCAGCTGGTAGACCTGGTTGCGATTGTGAATGCCGGGCAGAAGAAGATCAGCTCCACAGAAGGACACCATCTGGCAGTCACCAGCCCGCTCCAATCCGCCCGCGTTCTGGATTCTAACCGTCGGCTAGATGTCTGCCGCCAGGCGATCCAGCACCGTGATTTTTTTGCGCTGGCAGAAATCGCGGAGCAGGATTGCATGATGATGCATGCTGTGATGATGACATCCACTCCAGTGCTATTGTACTGGCTACCTGCTACCATCGAAGTGATCCAGAGGGTCATCGGCATGCGTGGCGAGGGGATACCCGTCTTTTACACCATAGACGCCGGCGCGAATGTCCATGTAATAACCACGAAAGAATTCGTGACAGGAATTGAAATGAAATTACAAACGATTACCAGTGTCTCGTCAGTTCTTATTTCACCAGTTGGTGGGCCTGCCCGCCTGGTGTCATCGGATTTAGCAGCTTAGAAAGCAGGTAGTAGTGTTACTGACCATCATACAATTTATTGTTGTGCTTGGTGCGTTGCTAGCAGCGCATGAGTTAGGACATTTTTTTATGGCACGCCTGGTGGGTGTCGAGATAGAGGAATTCGGTTTCGGTATGCCACCAAGGATAATCGGCCGCAAGATAGGCAATGTACTTGTCAGTATCAATGCCATCCCATTTGGGGCATTCGTTCGACCAAAAGGAGATAGCGACCCGACCGTAAAGGGAGGTTTAGCTGCCGCCAGCCCATATGCCAGGCTGGCTGTCTTAGCAGGCGGTCCACTGGCCAGCCTTATTCTCGGCTTTATGGTGTATATTGCTTTATTTTCGCAAGTGGGTATGCCAGATACCAGAACGATACAGGTGATGGAAGTGGTACAAGCTTCACCTGCTGAAGCAGGTGGTCTGCTTGCCGGGGATATCATAACGGCAGTTGCTGGGCAGAATGTTACATCAGCTGAAGAGATCCAAACGATAACACATGAGTTCGCCGGACAACCCGTCAGCATGCAGATCTTGCGCAATGGCAACTCGATAACCATCGAGGTGATTCCCCGACTGGATCCACCCGAAGGACAAGGCCCGGTTGGTTTTGTAATGGGAAATCCATACATTCCCATACCATGGTATCAAGCAATTCCAGTGTCTTTTTCAGCCATGATGGAGCAGGCTCGACAACTATTCACCCTGCCGATCCGGTTGATTTCAGGTGCTCTCGCCCCAGAGGAGGCAAGGATCATCGGTCCCAAAGGCATATTTGACATTTACAATGCAGCCAGAGAAAGTGATGTTGAGGCTGCCACCTCCACAACAAACCTCCCTGCAGTAGCTGTTCTATCTTTTATTGGTACTATATCCATCGCGGTGGGGCTGACCAACTTATTTCCCATCCCGGCGTTAGATGGAGGTAGGATCCTTTTCATTCTGCCAGAAATACTTTTCCGTAAACGCGTTCCACAAAAATATGAGAACCTCGTGAACTCCATCGGAATGCTGACATTGCTAACTCTGATGGTATTTATTACAATCCAGGATTTTATCAACCCAATCATCACAAAGTGAGCATACATGTCAACTGAACCCTCATTCGATCAGGTTCTATCGGCAATTACTGATCCTGCAAAACCCTTTCCGCCCCATTTACTGCACCGATTTTCAGATCTACCTCCCGTTGAGGTTGAAAAGCTAAAGAAGAACTGGGATCGTATTCCAAGAGAACGAATCCTTGGCTGGCTGGAAGATCTCGAAGACCTGATGGATAGCGATAGCGTGGTGGCTTTCTTCGAAATCGGCCGGCTGGCATTAGAAGATCCTCAACCACGTGTCCGTGAAATGGGCATCCGCCTCCTATGGGAATGCGAATCTGAAGATCTCATCACCAGTCTATTGCGTCTGCTAACCACTGACCCGGATGTCACTGTACAGGCCGCCGCGGCGAGCCTGCTTGGCCGGTATATCTTCCTGGGGGAAATGGATGAGATCCCCGCTTATAAACAAGCTGACATAGAATCTGCACTCATCACAAGATTCGAAACCAGCTATCCACTCCCACTTCGCCGAAGAGCTATTGAAGCTCTGGGTTACTCCTCTAAACCTGAGATCACGGGGCTGATCCAGGCGGCCTATTCAGAAAAAGAAACTATGATGCGGGCATCCGCCATTTTTGCAATGGGTCGCTCAGCGAATGATTACTGGCGGGTCACAGTTCTGGATAATCTGGATTCAACTCAGCCTGAAATGCAGCTTGAAGCGATACGGGCTGCCGGTGAATTAGAGCTGGCAGAAGCCAGAGAACCACTGCTTGAGATGCTGGATGATGAAGATATGGATGATGAGTTACTCCTGGTGATTGCGTGGTCGCTCTCGCAGATCGGCGGGGAGCAGATCCAGGCAAAACTAATGGAACTGGTAGAGAATCCGGATCTAGACGAAGAAACGTTGGATCTACTTGAATCGGCGATCGAGAACCTGGCATTTACTGCCAGCCTGGGCAATTTTGGTTTGATGGATCTGGATCCGGAATCCAGTGATATTGAGGAACATGACTACGAAGATGAACCTGACGATGAATGAAAAATCTGTCCGGCTGCATGCAGTGATTACAGGTAGAGTACAACAGGTAGGTTTTAGAAATTTCGTTGAAGAAGCCGCTGATAAACTCAAGCTGTACGGTTGGGTGCGTAATTTGTATTCGGGTGAAGTGGAAGTAGTCGCTGAAGGCAGTGAGCATTCTCTGCGGCAATTGAGTGAACTACTAAAAACAGGTCCATCAATGGCCTTTATCCGTGATTACAGGGAAGAGATCTTACCAGCAACTGGTGAGTTCCACTCCTTTCAGGTTCGTTCGACGTTCATTAGTGAATAAAATATAGATCATTCCTCCCCTGCAAGTAGGCGCGCTTTCTCCCAGGGTTTTATTTTCGCGCTTTCTGCATAAACCGCTCTTAACTCATAGATCTGGTCGCGGATGGCAGCAGCTTTCTCAAAGTGCAGTTCCCGGGCTGCTGCCTTCATCTGATTTTCCAATTCCGCGATGACACGATCAAACTCTTTGCGAGGCATAAACTCGCCTTTTTCCGGTGTACTACCACCATATCCTGCGCGTTTCTCCGCGATAGAGCTTGCACCTGTTAACTGCTGTGTTAGGTCATGGATCGCTTTACGAATGGATACTGGTTCAATCCCGCGGGAAATGTTATAGTCATTTTGCTTCTTTCGGCGGCGATTGGTTTCATCGAGAGCCTTCGCCATGCTATCCGTAATGTGATCGGCATACATTAAAACTTTTCCATTCACATGGCGGGCTGCCCGTCCGATTGTTTGGATGAGCGCAGTCCCTGACCGTAAGAAACCTTCTTTATCCGCATCCAGAATAGCCACCAACGATACTTCAGGCAAATCCAATCCTTCACGCAGAAGATTAATCCCCACGATCACATCGAAAACTCCTGTGCGAAGGTCCCGTAAGATTGATATACGTTCCAGAGTTTCGACTTCACTGTGCAGATAGTGGACTTTCATGCCCAATTCCATCAGGTAATCAGCCAGGTCTTCGCTCATGCGTTTCGTCAGCGTAGTTACCAGTATCCGCTCACCTACAGCAGTGCGTTTTCTGATCTCAGCGACCAAATCATCTACCTGCCCTGTGGTCGGGCGTACTTCAACCTCAGGGTCGAGCAAACCCGTGGGACGGATGATTTGCTCAACCACCTGACCCGCTGCATTCATTTCATACGGTCCTGGAGTTGCTGATGTATAGATGACGCATTGCATGTGGTTTTTAAATTCATCGAAAGTTAGAGGTCGGTTATCCAACGCACTGGGTAAGCGAAAACCATAATCCACCAGAACCTGCTTTCGGGACCGGTCGCCGTTATACATTCCGCGGATTTGCGGTAGAGTCATGTGACTTTCATCGAGTACCAACAGATAGTCTGTTGGCAGGTAATCGATTAAAGTCCAAGGTGCAGAACCTTCAGGACGCAGATCCACATGCCGACTGTAATTTTCAATGCCGCTACAGTAACCTACCTCTTTAAGCATTTCAAGGTCATAACGGCAGCGTTGTTCGATCCGCTGAGCTTCGAGAAGCATATCTTTGGATTTAAAGAATTGAATCCTTTCTTCCAATTCCTTTTCGATTGCAGCGACAGTCTCTTTTAATTTCTCCTCCTGAGTGATGTAATGCTTGGCGGGGAAAATATCCAGCTCAAGAGGAATATTGTGAACCTCGCCTGTAATCGGGTGTATATCCATGATCTTCTCGATCTCATCCCCGAAGAATGAAACTCGGTAGATATGTTCGCGCTCGTATGCAGGCATGATCTCAAGGGTATCACCGCGTACGCGGAAGGTTCCAGGCTTGATCTCCATGTCATTGCGTTGATATTGACTTTCCACTAACTGGCGAAGCAATGCATTCCGGCGGTAGACTTCCCCTGTGGTCAGATGCAATAACCCCCGATTAAACTCTTCAGGATTCCCCAAACCATAGATGCATGAAACTGAAGCAACAATGATGACGTCTTTCCGACTCATTAAGGCTGTGGTGGCAGCCAACCGCAATCGTTCGATCTCTTCATTGATGTCCGTCTCTTTTTCTATGTATAAGTCCCGCCGCGGAACATACGCTTCGGGTTGGTAATAATCATAATAAGAGACGAAGTATTCTACAGCATTTTCCGGGAAGAACTCACGGAATTCTGCGTAAAGTTGCGCAGCCAGAGTTTTGTTATGAGCCATCACAAGGGTAGGTTTCTGTGTGCGTTGGATCACATTGGCAATGGTAAAAGTCTTTCCGGTACCTGTTGCACCGAGAAGTACCTGGTGTTGCATACCATGCTCAATACCCTGCACCAGTTGTTCGATGGCATTGGGTTGGTCCCCAGTAGGCTGGTAAGGAGAGTGAAGTATAAATTCCATAAGTCTAATTATATGAAACAACTGTTTATTACGGGAGTCTTCTTACAGAAAAGCAATCCTTGTTAAAGCATCGATTAGATCTGTTTTCCAGGTTGTTTCTGCCGGGTTGAAGGGCATCCAGTACGCGTTTCTTCCAGCTCGGGCTTTCGGGTGGATAAATTGCATATTGCGAGGTGGACAACCGTCAGGTTGGCTGGGATAACGCATTACCAGTTGTCCGCCTTCCATAGATACACTTGCCAAGCCAGCCAACTCAGCCAGCAGCTTGACACGCAATGAGAATAATAGATTTTCTGCTTCCGCAGGTAATTCCCCGAATCGGTCTTTTAATTCATCAGCCAGTACATCTAGCCGGGAGATTTCACCAGCATCTGCCAGACGGCGGTACAACTTAAGCCGGCTAGCTTGATCGGGGATGTACTCTTCCGGTAATTCCACAGGCAAAGGAAGATCCACATTCACCGGAACAGATAGTTCCCGCACTCTAAAAACATCCTGACGTGTTTCTTCCGGCAGTCCACGCAATCGACGTTCGAGCTTGACGGCTGCCGCAAGCATACGAGTATACAGGTGGAAGCCCACAGAGTTGATATATCCGTGCTGTCTGTTACCGAGCAATTCTCCCGCTCCTCGCATTTCCATATCACGCATGGCAATACTGTAGCCTGCACCAAGCTGTGTATTCTCCGCGATCACTTCCAGGCGCTCTTGGCCTTCCGGGGTTGCAATTCGGGTACGGTGTTTAAAGAAGTACGCGTACGCCCGTTGCGAGCCGCGTCCTACCCTTCCCCGTAACTGATATAGCTGCGCTAGTCCGAATGTATCAGCCCGATCCACGATAAGTGTATTGGCGTTGGGTATATCAAGCCCAGATTCAATAATTGATGTGCAGAGTAAGACATCTATCTCAGCGTGTGTGAACGCATGCATTACCCGTGATAGCTCGTTCTCATCCATCTGTCCATGGGCGGTGCCATAGCGCGCCTCTGGTACCAGTTTATTAAGGTGCATCAGCATTGCCGGGATGGATTGCACCCGATTATGTAGGAAAAAAATCTGTCCCCCGCGTTCCAATTCCCTTAAGATCGCCTGCCGTACGAGGTGGGGAGAATACGGACCGATGTGTGTATTGATCGGCAGGCGTTCTTCAGGTGGCGTATTGATGGTGGAAATATCCCTGACACCGGTAAGAGCCATGTAGAGCGTTCGAGGGATCGGAGTGGCAGTAAGGGTGAGAACATCGACTTCTGTACGCAGTTTTTTTAGTGCTTCTTTATGGGTAACTCCAAAGCGCTGCTCTTCATCAATGATTACCAACCCGAGATCCTTAAACATTACATCGGTAGATAACAGGCGGTGTGTACCAATGATGATATCCACGAAACCCATGCCCAATTGCCGAATGATCTCATCCTGTTCGCGGGCAGATCGAAAACGTGAGAGCATTTCCACACGGGCAGGGAAAGGTAGCAACCGCTCTACGAAAGTATCGTAATGCTGTTGTGCCAGAATAGTAGTTGGCACAAGGACAGCTACTCGCTTGCCATCCATCACTGCCTTAAATGCTGCCCGTAGCGCAACTTCCGTCTTTCCATACCCCACATCCCCGCACAACAGGCGATCCATCGGACGGGGCCTCTCCATGTCCCGTTTTACGGCTCTGATCGCATCCATCTGATCAGGGGTTTCTATATAAGGGAAAGAACCTTCAAGCTCCATTTGCCAGGCTGTATCCTGGGAAAAGGTAAATCCCTCTGCCAATTGGCGACGAGCGTATAGATCTAAAAGGTCGCCTGCCACTTCTTCCACAGCATGAAGGACACGTTGTTTGGTTGATGCCCATTCCTGGCTGCCCAATCGAGAAGCTGCCGGCCGCTGATTTTCCGGGCCGACATACCTTGAAAGACGGTCAGCCTGGTGGATGGGAACAAAAAGCTCGTCACCACCCTCATATAGAATCACCAGAAATTCCCGTCGAATACCATCCAGGATACGCTTGACCAGTCCATTGTATTGACCGATACCATAATCAATATGTACTACCCAGTCGCCAGGTTTCAAGTCCGCGTACCCGGCTTCGGGGTTATCGGCTAGCTGAGGTGCTCTACGTCGTGAATGGGGTTTCTCCCATCCAAAGATCTCACTATCAGAAAATAGATATAAATCTCCAGTTACTGGATGTGAGAGATGCCAACCTTCTGTCAGGCTGCCTTCAATCAACTCGGGAGATCGTAGTTCTTCAGGTATTTCGCGGGAAATCTCCTGAATGACTTCACGAATCCTTGGCACTTGTCGGGAAATAACCACATGCTGACATTTTATTTCATCCCGAATAGTTGTTATGAACTGTCTTAATTGCCCGGCGAAACGCTGATTGGGTTCAAAACAGGCAGCAAGATCTGAAGGACCATGATCCGCACTGTGCCCCATATCCAATATTGCGGATCGGCTGAGAGAGTCTTGCAGCTCTGACCAGGATAAGTATGGAACCGGATGTTCTGAAGGCAGTGAGCCATTGGTGATGCCTTCATTTCGCATTTGCACAGCATCTTCTTCCAACTCGGCTATTATTCCCTGCAGACGGGTGGCATCATCCATAATAACCAGTGTATTCTTTGGCAAATAATCTATCAAAGTACTTGGAAAACGATGGATCAATGGGAGGTGGAATTCATTATAATAAAGACCGGTTTCTAATACAGGCAGGCTAGACGTCAAAAACTCCCTTGCGGGTGGGATGCTAATGACAGATACCTTTTCAACCGTGCGCTGAGTCGAGGGATCAAAATGCTTGATTGTCTCGATCTCATCCCCAAAAAAATCTAATCTTGAGGGTAACATATCCCCCATTGGCCAGAGGTCCATTACCCCACCCCGGCGAGCGAATTGCCCTGGCTCAAGAACAGTATCATTTCCGGTATAGCCCAAACCGGTTAACTGTTCTAGCAGGCTATTCATTGATTTTGTGGTTCCACTGGGCAATCTTAGAAAGGAGGTAATAAAATCACGACGCGGCATGGTCCGGGTCATCAAGGATTTAGCGGACGTAATGATCAAAGGTGCTGAATGAGTAGGTCTTCCGGCAGGTAAATGGAACTGGGCAAGTTCTGTTAGAACACCGATTCGATCACGACGGATATTCAATCCCCAGCTGGCATCATCATAAAATAATGTAGAAGGCTCAGAGAAAGGAAGAAGGCGGATGTCAGGCTGCCAGAATTCAAGCTCATCCATCAGGGTAGCGGCCACTTCCTGTTTGCTGGTAATAAACAATATCGGCCGATGCAGATCGGCATGTAAAGCTGCCAGGAGAGGTGGCCTGGCTGATCGCATCATACCCAGGGGGACATTCGGTTGAAGGAGGGTGTTTCCGTGCAGATCGGTTATTAGCTGCTGGTATGGAGGCAGCCGGCGTATGGTCTCCAGGATCACAATTTCACTCCTGACCGATCAATCCATTATATCTATTCATGGCAGCCTGCAGACCTTCAGTAATGAAAGTATGAACCGCTTGTACGGCTTGAGGGAATACCTCTTTCAAGATACGGATATCACCCGTTGAGAACTCCTGCAGCACATAACCAGCCGCTTCCTGTATCCCAGATGGCCTACCAATGCCGATACGCATCCGCGGAAATTCTTGCGTCCCAAGCCTCTCAATGGTGGATGCAAGTCCCTTCTGTCCCCCAGCCCCTCCACCTGGACGAATGCGAAGGGTTCCGACCGGCAAATCAATGTCATCGTGCGCTACGAGAAGCTGTTCTAAAGGAATCTTATAGAACCGTACCAAAGCTGCGACGGATTGCCCTGAAAGATTCATAAATGTTTGGGGTTTTGCCAGGATCATACGGGCTGAATCCAACTCGATCGAACCAGTGATCGCATTGAATTGCATCTTGCTCAAGCGAATCTTATATGCATCTACCAGATGATCGATCAAAATGAAGCCTGCATTATGGCGCGTATTGCGATATTGCCGGCCAGGATTACCAAGCCCTGCGATGATGTATGTCAATTTTTCCATGCGCCGATCCTTCGGGTTGTGAGTAGTATTAATTACGAGCAACAGATTATTTTAACATTATGCACCTCAGTGGTCAAAGGTAAATACACTCACAGCGTTTTTCCCATCCATAAAGTCGCGCAACCAGGGGTTGCGATTGTAATCACATAGTATACTTACTGAAATTGGTATCATCAACTTATTTTGATGAGTTTTCAGGAGGAACCATGATTGTAACAACCAAAGATCTTTTTAAAGCAGCTTATGGCAAGTATGCTATTGGCGCTTACAATATCAACAACCTTGAACAAACAATGGGCCTGTTCAGAGGTAACATCGAAAGCCAGGCACCATTTATCATTCAAATCAGTAAAGGCGCTCGCTCCTACTCCGATAAACGGATGCTCGAAGGGATTATTCGTGCTGCCGATGAGATCTTCCCCAAAGCCATCTTCGCCGTCCATCTGGACCATGGAGATGAAAAAACCTGTTATGACTGCATTGAAAGCGGATTCTACAGTTCTGTGATGATCGATGCCAGCCATGAAACCTTTGATGAAAATATTGCCATCACAAAACGCGTGGTGGATGCGGCGCATGCTAAAAATATCGTCGTAGAAGCAGAACTTGGTCAACTTGGCGGTGTCGAAGAACATGTTTCTGTGGATGAAGCCAATGCCAAGTTGACAGATCCAAGACAAGCCAGAGAATTTGTGGAACGCAGCGGCTGTGATTCACTCGCTTGTGCCATCGGTACCAGTCATGGCGCATTCAAATTTTCCGGCAGTCAAGGGCTCCATTTTGATGTGCTCGCAGATATTCAGAAACAGCTGCCCGGCTTCCCGCTGGTGATGCATGGCTCCAGTTCTGTCCCGCAAGATGAGGTAGCTCGCATCAATGCCGCAGGTGGGAATCTGAAAGGTGCTAAGGGTGTGGATGACTCCCAATTCAGACAGGCAGCTCTCTTGGGCGTGACTAAAATTAATATCGATACAGACGGGCGATTGGTATGGACGCGCGTTCACCGTGAATATTTCAGGGATTTTCCAGAAAACTTCGATCTCCGTCCTATCGGTAAGGTTTTTATGGATGAATACGCCCAATTTATAGCTGCAAAGAACGTCAAACTGGGTAGCGCCGGTCACCTTTCTGAGCTGGAAAAATTGATAGCCTGATCTATAGGCCGCGAAAGCGGCCTTTTATTTTTGAAACGCGTAGCCCTTCTCTTTTAATGACGTGAAGGTCTGAAAGCCGATCACTACATGATCAAGAACTTCAATATCCAGCAATCTCCCCGCCTGGATCACTGCCCGGGTCAGCGCGATATCTTCCGGGCTTGGAGTTGCGTCACCACTTGGATGGTTATGAACCAAAATGATCGAGAGGGCATTTGCGCGGATGGCGCTACGGAAAACTTCTGCCACCCGTACCTGGGATGAATTGACCGAACCAACATATAGTTTCTGTTTGTCTAAAACGATATTTCGGGTATTCAGTAACAAAACCCAGAGTTCTTCATGATCAAGAGCCAGCATGTCTAACCGCATGAGGTCAAAGACATCCACAGGCGCATGAATGCTGTAGTTGTTCCTACGATCTTCGCCGGCAATCCGTTTGCCCAACTCGATGGCTGCCAATAATTGAGCAGCTTTGGCTGGACCAAGCCCATGAATTTCGCACAATTCAGAATAAGTCGATCGGTATAAGCCCAATAATCCTTTCCGTTCCTGCAGTAACCGACTGGCCATCTGTAGCGCATTTTCACCTTCTACACCAACCCGTAATAGGATCGCAAGCAGTTCCTCGGGGGAGAGTGAGCTGACGCCATTACGCGCCAATCGCTCCCTCGGTCGATCTTCTATTGTCATATCACTGATCGTGTAAGTGGATGTCGGACTCATGCCATTAACCTCCCTTGCTCATCTTATTATATTTATGGCTCAATTATCGGCAAGTTTTTCCATGCTATAATTTCTGAACTGGAGTAGCTTTATGACCCTTGATCCCATCTTTCTTCAGAAACTATTCAGCATCCTTGGTTGGTACGGAGCCCTCTTTGCCATTGTCCTTTGGCTGGCAGTGATCCGCTGGACATGGAAGGATATCAATCGGCGAACTGAAAAAACGCTCCTCCGTCTTCTGACAGTCCTTCTACCTGTTTTTTTAATATTTCCAGGTGTGATCATTTATTTCATTCTCCGACCTCAAAAAACCATTGATGAGACTTACCAGTTTTCTTTGGAAGAAGAAGCTCTCTTGCAGACATTGGATGAATACAGGGTATGCCCTGCTTGTGAAAAACCCATCCAAACCAATTGGATCTTTTGCCCGATTTGCCAGACCAGGATACGCCACAAATGCTCTGGATGCGGTGAACTATTGATTCCTGAATGGTCGATTTGCCCAATCTGTGGCAGACAAGCATCGTCTACAGCAGACGGTGCCAGATCTTACACCCCTGAGTCCATCGAACATTCAAGAGACATTAGTCGATGAACCTGCCAGCAACACGTCACCAAACATCCATGCAAAACGATGGTATTGATTATCTTGTCATCGGTCACCTGACAAAGGATCTGACTTCTTCGGGTTACCAACTCGGTGGTACGGTTTCATACTCGTCGCTGACGGCACGGGCTCTCGGTATGACGCCAGCAATCCTAACTGCTGCTGAAAGCCATCTCTCTTTGCCGGAGTTGCATGGCATACCGATAGTTATCAAAGAAAGCTGTCAAAGTACAACCTTCCAATTACTTTATTCCTCACACGGTCGTGATCTATTCCTTCGCGGGCAAGCTAGTAGGATCGAATACGCGGATGTTCCATTGGAATGGCGAAATTCTTCTATTGTCCACTTTGGACCGGTTGCTAATGAACTGGATCTTTCTCTCGTTCGTGGATTTCCTAATTCTCTGGTATGTGTAACCCCTCAAGGTTTTTTAAGAACCTGGGGACAGGATGGAAAGGTACTTCCTTGTGATTGGCCAGAGTTTAGGTACGTACTTAGCTTCGCAGACATCGCAATTCTGAGCAGAGAAGATGTAAATCACGACGACAGCATGCTCGATGAAATGGCATCCGCTGTAAAATTGATGGTTGTTACCGACAGCGGGTCTGGCTGCAGTGTATACTGGAATGGTGATATTCGCCATTTCACCCCACCCCCGGTGACTGAGATCGATGCAACCGGGGCTGGCGATATCTTTACGACCTGCTTCCTTTATCGTTATAAAGTGACCCTCGATCCATGGGAATCTGCGAGGTTTGCTACTCTCCTCGCTGCACAATCGGTTACGCGTTCTGGGTTGGCAGGCGTTCCTACCCCGGATGAGATAAATGCCACTGAAGTAGAAATTATTTAAATCAATGGAAGGTCTATGGCCCGTATTCATACTCTTGTAAACCAAAAAGGCGGCGTTGGTAAAACTACTACCGCGATCAACCTGGGTGCATATTTGGCATATTATGGCCAGAAGGTATTGCTTGTAGATATCGACCCACAAGCAAATGCCACTTCCTGTCTGGGGATCGATAAGTATCAGGTCAAGTCAGGTATTTATCAATGTTTGGTCGGACAATCCTCACCCGCATCATCTATTTTACACAACCCAAAGTTGAAGATCTCTCTCCTCCCTTCTTCTACTGCACTGGCAGGCGCTGAAGTTGAACTGGTAGAAATGGAAAAGCGCGAAACCCGACTGGCACAGATTATCAATACTGTTCAGGATAGGTACGATTATATTCTGGTCGATTGCCCTCCTTCTCTGGGTTTATTGACACTCAACGGGTTATTGGCAGCCCGCGATGGGTTAATCATCCCAGTGCAGTGTGAATATCTTTCATTGGAAGGTCTCGGTCAGCTGACTCAAACAATAAAAAAAGTTCAAACCTCCCTATTCCCAGATCTATCCATCCGCGGGGTGGTACTGACGATGTTCGATACACGTACGAAACTGAGTTCAGATGTTGTCCATGAGGTGCAACAGGTGTTTCCACAGAAGGTATTTTCATCCATCATTCCAAGAAGTGTCCGTCTGGCAGAAGCACCTTCATACGGTATCCCGATTTCCATGTATGCGCCAGAATCATCCGCAGCTCATGCATATTCTGCTCTGGCTCGGGAACTTCTGGAACAGGATGGTATCCAACCGCAAGCTGTCATTCCTCAGGTAAATGGAGGTTCTAATGGCCAAACATAGTGGGTTAGGAAAAGGTCTCGCGGCTTTAATCCCCGGGGATGATACCAGCTCTCCCGGTACAGGTGCCACATTGCTGGACCCCTCCCAGATCCTCCCGAATCCCCGACAACCTCGTACGATCTTCGGACAACAAGAGATCGAAGAACTGGCAGATTCAATCCGCGAGAACGGTATTATTCAACCCTTGATCGTCTCGCCCGGAAACGAACCCGGACAGTACTTTCTAATCGCAGGTGAAAGACGCTTGATGGCCTCCAGGGTGATCGGTCTGACTCAAGTACCGGTCATCATCCGCGATGTTAACGAGCTGCAGCAATTGGAACTGGCTCTGGTGGAAAACGTCCAGCGTAAAGACCTGACTCCGCTTGAAACCGCTGAGGCGTATCATCAACTGGCTGAGGAATTCTCATTATCCCATGAGATAATCGCTAAAATGGTTGGGAAATCACGCGTAACAGTCACCAATAGTTTGAGATTGCTGAAACTTCCAGAAAAGGTGAAGTTGTACCTGAATAGCGGTCAACTTTCTGAAGGCCATGCTCGTGTCCTCCTTGCCTTGCCTACCCCTGTAGCTCAGGAGGCTGCAGCAACCTTGACCGTTCAAAAAAATTTGAATGTCCGCCAGGTAGAAAAACTTGTGCAGGATTTGATCGGTCAAAAACCTGCTGCGCCCAAAAAGCCTGAACACTCATCACAGATTGCTGACATTGAAGAGACGTTACGTCAGTCTCTGGGCACCAAAGTGCAACTCAATTATTCTAAACATGGTGGCTCGATTGTAATCCGATATTATTCAGATGAAGAATTGAATGCATTGATTCAAAAGATCACCGGAAAATGATAGATCTACTTCTTAATGGTCGGTTCTACACAGATCTGGCCAGCGGGAAAACCTGCCAGGCAATTGCTATTTGCAACGGTCAGATCATGGCCACAGGTTCCACTGACGAGATCATCAGTATCTATCAAAGGGGTATGAATACCACCGAATTAAACGGGCTGACCGTGCTACCGGGATTGGTAGATTCCCACATCCACTTTCAACATTACGCTGAAAGTTTAGCAAAGGTCAATTGTGAGACTGCCACAATAGATGCATGCCTTGAGAAGGTTCACCAACAGGCATTGAAAGTACCGCCGGCAAGTTGGGTACTAGGTCACGGATGGAACCAAAATACCTGGGACGGAATTTTTGGTACCCGTCAGCAACTGGATTATGTATCTGAAGGACATCCGGCATACCTGTCCGCAAAATCCCTTCATGCAGCCTGGTGCAATACCAAAGCCCTTGCAGTTGCTGGGATCACAAAACAAACCCCTGATCCATCCGGTGGTGTAATCCAACGGGATGAATGCGGGGAACCCACAGGAATTTTGTTCGAATCAGCCATGGGTTTGGTGGAATCTATCATACCTCCCATGAACGACAAGGAGCGAAAGCTAGCATTCACCAATGCCCAAATAATCCTTAACCGGCAAGGACTTACTGGTATACACGATTTTGATGGCATGATTTGTTTTTCCAGCCTTGCTGAATTACTGGCTGAATGTGATCTTACACTCCGTGTGGTAAAAAATATTCCCCGTACCAACTTGTCTTCTATTAAAGATTTACTTATTCCAGGTGGATATGGACATCCAATGCTGCGATTTGGCTGTTTGAAACTCTTCACTGATGGCGCTTTAGGTCCTCATACAGCAGCCATGCTTTCACCTTATGAAGGATCATCAGAAAGTGGAACTTTGTACCTCGAAGAGGAAGAGATTCTTTCCATTGGAGTTGAAGCAGCATCGATCCACCTTCCTCTGGCTGTTCATGCCATTGGTGATCTGGCAGTACGAACAACACTTAGAAGCCTTAGACGTCTGATTGGCATGAAAATAACTAGAGGGACAAAAATGCCACCCTACAGGATAGAGCATCTTCAGCTAATCGACCCAGAAGATCTATCCATGTTAGTAAACAGTGGTATCACGGCCTCTATGCAGCCATATCACCTGATATCCGACCAATTGACTGCTGAAAAATACTGGGGGAAACGCAACAGGACATCCTACGCCTGGAAAACGGTTCTAGGTACTGGTGTCAATCTGGCATTTGGTTCTGATGCCCCCGTTGAAGTACCTGATCCATACGCAGGGATTCTCGCTGCAATGACTCGAAGGCCTGTTGGATTCCAGAATTCGGAAGGTTGGTATCCCTCAGAACGATTAGATATCCGTCAGGCATTCCTGGCATATACTTCAGGTGCTGCCGCCGCAGCCGGAATGGAGAATGAAAACGGACGGATCGTACCAGGTAGTTATGCTGATCTTGCGTTTTTTCAGCAGGATCCAATCGCGCACCCGAATACCATATTGCCCGCGATGGAAACAACCGCTACAATGGTAGCAGGTAATTGGGTTTGGAAAGGGTTTTGAGGTGTTGGCTCAAACTACTTTAGCTCCTGAGATTCTTGTACCAAAGTTAGGCGATTATCTGGTTGAGCGTCAAATCATTCTGCCCGCTCAGCTGGTCGATGCGCTATTACTGCAAAAACGCCGGCGGGAAGCTGGTGAAAATTCTCTTCTGGGTGACATATTAGTCGAGATCGGTGTTTTAGATAGGCGAACCCTTGATCAGGCAATTACAGTTCAGATCATGCAATTAAGAAATGCCCTTCAAGAATCCAACCGTTCTCTCGAACAGAAAGTTGCCTTGCGTACACAAGAGTTACAGGTGGCCTTGAACAAGTTGTCTGAACTCGACCGAATGAAATCTAACTTCATCGCCAGCATTTCCCATGAGTTACGAACTCCTCTCACACACATCAAAGGGTACCAGGAATTGTTACTGGCTGGTGCCATGGGAAAGCTAACACCAACACAAGAAGAAACAGTTGGCATCATCCGCAATGCCTCTGAAAGGTTAGAGCGACTGATCGATGACCTGATCAGCATCTCACAGATCTCTCGGGGGGAAGCCGGTCTAAAGATCTCCGTTCTGGATATTAAAAGCATTACTACACAAGCCCTTGCCCGCAATCAGACGGCTGCCGCGAACAAATCAATTCAAATATCATGTCACGTTGCAGAGGGGTTGCCAAAAGTGAAAGGTGACAGCCATAAATTACTTTGGGTTGTCTCCCATCTCCTGGAAAACGCGATTAAATTTACTCCAAATGGCGGTTCGGTCTCATTAGATGTCTGGCCACAGGATAAGCACGTACAGATTGCGGTCAGGGATTCAGGGATAGGAATACCTTCAGCAAAATATGAAGAAATATTTGAACCCTTTCATCAACTGGACAGCAGCGCTTCGCGCAAATACGGTGGCACCGGAATTGGATTAACCCTGGCTAAGCAGATCTTGGAAGCACATGAAGCAACCATTCAGGTGACATCAGAACCTGGAGCAGGCTCTACATTCAAAATCACATTAAAATAAGACATATAGAAGGTTGAGGTAATATGTACGATGAGGTGGATCCTAAAGGCAAGAAGTTTACCAACGTTATCACCAAAATAGAGTTACCTGTGATAATCCAGACATTGGCCCACCGCATTGAAGGCAAGCTGCACATCCAACCGCAACTTCGCTTGATGGACGAATTGAATAATGCCGATCAATTTATTGCCATCACGGAAGCCAAGGTGGTCAACCTAAAATCTGAAGTCCTGTTTTTTGCAAAATTCATGACTGTCAACAAACACGAGATCATCTGGATACTGCCCACCGATGAAATCCAGAACGGGTAAAGCCAATGGACCAATCAGGACCCACTCCAGCGAGTATCAGTACCGATCAAATAACGAAGCTCAAACGATTTCTTCTTGAACAGGCTGGTCTTCGTTTAAGAGATCTATCAATGAGCGCGGGCGATGAAATTACAATTATTAATGTTTTATTGAAAGAAATCTGCGAAAAAGCCAGAATCAATCTCACACCTTCTGTGGCAACTGAGATCGTTCAAGATGTACTCTCTAAGGTGACTGGTTACGGCATCATACAACCTCTCCTGGATGATCCGTCGGTCAGTGAGATTATGGTCAACGGTTTCCAGAATGTTTATATTGAAAAAAGCGGGATCCTCCATCGGACAGATCTCACCTTTCAATCAGACGCTGAAGTCCTCCAGCTGATCCAAAAGATTATTACTCCCCTTAATCGTAGGATCGATCCTGATCAACCCATGGTTGACGGCAGACTGCCAGATGGATCCCGTGTGAATGCGGTCATTCCGCCAGTAGCAATTGATGGGCCATCCATTACGATCCGCAAATTTCAGAGGGGGAAACTTGGGATTGACCGGTTAATCGAATTGGGAACGCTCTCGAAGCACATGTCCGAATTCATGAAAGTATGTGTGCTTGCAAAGTTTAACATCATTGTTTCAGGTGGAACCGGTACCGGTAAGACAACCCTTCTCAATGCCCTTTCCAGTTATATACCTGAAAAAGAACGGATCATCACTATCGAAGATGCTGCTGAACTTGTCATGCAGCAAGAACATGTCGTACGGATGGAAACAAAACCAGGAAATCAAGATGGTTCTGGCATTGTCGCCATTCGTGATCTCGTTCGCAACTCACTCCGCATGCGCCCAGATCGGATTGTGATCGGCGAAGTTCGCGGGGGCGAAGCAATGGACATGCTCCAGGCGATGAACACAGGCCATGATGGCTCTATGACTACTCTGCATGCCAACACTCCACGAGATGCCATATCTCGTCTCGAAACGATGTGTTTGATGTCCGGCGTGGAAATTCCACTTAAAGTAGTCAGGCAGCAAATTGCATCAGCAATAGACCTGGTGATTCAGGTATCGCGTGAAAAGGATGGATCCAGGAAGATTACCGCGATTACCGAGGTGGTGGGTATGGAAGGCGAAACCGTCGTTCTTACAGATGTTTTTAAGTATGAGCGGAAAGGCATTGGGGCGGACGGGAAAGTGATCGGGCAATTAAAACCCACAGGTATTCGACCTCAATTTTCTACCCGATTGGAAGCCCAAGGTTACCGGCTAGGTGCAGAAATCTTCAGCGGTTGATCCATACGTAATCATGGCAATCTTTCCCAATGTGAAGCTCCTTACACTGGAAGGATGCGCTCAATTATACAAATCCTTGTCATAAATCTAGTGGCATGGGAAAATCCTCCCAGGAGAACTCAATGAGTAAAAGAGAAGAAATACGTAAAAAAAGAGCTGATCTAAAACGGAGAAATATGATTTTATTGATCGGCGGCATCACTCTCTTTGTGATCCTTTTTGTTAGTGCACTGGTATTACCAGGCATCCTAACCAACAGCCGGCCGGTTGGGGATATCGTCATGCCTGCAGCCCATGTTCACCCTGAACCGAATGGTCTGTTTATGGGTGATCCGAATGCACCCGTCAAGCTGGTAGAATACTCTGATTTTCAATGCCCTTATTGCAAACTTTTTGCTGATGGCAGCGAGCAGGATATCATCAGAGATTATGTTTCTCAGGGATTGGTTTACTTTGAATATCGACCTTTCACTGTCATTGGTTCAGAGTCAGACGCAGCCGCCCTTGCAGCATACTGTGCAGCTGACCAGAATAAATTCTGGGAGTATCACGATATTCTCTTTGCCAATATTACTGGTGAACAAGTAGGTGATTTCTATGATAAACGACTATACGCTTTCGCCGAGAATATCGGTTTGGATATGGATCGCTTCAGAAGCTGTTATAAATCTCAAACTTTTCGCCAGCAACTCGAAGATCACCGTAAAGAAGGTCTTGCAGATGGATTAAAAGGCACCCCTGCAATCTATATCAACGGGATAGACACATCCCCGACCAATGCATATCAGGCAATTAAGGATCTCCTTAATCCATAATCAAAGCTTGAATCAACAGGCCTTGAAGAAATATCAAGGCCTGTTTTTATTTTGCCATGGTAATGACCTGAGTATGCGATCGATTGATTTCTCTAATTTCTAACAGGAATAAGAGTGTGGATAATCTATTCACATA